>Ga0164242_10000923_pt1 | contig 34898 bp, 26 predicted proteins | sample OricomgcompostMG_FD_108783 | JGI IMG/M metagenome (GOLD analysis project Ga0164242, IMG submission 108783) | Miracle-Growth compost microbial communities from Emeryville, California, USA - Original compost - Miracle growth compost (MG) ... | reverse complement strand
CGACATCCTCAACGACAAGGAGGGCGTGTGGCGCTGCCGCACGACCTTCAACTGCACGGATGCCTGCCCCCGCGGCATCCAGGTCACCCAGGCGATCGCCGAGGTCAAGCAGGCGATCATGCGAGGTCGCCCCTAGTCGCCGCAGTCGCCTGCCGCGCTGGGCCGCACTTTTCACGATGTGCCGTACGGAAAACCTGCTTTCCGTACGGCACATCGTGCATTCTGCGGTCTGGCGTCAGGCGGGTTGAGAAGTCGGCGGGCGAGAACGCCGCACCCGGGAAGACCGCAGGCGAGAACACTCCGCGCAAGAGTGCGCTGGGACGCCGCCGCCGGAGCGTCGGCGCCGGAAGCTGGTCAGTACCAGAAGCTCAGCGTCGGTGCCTCGTCTGACCGGAACGCCGCATCCAAGCGTGCGGTGGCGCCGGCGGTGAACTCGGCGATGCGGCCGGCGCGCGCGAGCGTCGACGTGCGCCAGGCGCCGAGGTAGAGCGCGGAGAGCGTCGAGACGTCCATCGCCAGGTCGGGTGCGGCATCCGTCTTCTCGACCTCCGCGGAGCCGTCGGCGCGCACGTCGATCCGATACGTGCCCGCCGCGAAGCCCAGGCGGTCATGGATGCGCACCGTCAGCCATCCGGGACGGCCGTACGTGCGTGCCCGCAGGGCCGCGGGCACGTCGAGGATGCGCAGCCAGTGGTGGTCGCGCAGCACGACGGTCGCCGCGCGCTGGTCGCGGATCATCCAGAGCACGGGCTCGTCGGCGGCGGCGACCTCGTTCTTCACGGTGCCCACCAGGTCGAGCTCGATCAGGAACCGCCAGATCGCCGCGTAAGCGTCGTCGGTCGCGGCGCGCAGGTAGCGGATGTCGACGGTGTGCTTCGAGAAGTCGGCGGGGTCGGCCTTGAGCGAGTAGACGACGAACCCCTGCGGGGTGCCGTCGCCGTCGTCGTAGCGCACGGCACGCAGCGACCGCTTCTTGTCCCGGTCGCCGAGCACTCCGGCGAGGCGGCCCCACAGGAAGTCGTCCGTGGTGAAGTCGCCCGGCGTGGCGAGGCGCGCGCGATCGACGATGTCCCGACACGTGTCGCGGATGGTCTCCAGCGAGACGAACGCCACGCGTCCGTCACCGCGCGCGCCCGTCGGTACCGCGTCGGATGTCGCACGCGCCCAACCGGCGCGCTTCGTGTCGATCACGAGATCGGCCGTCTGGGTGGCGGGGCCGAATCCGTAGCGCTCGTAGATGGTCGCCTCCGACACCGTCAGCGAGGCCATCGGCACGCCGGCGGATGCCGCGGTGCGCAGCTCGCCCTCGAGCAGAGCGCGGGCGACGCCACGCCGACGGTGGGTCGGGGCGACCGTCACCGAGCTGACGGCCCAGGAATCCACGGTCGCGCGGCCGGGCACGGTGAGCTCCCCCACCCACGTGGAGACCGTGGCGACGGGCACGTCGGGCTCCGGGATGGCGTCGTCCCACACGCCGACGATGCGGCGCTGCGCGGTGTGCCGCACGTGGTCGTCGATCGTCTCCGCGTCGGGGCGCCGATCATGGAAACCGCGATAGTCCGCCTCGTCCCACGCGGCCATCGCATCGCGGTTCGTGCCGTCGACCAGCCCGAGACGCAGCCCTTCGGCCGCGAGCGCGTCGGAAGAGGTGGCGTCGAGGGGAAGTTGCGTCGAATCCATCCCCTCAGACTATGGGGACGCAGACGCTCGTGCGGTCAGGCGAACGCTTCGGCCACGACGCCGCGCGATGCAGCGGCGCTGGTCTGGGCGAGACTGCGAAGCGCCAGCTCGCGGGCCTGGGCGAGCGTCACCCTGGCCAGCGCAGCGCGCACATCGGCGAGCGCGCCCGGTGACATCGAGAGGTCCTCAGCCCCGAGCCCCACCAGCACGACGGCCATGAGGGGATCGGATGCCGCCTCTCCGCACACCCCGACCGGCTTGCCCGACGCCCTCCCCGCGTCGCCGACCAGCTTCACCAGTCGCAGCACGGCGGGGTGCCACGCGTCCTGGTACTGCGCCACCGATCCGAGCATCCGGTCCGCCGCGAGCGTGTACTGGGTGAGGTCGTTCGTGCCGATGCTGACGAAATCGCACAGTGGGACGACCTGGTCGGCCAGCACGGCGGCAGACGGCACCTCGACCGTGACGCCGACCGTGCTCAGGCCGAGCGAACGCGCCACGTCGATGAAATACACGGTCTCAGCCACGTCGGCGACCATGGGAGCCATCACCCAGAGGTCAGCTCCGGTGTCACGCTGCGCTGCCGCCAGCGCCGTGAGCTGGTCGCGGAGCACGTCCTCGTGCTCGCGAAGCGCTCGGATGCCTCGCCGCCCGAGCGCTGGATTCTCCTCGTGCGTGTGGCCGAGGAAGGCCAGCTGCTTGTCGGCGCCGGCATCCAGAACGCGCACGACCACCTTGCGTCCGCTGAACGCCGCCATGAGGTCGCGATAGCGGGAGCGCTGCAGCTCGACGGGCGGCGCCTTGCGCGCATCCAGATAGAGGAACTCGGTGCGGAACAGCCCGACTCCCTCAGCGCCGAGCGCGACGGCGGGAGCTGCCTCCTCCGGCGAGCCGACGTTGGCCAACAGCGGCACGGGGGTGCCGTCGGCGAGCGCGCCGGGGGTCAGCGGGCGCGGGGCGACGACGGTGCCGCCGCGCTGCGCCGCCTCTGCGACGGCCACGGGGTCGGGGTCGACGATGACCTGCCCGTGCTCGGCGTCGACGATCACGGTCTGCCCGTTGACGATGACATCGCTGCCCGACGCGCCGACGACGGCCACGAGGTTCTTGTTGCGGGCGAGGATGGCGGTGTGTGACGACGTGCTGCCATCGCGTGTCACGACCCCCAGCACCTTGCCGAGGTCGAGCGTCGCGGTGTCGGCCGGCGCCAGATCGTGGGCGACGAGCACGAACGGGGCGTCGGACTGCGGCACGGTGGGGAGGGCGACACCGCGCAGCCTCGCGATGACGCGGCGGGCCACGTCGCGCACGTCGGCTCCCCTCGCCGCCGGGTTGTCACCGAGGCCCTCCAGCACCTGCGCGTACTGCTCGTACGCCTCGAACACGGCTCGCTCGGCCGTCTTGCCGTCGCCGATACGCTGCTGGATGTCGTCGACCACTGCCGGGTCCTGCGCCATCAGCGACTGGGCCTCGAGGATCTCCTCCGCGTCGCCACCCGCCTTGCGTCCGAGCTCGACCAGCTCACCCGTGACGGCTTCCAGCGAAGACTGCGCCCTGCGATACTCGTCGACCGCCTCGGCCTGCGACTCCACGTCTTCGGGCTCGTCGATCGGGTCCGGCATGCGCAGGGCGGGGCCGACGGCGATTCCGTGGCCTACGCCGATGCCCGCGATCTGGGTCGACACGGCCACCAGCCTATGCCGCTGAGCGCGTGAGCCGGAACCGGGGCATATCCAGGTCGGTGTCCACGGACAGCACCGCCGGACACCGGCGGAACGACGGCCGCACCCGGTCGCGGGCGCGACGCCCGCCGAGGCGACGCGAGCTTCGGCTCACGGCCGACGACGAGACGTGCGCGCTGTGCCTCCCGCGCCCGCGTCGCCCGTAGGCTGATGCCGTGGCGCGGCGGAACGCGAAGTCGACGGATGCCTCTCCCCTGGTCGGTCACGACGGCACCGGCGCAGGGGCACGGGCATCCGCTGCCGCGCACGACGAGGCGGCCGACGGTCGCATCGACCGGCTGCGAACCGAGGCCGTGCATGAGCGCGAAGAGCTCACGGAACGTTTCGAGGAGATCGCCGATCCGCTGCGGGACAGACTGGTCGGACCGGTGCGACGCGTGAACCGCTGGTGGCGCTGGGTGAGCAACCTCAAGCCGTACCGGGTCTGGATCCAGTTCTCGCACCACGACGGCAACCTGCGCACGGCAGGCATGTCGTACCAGTCGCTGTTCGCCATCTTCGCGGCGCTGTGGGTCGGTTTCTCGATCGCCGGCTACTGGCTGACCAGCAACAAGCAGCTCTTCGGTGCGCTCGTCGACATCATCAACGACGCCGTGCCCGGCCTGATCGCGGCGGGCGGCAAGGAGGGCGTCATCAGCCAGGAGACGCTGCAGTCGCTCGGCACGACGTTCGGGTGGACGAGCATCATCGCCCTGATCGGCCTGCTCTGGACCGCCGTCGCCTGGCTGTACTACACCCGCCAGGCGGTGCGCGCGATGTTCTCCCTCGAGCGCGACGAACGCAACTACGTGCTGCAGAAGATCACCGACCTCGGCCTTGCCGTGGTGTTCGGGGTGGTGCTCATCGTGTCGGCATCCGTGTCGGTGCTGACCACAGAGGCGATCACGTTCGTGCTCGGCCTCTTCGGCATCGGCGGCGGCTCGTTCTGGGAGAACCTCCTCGCCAGGGTGATCGGGTTCGCCATCTCGGTTGCCCTCAACTACTTCGTTCTCGTGTCGATGTACCGCGTGCTGTCGCGCGTGGTGATCCCCTGGCGGTTCCTCGTGCTCGGCCCGCTGCTCGGTGCCATCGCCATCAGCGGGTTGAGCGTGCTCGGCGGTCTGCTGATCGGCGGCGCCACCCGCAATCCCCTGCTGGCGACCTTCGCCGTGTTCGTCGGGCTTCTGCTCTGGTTCAACATGATCTGCAGGATGATCCTGCTCGCCGCGGCCTGGATCGCCGTCGGGATGTTCGACAGCGGCATCGAGCCGCGCCGTCGCACCGCCGAGCAGATCGCCTATGAGAAGGCGATGGCCGAACGGTCGGCCCGCCTGCTCGTCGCGCGCACGGCGGTGGACGACGCGGAGCGCGCCGCTGCACGCGCTCACGGGCTCTCGAGATGGTTCGCCAATCGCACGCTGCGGGACGCCAGGAAGGAGCTGGACGACGTTCTCCGGGAGCCGGAGCCGTCTCCGCCGAAGAAGCGCAGCTGGTGGACCGATCCGAGCCCGTCGCCGGTCCGCTCCCGCGCAGAGGATGTCGGCCGCCGCCACTAACCTTGACGCATGCCTTCGTCCCGCCGCACGCTCCGCATCGCCACGGTCAACGTCAACGGTGTGAGGGCCGCGTTCCGTCGCGGCATGGGCGCGTGGCTCGACGGGCGAGGCGTCGACATCCTGGCTCTCCAGGAGGTGCGAGCGTCCACCGACGACCTCGTCGAGCTGCTCGGCCAGGAGTGGGACGTGCTGCACGACGCGGCGACGGCGAAGGGACGTGCCGGCGTCGCCCTCGCCAGCCGCGGCAAGGCATCCATTCACCGGGTGGAGCTGGGCGAAGTGGACTTCGACACCGCGGGGCGCTGGCTCGAGGCGGACTACGAGGTCGACGGCAGCATCGTCACCGTGGTGAGCGCGTACGTGCCCTCTGGCGAGGCGGGCACCGAGAAGCAGGTCTACAAGTACCGGTTCCTCGACGCCATGGATGCCCGTATGAAGGCCCTGCCCCAGCACAGCGAGCTCGCGGCCGTGATGGGCGACCTGAACGTCGGCCACCGCACGCTCGACATCAAGAACTGGAAGGGCAACGTGAAGCGCGCCGGATTCCTGCCGGAAGAGCGTGCCTACTTCGACAAGCTCATGGGCGCGGAAAGCGACGAGCACTACAACGACGGCGCAGGCTACGGCTGGATCGACATCGGTCGCAAGCAGGCGGGCGAGGTGGACGGCCCGTACACCTGGTGGAGCTGGCGTGGCAAGGCGTTCGACAACGACACCGGCTGGCGCATCGACTACCAGCTCGCCACGCAGAAGCTGGCCGAGAAAGTGGTCGACTACCAGGTCGACAGAGCGCCGTCATACGCCGAGCGATGGTCGGATCACACGCCCGTCGTCGTCGACTACGCGCTCTGACGTCCTCGTCGGCGGCACCCTTCTCCTCCTCACTTCAGCTTCAGAACACCTGCTCCAGAAAGACCGACAGATGACCAAGCCACGCCTCTTCTCCGGCATCCAGCCGTCGAGCGACTCGTTGCACCTCGGCAACTACATCGGGGCGCTGCTGCAGTGGCGCGAGCTGCAGGACTCGCACGACGCCTTCTTCTGCATCGTCGACCTGCACGCCATCACCGTCCCCCAGGATGCGAAGGAGCTCGCGGAGAAGACGCGGGGTCTCGCGGCGCAGTACATCGCCGCCGGCATCGATCCGACCGCATCCACCCTGTTCGTCCAGTCGCACGTGCCGGCGCACGCCGAGCTCACCTGGGTGCTGAACACCATCACCGGGTTCGGCGAAGCCGCGCGCATGACGCAGTTCAAGGACAAGTCGTCGCGGTTCGGCACGGATGCCGCCAGCGTCGGGCTGTTCACCTACCCGATGCTCATGGCGGCGGACATCCTGCTCTACGACGCGGTCGACGTTCCGGTCGGCGACGACCAGCGGCAGCACGTGGAGCTGACGCGCGACCTGGCCGAGCGCTTCAACTCGCGGTTCGGCGACACGTTCGTCGTGCCGCGCGCGATCATCCAGAAGGAGAGCGCGCGCATCTACGACCTGCAGAATCCGACGTCGAAGATGTCGAAGTCCGCCGAGTCGCCTGCCGGCCTCATCCTGCTGCTCGACGAGCCGAGCGTGACGCGCAAGAAGATCATGCGGGCGGTCACCGACACCGACACCGTCGTTCGCTTCGACCGCGGCGAGAAGCCGGGGGTCTCCAACCTGCTGGCGATCTACGCGGCTCTCAGCGGACAGACCATCGAGGCCGTCGCCGGCGAGTACGAGGGACGAGGCTACGGCGATCTGAAGAAGGGTCTGGCCGACGTCGTGATCGGCGAGTTCGAGCCCGTGCGGGCCCGGGCTCTGGAGCTGCTGGACGACCCGGCGGAGCTAGACCGGGTGCTGACCGCCAACGCGGACCGCGCGTCGGAGGTGGCGGAGGCGACGCTGGCGAGGGCGTACGACGCCGTGGGATTCCTGCGGCGGGTGCGGCCCTGAGCACGGGTTCCATGCGACCGCGTGTGCTCGACGTCTGGCACCCCGAGGTGGGCTCCCCTCGCCGCGCGCCGCACTCGGTCGCGCCCGTGCGGCTGCTTGTGGGGGCGCGATGAGCGTCATCCATGCCGTGCTGTTCGACCTCGACGACACGCTCTTCGCCCACCGCGACGCCGTGACCGACGGACTCGTGTCGCATCTGCGCTCGCTCGGGCATCCGTACGACATCACCGATCAGGCAGCGGAGCTCGCCGCCTGGCGTGAGCTGGAGGAGCACCACTACCACCGCTATCTGCGCGGCGAGGTGCCGTCCGACGGCCAGCGGGCCGACCGGGCCCGGGACTACGCGGCACGCCACGGGGTCGCGCTGACTCCGGACGAGGCCCTGGAGTGGTGGTCGGCGTTCTTTGCCCATTACCAGGAGCACTGGCGCCTGCACGAGGATGCGCTGCCGTGCCTCGACGAGCTGCAGCGGCGCATCCCCGGCGTGCGGTTCGGCATCATCACCAACGGCGAGCTCGACTATCAGCTGCGCAAGATCGACGCCGTGGGCCTGGGCGATCGATTCGACACCGTGGTGGCCTCGGGCGCCGTCGGCGTGACGAAGCCCGACACCAGGATCTTCCGCCTCGCCTGCGACAGGCTCGGAGTACGGCCGGATCAGACGGTGTACGTCGGAGACCGGCTGGGGACGGATGCCGTCGGCGCCGCCCATGCCGGGCTGACGGGCGTGTGGCTCGACCGGCACAACACAGCGGTGTCGGCCGAGGAACGCGATGCGGCAGAACAGCTGGGCGTGGTGCGCATCACCGCGCTCGATGAGCTGGTGACGGCTCTCCTGGCCTGACGTCTCCCGCGGTGCGGCGCCCGCCGCTACCCGCCAGCGCCCGAGCCTGTCGACGGCGAAACCGGCGTACGACCAGGAGCGGCGGGCTCTCCAGAGGAATCGCGGACAAGGGACACTGAGGCATCCGGAGCAGCCGCAGACATCGCTGCAACCCGCGCGAAGACGACGCCAGGTGACACGGGAATACGACGCCGACGCGCGCGTTGATACGCTGTAGAAAGTGCTCCGGGGTCGGTGAGAGTCCGAACCGGCGGTGATAGTCCGCGAACCGAGTCGTTCGTTTGTGCTCATGCCCAGCGCCTGCAGGCGCCGGGCTCGGCAGAGGCGTACGGGGAGGCCGAGCCGGTGGAATTCCGGCACCGACGGTGATGGTGCATTCGGCTTCGGTCGAAGCGTCAGAGTCCGGATGGGAGGCAGCACGCGCGCGGATGCGTCAGGCATCCGTGCCGTCGGCATGTACCGACAAACCCCGGGGTCCGCCCGCTCGTCGAGACGACGAGCGGAAGTACAGGACAGACGGGGATCGGATGATCGACACGGGGTTCGAAGCGCCCATGCGGCGCGCCCTCGAGTTGGCGGCGCGCGGGCCGGCGGCCGGCGTGAATCCGCGGGTAGGCTGCGTCATCCTCTCCCCCACCGGCGAGACCATCGCGGAGGGCTGGCACCGTGGTGCCGGCACCGCTCACGCCGAGGTCGACGCGCTGTCGAAGCTGGCGCCCGGAGAGGCGGCGGAAGCAACGGCCGTCGTGTCCCTCGAGCCGTGCAACCACACCGGACGCACGGGTCCGTGCAGCGAGGCGCTGATCGCGGCGGGAGTCGCCCGCGTGGTGTACGCGGTGGACGATCCCGGGCACGCCTCGCACGGCGGTGCCGACCGGCTCCGCGAAGCGGGCGTCGAGGTGATCCCCGGGGTCGAAGCCGAAGCGGCAGGCGACTTCCTCAGCGACTGGCTGACGGCCGCCCGCCTTGGCCGCCCGTACGTGACGCTGAAGTGGGCGAGCAGCCTCGACGGCCGGACGGCAGCGGCCGACGGCAGCAGCAGATGGATCACGGGGGCAGCTGCGCGCCGCCGGGTGCACGACGATCGGGCGGCATCCGACGCGATCATCGTCGCAACCGGCACAGTGCTGGCCGACGACCCCAGCCTCACCGCCCGCGACGAGGCCGGCGGGCTTCTCGCACACCAGCCCCTGCCCGTCGTGATCGGCGACCGCGAGGTGCCGCAGGATGCCGCGGTGCGGCGCCACCCGAACCCACCGCTCTTCCTGCCCGGCCACGACCTCGCCGCCGCGCTGGTCGACCTGCGCGACCGTGGAGTCCGGACCGCGTACGTGGAGGCGGGACCCGTGCTCTCCGACGCCCTCCTGCGCGCAGGGCTCGTGGACGAGCTGCACGTGTACCTGGCGCCCACCCTTCTCGGCGGTCCTCGCACGGCGACGACCGACCTCGGCGTCGGCACCATCGCCCAGCAGCGGCGGCTCCGCCTGCAACGAGTCGAGCGGGTGGACGACGACGTGCTGCTCGTCGCACTCGATCCGACGGCGCGTCACCTGAACCCGTGGCCGCCCGACAGCACGGTCGCCGGCACCACCCCTGCCGGCACCACCCCTGCCGACAGCACACAGACCTCTCAGACGATCCAGCAAGGAGCATGAGGATGTTCACCGGAATCATCGAAGAACTCGGCGAGGTCATCGCCATCGAGCGCGGCGCCGACGCGGCTCGGATCACCGTACGTGGGCCCCTCGTGGTGCAGGACGCGAAGCACGGCGACTCGATCGCGGTCAGCGGCGTCTGCCTCACCGTCGTCGACCAGAGCGCCGACTCCTTCACCGCCGACGTGATGGCCGAGACCCTTGCGGTCAGCACGCTCGACGAGGCGGCGGCAGGCGTGCGAGTGAACCTCGAGCGCGCGGCGCAGGTCGGCGACCGCCTCGGCGGCCACATCGTGCAGGGCCACGTCGACAGCATCGCCACGGTGCTCGCCGTGACGCCGGGCGAGGCATGGCGCGTCGTCCGCTTCAGCCTCTCCCCCGAGATCGCGTCGCTCGTCACCCGCAAGGGCTCGATCGCCGTCGACGGCGTCTCGCTCACGGTCTCCGCGGTGAGCGCTGCGGATGCCGCGCAGCAGTGGTTCGAGGTCTCCCTCATTCCGGAGACCCTTGTGGCCACCACCCTGGGAAGCCTCGAGATGGGCGACCGCGTGAACGTCGAGACGGACATCCTGGCCAGGCACGTCGAGCGGATGCTCGCGCTGGAGCAGGCAACGCCGAGGCACCGATTCTCCGACGAGAGGAGTGAAGCATGACGCTCGCGACCATCCCCGAAGCACTCGACTCGCTACGCGCCGGACGACCGGTCCTGGTGGCCGACAACGAGAGCCGGGAGAACGAGGGCGACGTGATCCTGGCCGCCGAGACGGCGTCGCAGGAGTGGATCGCCTGGACCGTGCGGCACACGTCGGGGTTCGTGTGCGCTCCGATGACGAATGAGCTCGCCGACCGGCTCGAACTGCCCGTCATGGTGGTCGACAACGAGGACTCCCGGGGCACGAACTACACCATCACGGTGGATGCTGCCGATCGTCTCTCGACCGGCATCAGCGCCGCCGACCGTGCGCACACGCTGCGCGTGCTCGCCGACACGTCGTCGACGGCCCGCAGCCTGCACCGCCCAGGCCACATCGTGCCGCTTCGCGCGGTGGACGGCGGAGTGCGTGAGCGCGACGGTCACACCGAGGCCGCCGTCGACCTGCTGAAGCTCGCGGGCATGACCCCGGTCGGCGCGATCGCCGAGGTGGTGGCCGACGACGGCGAGATGATGCGGCTGCCCGAGCTCATCGAGTTCGGCGCCAGGGAGAGCGTCCCGGTGATCACGATCGAGGCGCTCATCGAGTATCTCGAGGAGTTCCACGGCGGCGGGCTGCAGGAGCCGGTCGCCGAGGTCCCGGAGAGCTCGCGGGTGATCTTCGAGGTCGAGACCACGGTGCCGACCACGCACGGGCCGTTCCGCATGCGCGCCTACCGTGACCGCATGACGGGCGCCGATCACGTCGCCATCATCGCCGGCACGCCAGGCGCATCCGGATCGCTCGTCCGCGTGCACTCCGAGTGCCTGACGGGCGAGGCGTTCGGCTCACTGAAATGCGAATGCGGACCGCAGCTGGATGCCGCACTCGACACCATCCAGCACGACGGCGGCGTCGTCATCTACCTGCGCGGCCACGAGGGCAGAGGCATCGGCCTGATCAACAAGCTGCGTGCCTACCGGCTGCAGGAGGACGGGCTCGACACCCTCGACGCGAACCTCGCGCTCGGGCTGCCGATCGACGCGCGCGACTACGGCGCGGCGTCCGCGATCCTCAACGATCTCGGCATCCGCTCGGTGCGGCTTCTGACGAACAACCCCGACAAGGTGAAGCAGCTCACCGAGCACGGCGTCACGGTGGAAGAGCGCGTGCCGCTCATCGTCGGCCTCGGCGCGCTCAACGAGCAGTACCTCGCCACGAAGCGCGATCGCCTCGGCCACCTGCTTCCGGCGACGGGGCTTTCCGGTGAGAGCGGCTCGGCGAGCGACCTCGCCGACCTGCCGGAGCTGGACGACGAGTTCGAGCAGGATGCCGCTGCCGGCTCCGACGACGAGCTCATCGCGCATCACGTGGCCGCACCCGCCGTTGTCGCAAGCGGCGACGGTCCAGAGCCCGAGACCATCCACCCGACAACCGAGGAGAAAGGCGCGACCCGATGAGCGGAGCCGGCGCACCGGACCACGACACGCTGAACGGCACGGGACTGCGGGTGGTGGTCGTGGCAGGAACGTGGCACGAGACCATCACAGAGGGTCTCATCGCGGGAGCCGAGCGCGAGCTGGCGGCATCCGGCGCCGACTGGAGGCTCGTGCGCGTTCCCGGCAGCTTCGAACTGCCCGTGGTGAGCAAAGTCGCGCTGGATGCCGGCGCCGACGCCGTGGTCGCCCTGGGCGTGATCATCCGCGGCGGCACTCCGCACTTCGAGTACGTGTCGTCGGCCGCGACGGACGGCCTCACCCGTGTGGCGCTCGACACGGGCAAGCCGGTGGGATTCGGGGTGCTCACGCTCGACGACGAGCAGCAGGGGCTCGATCGCGCCGGGCTGCCGGGATCCAAGGAGGACAAGGGGGCGGAGGCCGCGCACGCGGCGCTCGCCACGGCGATCACACTGCGAGACCTCCGCAGCGCCTAACCGCTCTGCAGGGTCGACGGGAGCCGGTTGTCAGCGCCGCATGAGCGCGACGACCGGCTCCCGGCGTACCTGGACCGTGCAAGGAACGTGCCGGATCGCGAAAGAACCGCCGTTGCCGGCGGACTTCCGCGGTGCGGCGCCCGGCCGACCGTAGGCTGTGCCCGTGAGCAGAGCACGCAAAGCCGCACTCTGGATCGGCGGAGCGCTCGTCGCGGTGGCCATCGTCGTCGCGATCGTCATCGTCGTCGTCAGGCCAGGGCCCTGGACCGGCACGATCACCTCGGTCACCTACCGCCAGTCGCAGGCCGTGCCCGGCTTCGACGACTCGCCGAAGACGACGACCGACCCGCAGCAACTGGATGCGCTCACCGCGGTGCTGCGCGATGACGGCTGGCACCCGGGTGCGTCGGTCGTCGAGGTCAGGCCAGGATGCGCAGGCGGCGTCACGACCGGCCTTCAGCTCACGCTCGGCGACGGCACGAAGACGATGCTGCAGACCTATTCCTGCGGCAGGGACAACTCCCGCCTGACCACGGATGTGACGAACCTCGTGTCGGGATGGCGCAAATCGCAGTGAGGCGGCACGTCGGGCGAGCTTCGCCTGTTACGGCTTCCAGACCATGAGCACGACGACCGCGAGCAGGAACAGGCTGGCCACGCCGCTCGTGCCCGAGATGATGCCGTAGCCCGCGGCCTTCTCGGGCGCCTCGCCGACCGCGGAGGGGTCTTCGACCTCGACGGCTTCCTCGCCCTCCAGGTTGTCCGCCGCGCGACGCATGGCCGGCACCACGACGAACAGCGTGAGCGCCAGGGCCACGACGTAGAACACGATGGACAGCCAGATCCACGTCGATGCGATGGTCGTGTGGTACTTCGGGTCCGACAGCCCCATGGCGCCGAAGCCGAAGAAGACCACGATCAGCGACAGCAGGCTGAAGATGTTGGTCGACCTCGCGAGCGTGCGCACCTGTCCGGGGGATCCGGCGCGGATCGCCCTGAGCGCGGTCATCGGGAGGATGGCCATCGGGCCGACGATGAAGACCGCCGCCGCCACGTGCAGAATGTCGAAGATCACGCTAGCCACGTTCATCCCGCCAGCCTATTGAGGTTTGGGTGCAAGCCCGCGCGCGCGTCCGGTCAGTCGAGGAACAGCGCGCGAAGACGCCGCGTGGTCAGGATCATGCCGAGCACGGCCATCACCGCGAGGTACAGCACGTGCCACAGGATTCCCACGGTGACGGCCCCAGTGGTGAGCGAGCGGACGAGCTCGACGCTCTGCCACAGCGGCAGCGCCTGGATGATCACCTGCACGGCCGGCGGGTAGACCGACAAAGGGTAGAACGTGGCCGACAGCAGAAAGAGGGGCAGCATCACGAAGTTGATGATGTCCATCTGCTGGAACGACTTCATGTAGCTCGTGATCCCCATGCCGAAGCTGGCGAACGCGAACGCCACGAGCAGCACGGCGGGGAGCGCCAGCAACGCCCACCAGGAGAGGTTGAGCCCCACCAGCTGCATGACGATCATGAACGCGATCGCGTAGCCGGCGCCCCTGAGGAGAGCGAGCGAGATCTCGCCGAACGCGACGTCGAGCGGGCCGAGCGAGGTGGCGAGCATCCCCTCGTAGAGCCGCGCGAACCGGATCTTGAAGAACACGTTCCACGTGGAGTCATACACCGCGCCGTTCATGGCCGCGGTCGCGAGCAGAGCGGGCGCGATGAACGCCGCGTAGGGGATCTGCCTGCCGTCTCCCGCCGTCACCGTGCCGACGAACGTGCCGAGCCCGACGCCCAGCGAGAGCAGGTAGAAGACCGGCTCGAACACGCCGGAGAGCACGACCAGCCAGTTGGTCGACTTGGTCGCCAGCCAGCCCCGGTACACGACGGAGCGCGCATTGCCCGCGTAGAGCGATCCCGCCGGCCTGCGGCGAGCGGATGCCTGCACCGAAGACCGCACCTCGACCTCGGTCATGTGTACAGCCTCCGCCGAGCGATGCGACGTGCCACCAGCCAGCCCGGCACGAACAGCGCGAACAGGTAGACCACGTGCACGACGACCAGCCAGAGCGGCTCGTGCGCGCCGTACGACACGATCCTGGCGAGCTGGGTGCCGTGCCAGATGGGCGAGAGCCAGCCGATCCACTGCAGGTAGATCGGCATCGTGGCGAGCGGGAAGAACGTGCCGGAGAAGAGCGTCAGCGGCAGCAGCACGAAGCGCATGAGCATGGCGATCTGGCCGGTGTCGGTCTGGATGGTGGCGACGTACGCCATGATCGGCGTGCCGAACGCGAGACCGACCAGCGTCGCGACGAACACGCCGAGGAATGCCGTGCCTGCCGGGGTGGCGCCGAACAGCATCATGAACAGCCAGTACAGAACGCTGGACGCGAGCAGGCGCACAACGGCCGAGATGACCATGCCGTCGATGATCTGACCAGGCGTGATGGGCGACGAGCTGATGCCGAGGAACGTGGGGTTCCACTTGAAGCCGAGAAGGACCGGGTACGTGAACTCCTCGGATGCCACGGTCACGGCGGCCGTGCAGAGCAGCGCGGGCGCGACGAACTGCAGGTAGCTGACCCCGTCGACCGCGTGTGGACCCAGGTTCGCACTGACGAGCGCACCGAGGCCGACGCCCATCGCGAACAGGTACAGCAGCGGCGTCCCGACGGCGCCGATCAGCACCGTGGAAACGTAGGAGCGCATCACCCGCAGCCGGTGCTCCGCCACGTACCAGGCGCCGAAGCGCCGCGGTTTGGCCGCACTGCGCACGAGCGACGTCTGCGCGGCGGTGTCGATGGAGGTCATTCGATCAAGGACCTTCCAGCGCGCTGGAGCTCAAAGCGACGGTCATTTCTGACCGTCGCCGCGACGCCAGCGCCGACGACCGTCCCGGCCGGCGGAGGAAATGCGACGGTCATTCGATCAGAGACCTTCCTGTCAGCCGCAAGAACACGTCCTCCAAGCTGGAGCGTCGCACGAGCGAGGTGAGCGGGTGGATGCCGGCATCCGTCAGGCGCGCGAGCTCCGCCTCGCCGTCGGCCGTGTACACGAGCACGCGGTCGGGAAGCGCTTCGACGCGGTCGCCGGCATCCTTGAGGCGTTCCGCCATCTCCGCGTTGCGGTCCGCGCCGAATCGCAGCTCGAGCACCTCGCGCGTCGAGTACTCCCTGATCAGCGACGCCGGTGTTCCTTCCGCCATGATCGTGCCCTTGTCGACCACGATGAGCCGATCGCAGAGCTGTTCGGCCTCGTCCATGTAGTGGGTCGTGAGCACGAGCGTCGTGCCCTCCTCCTTGAGCCGGAACAGGCGGTCCCAGAGGATGTGACGTGCCTGCGGATCGAGGCCGGTCGTCGGCTCGTCGAGCAGCAGGATGCGCGGGTCGTTCATGAGCCCGCGCGCGATCGTCAGCCGGCGCTTCATGCCTCCGGAGAGGTCGGTCACCTTCGCCTTCGCCTTGTCCTGCAGCTGCGCGAAGGCGAGCAGGTCATCCGCTTTTGATCGCACCTTCGCCATCGGCAGTCCGAAGTACCTGCCGTAGACGATGAGGTTCTCGCGCACGCGGAGCTCCTCGTCGAGGTTGTCGGACTGCGGCACGACACCGAGCTGCGACCTGATCTCAGGGCCGAAGCCGTCGGGGTCGAGCTCTAGGATCTCCAGCCGTCCGCTTGTGCGGGTGGAGACGGCGCCGATCATGCGCATCGTCGTCGACTTGCCTGCGCCGTTCGGTCCGAGCAGGCCGAACGACTCCCCCTGCGCGACCTCGAACGAGATCCCTCCGACGGCCGTGACCTCCCCGTACTGCTTGACGAGGTCTGATGCGACGATCACCGGCGAAGACACGATCACCAACGTAACCCCGACGGGTGACATTCGCCGATGGTCGCGGCCTCGCCCGCGCTCGCGGAGGAGTGGAGCATCCGGACCTGTCGCGACGCCATCTGGGCCGCTCGCGCTGCACGGATGCCCTGGCTCGGCTATCAGGCGGCGTTGATAGCCTGCCGCACGCATCCCCTCGCGGCTTTCCCCTGGAGTCCTCATGAGTTCACCCGCGTCAGCACGTCGTCCGTTCGGGCGCCCGCAGAAGGACGACGGCCCACGGGCCACGTTCTCGCAGCTGCTGCCCTACATCTTCGAGCACAGGGCGTCGATGACCGTGGTCATCGTGCTCAGCGTGCTGGGCGCCGCTGCGAGTCTCGCGCAGCCGCTGCTCGTCAGCCAGGTGATCGGCATCGTGCAGAACGGCAAGGCCCTCGGCGCCCTGGTGTGGGCGCTGGTGGCTCTCGTCGTGGTCTCCGGCCTCATCTCGGGCTACCAGCACTACCTGCTGCAGCGCACAGGCGAGAGCGTCGTGCTCTCCTCGCGCCGACGTCTCGTCGCTCGCATGCTCAACCTGCCGATCAGCCAGTTCGACGCACGGCGCACGGGCGACCTGGTGTCCCGGGTGGGCAGCGACACGACGCTGCTGCGCGCCGTGCTCACGCAGGGGCTCGTCGAGGCCATCGGAGGGGCGCTCACGTTCATCGGGGCGCTCATCGCGATGCTCGTCATCGATCCGGTGCTGCTCGGGCTGACCGTGCTCGTCATCGCCGTGTCGATCGCGGTCGTCGTGCTGCTCTCCGGTCGCATCCGCGTTGCCAGCCGCAAGGCTCAGGAGCGGGTCGGCGACCTGGCGGCATCCGTCGAGCGGGCGATCAGCTCCGTGCGCACCATCAGGGCGGCAGGCGCCACCCAGCGCGAGATCGAGGGCGTCGACAAGGATGCGACGGCCGCGTACCGCATGGGTGTGAAGGTCGCGAAGATCTCGGCTCTCGTCGTCCCAGTGGCCGGCATCGCCATGCAGGTGAGTTTCCTCGTCGTTCTCGGCGTGGGCGGATACCGCGTCGCCAGCGGCGCCATCACCGTGGCGAGCCTCGTGGCGTTCATCCTGTTCCTGTTCATGATGATCCTGCCGCTCGGTCAGGCGTTCGGAGCGTTCACCTCGGTGAACTCCGCGCTGGGAGCGCTCGGACGCATCCAGGAGATCATCGATCTGCCGAGCGAAGACGCGTCCGATCTGCCCGTCGAGAGCCGCGCGGTCATGGTCGGGCCGGCCAACGCCACGGTGAATCCGGATGCCCCGGCCATCGCCTTCCAGGACGTGCGGTTCTCCTACCCCGAGGGCTCGCCCGCCGCGCAGGCGTCCGACGACGACGGGCCTGCGCCCCAGACTGCGGAAGCGCAGACCGCGGAAGCGGCGCTCGAGGCATTCGAGGGCCGGGACGTCGTCGCTGAGGCGGAGGCGCTGGCGGGGGGAAGCCGAACGGATGTCGTGGTCAACGGTCTGACGGCATCCGATTCGGCCACCGTCGAGGAGGGTGTGCTGCACGGCGTGACGTTCGCAGCGCCGCGTGGCAAGCGCACGGCTCTCGTCGGCCCATCGGGAGCCGGCAAGAGCACGATCCTCGCCCTGATCGAGCGGTTCTACGATCCGGCGGCGGGTGTGATCACGATGGGTGGGCTCGACATCCGCACGCTGGATCGCCGCGACCTGCGCGCCCAGATCGGATACGTGGAGCAGGACGCCCCCGTGCTGGCCGGATCGATCAGGGACAACCTGACCCTGGCCTCGCCCGAGGCGACGGACCAGCAGTGCATCGACGTGCTGCACACCGTGAACCTCACCGAGGTGCTCGAACGCAGCCCGCTCGGGCTCGAGGCGCCGGTCGGCGAAGACGGCGTGATGCTCTCCGGAGGCGAACGCCAGCGGCTCGCGATCGCGAGAGCCCTGCTGGCTGCGCCGCCCATCCTTCTGCTCGACGAGTCCACGTCGAGCCTCGACGGACGCAACGAGCAGCTCATGCGCGAGGCCATCGACGCGGTCGCGGAGAACCGCACCCTGATCGTGATTGCGCACCGGCTGTCGACGGTCGTCGACTCCGATCAGATCGTCGTGCTCGACAAGGGCCGTGTGGTCGGCGTCGGCACCCACTCGGGGCTCGTGGAGTCCACGCCGCTCTATCGTGAGCTGGCGAAGCACCAGCTGCTGGTGTGAGGAACCCGATAGGGTCTCCGTCGAGTGGAGGGTCGATGAACACAGGCACGACGTCGGGATCCCAGCGATTGCTGGAGGCTCTTGCTCTGACCTCCGAGCACGTCGGCACGACAGCCACCGACCGGCTCACCGCGGCACACGACGCCTCCCACTACCGGCTGCTGCCGCAGGCGGTCGCCATCGCCCGCGATGCCGGCCAGGTGGGTGGCATCCTCGCCGCCTGTCAGGCCGACGGCGTTCCGGTGACGTTCCGCTCTGGCGGCACGAGCCTCTCCGGTCAGGCTGGCGGCGAGGGTGTCGTCATCGACACCCGGCGGCACTTCCGCACGGTGCGTGTGCTGGATGACGGTGAGCGGGTGCGCACGCAGCCCGGTGCGACGGTGCGTTCCGTCAACACCCGGCTCGCCCGGCACGGCCGCAGGCTGGGGCCCGACCCAGCGAGCGAGATCGCCTGCACCGTCGGCGGTGTCATCGCCAACAACTCGAGCGGGATGTCGTGCGGCATCCACGCGAACACCTACCGCACACTGGAGAGCGCTGTGCTCGTTCTCCCGAGCGGCACGATCATCGACACGTCGGCCGCCGACGCGGCCGAGACGTTGCGGTCGCGGGAGCCACGGATCGACGCCGGCCTGCGCGAGCTCCGGGACAGAGTGCGCGGGAACCCGGAGTCGGTCGCGACGCTCCGCCGCCTGCACTCCATCAAGAACACGATGGGCTACGGGCTCAACTCGTTCCTGGACCACGACGAGCCCGTCGACATCCTCGAACACCTCGTGATCGGCTCCGAGGGCACGCTCGCCTTCGTCGCCGAGGCCACGTTCCGCACCGTTCCGGTTCTGCCGCACGCGGCGACGGGACTGCTCGTTTTCCCGTCGCTCGCGGATGCCACGGCATCGCTGCCCGCGCTCGTCGCCGCGGGGTTCGCGACCATCGAACTGCTCGACGCCGCCTCTCTCCGGGTGGCGCAACTGGACCCCGAGGCGCCGGCCGAGTTGCGCGATCTCGCCGTGGTCGACCATGCTGCGCTGCTCGTCGAATACCAGGAACAGACGGCCGACGCGCTCGCGGCACGGCTGCTCGAGGCGCCCGGCGTGTTCGCCGGACTCCGTCTCGACCGCCCCGCAGAGCTCACCGTCGATCCGTCGGCGCGGGCCGACCTCTGGCACATCCGCAAGGGTCTCTACACGGCGGTGGCAGGAGCGAGGCCGTCGGGCACGACGGCACTGCTGGAGGACATCGCCGTTCCCGTCGAGCGGCTCAACGAGACCTGCACCAGGCTCATCGAGCTGTTCGACGAGCACGGCTATGAGGGGTCGGTCATCTTCGGGCACGCGAAAGACGGCAACATCCACTTCCTCGTGAACGAGCGCTTCGACGGCCCCGCCGCCGTCGACCGCTATCGGGCCTTCACGGAGCAGATGGTCGACCTCGTGCTGTCGCAGGGTGGAACGCTCAAGGCCGAGCACGGCACGGGCCGCATCATGGCGCCATTCGTGCGACGCCAGTACGGCGACGAGCTGTACGAGGTGATGTGGGAGCTGAAGCGACTCGTCGACCCCGGGATGCTGCTCAATCCCGGCGTGCTGCTCACCGACGACCAGGACTCCTACCTGAAGAACCTGAAGGTCGCGCCCACCGTCGAGGCCGAGGTCGATCGGTGCGTCGAGTGCGGGTACTGCGAGCCGGTGTGCCCGAGCAAAGACCTCACGCTCACCCCGAGAGAGCGCATCGTCATGCGCAGAGAGCTGGAGCGCGCGCGCGACGCCGGCGACGACGACCTGGTGCGCTCCATCCAGAACGAGTACCGCTACGACGGCGTGCAGACGTGCGCGGTCGACGGCATGTGCCAGACCGCGTGTCCCGTGCTGATCAATACGGGAGATCTCGTCCGCAGGCTGCGCGCCGAGGCGAACGGCCCGGCCGAGCAAGTCCCGTGGTCGGCGGCCGCGAAGCACTGGGGCGCCACCTCGCGCGCCGGCGGCGTGGCGCTGTCCATCGCCAAGTCCATGCCGGCCGCGCTGCCGAAGCTCGCGACGCGGGTGGGACGAGCCGTGCTCGGTGCCGAGACCGTTCCGCTGTACTCCGCCGAGCTTCCCGGAGGCGGCAAGCAGCGCCGGCCGATCGCGGCGGACAATCCGGTCGCGGTCTACTTTCCGAGCTGCACGAACACGATGTTCGGACCGGTCGGCGCAGATGGCGTCTCGGAGTCGTTCCTGCGGCTGTGCGAGCGGGCGGGCGTGACGGTGACGACGCCCGAGGGCATCCCCTCTCTGTGCTGCGGAACGCCGTGGAAGTCGAAGGGTCTCACCGAGGGCTACGCCGAGATGACCGAACGCGTCGTCGCCACACTGATGGAGGCGACGGATGCCGGGAGGCTGCCCGTCGTGTGCGACGCGTCCTCCTGCAGCGAAGGTCTCGAGGTGATGCTGCAGGCGGCGTCGGCGGCCGGCATCCGGGTCGTGGATGCCGTGCAGTTCGTGGACGAACACGTGCTGGCAGCGCTTCCCGCCGGCTCCAAGGTGGAATCACTCACGGTGCACCCGACGTGCTCGTCCACCCGCATCGGCGCCAACCCCGCACTGCTGCGGGTGGCGGAGGCGGCTGCGCACAGCGTGGCGGTTCCGGAGGACTGGGGCTGCTGCGCGTTCGCCGGCGACCGCGGGATGCTGCATCCCGAACTCACCGCGAGCGCGACGGCACCGGAGGCCGCCGAGGTGGCAGCACTCGGGAGTGTCGAGCACGCGTCGCTGAACCGCACGTGCGAGCTCGGCATGACGCGCGCCACAGGACGCGAGTACCGGCACGTGCTCCAGGTGCTCGACGAGGCGACCGCGACCCGCTGAGCGCGGCGGGTGTGCCCGGGTTTCGACAGGCTCAACCCGCGGTAGGGCCCGCCGAGACCGCCGGTTGAGCTCGTCGCAACGGCCCCCAGTGCCCGGTTTCGACAGGCTCAACCCTCGACCGGTGCCGCAGACACCGCCGGTTGAGCTCGTCGAAACCGCCCCCAGTGGGTTTTGACAGGCTCAACCCGCGGTCGGCCGTCGGTTGCGGTCAGTGCCGCAGGCGGTACCGCAACGACTCCAGCTCAGCAGTGAGCGCCGGAGGCACCCGGCCGCCGAAGCGTGCGAAGAAGTCCTCGGTCAGATCGCACTCCGCCAGCCACGCAGCGCGATCGATCTCGAAGAGCTGGTCGAGCGCATCCGGCTCCAGTCCCAGCCCCTCGACGTTCAGGGATGCCCGCGCCGGCACGCGCCCCACACTCTCGTCCACCGCCGATGCCGTGCCCTCCAGTCGTCCGACGATCCACGCCAGCACTCGCATGTTCTCGGCGAACCCGGGCCAGAGGAACTCGCCATCCCTCCCCCTGCGGAACCAGTTCACCTGGAACACCGCCGGCGCGTCAGCCCCGAGCCGCTCCCCGATGCTCAGCCAGTGCGCCCAGTGGTCGGCCATGTTGTAGCCGCAGAACGGCAGCATGGCGAACGGATCGCGGCGCAGCTCGCCGACGGTGCCCTCCGCTGCCGCCGTGCGCTCCGACGCGATCGTGGCGCCGAGGAACACGCCGTGCTTCCAGTCCCTCGCTTGCATCACCAGCGGAACGTTCGTGGCCCGGCGGCCGCCGAAGACGATCGCATCGATCGGAACGCCGTCCGGGTCCTCCCAGTCGTCAGCGATGGTCGGGCACTGCTCGGCGGGAACCGTGAAGCGCGAGTTCGGATGCGCCGCCGTTCGACCCGACGCGGGCGTCCAGTCCTCGCCGCGCCAGTCGATCAGGTGGGCGGGCGGCTCGTCGGTCAGCCCCTCCCACCACACATCGCCGTCGTCGCGCAGCGCGACATTGGTGAAGATGGTGTTGCCCCATAGCGTCTCCACGGCCGAGCGGTTCGTCGACTCGCCCGTGCCAGGGGCGACGCCGAAGAATCCGCGCTCCGGGTTGATCGCGCGGAGCCGGCCGTCGGCATCCGGTTTCAGCCAGGCGATGTCGTCGCCGATGGTCTCGACCGTCCAGCCGTCCAGCTGCGAGCGCAGCATCGCCAGATTGGTCTTGCCGCACGCCGAGGGGAACGCCGCAGCAAGGTGATGGCTTCTGCCTGCCGGCGAGGTGACCTTGATGATGAGCATGTGCTCGGCGAGCCAGCCCTCCTCGCGCGCGGCCTGCGACGCGATGCGCAGCGCAAAGCACTTCTTGCCGAGGAGCGCGTTGCCGCCGTACCCCGAGCCGTACGACCACACCTCGCGCTCCTGCGGGAAGTGCGCGATGTACTTCGTCTCGTTGCACGGCCAGGCGACTTCGGGCCGCGCGACGCCGTCGGCATCCACGAGAGGATACCCCACGCTGTGCACGGTGCGCACCCACGGCCGTCCCTGCTCGATGAGGTCGAGCGCGCCGCGGCCCATCCTCGTCATGATGCCCATGGAGACCACGACGTACGGCGAGTCGGTGAGCTCGACGCCGAGCTGCGAGATCGCGCCTCCCAGCGGGCCCATCGAGAACGGCACCACGTACATCGTGCGGCCCCGCATGCTGCCGTCGAAGACCTCGGACAGCTCCGCGTGCATCTCCGTAGGGTCGCGCCAGTTGTTGGTCGGGCCGGCGTCCTCCTCCCGCTCGGAGCAGATGAACGTACGCGCCTCCACCCTCGCCACGTCCCGAGGATCCGTGCGAGCGAGATAGCTGCCCGGACGCCACTCGGGATTGAGCTTGATGAGCTGCCCGTTCGCGACCTGGAGGCGGAACAGCCTGTCGGCTTCCGCGCGGGAGCCGTCGCACCAGACGATCTCGTCCGGCTTGGTCAGCTCGGCCACCTCGGCCACCCACTCGGCGAGCGCGGCATCCGCCGTCCCCGTCACGGCACTGCCTAATGGCCGGGACCCGTTCGTCGAGACAGCCCGTGCGGCATCGGGCAGAGGCAGGGTGGTGGAGAAGAAAGCCGGACGGACGCCGGTGCCCTCGGCATCCGTCCGGCTGGTCTGTGCGGCGGCACGTGTGGTCGCGGGGTACCGCTGCGCCCTCTCCGTCTGCGCTCGCTCGGCCTCGGTCCTCTCCCCCTGAGTCGCCCTCGGCTGCGCAGACTTCGACTGCCCTGGCTTCGGTCTCTGGATGATCGTCATGCCCGCCCGTCCTCACCTCGTCGTCGCGTCGTCGTTCGGTGGTCGCTCGGCGCATCCGCCGCTTCGCGCTGCATCGCGCCCGCCGTCCTCTTCACCTTCGCGCGACTTCCGGCACTCGGCACCGCACTGCAGCCGTGAAGAATCCACGTTCTTTTGTTAGCGTGAACCAATGGATGCCGACACCGCCGATATCGCCACGATCGGTCACCGAATCCGCCACTTCCGCACCCGCTCGGGTCTGACGCTCGAACGCGTGAGCGACCTCGTCGGCCTCTCGCAGAGCCAGCTCTCCATGATCGAGAACGGGAAGCGGGAGCCGAAGCTCACGGTTCTGCAGTCCATCGCCGGCGCGATCGGAGTCGATCTCGCCACGTTGCTCGTGGCCGAGCCCCCCGACGAACGCACCACATACGAGCTCGAGCTGCGCAGGGCGCAGAGCTCGCCGCTCTACACGGCGCTCGGGCTGCCGACGGTGCGACCGACCAAGGGGACGCCGACGGAGACGATCGCGGCCCTCGTCGGCCTCCATCGAGAACTGGCGCGCCAGGCCAGCAAGGCGATCGCCACGCCCGAGGAGGCGAGGCGGGCGAACACCGAATTGCGCGAGTGGATGCGCGAACGCGACAACTACCTGCCCGAGATCGAGCGGCTCGCCGAGGAACAGGTCAAGGCATCCGGCCACGTGGCGGGAGCGCTCACGCACCGCGAGGTGAGCGTGATGGCCGAGCGGCTCGGCTTCCAGCTGGTCTACGTCGACGACCTGCCGAATTCGACGCGCTCCATCACGGATCTGGAGAACGGGCGCATCTATCTGCCACCGGCATCCATCCCCGGCGGCCACGGGCTGCGGTCGATGGCGCTGCAGGCGCTCGCGCACCGCGTGCTCGGGCACGAGAGACCCGGCAGCTACGCCGAGTTCCTTCGGCAGCGCCTGGAGATCAACTACTTCGCCGCGTGCTGCCTCATGCCGCAGAGCGCTGCCGTCGCCTTCCTCCAGCAGGCGAAGAAGGAGCGCGACCTGGCGGTCGAGGACTTCCGCGACGCGTTCGGCGTGACGCACGAGGCGGCATCCCTGCGCCTCACCAACCTCATCACGGTGCACCTCGGCATGCGCATGCACTTTCTGCGCGTCGGCGACGACGGCGCTCTGTACAAGGGCTACGAGAACGACGGCCTGCCGCTGCCGAAAGACGTCACAGGCGCGATCGAGGGGCAGCTGGTGTGCAAGAAGTGGAGCGCGCGCGACGCGTTCGCCCAGACGAACCGCACCACAGAGCTGTACCAGTACACCGACACGCCGGCGGGCACGTACTGGTGCGCCACCCAGACCGGTCGCAGCGACGACGGCAGCTTCACGATCACCGTCGGGGTGCCATTCGCGGATGCCAAGTGGTTCCGCGGCCGGGAGACCACGGCGCGCGTCACCTCGACGTGTCCTGATCCGTCGTGCTGCAGGGCACCGGATGCCTCGCTCGAGTCGTCGTGGGCCGACAAGGCGTGGCCCAGCGCCCGGCTGCACGCGCACATCCTGTCACCGCTGCCGACCGGCGCGTTCCCCGGCGTGGACGACGCCGAGCTGTACGCGTTCCTCGATGCTCACTCCGGACCGCTCGGAGCGTGATGTCTCACCGATCCGAGCCGGCGGCCACCGCGGCGTACTCCCCGCGTCTCTTGGGGCGCTCCCCCGTCCGTCGAGGCGCTCCCCCGTCCGTCGAGGCGCTCCCGCGTCACTTCGGCTGCATGCGGATGGCGCCGTCGAGCCGGATGACCTCGCCGTTGAGGAGCGGGTTCTCCACGATGTGACGCGCGAGCGCGGCGTACTCGCCCGGGGTGCCCATGCGCGACGGATGCGGGATCTGCTCCTCCAGTGAGCGCTGGACGTCCTCGGGCATCCCGGCCATCATCGGCGTCTGCATGATGCCCGGCGCGATCGTCACGACGCGGATGAGCAGCTTCGACAGGTCGCGCGCGATCGGCAGAGTCATGGATGCCACGCCGCCCTTCGACGCCGAATAGGCGGCCTGGCCGATCTGGCCGTCGAAGGCGGCGACGGACGCGGTGTTCACGATTACGCCGCGTTCTCTCGTGTCGGGAACACCGGGCAGCGACTGCGCCTCGACCGGCTCGTTCCCCGCCATGGCGGCGGCGGCGAGCCGCACGACGTTGAAGGTTCCGATGAGGTTGATCCTGATGGTGCGTTCGAAACCGTCGAGGGGCAGCGCCCCGTCGCGACCGACGGTGCGCCCTGCGGTGGCGATGCCGGCGCAGTTCACTGTGATGCGCAGCGGCGCCAGCTTCTGGGCGGTGTCCACGGCGGCCTGCACCTGATCGGCGTCGGTCACGTCGGCGGGCGCGAACACGCCCCCGAGCTCCTCCGCCGCCGCCTCGCCTGCCGACGAGGGCAGGTCGACGATGACCACCCTCGCCCCGGCCTCGGCGAGCACCCTGGCCGTGCCGTTGCCCAGCCCCGAGGCGCCTCCCGTGATGATCGCACTGCATTCCTGAATCCGCATATATCCCTCCGGTTGTTGTTGGCAGCGGGCCGGCGTCTCAGAGCCGCTCGATGATGGTGGCGTTGGCCATGCCGCCGCCCTCGCACATGGTCTGCAGGCCGAACCGCCCGCCGGTGTGCTCGAGGCGTGCAAGCAGGGTGCCGAGCAGCCGCGTGCCGCTCGCCCCGAGCGGATGCCCCAACGCGATCGCCCCGCCGTCCGCATTCAGGCGGTCGGGGTCGGCGCCGAACTCCTCCAGCCACGCCAGCGGCACAGGCGCGAAGGCCTCGTTCACCTCGTACGCGTCGATGCCGTCGAGGTTCAGCCCTGTCTGTTTCAGGATGCGGGCGGTCGCCGGCATGACGCCCGTGAGCATGTAGAGCGGATCGCTGCCCGTGACCGCGAACGCGTGGAAGCGTGCGCGCGGCGTGATCCCAAGCTGCTCGGCGCGGCGCGCGCTCATGATGAGCGCGGCGGAGGCGCCGTCGGTGAGCGGCGACGAGTTGCCCGGCGTGATCTTCCAGTCCAGTTCCGGGAAGCGCGCGGCGAGCGCATCCGTGCGGAACGAGGGCGACAGACCGGCCAGGGCCTCGACCGTGGTGGCAGGCCGCACCGTCTCGTCGACGGACACGACTCGGGTGCCGCCGTCGGCATCCGTGACGTCGACGGGCACGACTTCCCGATCGAACTCGCCCGCTTCGGCTGCCTCGGCCGCCCGCCGGTGCGACAGCGCGCTGAACTCGTCGAGCATGTCGCGCCCGAAGCCGTACTTCTGGGCGATCAGTTCCGCGGAGACACCTTGGCTGACCAGCCCGTCGGGATAGCGGGCGGCCAGCCGCGTGCCGTACGGGTCGCGTGCGAGCGTCGACGACCCGATCGGCACCGAGCTCATGGACTCGACGCCGCACGCGATGACCACGTCCTGCATGCCGGACATGATCGCCTGCGCCGCGAACGACGCGGCCTGCTGGCTCGAGCCGCATTGACGGTCGATGGTCGTTCCCGGCACGTGCTCGGGGAACCCTGCGGCAAGCGCGGCGTTGCGCGCCGTGTTGAACGTCTGCGGTCCGACCTGGCCGACGCATCCGGCGATCACGTCGTCGATGGTTCCCGGGTCGAGGTCGTTGCGGCGCACGAGCTCGGCCAGCAGATCGGCAAGCAGATCGACCGGATGCACGCCGCTGAGAGCTCCTCCGGGCTTTCCGCGACCGCTCGGGGTGCGCACCACATCGACGATGACGGCCTCTTCGACGCTCATGGCCCCAGCCTACGGCGCACGGCGGATGCCACGCGCCCTGCACCGAGACGGGGCCCGGAGGCAACGCCTCGCACGCCGCAGCAGTGCAGTCATCTGGATGCCTCAGCTGAGAAGGCGTCAGGGGTCGACGATACGACCGACGGCGGCTCTGCGCAGCAGGAGGTGCTCGCGCATGGCGGGGTCGACGGTGAGCGAGATGGCGCGTTCGAATGCCGCGTCCGACTCCGCGCGCCTGCCGGCATCGGCCAGCAGATGCGCTCGCGTCGCCCAGGCCGGCTGAAACCGGGACGCGGCGGGGTCGGCGATGCGATCCAGCTCGGCGAGGCCGGCGTCCGGGCCTTCGACCTCGGCGAGCGAGGCCGCCATGGCCACCCTCGCGCCGAGCGTGGGTGCCACCGCCACGAGCGCACGATGCAGCGTCAGCAGCGTTCCCCGATCGACGGTCCCGGTGCGAGCGCGATCGTCGTGCGCCGACTGGATCGCCGCCTCCAGCTGGAACCGGCCGATCGCCCGGAGGTCGCCGGACGGATCGATCGCGAGCCGGCTCGCGGCGAGAAGGTGACACTCGCCACGCGCGATGAGGTCGGCATCCCAGAGCGTGACGTCCTGCTCGTCGATAGACACGAAGCGCCCTTCACTGTCGAGCCTCGCCCCGGCACGGGCGAGCGACAGGCAGATCATGGCGGCGAGACCGAGCACTTCAGGCTCCCGCGGCAGCAGGCGCACCGCGATCTCGGCAAGCGCCAGCGCTTCACCGCTCAGCGAGCCCGGCGCCCACAAGTCCCGCTCGCTCGTGCCCGCCACGAGCGCCCAGTCGATGGCATAGGCGCCGTAGATCGCCTCCAGCACGGCGGGAAGGCGTTCCGTCAACACCTCCCGGTTCGGCTCGGCGAACGGGATTCCCGTCTCTTTGATGCGACGCTTCGCGCGCACGAGCCGTTGCGCCATCGCAGGAGACGGCACGGCGAACGCTCGCGAGATGCGTTCGGCGTCGACGCCGAGCACCGTCTGGAGCATGAGCGGCGTGCGCACAGCGGCGTCGATCGCAGGATGCGCGCAGACGAAGAGCAGCGCGAGACGACGGTCGGGGATCTCATCCGGCTCCACCCGTTCGGGCTCCTCCGCAGCAGGCTCGTGAACCAGGTCGGACTCCAACGAGCGCGTGCTGTGCTCCGACGAGCGGAGCCGGTCGAGCATGCGATTCCTGGCGGCGACGACGAGCCATCCGGCGGGATTCGCCGGGATGCCGTCACGCTGCCACGTGCGCAAAGCGCGCTCGAACGAGTCCTGGAGGCAGTCTTCGGCGAGCGCGATGTCGCGCGTGCTCGCGGCCAGCACGGCGAGCATCCTGCCGTACGACTCGCGTACGACGTTCCTCAGCGCGGCACCGACGGCATCGTCGCCGCCGGTGGGCGCGAGTTGGTTCAGTTCCCCCACACCCACTCACCGTCGATGAGCGAGATCTCCGTGGGTCTCACCTCGATGACGCCGTACTGGGCGCCTGGGCACTTCTCCGCCCAGGCGATGGCGGCATCCAGGTCGGGCACGTCGATGAAGAAGGCTCCGGCGAGCCTTTCCTTGGTGTCGGCGAACGGGCCGTCCTGCACAGTGAGCCCGCCGTCCCGCAACGTGACCTGCGTGGTGTTCGCCACCGGCTTCAGGATCTCGCCTGCCACCAGCACGCCCGCCTCAGCGAGCGCCTTTCCGTATTCGTCGAACGCCACCTTGAAGGGTTCCATGTCTTCTTCGGTGACGTTCGCGTCCTGGGCTTCCAGAGCGTTCAAGAGCAGTGCGTACCGCATTTCGTCATCCTCTCACTCTCCACAGCGCCGTCTGCGCTTGCTTCTGCAGTGATGACGAGTGAGGTCGCGAGTGATCGACAGCGGTCGCCGAGTCAGCGTCAATTGACTCGCGAATCAGCGAGCTCGACCAACCCTCAATCAGTTGTGTTCGCCGCTTCGCCGCTGAAACAACTTCAACCCTCAGTCAGTTGTGTTCGCGGCTTCGCGCTCGACAATTTCACTCGGGTTGGTCAAGCGAGCGAGCTCGCTTGACCACCCTCAATCAGTTGTTGGAGAGGTTGTTGCCGCACTCGTAGAACGCCGTCGTGAGGTTGTCGATGGCGGCGAGCGCCGCGTCGTCCCCGCCGTAGTTCAGCGCGTAGATGGCGAACGTGAGGTTCGTGCCATCCTTCGCGTGGATGACGCCGGCGAGCGTTCTCGCCGTGTCGATCCATCCGGTCTTCGCGTTCACGTGGCCGACCGCGTTCGACGAGAAGGATCCGTCGAACCTGCCGTATCCCGGACCCAGCGTTCCGGTCTTGCCTGCGATGGGCAGGCCGTCGTAGATGGAGCCGAGCGCGCCCTGCCGGTTCAGCACCTTGACCATGAACTGGGTCAGGTACGAGGCCGGCACCTTGTTGTCGGCGCTCAGTCCGGATCCGTCGGCGAAATAGAGTCCGTTCTCCGAGATGCCGTACGCCTCCAGGCCCTTCAGCGTTCCGGCGTTGATGGCCGAGAAGCTGTTGCCCGCGCCGGTCTTGATGGCGACGAGCCGGGCAAGCTCCTCCATGATCGTGTTGTCGGAGTACGTCAGAGCCTGCTCTGCCAGCGCCGACACCGGCTGCGAGAGCACCTGGCCGAGCTGCTTGGCGCCGGCTGGGGCCGTGCCCGAGCTGATCGTGACGTTCCCGCCGAGGTCGTCGGCGAGCGCGTTGGCCGCTCGCCCGACGGGATCCGTGCTCCGCGGCGACTCGACGGCGGTGGGGTCGTTGCGGTCGCCGTCGACCATGAACGAGGTCATGTACGGCGTGGATCCTTCGACCACCCGTTCCTCGTGCTCATCCCAGCTCGGCTGCCAGACGGGGCCCGAGTACAGGGACGTGTCCACCACGAGCGAGGTGATCGGCTGGCCGGCATTCGCCGGGTCGGATGCCCATGCCTGCTTCACCTGGTTCGCCAGTTCGTCGAGGTGCGGCGCGCCCGTGTAGAACGAATCCTCTCCGGTGGGAAGGCGGGTCAGGGTCACATCGCCGCCTCCGATCACCACGACCTGGCCGGGCTGGGAGCCCTTCACGACAGTCGTCGGCACCCGGTAGTCCGGCCCGAGGATGCTGTACGCCGCCGCTGCCGTGAGCATCTTCAGCACGCTGGCCGTCGGTGCAGGGTTGGCCCCGTTGCGGTCGAACAGCACCTCGCCGGTCGACGCGTTCATCACCTGCGCCTCGAGCGTGCCGAATCCGCTGTCCGCCGCGTACGACGCCACGGAGCACGTGCGGATCTTGCTGGGAGCCGGCGCCGACGCGGGCGTCGGACGCACCGTCGGCTTCAGGGTCGGCGTGGCCGTCTCGGTGACCGGGGCTGATGCGCCTCGCGCGCTGGCGGCCGGTGCGGATGCCGCTCCGATGCCGAACGAGAGACCGCTGAGCACCACGACCCCTGCCGCGATGCCGGCGATCAGCGAGGTGCGCGGATTCTTGCGGATCCAGGCGAAGATGCCGTCGAATGGGCCACCGCCGCGGCCGCCGCTTCCAGCCCCGCCGCCATTGCCGCCGCCTCCGGCCCCGCGGCCGCCATTACCGCGGCCGCGGCCCGCGCCGGAGCCGCCGCCCGTCGCGCCGGAGCGATCGCCACCGCGACGCCCGACGGATCCGGAGAGGCGCGCCCAGAGAGCACCGAGCGTCGATGAGGCCGCGGCGCCGGCCGAGTCCTCGCTGCGGACACGCTGGGCAGGTGCGGACGGGCCGGTCGCAGAGTCACCGTCATCGGCGACCTCCTCGATGGGGCCTCCGAACCATGCGTCGCCGGACGTGCTCGCCGCGGCCGGAAGTACCTCTGTCGGATGGTCGCCGGTCGCGGCCATCGAGTCGCCGACGGGTGGCAGATCGCGAGCGCGAACCGGCAGCCGTGTCGCTTCGCCTGCGGCCGGGGTGACGGGTCCCGCCGGAGGAAACGTGAACCCGCGAGTGGGCGTGACCGTTTCGTCTCGCGGACGAAGCAAACCGTCTCGCTGGTCGGCGGACGCTCGCGCATCCGCCGGTGGCGGCACCGCCAGCGTGTGACGGGGCTCGGGGGCCTGACCTGCCGGAGACGAGTCGTCGACGGGCGACTCCATCGGAGACGGGCCGTCCACGGTCGGTCTCATCGGAGACGGACCATCGACGGACGATCCGAACGAAGACGGGCTGTCCACGGGCGATTCCATCGACGACGGGCCGTCGATTGGCGCTCCGAACGGAGACTGGCCGTCGATGGCTGCAACGATCGGTGCGGTCTGCACGTCCGACTCGTCCGGCCCTCCGAAGAGCACGGGCGTCACGGGATGAGGCTGGGTCTCGGGCTCGCTGCCGTGGCCTGCGCCGTGCCGACCGGAGGCGGCATCCGCCGAGCCATCGGCATCCGCTCGCATCCGCCGACGAGGACCGAGTCCCGACCCGGCGTCGACGTCGGATGTCGTCGCCTGCTCAGCTGTCGCCGATCGTGGCGTCGGGGTCTCCTCCTGCGGCCGAGGCGTGGCCGCGGGTTCCGCCACGACCGGGTTCTCCTGCGTGGCGTCGCCGAGCAGAGCGCTCAGGCCCAATTCATCGAATGCGGACTCAGTGGGATCGTCCGATCGGCGATCTCGGCGCGACCGGGGGGACTCGTCGTGCATTCGCCCGAGTGTACCGACGGCACCTGGGAGAGTTCGGGAGCAGGATGCCCATCATCGCCCGCGCACTGACCGGATGCTCAGACTTCCTGCGGATAGACCAGCCCGATACGCGACCGCACAGCGTCGAGCGTGCGCATGATCGACACGGACTCCTCGGGCGGCATGATGCTGCTCGCCGTGAGGCCGGCATCGATCAGCCGCTCGGCCTCCCTGACCTGGAACTGCTTGCCTCCGCCCTTGATGCGCGTCTTGTACTCCTCCACGACGTGCCCTTCGGTGTCGACGACGCGGAAGTTCGTCGGTGTGTACCAGACGCTGTCGATCTCGATCGCGGCATCCGTTCCCACGATCATCGCCGTGTTCGCAGCGCGGACATCGCTGGCGCAACGCGTGACGGCCAGTGCCCGGTCGCCGTAGCCGAAGACGGTGTCGGTCGCGGCATCCACCCCCGTGCTGCTGAACCGCGCGGCGGCTTGCACCGAGTCGGGTTCGCCCAGCAGCATCGACGCGAACGAGATTGGGTAGACGCCGAGATCGAGCAGCGCGCCGCCGCCGAGCTCCGGCGCGTTGATGCGGTGCCGCGGATCGCTCGGCAGCAGCTGCAGGTGGTCGGCGCTGAATCCGCGGAGCGTGCCGAGCGTGCCATCGGCGATGATCTCCCTGATGCGCTGCACGTGCGGAAGGAACCTCGTCCACATCGCCTCGAGCACGAGCAGTCCCCGGTCGGCGGCAAGGTCCGCCACCCGCTGCGCCTCCCCCGCGTTCAGCGTGAACGGCTTCTCGACGAGCACGTGCTTGCCGGCACGCAGGGCCGCCTCCGCGTTGGCGGCGTGCTGGGGATGCGGCGTCGCAACATAGACGATGTCCACGTCGGCATCCGCGACGAGGTCGTCGTACGAGCCGTGTGCCGTCGGGATGTCGAACTCGTCGGCGAACTCCTCCGCGCGCACCTTGGTGCGTGAACCGACCGCCGCGATCGAGTGCCCGTCGTCGATGAGCTCCTTCGAAAACGTGTGCGCGATGCTTCCTGTGCCCACGATGCCCCAACGGATGTCGCCCATCGCTCCCCCTCGACCTCGAACGGCTCGCCTCGCACGGCGGATGCCGCCAGCGTACCGGGACGGGGGAGCCGCACGTCCTCCGGATGTGTGGTCGGAACAGGTCCGTTGATCCGCTAAGCTTGTCTGCTGTGCGTGGGAGACCGCGCCGCGCCGCCTTAGCTCAGTCGGCAGAGCGATTCACTCGTAATGAATAGGTCGTCGGTTCGATTCCGACAGGCGGCTCCAGCGAACGGAAGGGTCCCGAAAGGGGCCCTTCTCGCATTTGCAGGCCCGACACATCCGGGGGGGGCAGTCCCGACACATGTATGCAGGCCCGACACATCCGTGGCAGTGCCGACACATCGATGCAGTCCCGTCACAGCGATGTCGGCGCCGGTCTGGCATCTGAGTTCGGTCGGCTGCGCTGCCTCGCGACGCCGCGTTCGCACCGGCCGAACGGCGGTATGCCCTCGCGGTTCGGTCAGACGCCCTCGTTGCGCACGAGTTCGCGCAGCTCGGCGAAGGAATCGATCAGGCGGTCCGCGAGAGCACCGTGACCTCCGGTCTCGGCCCAGCACGACCAGGCATGCCGGATAGCGGCGAAGGCCACGAATGTCACGAGCCGTGCCCGGCTGTGCAGGCGCTCGGGGTCGTCGGCCAGGAGAGGGTCCTCACGTCTCAGGCGTCGCTCGACGACCGATACCAGGTCGAACTCCAGCTGCTTCATGCTGGCCATGCGCAGAGTGAAGAGATACGGATACTCGCGCAACAGTGTGCGCCGAAGGCCCTCCAGGTCCGCGCCGTCGGGGTTCGGCTCCTGATCGACCGTCGTCAGCAGGAGGTCTCGTATCCCATCAAGCATCGATTCGCCAGGACCCGCTGCGACGAACCGGTCGACCGACTCGGCGTCGGGCAGCTCAGGCAGATCCCCGATGACGGCGGCTTCCTTCGTCGGGAAGTAGTTGAAAAACGTGCGTGGGGAGACGCCGGCCGCGTGGCTGATCTCCTCGACCGTGACGCCGTCGTAGCCGCGGTCGAGCGCCAACGTCAGCACGGCGCGCTGAATGGCGTTGCGTGTGGCGATCCGCTTGCGCTCGCGGACGCCGGACTGCGCCTCAGAACCGGTGGCGATCACGCGCCCATTATTGCAGTCAGTGCAAAACGCCGCCGAAGAACGTTCAGCATTCCGGGTCCTTCTGAGGCACGGTGCCGTCGACGAGGAAGGCGTCCACGGCGTCGTTCACGCAGGAGTTCGACTTGTTGTACGCCGTGTGACCGTGACCGTGGTACGTCACGAGATGTCCGCTCTCGAGCTCGTGGGACAGGTTCACGGCCCACTGATACGGCGTCGCCGGATCACCCGTGGTTCCGACGACCAGGATGGGCGCTGCTCCCGTGGCGTGGATCGGGGCGGGCGTTCGCGTCGGCTTGTACGGCCACACGGCGCATCCGATGTCGCCGTACGACATGTAGGGCCCGATGACGGGTGCCGCCTGGGTCAGCTCGGTCGCCTGCTTCCGCATCGTGGCGGGGTTCGCGTCGGAGGGATAGTCGAGGCAGTTGATCGCCGTGAATGCTTCCGTCGAGTTGTCGGAGTACGTGCCGTTCGAGTTGCGCTCGTAGTAGCCGTCGGCGAGCGAGAACGCCACCTTCGCACTCCCGCTCATCACGCTCTGGAAGAGGTCGTCGAGCAGACTCCACGCGCTCGAGTCGTAGAGCGGGTAGATGATCGCCGTGACCATGGTGTTGGCGCCGAGCTCGCGGCCGTCCGAGTTGCGGATGGGACTGGCATCCAGCGACGCCAGCAGGTGCGAGATCGTGGACAGGGCGTCGTCGACGGACCCGGAGAATGGGCATCCCTTGCGTTTCAGGCAGCTCGTCACGTAGGCGGTGAGCTCCTGCTCGAAGCCCTTCGACTGCCCGAGGTTGACATCGAAGCTGCTGGAGGCGGGGTCGAGGGCCCCGTCGAGCACCAGCCTGCCGACATTCTTCGGATAGAGGCCGGCGTAGGTGGCGCCGAGCAGCGTCCCGTAGGAGTAGCCGAGGTAGTTGAGCTTGGCGTCGCCGAGCACCGCGCGCAGCACATCCAGGTCCCTGGCCGCGCTCGTGGTGCCGACCTGACCGAGCAGAGCGCCCGTGTTCTGCTTGCACGCGGAAGCGAATGCGGCCGCCTGACGTGTCGACGACTGGATCCACTGGTCGGAGCCGCGCTGGCCGGGCGTGATCCCGAAAAGGTACTCGTCCATCTTCTTGGCGTCGTAGCACTTCACGGCCGTGGATGCGCCGACGCCCCGAGGATCGAAGCCGACGATGTCGTAGTGCTCCTGGAGCTTCTTGTCCACGGCGTACGAGAGG
>Ga0164242_10000922_pt1 | contig 34902 bp, 36 predicted proteins | sample OricomgcompostMG_FD_108783 | JGI IMG/M metagenome (GOLD analysis project Ga0164242, IMG submission 108783) | Miracle-Growth compost microbial communities from Emeryville, California, USA - Original compost - Miracle growth compost (MG) ... | reverse complement strand
GACGGCACTATCCTTGCCCACCGAGTAGAGCATCACAGGACGCTCAGCCTCCGCCACCACCTCCCGAAGAATGTGAATCGACTCCGATTCCAAACGCTCAAGATGTGTGAGGGATTTGGTCATAGCTTGTCCCGTCATGCCGCCGATCGCGTGGCGGAGGCGCCGCGCCGGGCGGCCGAAAGGCTCGCCCGCCGGCCGAAGAAGGTGCAGTCGGCGAGGCTCATGCCCGAGCTGTAGCCCGCGCCCCAGCGCGGCAGCCCGCAGGTCGCCCGCCCGGCGGCGTAGAGGCCCGGAATGGCCGCGCCGGCGCGATCGAGCACCTCGCCGCCGGGCAGCGTCTCCAGCCCGCCCAGCGTGAAGAAGGAGAGGAAGCTGCGCGTGAAATCGATCTCCAGCGCGGCGAAGGGCGGCTCGTCCAAGGGCTTCAGCCACTTCGCCGCCTTGTGCCGGATCGGATCGCGCCCTTGCGCGGCGTGGCGGTTATATTGCTCGATCGTGGCGACGAGCGCGCCTTCGGCCATGCCGAGTTCGCTCTCCACTTCCGTCCAGCTTTCACCCACCGCCGCGATGTCGATCCCGGCGAGCTCCATCGGCCGCGCGAAGATGGCGTTGTCGACCAGCAGCCAGACGCGATCGCCGCCTTGCGCCAGCATCGCCTGGGTGACGCGGCCGTGATAGCAATCCTCGTTGACGAAGCGCTGGCCGGCGGCGTTGACGAAGATGCCCTTGACCAGTGATTCGGGCGGATACCAGGGGCAGGTGGCGAAGAACTGGTCCATGTGGATCGTCTGGCCGCCGACCGACTGGCCGAGCAGGATGCCCGAGCCGTCGTCGCTCGCCCCGATCGGCGAATTGCACTGGAGCGCGCCCGGCGCGTGGCGGCGGACCATCTCCGGGTTGAGGCAGAAGCCGCCGGTCGCCAGCACCACGCCACCGCCGGCGCGGACCGCCCGCTCGACTCCGTCGATCTTCACGATCAGGCCGACGACAGCGCCCGCCTCGTCCGCCGCCAGCGAAACCGCCCGCGCGTCGGTATGCACTTCGACGCCGAGCGTGCGGACGCGCGCCTCCAATATGTCCATCAGCTTGCGGCCGCCGCCCCAGCCTTGGAACTGGATGACATGGCCGCGCGGCGCGGGCCGGGCCGCTTGCGCGAAAGGCCACGCCTCTTCGCTGCCGGACCAGATCAGCGTGTCGTCGCCCTCCGGCTCGATGATCTTGCCGGGCAGGAAATTGCCCTTGTAGGGCACGCCCTGGCGCACCAGCCATTCGTAATGGACGAGGCTTTCGCGGGCATAGAGCGCGGCTTTCTCCCTGTCCGCATCCGGGCCGCCCGCCATCAGCAGATAGGTTTCGAGCGCCTCGGTCGAATCCTCGAAGCCGGCGGCGCGCTGGGCAGGGGTGCCCCCCGATCCGCCGAGATAGATTTCGCCGCCCGAGAGCGCGGAGGAGCCGCCGCTTCCCGAGGCCGCCTCGAACAGGGCGACGCGCGCGCCCGCCTCTGCCGCCTCGATCGCCGCGCACGCCCCCGCCGCGCCGAAGCCCACCACCGCGACATCGGTTTCGATGTCCCAGCGCGCGACCTTCCCGGCCGGCGCGGGGCGGACGGGCGCGGGGCGGCTCACGCCGCCTTGCCCTCGCGCGCCTTCAGCATGTCGAGCGCGACGTCGACGATCATGTCCTCCTGCCCGCCGACCATCTTGCGGCGACCGAGCTCGACGAGGATCTCGCGGGTGTCGAGGCCGTAATCGGCCGCCGCCTTCTCGGCATGGCGCAGGAAGCTCGAATAGACGCCGGCATAGCCGAGGCTCAGCGTCTCGCGATCGACGCGTACCGGCCGGTCCTGGAGCGGGCGGACCAGATCCTCGGCCGCGTCCATCAGCTTCATCACGTCGCAGCCGTGATTCCAGCCCTTGCGATCGGCGGCGGCGACGAACACCTCGAGCGGCGCGTTGCCCGCGCCCGCGCCCATGCCGGCGAGGCTGGCGTCGATGCGGATCGCGCCCTCCTGCACCGCCACGATTGAGTTGGCGACGCCGAGCGACAGGTTATGGTGCGCGTGCATGCCGCGCTGGGTCTCAGGCTTGAGCACGCGGTCATAAGCGCGGAAGCGTTCGCGTACCCCGTCCATGTCGAGCGCGCCGCCCGAATCCGTCACATAGACGCAGTGCGCGCCATAGCTTTCCATCAGCTTGGCCTGCGCCGCGAGCGCGTCCGCGTCGACCATGTGGCTCATCATCAGGAAGCCGGACACGTCCATGCCGAGATCGCGCGCGATGCCGATATGCTGCTTCGATACGTCCGCCTCGGTGCAATGGGTCGCCACGCGCACCGAGCGCACGCCCAGATCATAGGCGCGGCGCAGCTCCTCGACCGTGCCGACGCCGGGCAGGATCAAGGTGGTCAGCACCGATCGGGTCAGCACCTCGGCGACGGCCTCCAGCCATTCCCAGTCGGTATGCGCGCCGAAGCCGTAGTTGAAGCTGGCGCCGGAAAGCCCGTCGCCATGCGCCACCTCGATCGCGTCCACGCCCGCCTCGTCGAGCGCCCTGGCGATGTCACGGACATGATCGATGCCGTACATATGACGGATGGCGTGCATCCCGTCGCGCAGCGTCACGTCCTGGATGTAGAGCTTGGTGGTGGTGGGATCGAAGGTCATGCGAACATCTTTCTTCCTTCTCCCCGCGGGGGAGAAGGATATGAAGCCTTATGAGCGGAGCGAATTAGGCGCAGTTGGATGAGGGGGAGCGCTCGCCGGGCGAGCGCGCGCGGCTTCGCCGCGCACCCCCTCACCCAGCTCCGACTAGGCGGCGAAGCCGCCAAGTCTACGCGTCCCTCTCCCCCTGAGGGGGAGAGGGAAAGAGGGTGGACATCCCTCACGCCGCCGCCCTCCGCTCGATGAGCTTCTTCGCCAGCAGCTCGCCGGTGGCCTTGGCGGCGGCGGTCATGATGTCGAGGTTGCCGGAATAGCTCGGCAGATAATCGCCCGCGCCTTCCACCTCGAGGAAGATCGAGGTCTTCAGGCCCGTGAACTCGCCCTGCCCGGGAATCTTCAGCCGGTTGTTGTCGCCGAAGCGCTCGAACTGCACCTCCTGCTTCAGCCGGTAGCCTGGGACATATTTGCGCACCTCCTCGACCATCGCCTCGACGGACGTGCGGATCGTCTCCTCGTCCGCGCCTTCGGAGAGGGTGAAGATGGTGTCGCGCATGATCATCGGCGGCTCGGCGGGATTGAGGATGATGATCGCCTTGCCGCGCTTCGCCCCGCCCACTTCCTCGATGGCGCGGGCGGTTGTGCGGGTGAACTCGTCAATATTGGCGCGCGTACCCGGCCCCGCCGAGCGCGAGGAGACGGAGGCGACGATCTCGGCATAATGCACCGTCGCCACGCGGGCGACCGCCGCCACCATCGGGATGGTCGCCTGGCCGCCGCACGTCACCATGTTGACGTTGGGCTGATCGAGATGCGCGCCCATATTGACCGGCGGCACGGTGAAGGGCCCGATCGCCGCCGGCGTCAGGTCCACCACCAGCTTGCCGTCTGCGCGCAGCGCCTCGTCATGCGCCTTGTGCGCATAGGCCGAGGTCGCGTCGAACACGATGCCGATCTCGGGGTAAACGGGCATGGCCTTCAGCCCCTCGATCCCCTCATGCGTTGTCGCCACGCCCCGCTCGCGCGCCATCGCCAGCCCTTCGGAGGCGGGATCGATGCCGACGACCGCGACCAGCTCCATATTCTCGGGATATTTCAGCATCTTCATCATCAGATCGGTGCCGATATTGCCCGAACCGATGATCGCCGCCTTGACGCTCGCCACTTGAACCTCCTCAGACGAACCGGGCGGCGCAGCGCCCGATCCCGTGCAATTCCATCTCGAAAACATCGCCCGCCGCCGCCGGCTCGAGCGGCACCAGGCTGCCCGACAGGATCACGTCCCCGGCGTCCAGCGTGACGCCGTAGCGCCCCAGCGTGTTGGCGAGCCAGGCGACCGCCGCCAGCGGCGAACCCTGCACCGCCGAGCCATAGCCCTCCGACAAAGGCTCGCCGTTCTTGGTGACGGTGACGCGCAGCGCCGGCAGATCGTGCGCGCGCGGGTCGGCGCGGGCCTCGCCCAGCACGAACACGCCGCACGAGGCGTTGTCGGCGACGGTGTCGACGATGCCGATCTTCCAGTCCCGAATACGGCTGTCGACGATCTCGAAACAGGGGGCGATGCTCTCGGTCGCGGCGAGCACGTCCTCCGGCGTGACGCCGGGGCCGTTGAGGCTGCTCTTCAGCAGGAAGGCGATCTCCGCCTCGGCGCGGGGCTGGATCAGGCCCTGCGCGGCGATGTCGATCGTCTCGCCCTCGATCCGCATGCGATCGGTCAGGAAGCCGAAATCGGGCTGGTGGACGCCCAGCATGTCCTGCACCGCTTTCGAGGTGACGCCGATCTTCTTGCCGACCACCCGCTCGCCGTCCGCCCTGCGGCGCTCGAGCAGGCCCAGCGAAACGGCGTAGGCGTCGTCGATGGTGAGCGCGGGATCGCGCGCGATCAGCGGCGGCACCGTCCGCCGCTCGCGCAACGCCCTGTACAGCTCCTCGGCATGGGCGGCGGGATCAGCCACGCAGGAACTCCAGCGTATAACGGTTGAACTCCTGCGCGCGCTCGACCTGCACCCAATGGCCGACCTTGTTGAAGGTCATGAAGCGGGCGTCCGGGCAGGCTTCGAGGAAGCGCTGCGCGCCGCTCGCCGGGCAGAAATCGTCGTTCAGGCCCCAGAAGCCGAGGATCGGCTGCGCCACCTCGCCCAGCCGCGGCGCGAGATTGGGGGTGCGCATCCGCGCCAGCACGTCCTTGGGCTGGGTGCGCGCGACGGCGTAGCGTTCGGCGACCAACTCGTCCGAGATCACGGAGGGATCATAGACCAGGTTGGAAACCAGCCGCTTCTGATCCTCCACCGTGAAATCGGGGCTGGTGAAATCGCCCATCATTTTGGCGATGCCGGGCATGGCGAAATAAACCGGCAGTTCCTCGACGCAGCCGGGCGCCATCAGCACCAGCTTCTCCACGAACTCCGGATGATCGAGCGCGATCTGGAGCGCGATGCCGCCGCCCAGCGAATTGCCGACCAGCACCGCCTTCTCGACGCCCGTCGCGCGCAACGCCTCGTAGGCCGTGTCGGCGAAGAGCTGGAGCGTATAGTCGATGCCCTCGGGCTTGGAACTGTCGCCGTAGCCGATCAGATCGGGCAGCAGCACGCGATAACCGGCCTCCACGAACGCGCCGATATTGCCGCGGAAGTTGGAATGGGCCGACGCGCCCGGCCCGCTGCCGTGGAGGAACACGACGGCCGGACCCTTCCCGACCTCGCCGACGGAAATTGCGTAGCCGCCCGCCACCCGATAATTTTTGCGCTCGATCGCTCCGGTCATGCTTCGCCCTCCTTGCGGCCTCAGAGGAACAGGAAGGCGGGCGGCTCGCCCATCAGCCCGTTCACCAGGTCCGGCGCCATATTGTTGGGATCGTTGGCGACGTGCGCGCGCGCCGCGTTGATATCGAGCCAGGGCTGGACGATCGGGCTCGACATGTAGATCGCGCGCCCGCCGAGCAGCGGCAGCATGTCGTCCACCAGATCGGCGCAGCGCCTGACCACGGTGGAGGACTGGTAGCGGAACAGCTCGCGATCCTCGATGGCGATCGCCTCGCCGGCCTCGGCCCGCGCCATCATCGCCGAGAAGCCGGCGCGGAGCGCCTTCTCCATCTCGTCCACCTCCGCCACCGCGCGGGCGATCGCGCCCTGCAGCGCGGGATCGGATTTCGAGGCCTTGCCGGTGTTGGTGGAGACGCGATCGCGCGCGATCTCCAGCGCCGCCTCGATCGCCGCGCGCGCCCCGCCGAGCGCGGCGGTCGACACCGAACGGATGAACACCTGCGCCCAGGGCAGGGTGTAAAGCGGCGCATTATTCTGCTTCTGCCCGGGATTGGCGCAGAGGAAGCCGTCGGCCGCGCGATGGGTGCGGTATTCGGGCACGAACGCGCCTTCGACGACGATATCCTGGCTGCCGGTGCCCTGCAGGCCGAAGGTGTGCCAGGTGTCGTCGATCCGGTAATCCGCGCGCGGGATCAGGAAGGTGCGCATGTCGGGCGGCTCGCCTTCCGAGGCGGGCGGGACGAGCGCGCCGAGCAGCACCCAGCCGCAATGCTCGCAGCCGCTGGAGAAGCCCCAGCGGCCGGACAGGCGGAAGCCGCCCTCGACCCGCTCGACCTTGCCCACCGGCTGATAGGAGGAGGAGGCGAGCGTCGCATTGTCCTCGCCCCACACCTCGCGCTGGGCGCGATCGTCGAACAGCGCGATCTCATAAGGATGGCAGCCGACCACGCCATAGACCCAGCCGGTCGACATGCAGCCTTCGGCGATCCGCTTCTGCACCTCGAAGAAGACGTTGGGGTGCATCTCGTATCCGCCCCAGCGGCGCGGCTGGAGGATGCGGAAAAAGCCCGCCGCCTTCATCTCGGCGATGGTCTCGTCGGGTATGCGTCGGTCCGCGACCGTCCGGGCGGCGCGCGCGCGAAGCGCCGGAATCATCGCCCGCGCCCGCTCGATAAGCGTTTCCGGGCTGGGCGCCTCGTCCGCCTCTGCCCCCACGGCTGTCGCCATCACAATCTCCCCAACAGGCCGCACGGCGATCGCGTCGGGCGGCAAAAGACGATTCAATTCGTAGCAACGAGTATCGCTAGCTACGCAAACCGTCAATGCATTCGTTGCCGATATAGGAAAGGCGCGATCGAAAAGCGGCTTGCCGATTCCTTACGCAAAGTGTCATATAGACAGCGATAAAACGACTCTATGCGAAATTGGAGGGGAAGGATGCGGGGAGTAGCTATCGGGCGGGCCAACGCCGTTTCCCTGCTGGCCGCGTGCGCTCTCGGCGCGATCGCCACGCAAGCGCGCGCGCAGGACAATCCGGAGGCTCAGGCCGCGAAGCAGCCGCCTGCCCAAACGAGCGAACAGGCGATACCGGACATCATCGTCACCGCCACGCGCACCGGCGAGACGGCGCTGCAATCGACCCCGATCGCCATCACCGCGGTTTCGGGCAAGCAGATGGCCGATCGCGGCATCCGCGACGTGCAGGATCTGAAGGCGCAGGTGCCGAGCCTGCAGGTTTCCGATCTCAGCGGCTATACCCAGCTCTATATCCGGGGCATCGGCTCCAACATCGTGTTCATCGGATCGGACCCGAGCACGACGATCAATCTGGACGGCGTGTATCTCGCCCGACCCTTGAGCTATTTCAACAACTTCCTCGATGTCGAGCGGATCGAGGTGCTGCGCGGGCCGCAGGGCACGCTTTACGGCCGCAACTCGGTGGGCGGCACCATCAACATCATCTCGCGCAAGCCCTCCTCGCATTTCGAGGCGGAGATGCGGGGCGAGTTCGGCACCTATGACCGCTACGGCGTGCAGGGCTATGTCTCCGGCCCTCTCACGCAGGGCGGCGTTCGCGCCAGCCTCGCCTTCGACATCTCCGGCCACGACGCCTATCTTCATAACGTCTCGACCGGAAACGACCTGGAGAATAACCGCTCGCGCGGCGTGCGCGGGCAGGTGCTGGTGCCGGTGGGCAGCGACGGCGAATGGATATTGCGCGCCGATTACTCACGGCAGGTCGGTGCGCTCGGCGCCTATCCGAAACTGCTCCGCCCGGACGGCGTGCCCTTGGATGATTCGATCCTGGGCGATTACCACAAGGTCTCGATGGACGGGCGCAACTGGACCGTCCTCAAGAATTACGGCGTCGCCAGCGATTTCACCATCGGCCTCGCCGATCATCTCAAGCTGCGCTCGCTCACCGCGTATCGCGGTTTCCGGGGCTCGATCCTGGCGGACGCGGATTCAAGCTCGATTCCTCTGCTGCGCAATCATCTCGATCCGATCCGCCAGCACCAGTTCAGCCAGGAGTTCACGCTGACCGGCCACGCCAGCCGCCTCGATTATGTGCTGGGGGCCTATTATTTCGAGGAGACCGACCGCGAGCCGCTGACGCTCAACATCTTCCTTCCTCCGCCCGGCATCTCGCACGTCCAGCGGCCGCTGGTCCGGGCGCGCTCCGAAGCGCTCTACGGCCAGGGCGAATATCATCTGACCGACACGCTCTCGGTGATCGCAGGCCTGCGCTACACCAAAGAGCGCAAGCATTATGAATTGAACGACCGCTTCACCGTCTCGACCGCGCTCGATCCGGACGAGGCGGCGGCCGCGCCGGTGCTGAGCGGCATTCCCGGCGTGCCCGATCCTTTCACGGTGAACACCAGCCGCCGCGATCACGCGCTGACGCCCAAGTTCGGCATCAACTACAAGCCGCTGCCGACGGTGCTGCTTTATGCGTCCGCCACGCGCGGCTTCAAGAGCGGCGGCTATGATTACGGCGCGAACAACGCCGTCGACGCGTCCACCGGCTACGGCCCGGAAAAGCTGTGGTCCTACGAAGTCGGGCTCAAGAGCGACTGGCTCGATCACCGCCTGCGCTTCAATATCGACGGCTTCTATTACGACTACACCGATCTCCAGGTGGAGAGCTATGTGCAGGTGGGCGCCTCGTTCGGCGCGCGCACCCAGAACGCCGCCACCGCGCGGGTGAAGGGCATCGAGACGGAGCTGGAATGGAAGCCGACGCGGGCGATCGATCTGTACGCCAATGTCGCCTATCTGGACGCGCGCTACACCAAATATCCCAACGCCTATGTGACGACCTTCGGCACCTTCGATGCGTCCGGCAAGCGGCTCAACAACGCGCCGCGCTGGTCGGCCACCTTCGGCGGCTCCTACACCTTCGATCTGGCGCAATCGGGCAAGCTGCTGGTCGGCATGGACGCCCATGTCCAGTCCACCGTCTATTTCACCGCCGCCAATGACGGGGTGAACGGCGTCACCGGTTATCCCGAGCAGCAGCGCGGCTACGGCGTGATCGACGCGCGCGTCGCCTGGACGAGCGATGACGGGTTGTGGCGGGTGGCGCTGATCGGCAGCAACCTCACCGATCGGGGCTACATCACCGGCACCGCCAACTACACCGCCGCGATCGCCGGGCGGCCGGGCCGCCCGCGCGAGGTGCTCGGCCAGATCAGCCGGCGCTTCTGAGCATGGGAATCGCGCCGCTCGCCCACGAACTGGGGCTGGCCGTCGAGGATCCGCTGGTCCTCGCCGATCCCGACGCGCACGCCTGGGACGAGGAAGCCGATCTCGTGGTGGTCGGCCTGGGCGGCGCGGGGATAGCGGCTTCGCTGGAAGCGCTGGAACGCGGGCTCTCGGTGATCGCGGTCGATCGCTACGCCGGCGGCGGATCGACCGCGGCGAACGGCGGTGTCTTCTACGCGGGCGGCGGCACCGCCATCCAGCGCGAGGCGGGCGAGGAGGACAGCCCCGAGGAGATGCTGAAATATCTCCGCATCGAGGCGGGCGAGGTGGCGAGCGAGGCGACGCTCCGCCGGTTCGTGGAGGACAGCCCCGCCACGATCGACTGGATCCTTCACCACGGCGGCAAGCTCAAGAGCACTGTCTGGCGCAAGAAGGCGTCCTACCCGCCGCTCGATTATTTCCTCTACCATCCCGACAATTCGCTGGTGGCGAGCTATCGCGCGCGCGCCAGGCCGGCGGCGCGCGGGCATCGCGCCTATACCCGCAACGGCAAGAAGGCGTGGGGGCTGGGCGCGGGCATCACCGAGCCCCTGACCCGGTCGGCGCTGAAGCTGGGCCTGCGCTTCCGCCGCTTCTCCGAAGCGCGCCGGCTCGTGCTGGACCGCGACGGCCGGGCGATCGGGGTGAAGATCCTCTCCATCCCCGAAGGCTCGCGCGACGCCGAACGGTTCGAGCGCTATATCGCGCGCGCCGGCAAGCTGCTCGCCGCGCTGCCGCCCAGCATTCCGCTCGCCTCCATCACCATCGCGCTCGGCAATCATTATCTGCGGAAAGCCGCCGCGATCGAGGTCCATGGCCGCGAGACTCGCTTCATTCGGGCGCGCGAGGGCGTGCTCTTGAGCGCCGGCGGCTTCATCATGAACCCGCGCATGGTGGCGAAATATGCGCCGGCCTACGCCAAAGCGATGCCCAACGGCACCCTCGGCGATCAGGGATCGGGCATCGTGCTCGGCATGTCGGCGGGCGGATCGACCGCGCTGATGGGCAAGATCAGCGCCTGGCGCTTCATCAACCCGCCGAAGGCCTGGTCGGACGCGATCGTCGTCAACCGCAAGGGCGAGCGTTTCGTCGACGAGACCGTCTACGGCGCGACCTTGGGCGAGCATATCGGCGATCATCAGGGCGGCGTCGCCTGGCTGATCTATGACGCGAAGCTCCGCAAGCAGGCCTTCCGTCAGGCGCGCGACCCGCAACTGGTGCCTTTCCAGCGCGACGTGACGCTGCTCAACCTCGCCTTCAACTACAGGAAGGCGAAGACGCTCGACGGGCTCGCCGCGAAGATCGGGGTCGATCCCGGCGGGCTCCTCGCCACCGTCGCCGCCTACAACGCCGCCGCGCACGGGCACGGGCATGGGCCGGACGCTTTCGCCAAGGATCCCGCCGACATGCAGCCGATCGAGCAAGGCCCTTTCTACGCGATGGATATCTCGGTGGAGAGCCGGCTGCTGCCGCTCCCCGTCATCACCTTCGGGGGGCTCAGGGTGGACGAGGAGAGCGGGCATGTGCTGGACGAGGCGGGCGCGCGCATTCCCGGCCTCTATGCCGCCGGGCGCACCGCCGTGGGCATCGCCTCGCAGACCTATGTGAGCGGCCTGTCCTTCGCCGACTGCTTCTTCTCGGGCCGCCGCGTCGCCCGTCACATCGCCCGCGCCAATGCGTGAGAACCCGCCGCCGGTGCTACGCATGGCGACTCGAAACCAGCACGGGAGAATCGCGTGACGGAAGGCCAGCCCCTCGCCGGCAAGGTGGCGCTCGTGACCGGCGGCAGCCGGGGCATCGGCCTCGCCATCGCCACCCGCTTCGCCGAAGCCGGCGCGACCGTCGTCGTGTGCGGGCGAAGCGCGCCCGAACAGGCTCTGCCCTTCGAGTTCGTCGCCTGCGACGTGCGCGATCCCGCCGCGGCGGCCGCAATGGCGGACGCTATCGCGGCGCGCCACGGCCGCCTCGACATCCTCGTCAACAACGCCGGGGGATCGCCCGAGGTGCCCGCCGCAACCGCCTCGCCGCGCTTGAGCGAGAAGGTGATCGCGCTCAATCTGCTGGCCCCGCTCAACCTCTCGCAAGCCGCCTACCGGCATATGCGGGAAGGCGGGGGCGGCGCGATCGTCAATATCGCCAGCGTCTCGGCGGTGCGCCCCTCGCCGGGCACCGCCGCCTACGCCGCCGCCAAGGCCGGGCTGCTGGCGCTCACCCGCAGCCTCGCCCACGAATGGGGGCCCGAGGTGCGGGTCAACGCCATCATCGTCGGCTATATTGAGACCGGGAATACCGAAGCCACCTACGGCGACGCCGCGGCGCAGGCCGAGATCGCCACCAATATCGCCGCGCGCCGCCTGGGCCGCGCCGAAGAGGTGGCCGAAGCCGCGCTGTTCCTCGCCTCGCCCGCCGCCTCCTACGTCACCGGCGCGGAGCTGGCGGTGCACGGCGGCGGCGAGCGCCCCCCCTTCCTCGCCATCCTCAAGGAGCATCAGCCATGACCAACGGGAAAGTCGCCGTCGTCACCGGAGCCAGCCGCGGCGCGGGCGCGGGCATCGCCCGGGCGCTGGGCGAGAAGGGTTATACCGTTTATGTCACCGGCCGCACCGTGCGCGAGGGCGAGGCCCCGCTGCCCGGCACCGTCGGCGCGACCGCCGAGGCGGTGACGGCGGCGGGCGGGCGGGGCGTCGCGGCGGCGGTCGACCACCGCGACGACGAGGCGGTCAAGGCACTGTTCGAGCGCGTGGAGCGCGACGAAGGCCGGCTCGACATCCTCGTCAACAACGCCACCGTGATCGACGACGCGCTGATCCAGCCCGGCGGCTTCTGGGAGCGGCCGCTGGCGCTGGTCGACATCCTCGACGTGGGCCTGCGCTCCTCCTATGTCGCGAGCTTCCACGCCGCGCCGCTGCTGATCCGCACCGGCGGCGGGCTGATCACCTTCACCTCCTCCTTCGGCTCCGCCTGCTACATGCACGGCCCCGCCTACGGCGCGCAGAAGGCGGGCGTGGACAAGTTCGCGGCCGACATGGGCGTGGACCTCAAGGATCACGACGTCGCCGCCGTCTCGATCTGGATGGGCCCGCTCGCCACCGAGCGCACCGCCAAGGCGATCGAGGAGCGGCCGGATCAATATGCGGAGATCATGAAGAACGCCGAGACGCCCGAGTTCACCGGCCGCCTGATCGCCGCCCTCCACGCCGATCCCGAGCGCATGAGCCTGTCCGGCCAGACGCTGATCGGGGCCGAGCTCGCCGAGCGCTACGGCATCACCGAGGGGGGCGGACGCAAGCCGCCCTCCTACCGCGCGATGCTGGGCGAACCGCGCATTCCGCACCCGGCCATCGTGCGCTGAGCGGCAAACCGGGCTCGTCAAAGTCTCTATCGTCGCTTTGCGTAAATGGTGGAGCAAATATCTGTGCATTTCGCTTGCGCAGCATTGTCGGCCTAGATAGGGTCGCAGGAGATTCAAGAACCGACAGCGCAGGGGAGTCGCCATGTCCGTCCGATCGCTGGCCTATATCCTGGTCGAATCGACCGATCTCGACGCCTGGCGCCGCTTCGGCTGCGACATCATGGGCCTCCAGCTCGTCGACGGGCCGGCGGAGACGCTCTCCTTCCGCATGGACGACCGTCCCTTCCGCATCCGCGTCCGCCAGGGCGAGCGGGATCGCTTCGCCGGGGCGGGGTTGGAGATCCCTTCGCGCGAGGCGTTCGAGGCGACCGTGGAGGCGCTGCGCAAGGCGGGTGTTTCCATTGAGCAGGGAGCGGCGGAGCAGGCGGCCGAGCGCCATGTCGAGGCTTATGTTTCCTGCGCCGATCCGGCGGGCAATCCGCTGGAGCTGTGCTGGGGCAACACCGTGGCGGGCACGCCCTTCGTCTCGCCGATCGGCGTGCCGGGCTTCGTCACCGGCGAGATGGGCATGGGCCATGTCGTGCTGCCCACCAATCGCTATGATGAGACGCGCGCCTTCTACAAGGATCTGCTGGGCTTCGGGGACAGCGATTCGATGCGCGTCCATTTCCCCGGCGGCCCGCCCGCCGGGCTCGGCATGAGCTTCATGCACGCGACCGGCCCGCGCCATCACACCGTCGCGGTGGGCGAGTTCCCCGCGCCTTCCGGCCTGATCCACACGATGGTGGAAGTGCCCTCGATCGACGATGTCGGCCTCGCGCTCGATCGCGCGCTGGCGGCGGGCGTGCATATCTCCTCGACGCTCGGCCGGCACACCAACGACAAGATGCTGAGCTTCTACATGCGCAGCCCGAGCGGCTTCGATATCGAATATGGCTGCGGCGGAGCGCAATATCATGACTGGTCCGTCGTCACCCCCACGATCACCATCAAGGAGGATCTGTGGGGCCATAAATGGGATTTCGGCCAGTGAGCGGGCCCGGCCTAGACAAGCGGATGACCGCCGAGGAGGTCGTCGCCCGGCTGAAGCCCGGCATGACGATCGGCATCGGCGGATGGGGGCCGCGGCGCAAGCCGATGGCGCTTGTCCGCGCGATCCTGCGCAGCGATCTCACCGATCTGACGGTGGTAGCCTATGGCGGGCCGGAATGCGGGATGCTGCTGGCCGCCGGCAAGGTCCGCAAGCTGATCTACGGCTTCGTCTCGATGGACGTGATCCCGACCGATCCCTTCTTCCGCAAGGCGCGCCAGGCGGCGAGCTTCGAGGCGCGCGAGATCGACGAGGGGCTGCTGCAATGGGGCCTGCGCGCCGCCGCGATGCGTGTGCCCTTCCTGCCGACGCGCACCGGGCTCGGCTCCGACGTGCTCAAGGCCAATCCGGATTTCAGGCTCGTCACCTCGCCCTATGAGGATGGCGAGGTGCTGCTCGCCATGCCGGCGATCAGGCTCGACGCCGCGCTGCTCCATGCGACCAGGGCGGACCGGTTGGGCAATACGCTGGTCCTCTCGCCCGATCCTTTCTTCGACGAGCATTTCGCCCGCGCGGCGGACGCCTGCTACGTCAGCGCCGACGAGGTGGTGGACCGGCTCGATCTCAGCCCCCAAGAGGCGCGCTATAATCTCTACGAACGCTGCTTCGTGACTGGCGTGGTGGAAACGCCATTCGGCGCGCATCCCACCGCCAGCGCGCCCCATTACGGATGGGATGTCGCGGCGATGAAGGCTTATGTCGCGGCGGCCGACGCCGAGGGCGGCTGGAGCGCCTATGCCGCCGACGTGATCGGCGGAAGCGAGGCCGACTATGTGGAGCGCGCCGGCGGCCCCGCCGCGCTCTCCGCCCTGCCGATGCCGGCCTTCTGAGGAGAGTTGAGCATGGCAACCGACTTCAGCCTCGCCGAGCTCCTGATCGTCGCCTGCGCGGACGCGTTCCGCGACAATGGCGAGATACTCGCCTCCGGCATCGGCGTGATCCCGCGTCTGGGCGCGAGCCTCGCCCGCCTCACCCACTCGCCCGAGCTGATGCTGACCGACGGCGAAGCCTATCTGGTGGAGGAGCCGATCCCGGTCGGCGCGCGCCCGGCCTCGCCGCCGATGTCCGGCTATATGTCCTACGCGCGCGTGTTCGACATCGTCTGGTCGGGCAAGCGGCACGTCATCATCGGCCCGCTCCAGATCGATCGCTGGGGGCAGACCAATCTTTCCGGCGTCGGCTCCTATGACAAGCCCAAGGTGGCGATGCTCGGCATGCGCGGTCTTCCGGGCAACAGCATCAACCACATCAACTCCGCTTTCGTGACCAACCACAGCAAGCGCGTGTTCGTGGAGGGCGAGGTCGATATCATCGGCGGCGTCGGCTACAATCCGGCGCGCTGGGCGGATGGCATGAACCGCTCGTCCGTGGACAATCGGCGAATCATCACCAACCTGTGCGTGATGGATTTCGAAGGGCCGGATCACCGCATCCGCGTCCGTTCGCTGCATCCCGGCGTCAGCTTCGAGGAGGTGCAGGAGACGACCGGCTTCCCGCTGATCCGCCCCGCCGATCTCGGTGCGACCCCGGCCCCGAGCGCGGAGGAGCTGGAGATCATCGCCCGGCTCGATCCGAAGAATCTGCGCTCCCGGCAATTGAAGGACAATCCGCCCGGCCGGAGGGCCGCATGAGCGAGCCCGCGCCCCTTCTCGAAGGCTGGTTCACCACGGCCGGGCGCCCGGCCCTGATCGGCAGCCGCTGCTCGGCCTGCGGTAGCTATTATTTCCCGAAGCTCGATACGCTCTGCCGCAATCCGGCCTGCGATTCCATGCAGTTCGAAACGGTGGAGCTGTCGCGCACCGGAAAGCTCTGGTCCTACACCAACGCCGGATACCAGCCGCCCCAACCCTATGTGGCGGCGGAGCCCTTCGCCCCCTTCGCGATCGCAGCCGTGGAGCTGGAGCGCGAGCGGATGATCGTGCTCGGCCAGGTGGCGCAGGGCGTCGGGGTCGAGGCGCTCCGCGCCGGCATGGCGATGGAGCTGATCGTCGAGCCCGTGCCGGACGCGAGCGCGCCCGAAGGCCGGCTCGTCTGGAAATGGAAACCCGCGGCATGAGCGGCGAGATCGCGATCCTGGGCGTCGGCATGCACCCCTGGGGCAAATGGGGGCGGAGCTTCGTCGATTACGGCGTCGCGGCCGCGCAGGAGGCGCTGGCGGACGCGGGCGTGGCGTGGCGCGACATCCGCTTCGTCTCGGGCGCGGCGACGATGCGCTGCGGCTATCCCGGCTATGTGGCGGGCGCGACCTTCGCGCAGGCGCTCGGCTGGCAGGGGGCGGAGGTCAACACCAGTTACGCCGCCTGCGCCAGCGGCTCCCAGGCGCTGGCCGCCGCGCGCGCCAAGATCCTGGCCGGAGAGACCGAGGCGGCGCTGGTGATCGGGGCGGACACCACGCCCAAGGGCTTTCTTGCCCCCGCCAAGGGAGAGCGGCCGGACGATCCGGACTGGGTGCGCTTCCGGCTGGGCATCACCAATCCCACCTATTTCGCCCTCTACGCCCGCCGCCGCATGGCGCTCTACGGCGACACGCCGGAGGATTTCGCGCGCGTGAAGGTGAAGAACGCCGCCCACGGCCTCGCCAATCCCAAGGCGCGCTACCGCAAGGCGTTCACGATGGAGGATGTCGCGGCCTCTGCGATGGTGGCCGATCCGCTGCGGCTGATGGACATCTGCGCCACCTCGGACGGCGGAGCGGCGCTGATCGTCTCCAGCCTCGATTACGCCCGCCGCGTGGGCAAAGCCGACGCGCCGCGCGTCGCCGCCGTTTCGACCGTCACGCCGACCTTCCCCTCCGCCATCGTCGAGATGCCCGATCTCGCGACCGACAGCGCGGTGGCGGGCGAGCCGGTCAGCTTCCGCTCGCGCCTGCCCGCCAAGGCCTATGAGCAGGCCGGCATCGGGCCGGAAGACATCGACGTCGCCGAAGTCTATGATCTCTCGACCGCGCTGGAGCTGGACTGGATCGAGGATCTCGGCCTGTGCGCGCGGGGCGACGCCGCGAAGCTCACCCGCGAGGGCGCGACGCGGATCGGCGGGCGCATCCCCGTCAACCCCTCTGGCGGGCTCGCCTGCTTCGGGGAGGCGGTGCCCGCCCAGGCGATCGCGCAGGTCTGCGAACTCGCGCGCCAGCTTCGCGGGGAATGCGGAGAGCGGCAGGTGGAAGGCGCGTGCGTGGGCATCACCGCCAATCAGGGGCTGTTCGGCCACGGCTCCTCGGTGATCGTCAAGCGGTGAGCGCCATGCTGGAGACGCCCCTCACCCGGATGCTCGGCTGCCGATGGCCGATCGTGCAGACCGCGATGGGCTGGGTGGCGACTCCGCCTCTGGTGATCGCCTCCTCCGAAGCGGGCGCGTTCGGCTTCCTCGCCGCGGGCGTGATGACGCCGGATGAGACGCGCGAGGCGATCGCGGCGGTTCGGGCGGGGACGAAGCAGCCCTTCGGCGTCAACTTCCACGCCTTCCAGCCCGGCGCGGCGGAGATCGTCGAGATCATCCTCGCCAATCGCGATCAGGTGCGCGCCGTCAGCTTCGGACGCGGGCCGGACGCGCGGATGATCGCGCGTTTCAGGGAGGCGGGCATCCTCTGCATGCCGACCGTCGGCGCGGTGAAGCATGCGCGCAAGATGGCGGAACTGGGCGTCGACATCATCACCGTGCAGGGCGGCGAGGGTGGCGGCCACACCGGATCGGTGGCGACGACGGTGCTGCTGCCGCAGGTGCTCGATGCGGTGAAGGTTCCGGTGGTGGCCGCCGGCGGCTTCGCCGACGGGCGCGGGCTCGCCGCCGCGCTGGCCTATGGCGCGGCGGGGATCGCCATGGGCACGCGCTTCCTGATGACGCAGGAAAGCGCGCCGCCCGCCAACATCAAGGCGCGCTACACCGCCGCCGGCACGGACGACATCATGGTTTCCACCAAAGTGGACGGTCTGCCCCAGCGCATGATCCGCAACCGGATGCTGGCGCGGATCGAGCGCATCAACGGCAAGCTGGGCTTCTGGAGACGCGGCATCGCCTCGGGCCTGGAGATGAAGCGCAAGACCGGCGCATCCTATGCCGATATGCTCAAGGCCGCCAAGGGCATGACCAGCCACGGCGGCCTGACCTTGCCGCAGGCGATGATGGCGGCGGCCGCCCCCATGCTGATCCAGCGCGCGGTGGTGGAGGGCGACGCCGAGGAGGGGCTGATGGCGACGGGGCTGGTCGCAGGCCGCCTCGCCGATCTCCCCACCTGCGCCGAGCTCGTCGCCTCGATCGCAGCCCAGGCCGAGCAGCGTATCGCCGCCCTCTCCTCCTTGAGCGAGCCCGTCTGATGCCGATCCGCACCCATATCGCCGAGCGCATCGGCGAGATCATCCTCGATCATCCGCCCGTCAACGCGCTCGACAGCGCCGGCTGGAACGAGCTGCCCGGCATCATCGAGGCGATGGGCCGCGACGAGACTATCCGCTGCGTGCTGATCCGCGCCGAGGGCAAGGGCTTCTGCGGCGGCGTCGACATCAAGGAAATGCAGGCGCACCCCGAGCGCATCGTCGAACTCAATCGCGGCAATTACCGCACCTTCCGCGCGGTGCGCGCGTGCGAACTGCCGGTCGTCACCGCCGTCCACGGTTTCGTGATCGGCGGAGGCATCGGCATATGCGGCGCGTCCGACGTGGTGATCGCATCCGAGGACGCCTATTTCTCGCTGCCCGAAGTCGATCGCGGCGCGATGGGCGGAGCGAGCCATCTCCAGCGCATGTTCCCGATCCAGAAGGTGCGCGCCGCCTTCTTCACCGGCGGCAGGATTCCGGCGGCGGAGGCTTATCGGCTGGGCGCGGTGGAGGCGGTGCATCCCCGCGAGCGGCTGCTGGAGGAAGCGCGCGCCTTCGCCGCCGTCATCGCCTCCAAGAGCCGCAAGGCGCTGGTGCTCGCCAAGGAGGCGCTGAACGGCCTCGAGCCGCGCGACGTCGATCACGGCTATCGCTTCGAGCAGGGCTTCACCCTCGAAATGTACATGCACGAGGACAGCCAGAAGGCCCGCGACGCCTTCGTGGAAACCAAGGGCGCGGCGAAATACTGATGGAGCTCGCCTACACCCCCGAGCAGCAGGCCTTCCGCGCCGAGGTGCGCGCCTGGATGGCGGCGCATGTGCCTCCCGAGCCCCTCAAGACGCTCGAAGGGCGCGAGGGCTATGACCAGCATGTCGCGTGGGAGCGCACGCTGGCGTCCGGCAACTGGGGCATGGTGACGTGGCCGGAAGCCTATGGCGGGCGCGGCCTCGATCTGATCCGCTGGCTGATCTTCGAGGAGGAATATTGGCGCGCGGGCGCTCCCCTGCGCGCCAACCAGAACGGCATCTTCCTGCTCGGCCCCACCATCATGGAATATGGCACGGACGAGCAGAAGGCGCGCTTCCTGACGCCGATGGCAAAGGGCGAGGTGATGTGGGCGCAGGCCTGGTCCGAGCCCAATGCCGGCTCCGACATGGCGGCGATCCGCAGCCGCGCCATGCGCGACGGCGACGACTATGTCATTTCCGGCCAGAAAACCTGGTCGAGCCGCGCCGCCTTTGCGGACTGGTGCTTCGGCCTGTTCCGCACCGAGGAGTGGTCACAGCGCCACAAGGGACTGAGCTTCATCCTGCTGCCGCTCGATTCGCCGGGCGTCACCATCCGTCCGATCCGCCAACTCCACGGCGAGACCGGCTTCGCCGAAATCTTCTTCGACGAGGTGCGCGTGCCGGTCGCCAACCGCATCGCCGGCGAGGGCGAGGGCTGGGCCGTGGCGATGGCCACCGCCGGCTTCGAGCGCGGGCTGATGCTGCGCTCGCCCGCGCGCTTCCAAATGGCGGCGAAGCGGCTGGTGGAGCTTTACCGCACCCATGCCGATACCGCCGCGCCGGGCGCGCGCGAGGCGGTGTTGCAGGCCTGGACGGATGCGGAAGCTTATGCGCTCAACACCTATCAGGTCGCGGCGACGGTGATGGCGGGCGGCCATATCGGCGCGGAGGCGAGCCTCAACAAGATCTTCTGGTCCGAACTCGATCGCGCGCTCCACCGCACCGCGATGAGCCTGCTGGGCGCGGCCGCTGAGCTGCGCACCTTGCCCGGGTGCGAGGCGAACGCCTGGCTCGAAGGCTATATCTTCTCGCTCTCCGGCCCGATCTACGCGGGCTCGAACGAGATCCAGCGCAACATCATCGCCGAGCGGCTGCTCGGCCTGCCGCGCAAGGGGGCGGGCTGATGGATTTCCGCCTCACCCTCGATCAGATCGAGCTGCGCGATGCGGTGCGGGATTATCTCGACGGCGAGCACGGCCCCGAGCGGTTGCGCCGCCTCGACGAGCAGGGCGGCCGCGATCCCGCCGTCTGGGACGGGCTCGTCGGCATGGGGCTGACCGGTCTGCTCGTGCCGGAGGAGGAAGGCGGGCTCGGCCTCGGGCTGGTCGAGGCCGCGCTGGTGGCGATCGAATTGGGCCGCGCCGACGTTTCCGAGCCGATCGTCGATAGCGCCCTCGTCGCCCCGCCCTTCCTGATGCCGGAGGAGCGGGCGAAAGTGGCGGTGGGCGAGCTCAAAGCCGCCCTCGCCCACCCGGTCAATCCCTGGATCGCCGATCTCGATCAGGCGGATATTCTCCTGCCCCGTCAGCCCCTCCCCGATCCGGTGAAGCTGGGGAGCGTCGATCCGCTGCGGCGACTGTTCGCGCCCTCCCCCTCCACCGTTCGCCCCGAGCGAAGTCGAGGGGCCAGGCCGAGCGAAACCGAGGCCGTCTCGGCTTCGCTCGACGGAAGTGTCTCGACTTCGCTCGACACGAACGGCGAAAACGACATTCTCGATCGCGCCGCGCTCATGGCCGCCGCCCAGCTCATCGGCGCGAGCGAGCGGATGCTCCAGCTCGCCACCGAATATGCCAAACAGCGCGAGCAGTTCGGTCAGCCGATCGGCGCGTTCCAGGCGGTGAAGCATCTGCTCGCCACCGTGGCGGTGAAGATCGAGTTCGCGCGCCCGCTGGCGCTGCGCGCCGCCTGGACCTTGCAGGAGGGTCAGCCCCGCGCGCCTGTCCATATCAGCATGGCCAAGCTCGCCGCCGCCGACGCCGCGACGCTCGCCGCCGAAACGGCGATCCAGGTCCACGGCGCGATGGGCTACACCTATGAGGTCGATCTCCACTACTGGATGAAGCGCACCTGGGCGCTCGCCGGCGCATGGGGCGACCGCGCCTTCCACCTGCGCCGCATCGACGACGCCGTGATCGGCGGCGGCATCGCGATCGGCCCCGACCAGACCTTCGAAAGCGAGCTTGCCCGTGCCTGAAGCCTATATCGTCGATGCGATCCGCACCCCTGTCGGCAAGAAGAAGGGCAGCCTCGCCCACTGGCATCCGGCCGATCTCGGCGCGGTGCCGATCAAGGCGATCGTCGAGCGCACGGGGGTCGATCCGGCGGCGGTGGACGATGTGGTGTGGGGCTGCGTCGACGCGATCGGCGGGCAGGCCGGCAATATCGGGCGGAGCTGCTGGCTCGCCGCCGGTTATCCGGAGGCGGTGCCGGGCGTCACCATCGATCGCCAGTGCGGCTCATCCCAGCAGGCGATCCATTTCGCGGCGCAGGCGGTGATGTCCGGCACGCAGGATCTGGTGATCGCGGGCGGCGTTCAGAACATGAACGCCATCCCCATCTCGGCGGCGATGACGGCGGGGCAGGCCTACGGCTTCGACACGCCCTTCTCCACCTCGCCCGCCTGGAAGGCGCGCTACGGCGAGGAGGAGGTCAATCAGATCTACGCCGCCGAGACGATCGCCGAACGCTGGGACATCAGCCGCGCCGACATGGAAGCATTCGCGCTCGCCAGCAACCGGCGCGCCGAGGAAGTGATCGCGAGCGGCCGCTTCGACGGCGAGATCGTGGCGGTCGGCGATTTCGCGCGGGACGAGACGGTGCGCGCCGGCACCAGCCTCGAAAAGATGCAGGCTCTCGCCCCGGTGCGCGAGGGCGGCCGCATCACCGCCGCCGTTTCCAGCCAGATCGCAGACGGCGCAGCGGCGCTGCTGATCGCGTCGGAAGCCGCCGTGAAGGCGCACGGCCTCACGCCTCGCGCGCGCATCCACCACCTGACGGTGCGCGGCGACAGCCCCATACTGATGCTGACCGCGCCGATCCCGGCCACCCGCCACGCGCTCGAAAAATCCGGGCTCAGCCTCTCCGACATCGATCTCGTGGAGATCAACGAGGCCTTCGCCAGCGTGGTGCTGGCCTGGGCGAAGGAACTGGACGCCGATCTCGATCGGGTGAACGTCAACGGCGGCGCGATTGCGCTCGGCCACCCGCTGGGCGCGACCGGGGCTAGGCTGATGACGACCCTGCTTTACGAACTGGAGCGGCGGAAGGCCCGCTACGGTCTCCAGACGATGTGCGAGGGCGGCGGGCTCGCCAACGTCACCATCATCGAGCGGCTCGGCTGATGTCGGCCTACGCCTTCGAGGGGCTGGTTCCGGTGTTGGACCCAAGCTCCTTCCTGCATCCCACCGCGGTGCTGATCGGAGATGTGCTGATCGGCCCCAATTGCTATATCGGCCCCGGTGCCTCGCTGCGCGGCGATTTCGGCCGGATCGTGATGGAGGGCCACAGCAGCGTGCAGGACAATTGCACGCTCCATACCTCGTCGGAGAATGACTGCGTGGTCGGCTTCGGCAGCACCGTCGGCCACGGGGCGGTGCTGCACGGCTGCACGCTGGGCCGCGACGTGCTGATCGGCATGAACAGCGTGGTGCTCGACGACGCGGTGATCGGTGACGAAAGCCTCGTCGCGGCGTTGAGCCTCGTCAAATCGGGGCTGCGCGCGCCGCGCCGCAGCCTGGTCGCCGGTAATCCGGCCAAGGTGGTGCGCGAGATAGACGTTGATCGCGTGGCGTGGCGGATGAGCGATGACGGCGAATATGTCCGCCTCGCCCGCCGCTCGCTCGCCGCTCTCGTGGAATGTGAACCGCTGGACGCCCCCGAGGCCGATCGCGCGCGCACCGCCGCCGGCGCTCGCGTGGTGCGCCTGTCCGGCCGTCAGGGAGAATGAGCATGGGTATCTGCGAAGGGCGCGTGGTGGTGGTGACGGGCGCGGGCAACGGCCTCGGCCGCGCCTATGCGCTGGGCCTCGCCGCCGAGGGCGCGAAGGTGGTGGTCAACGATCTGGGTGTCGGCACGCATGGCGAGGCGGGCGAGGCGAAGGGCGCGGCCGAGCAGGTGGCGGACGAAATCCGCGCCGCCGGCGGCGAGGCGGTCGCCAACACCGACGACGTGGCGGACTGGGAAGCGGGCAAGCGCATCGTCGGGACCGCGCTCGACGCGTTCGGCGCGCTCCACGCCGTCGTCAACAACGCCGGTTTCGTGCGCGATCGCATGTTCGTCTCCTGCACGCCGGAGGAGTGGGACGCCGTCACCCGCGTCCATCTGCGCGGCCATTTCTGCACCAGCCGCCACGCGGTCGATTACTGGCGCGCCGAAGCCAAGGCGGGGCGGCCGATCGACGCGCGCATCATCAACACCACCTCCGGCGCGGGCCTTCAGGGCAGCGTCGGGCAGAGCGCCTATTCCGCCGCCAAGGCGGGCATCGCGGCGCTGACGCTGGTGCAGGCGGCGGAACTGGCGCGCTACGGCATCACCGCCAACGCGCTCGCCCCCAACGCACGCACCCGCATGACGATGACCGCCTTCGCCGAGACGATGACCTCGAAGCAGGATGCCACCTTCGATCCCTACGCGCCGGAGAACACCGCACCGCTGGTCGCCTGGCTGGCGAGCGAGGCTTCGCGCCATGTCACGGGGCAGGTGTTCGAGCCGTTCGGCGGCGCGATCCGCCTCGCCGAAGGCTGGACCGACGGCCCCGCCTCGCCCGATCGCGATTCCCGGCTGGAGGCGGCCGAGATCGGCGGCATCGTCGATGCGCTGATCGCCCGGCGCGCCCCGGCCAAGCCGGTCTACGGCGCCTGAACCAATGGCCGCGCGGCTCAGCGAGGACCAGCAGGCGATCCGGGAGGCGGCGCGCGACTATCTGCGCGACCATGCCGATCTCGATCGCCTGCGCCGCCACATCGACGCGGGCGGCCGGGCGGATGAGGCGTTGTGGCGGGGCTTCGCGCAGGAGTTGGGCTTCGCCGGGCTCGGCATCGCCGAAACCTATGGCGGCGCCGGGCTCGGGCCGGTCGAGCAGGCGCTGGTGCTGGAGGAACTGGGCCGCACCCTGGCCCCCATCCCCTTCTTCGAAAGCGCGGTGCTGGCGGCCGGGCTGATCGATGCGGCGGCAAGCGAAGCGCGGAAGGCCGCGCTGCTCCCCGGCATCGCCGCCGGCGCGACGATCGCCACGCTGGCCGCGCGGGAGGTAAGCGGTGATCCGCTGCCCGCCGCGATCGGTCCCGTCCTCACCGGCGATCGCCTCACCGGCGCGGCCCATTATGTTCCCTTCGGCGACGCCGCCGACCTGCTGATCGTCGCCGCGCGCGATGGCGAGGGCGTCACTCTCCTCACCCTCCCCGCCGATACCAACGGCATAACCGTCGAGCCGCTGACCAGCCTGGACCTCACCCGCCCGCTCGCCCGGATCGGTTTCGATCTGGAGCTTCCCGCCGACGCCTTTCTCGGCGCGCGCGGCGGCGCGGCGGCGGCGCTCGAATCCGCCCTCGCTCGCGCCGGAGGCCTGCTCGCCGCCGAACAGCTCGGCGTCGCCGCCCGATCTCTGGAGGAGACGGTCGCCTACGCCAAAGAGCGCGTCCAGTTCGGGCGCGTGATCGGCTCTTTCCAGGCGGTGAAGCACCGCCTCGCCGACATGAAGCTGGCCGTGGACGAAGCTCGCGCCGCCGTCGGCTGGGCCGCCGCCGCGATCGCAGACGGCGAGGACGTCGCGCTCGCCTGCGCGGGCGCGCGGGTGCGCTGCACCGAGGCCGCGCTCGCCTGCACGGCGGACGCGATCCAGCTCCACGGCGGCATCGGCTTCACCTGGGAGCATCACGCCCACCTTTTCTTCAAGCGCGCGCGCGCCGCGGCGACATTGCTCGATCCGCCCGCCGTCCACCGCGAGCGCATCGCCCGCGCGCTCCTCGACAACCCCGCATCGGAGCCTCCCGCATGAGCCGCGCCGTTCCCCCCTACCCGCCTGGCCGCGATCTGCTCGCGGGCAAGACGGTCGTCGTCACCGCCGCCGCCGGCACCGGCATCGGCTTCGCGGCCGCCAAGCGCGCCGCCGAGGAAGGCGGCCGTCTGCTCATCAGCGATTTCCACGAGCGTCGCCTGGGCGAAGCCGCCGACCGCATCGCCGAGGCGACCGGCGCGCGCCCCGCCACCTGCCTGTGCGATGTGACGCAGGAGGCCCAGGTGCAAGCCTTACGCGATGCAGCGCTCGCCGAGCTCGGCCATGTCGACGTGCTCATCAACAATGCCGGGCTGGGCGGCACCGCCGATGTCGTCGAGATGACGGACGAGGAATGGGCGCGGGTGCTCGACGTCACCCTCACCTCGGTCATGCGGATGAGCCGCGCCTTCCTGCCGCATATGTATGCGCGCGGCGAAGGCGCGGTGGTCAACAACGCCTCGGTGCTCGGCTGGCGCGCGCAGAAGGGGCAGGCCCATTACGCCGCCGCCAAGGCGGGCGTGATGGCCTTTACCCGCTGCTCCGCGATCGAGGCGGCCGAGTACGGCGTACGGATCAACGCCGTCGCCCCCTCGATCGCCATGCACGCCTTCCTCGCCAAGGTGACGAACGATGAGCTGCTCGCCGAGCTTTCCGCGCGCGAAGCGTTCGGCCGCCCGGCCGAGGTGTGGGAGGTGGCTAACGCAATGATCTTCCTCGCCAGCGATCTCGCCAGCTACATGACCGGCGAGGTCCTCTCCGTCTCCAGCCAGCGGGCGTGACCATGACGAAGATTTACGAGAATCCCCGCGATCTTCTCGGTCAGGAGGGGACGCAACTCGGCCCGACCGGCTGGCTGACGATCGACCAGAAGCGGATCGACGGCTTCGCCGATGTGACCGGCGATCATCAGTGGATCCATGTCGATACCGAGCGCGCCAAATCGGGCCCGTTCGGCACCACCATCGCGCACGGTTTCCTGACCCTCAGCCTCGTCAACGCCTTCCTGCCCGAGATGATCGAGGTGCGGGGCTTCGCCCATGCCGTGAATGTCGGCGCGGACCGGCTACGCTTCCTGAGCCCCGTCCCCTGCGGCTCGCGTATTCGGGCGACGGGCGAGATCGTGCGTGTCGAGGAGATCAAGGGCGCCGTCCAGCTCGTCGTGCGTGTCACGGTCGAGGTGGAGGGCGCGGACAAGCCCGCCTGCGTGGTCGACTCCATCGGCCGCTATTTTCCGGAGTAACCCCATGCCTACGCACGAACAGATGGTCGCCGCAGTCGAAGCCTATGTCGCCGCTTTCGATCGGGGAGATCCGGACGCGGTGCGCGACCTGTTCGCGCCCGAGGCGACCGTCGAGGATCCGGTCGGCACGCCCCCGCATGTCGGCCATGAGGCGATCCGTGCTTTCTACGCGCGCTCGATGCAAACCGGCGCGAAGCTCCGCCTCGAAGGGCCGGTGCGCACTACCGCCGACACCGCCGCCTTCGCCTTCTCCGTCCATCTGACGCTTCCCGACGGGCCGATGCGCGTCGACGTGATCGATCTGTTCCGCTTCGACGAGGCGGGCAAGGTCGCCTCGATGCGCGCCTATTTTGGCCCGGCCAACATGCACAAGGGAGGCGGTGATGCGTGAGGCGGCGATCGTCTCCACCGCGCGCACCGGCATCGGCCGCGCCTATCGCGGCGCGTTCAACGATACCGAGGCGCCGGTGCTCTCCGGCCATGTCGTTCGCGCGGCGGTGGAGCGGGCGGGCATCGACCCCAGGCTGATCGACGACATCTTCCTGGGCGTCGGCACCCAATCGGGCACGCAGAGCTACAATCTCGGCCGCTTGACGGCCGCCACCGCCGGCCTCGGCCAGTCCGTTCCCGGCTTCTCGCTCGATCGCAAATGCGGATCGGGGCTGACGGCGGTGGCGCTCGCCGCGCGCTCGATCATCGCCGGCGACATCGACGCGGCCGTGGCGGGCGGGGTCGAATCCATCTCGCTAACCCTCAACAAGCACGCGATGACCTATCGCAGTCGCTCCGCAGCGGTGATCGCAGCCGAACCGCACGCCTATATGCCGATGATCGAGACGGCCGAGATCGTCGCCGAACGCTACGGCGTCAGCCGCGAGGCGCAGGACGTCTTCGCCTGCGAAAGCCAGCGTCGCGCCGCCGCCGCCCAGGCCGAGGGGCGCTTCGCCGACGAGATCGTGCCGATCACGGTGGAGAAGGCGCTGCTCGACAAGCAAGGCGAGCGCACCGGCTCCGAGACCGTCACCCTCGCCGCCGACGAAGGCATCCGGGCGGACACCACGCTGGAAGGGCTAGCGGCGCTGAAGCCGGTGTTCCGGGACGGCGCGGTCATCAAGGAGGGCCGGCATATTACGGCCGGCAACGCCAGCCAGCTTTCGGATGGGGCTTCCGCGCAGGTGCTGGTCGATCGCGCCACCGCCGAGCGCGAGGGGCTGCCGATCCTCGGAATCTACCGCGGTTTCCAGGTCGCCGGCTGCGCGCCGGAGGAGATGGGCATCGGCCCGGTCTTCGCCATCCCCAAGCTGCTCGACCGCGCGGGGCTCACGGTCGAGGATATCGATCTATGGGAGATCAACGAGGCCTTCGCCAGCCAGCTCCTCTATTGCCGGGACAGGCTCGGCATCGATCCGGCGAAGCTCAACGTCGACGGCGGCGGCATCGCGCTCGGCCATCCTTTCGGCATGACCGGCAGCCGACTGGTCGGCCATGCCCTGATCGAAGGCAAGCGGCGCGGCGCGCGCCGCGTCGTCGTCTCCATGTGCATCGCCGGCGGGATGGGCGCGGCCGGATTGTTCGAGATCGTGTGAGCACTCCCTCTCCCTCGAGGGAGAGGGCTTTTAGGAAGGGGGGAATATGCCCGGACTGCTGGAAGGCAAGATCGCGTTCGTGACCGGCGGCGGCGCGGGAATCGGCCGCGCCACCGCCCTCGCCTTCGCCGAGGAGGGCGCGAAGGTGGCCGTTGCCGATCTCAAAGGCGCGGAGGAAACGGCCGCCGAGATCACGGCCAAAGGCGGCGAGGCCTATGCCGTCACCCTCGACGTGACCGACGAGGCCACGGTCAAGGCCGCCGTCGACGGCGTGATGGAACGCTGGGGGCGGCTGGACATCGGCTTCAACAATGCCGGCATCTCGCTTGAGGATCTGACGACGCCGTGGGAATCGGTCGACATCTACGATCGGGTGACGGCGGTGAACCAGCGCGGCGTGATGCTCTGCATGGCGGCCGAGCTTCGCCACATGGCGAAGCAGAGGAGCGGCGCGATCGTCAACACCGCCTCGGTCGCGGGCATGGCGGGGCTTTCGGGCGCAGGCTATTGCGGCAGCAAGCATGCGGTGATCGGCCTCACCCGATCGGCGGCGATGCGCTATGCGGCCGAAGGCATCCGCGTCAACGCCGTCTGCCCCGGCGCGATCGTCACCCCGATGACGGAGGCGGTTTCGCTCGATCCGCAGGGCGGCGCGTTCATGGCGCAGATGCACCCGATGAACCGCATGGGGGAGGCCCGCGAGGTGGCCGATGCGGTCGTGTTCCTCGCCTCCGACAAGGCGAGCTTCATCACCGGACACCCGCTGGCGGTGGATGGAGGTTATCTCGCGCGCTGAGCGTCACGATTGACAGAGCCGCCGCTATACGCTTTCGAAACCACTTGATTATCCGCAAGATGCGGGTTCGACCGAAAGGCTGTTCATGGCTGCTGCCGGCAAGACGGGCTCCTCCTCCCCCAGGCGAAAGCGCAAGGCCGCGCAGCCCTATGAGGAAGCGCCCCCTCCGGCGTTGGACGCGGTCGACGAGAAGATCATCGCCGCGCTGCGCGAAAGCGGCCGCATCGCCAACCGTGATCTCGCCAAGCTGGTCGACGTCAACGAGGCGACGGTGCGCACCCGCCTGCGCCGGCTCGAATCCACCGACACTGTGCGCGTAGTGGCGATGCGCGATCTTTCCGCGATGGGCTTCGGAGCCATGGCCGCCGTCGGTGTGCAGGTGAAAGGCCGCTCGGCCAGCGAGGTGGGCGCGGACCTGGCGAAGCTGGACAATGTCATCACCGTCAACGTCACCATCGGCATGTATGATCTGGAGGCCCAGTTGGTCGCCGCCGATACCGCCGAGCTCGACCGGTTGCTGACCGACGTGATCGCCCATATCGAGGGGGTCGAGCGGCTGTTCCCCGGACTCTCGATGAAGATCCTGAAATACAACCCGGAGTGGGCGCCGCTATGAGCCGCATATCGCTGGACGAGCTCGATCATCAGATCATCGAGCGGCTCGGGCGCGACGCGCGCGTCAGCAACCGCGAGATCGGCCGCGAATTCGGGCTCACCGAGGGCACGATCCGCTCGCGCCTCAAGCGTTTGCTGGACAACAAGGTGATCCGCGTCGCCGCCGTCACCAACGCCAACCGGCTGCGAAACCCGATTCTCGCCTATCTATGGATCGAGGCCAATACGGCGGGCGACATTCAGGCATTGGCCGAGCATCTCGCCGCTCTGCCGGAGATCGCCTTCGTCGCCACCATGCTCGGCCGCGCCGACGTGCTGGCGATGACCTTGGTGGAGAACGGCAACGACCTGACCGATTTCCTCCACCAGACCGTCGACAAGATCCCCGGCGTGCGCCGCGTGCGCTACAGCCTGACGCAGAAATTCATTAAGCACGACTATCGCTACTGCGCCCTGGTGGACTGAACGGCTTCACAGGGCGGTAAGCCGCGCCAGCGCCCATTCCGCCGCTTCGGCCACCACCGGATCGGGATCGGCGCGCAAGCTCTCCAGCACCGGGATGAGCGCGGGTTCGCTGCTGTTGCCGGCGGCGATGGCGGCGTTGCGGACCATGCGATTGCGTCCGATGCGCTTGATCGGCGAGCCGGAGAAGACCTGGCGGAAGCCCGCGTCGTCGAGCGAAAGGAGATCGGCGAGCTCGGGCGCGGCGAGCTCGGCGCGGGGCGCGAAGGCGCGGTTGGCGGCGGCGACTTGCGCGAACTTGTTCCACGGGCAGACGGCGAGGCAATCGTCGCAGCCATAGACGCGGTTGCCGATCGCCTCCCGGAACCCCTCCGGGATCGGCCCCTTATGCTCGATGGTGAGATAGGAGATGCAGCGCCGTGCATCGACGCGATAGGGTGCGGGGAAGGCCCGGGTCGGGCAGGCGTCCTGGCAGGCGCGGCACGATCCGCAGCGGTCGCGCGCGGGAGCATCCGGCACAAGCTCGGCGGCGCTGAAGACGAAGCCGAGCAGCAGCCATCCCCCATGCTCGCGGCTGACGATATTGCTGTGCTTGCCCTGCCAGCCGAGCCCGGCGGCCGCCGCCAGCGGCTTCTCCATCACCGGCGCGGTATCGACGAACACCTTGAGCGGCAGCCCCGTCTCCTCGCCCAGCCGGCGGCCGAGCGCCTTCAGCGCCTTCTTGACGATATCGTGATAATCCTGCCCCTGCGCATAGACCGAGAAGCGGCCGATGCCGCGCTCATCCGCCAGGCGCAGCGGATCGGCGGCGGGCGCGTAGCTCATACCGAGCGCGATCACCGATCGCACCTCGGGCCAGAGCGCGCGTGGCGAGCGGCGCTGGTCGGCGCGCGCCTCCATCCACTCCATGCCGCCATGCGCGCCCTCGGCGAGCCATTCGGTGAGGCGCTCGCCGGGCAGGGGATCGTCCACCCGATCGGTGATCCCGCACGCGACGAAGCCGAGGGCTTCGGCCTCGGCCCTGATGCGGGCAGTGAGATCGGCGGCGTTCATCGCGAGCGCTATAGGGGGCGTGGGGCCCTTTAACCAGATTCACGCAGAGACGCGGAGACGCAGAGGGGGAGGTTTTCGTTCACGCTTCGCGCCTTCGCGTGAACCGATTTTACAGCGCCGGATCGGGCAGGCTCCCCAGGCGGCCGTCAGGCAGCACCCAGCCGATCAGCGCTTCGCTGGGAGCGGGGCGGCCGAACAGGAAGCCCTGGGCGTGGCTGCACCCCATGCCGGCGAGCATGGCCGCCTGCGCCTCCGTCTCCACGCCTTCGGCGACCACCGAGACGCCGATCTGCCGGCAATAAGCGATCAGCATGCGAATCATGCCGGCGCTGCGCGGATTGCCGAGATCGCCGATGAAGCGCCCGTCGATCTTGAGCGCGTCGAAGGTGAGCGATTGCAGATGGGTAAGGCTGGAATGGCCCGTGCCGAAATCGTCGAGCGCGACGGTAACGCCCAGGGTGCGGATCTCGTCGATCGCGGTGCGCAGGCGGCCGAGATCGGGGATGCGCGCCGATTCGGTGAGCTCGACGCGCAGCCGGTCGGGCGGCAACTCGGCGTCGGCGAGCGCGGCGAGGATGCGGCGCGGCACGTCGCCGCGCATCAATTCCACCACGGAGAGGTTGATCGAGACCTGGCAGGTTTCCGGCCAGCCCGCCGCGTCGATGCAGGCGCGGCGCAGCGCGAAATCGCCGAGCGCGTGGATCAGGCCGGATCGCTCGGCGGTGGCGATGAACTCGCCGGGCAGGATCTCGCCGCGCTCGGGGTGGTTCCAGCGCAACAGCGCCTCATAGCCGCAGGTGCGCCGCCCGCGCAGCGCCACGATCGGCTGATAGCGCATGAAGAACTCGCCCTGCTCGATCGCCCGGCGCAATTCATGGACCAGCCCCGAATCGAGCGGCGGCAGCTCGTCGGCCTGGGCGTCGAAGAAGCGCGCGCGGTCGCCGCCCTCGGCGCGGGCTTGGCGGCAGGCGTGGCTCGCTTTCTCCAGCAGGCGGAGCGAGGTGGCGCCGTCGATCCCGGCGCGGGCGATGCCGATGCTGCCGGTGATCGGCGTCCCCTCCTCGCCGAAGCGGAAGCGCGCGGCGGCGAGGAAGCGCTCCGCGATCAGCGGCAGCGCCGCCGGATCGCCGATGCCGGTGAGCAGCACGGCGAAGCGGTTCTGGCCGACGCGCGCCATCAGGTCCATCGCGCGCACCACGCCCGAAATGGCGACCGACGCCTGGATCAGCAGCGCGCTGGCGCTCGCCCAGCCCTGCGAATCGAACAATTCGCTGAACTGGTCGATCTCGATCACCAGCAGCGCCACCGAGCCGTGGGCGCGCGCCGCCTGCTCGATCGCCTGGCCGGTGCGGTCGTGCAGCGCCTCCGGCGTGGCGAGCCCGGTCAAGGGATCGCGGCGGCGTGACTCCTCCAGTAGATGGCTCAGCGTCTTGAGTTCGGTGCGATCCTGCAGGATCACGCCCGTCTTGGTCGCGCGGCCCAGGCGGATGCGGATGGTGGTGCGCTGAAAGTTGCGGAAGCGCCCGTCGATGTCCACCATCTCCAACGCCGGCAGCCGGGCCTCCGGCGTGACGAGCGCGTCGCGGACGATCTCGCCGAGCAGATGGCTGCGCGAGATGCGATAATGGCGACGCGGCAGATCGAAATCGGGGGCGAGCGCCAGCATCTGGGCGGCGGCGTCGTTGCAATAGACGCGATCGGGCTCCTCGCTCAGCACCACCACGCCGTCGGTCAGCGCGTTGAGCGCCGCGCGGGTGGATTGCCTCAACCCCTCCACCAGGCGATAATTCCACCAAAGCAACAGGATAGCGGCAGCGCCGAGCAGGCACGCCAATATGATCGGCAAGGATGGCGAAATAGACTGCGCCAAAATCACATTGCTCACAAGGCGAAGGGTTCGACTATATAGTCACGATCCGTATATTGTTCCACGTAAATCCCTGTTTATTTAACAGCGCGTTAACAGTTTATTTACCATTGCCGCCCCGCCGCGGAAATGCCGCCGACAGGCGGTTCATCGCGCGGCCGGCTCGCGCGAGCCCTTCATTTGCCGCGTTTTTCCCGCTACCACTGGCCGGATGGCGCGTTCGAGCGGCCCGCCGCGGCCTTTCTTCGATGACAAGAACCGGGCGTTCTGGCTGCTCCAGTCGGCCGGATGGGCGGGCTATTTCCTACTGCGCGCGCTGAGCGGCGTCGCCAACGACATGGGCCTCCTGTTCATCGTGCCCACCGCGCTCGCCACCGCGACCGGCTATTCGCTCACCCTGCTGATGGGCGCGGCCTACCGACGGCTGATGACGGTCAAACCGTTCTGGACCTGGAGCCTTTCGATCGCGCTGCTGCTGGTCGCCTCCGGCGTGTTCTCGACCATCGAGGTCTGGGCCAACGCCACCTTCTATCGCCCGGGCGAACGGATCGAAGGCGCGCAGTTCATGGGCGCGATCCTGCTCGATTTCGCGGTGCTGGCGGCGTGGAGCGCGCTTTATTACGCGATCAACTTTTATCTGAAGCTGCAGCAGCAGACCGGTCTGCTGGAGCGGCTGGAGGGACAGGCGTCGGCCGCGCAGCTCGCCATGCTGCGTTACCAGCTCAACCCCCATTTCCTGTTCAATACGCTCAACTCGATCTCGACGCTGGTGCTCTTGAAGCAGACCGACCGCGCCAACATGATGTTAAGCCGGCTGTCAGCCTTCCTGCGTTACACCCTCGTCAACGAGCCCACCGCGCAGGTGTCGCTCGCGCAGGAGGTCGAGACGCTGAAGCTCTATCTCGAGATCGAGAAGATGCGCTTCGAGGACCGGCTGCGGCCGGTGTTCGACATCGATGCCGAAGCCGCGCGCGCGCGGCTGCCCTCGCTGCTGCTCCAGCCGCTGGTCGAAAATGCGATCAAATATGCGGTGACGCCGCAGGAGGAAGGGGCCGAGATCGCGGTGACGGCTCGGCTGATCGGGGAACGCGTGCATATCAGCGTGACGGATACCGGCCCGGGCTTGAACGAAACCCAGCCGCGGACCACCTTTTCTACAGGTGTGGGCCTCGCCAACATCCGCGAGCGTTTGACCCAGGCGTTCGGGCCGCGCCATCGTTTCGAGGCGCATCCCGGCCCGGGAGGCGGCTTCGCCGTATCGATCGAGCTGCCTTACGAGACTGAACCCAAGGAGATTGCATGACGATCAGGACGATCCTGGTGGATGACGAGCCGCTGGCGATCCAGGGGCTCCAGCTCCGCCTTCAGCGCCACGAGGATGTCGAGATCATCGATACCTGCCTGAACGGCCGTGAGGCGATCCGCTCGATCAAGACGCACAAGCCCGATCTCGTCTTCCTCGACATCCAGATGCCGGGCTTCGACGGGTTCTCGGTGGTGCAGGGGCTGATGGAGGTCGAGCCGCCGCTGTTCGTCTTCGTCACCGCCTATTCGGATCACGCGATCCGCGCTTTTGAGGCGGAGGCGACCGATTATCTGATGAAGCCGGTGGAGGAGGATCGCCTCGCCGACACCATGGCCCGCGTCCGCCAGCGCCTCGCCGAACGCAAGAGCTCGGAGGAAGCCGGCCGGCTCAAGGAAGCGCTCGCCGAGCATGCCCCGGAGGCGGCCGAGGCGATCGCCGACGCCGACAGTGAAGGCCCCGCCTCCAGCCGCTACGAGAAGCTCATCAACATCAAGGATCGCGGCCAGATCTTCCGCGTCGACGTGGACACGATCGAGCGCATCGACGCCGCCGGCGACTATATGTGCATCTATACCGGCGACAATACGCTGATCCTGCGCGAGACGATGAAGTTCCTGGAAAAACGGCTCGATCCGCGCCGCTTCCAGCGCGTCCACCGCTCCACCATCGTCAATCTCGATCTGGTGCGCCAGGTGAAGCCGCACACCAACGGCGAATGTTTCCTGGTGCTGGAATCAGGCGCGCAGGTGAAGGTGAGCCGTAGCTACAAGGATGTGGTGGCGCGCTTCGTGCATTGACCGGCGGGCGATGCGGCAGGCTTACGCTGCCTTGCTCGTCCCGCCCTGATCCGCCGGGCCGCCGGCCAGCACGTAGCGGCGATCGCAATAGCCGCATTCGACATAGCCCGAATCGTCGATCTCGAGAAACACGCGCGGATGGCCGAGCGCGGCCCCGGTCGGGGTGTCGCTCGCCCCGTCGCAGACGACGCGGCGGCTGGTCACGCGGAGGATTTCGGGCGGCTGCTGGGTCATGCCTGCGCGGATAGCAAGGGCGGCGGCCCCAGGCAATCAGGCGTAAGCGGCAGCCGCGGGAATGGTCGCCGTTGCGGGCTGGACCGTGTTGCCGGGGAGCGCCATCACCGTGATCAGCGCGGCGGCGAACGCGGCCGCCGCCAGCGCGACGCGGGAGCGGCGGACGGTGCTGGGAAGGTGGAGCGTGCTCATGGGCGGAAGAATCGCTCCCTTTCCTTAACGAAATCATAACAGCCAAGGTTAACG
>Ga0164242_10000921_pt1 | contig 34909 bp, 30 predicted proteins | sample OricomgcompostMG_FD_108783 | JGI IMG/M metagenome (GOLD analysis project Ga0164242, IMG submission 108783) | Miracle-Growth compost microbial communities from Emeryville, California, USA - Original compost - Miracle growth compost (MG) ... | reverse complement strand
CCGCTTATTGAGGTAAACCACATGCAGGGGCATGTATTGGCGCATTTTATAGGCGATAACAAGCCCGATTTTCCTTTCCTGTGCCTCACCGTATCGGGCGGGCATACCCAGATTGTATTGGTGAAGGACTATTTTGATATGGAGATCATCGGCCAAACTACCGACGACGCGGCCGGCGAGGCCTTGGATAAAACCAGCAAGGTATTGGGATTGCCTTATCCCGGCGGCCCGCTGATTGATAAATACGCCCGCCTGGGCAATCCGGATGCTTATAAGTTCCCTGAACCTCAGATACCGGGTTTCGATTTCAGCTTTAGCGGCCTAAAAACCGCTATCATGTATTTTATCCGCGATCATGTAAAAACCGATCCGGATTTTATCCAAAATAACATGCCTGATATTTGCGCGTCGGTAGAGAAACGTGTGACGACTATTTTGCTTAATAAATTGAAAAAAGCTGCGCTTGAATATGGCATCAGGGATATTGCTTTGGCCGGTGGGGTATCAGCCAATACCGGTTTAAGGCAAGGCCTGCAGGATCTATCTGCACAAATGGGCTGGAATGCTTTTATCCCCAAATTTGAATATTGCACAGATAACGCTGCCATGATAGCCATTGCCGGCTACTACAAATACCTGAAAGGCGAATTTGTAGGCCAGAATATAGCACCCCTGGCAAGATACCCCCTAACCCCCGTAAAGGAGGAACTATTACCCCCTTCCTTAAACAGGGGAATATGTTAACTTTGAAAAATTATTTTACACTATTGTTCCCCCTTTAGGGGGTTAGGGGGTATATGAACATTCCATCACTAATATTCTGGGTAGTATTCGCGCTGCCACTGGTTGCTTTCCTGGTATGGGTAATGCGCCAGGATAAAAAGAAAGGCGTTATTGGCCTTATTGTACTGGCCGTGCTTGTTATCGTAGCTGTTGTTTATATGTACATGAAAACAGGGGGGCAGTAGGTTAGTAAATATCCGGTTACTTTTGTTGATAGTGTAAATTATCCCTATGCCAAATCCATATATTATTTACGGCTGAAATGGTGCAGGCAAAATCACAGCAAGCTATACTATCTTGCCCGAGTTGCTTAATTGTAATGAATTTGTGAATGCTGACAATATAGCAGCCGGGTTATCACCTTTTAAACCTGAAAGTGTGGCATTTGAAGCTGGTAGGATTATGCTTGGCAGAATTAATGACCTATTAGAAAGCGGGGCGGGTTTTGCGTTTGAAACCACATTATCAACCCGAAGTTATGTTTCCTTTATCGGGAAAGCGCAAAATAAGGGATACACGGTTACACTGCTTTATTTTTGGTTAAGTTCACCCCAGTTAGCTATAAAACGTGTGGCCAAGCGGGTAAGCATAGGTGGGCATAACATTCCCAATGATATAATTATCCGCAGATACTATAGGAGTATAAACAATTTACTGAATTTATACTTAACAACTTGTGATAGCTGGATTGTCATTGACAACTGTGAAATCCATCCCGAAGTTATAGCCAAAGGATCAGTCGACATTGGAGAAATAATAACAAATAACGATATTTGGGAAACGATTAAAATTCAAATCGATGCTAATTAGCAATGAAAAGAAAGATATAAACGAGTTAGCTGTCAAGATTATTGATGGAGTAAACAAGGCGCTTCGAAAATTAGTTGAAGAATCAGTAGCTAAAAATGAAAACCTGGTGGTAGGTGACGGCGCTACGGGTTTCAAAACGGTCCCTGCGAAAGAGTTGTTGAAAACACTTTCCAAAAAATAACCCGTTACCTTCGAGATGCCATATCTTTACAGTTGTGAAATTGTAATAAGCACTTCTTTTCCTTTTGGTCATCCGCTAATCTATCCATGGTGTCCTAATCGCTAACCGCTAATCTCCAGTCGCTATTTAGAATATATCCAAATAATATTTCCGCTTGCAATTGCTACCAATTAGCTGTAAAATTTTGTAGTTTCGCCACCTTAAGGCTGCCGTACAGCTTTAAGCTTCAGATTGTTATTTCTTTTTACTAAAAATCAATAAGATGGCTTTTGATTTAGATATGATCAAAAAGGTTTACGACCGTTACAGCACCCGTGTTGAGGCTGCGCGTAAAACCACAGGTAAACCCCTTACTTTAACCGAGAAAATTTTATATGCCCACCTTTCTGAAGGTGAGGCCAAAACCGCGTTTGGCCGTGGTGTGGATTATGTTGACTTTGCACCAGACCGTGTGGCTATGCAGGATGCTACCGCGCAGATGGCCCTGTTGCAGTTTATGCAGGCCGGCCGCCCTAAGGTGGCTGTACCATCAACCGTACATTGCGATCACCTGATCCAGGCTAAAGTTGGCGCTAACGAAGATTTACATACCGCCGTTGACGTAAACCGCGAGGTTTATGATTTCCTGGCTTCAGTATCGGATAAATACGGTATCGGTTTCTGGAAAGCCGGTGCGGGTATCATTCACCAGGTTGTGTTGGAAAACTATGCTTTCCCTGGTGGTATGATGATCGGGACCGATTCGCATACGCCTAATGCTGGTGGTTTGGGCATGATCGCTATTGGCGTTGGCGGTGCCGATGCCTGCGACGTAATGGCCGGATTACCATGGGAGCTAAAATTCCCGAAACTGATTGGCGTAAAATTAACCGGAAAGCTTTCCGGCTGGACATCAGCTAAAGACGTTATTTTAAAAGTGGCCGGTATCCTGACCGTAAAAGGTGGTACAGGCGCTATTGTTGAATATTTTGGCGAAGGCGCCCAATCGCTTTCGGCTACAGGTAAAGGTACCATTTGTAATATGGGTGCCGAAATTGGCGCTACCACTTCTATTTTTGGTTACGATACCAAGGCTGAGGCTTATCTGCGCGGTACCGAACGTGCTGAAGTAGCGGACTTAGCTAATACTGTAAAAGAGTTCCTGACCGGCGACCCGGAAGTTTACGCTTCGCCTGAGCAGTATTTTGACCAGGTAATTGAAATTAACCTGAGCGAACTTGAACCCCATGTAAACGGTCCGTTTACGCCAGATCTGGCATGGCCTATCTCTAAATTCGCTACCGCGGTTAAAGAGAACGGCTGGCCTGCAACACTGGAAGTAGGTTTGATAGGTTCATGTACCAACTCATCTTACGAAGATATTACCCGTGCGGCATCTATCGCTAAACAGGCGGTTGATAAAAACCTGAAGGCTAAAGCGGAATATACGGTAACCCCAGGTTCAGAACTGGTACGTTACACCGTTGAACGCGACGGCTACCTGAATACATTTGAGCAAATTGGCGGTATAGTGTTAGCTAATGCCTGCGGCCCTTGCATTGGCCAATGGGCCCGTCATACCGACGACCCTACCCGTAAAAACTCTATCATTACTTCGTTCAACCGTAACTTCGCTAAACGCCAGGACGGTAATCCTAATACACACGCGTTTGTAGCGTCACCGGAAATTGTGACCGCTTTCGCGATAGCCGGCGATTTAACCTTTAACCCGCTTATCGATTACCTGACAAACGAGCGCGGCGAACGTGTGAAGCTGGACGAGCCGCTGGGTATTGAATTGCCTGTAAAAGGTTTCGCGGTGGAAGATGCCGGTTACCAGGCACCTGCGGCAGATGGCAGCTCGGTAAATGTAATCGTCGATCCAAATTCGGCCCGTTTACAATTGCTCGATCCGTTTAAAGCATGGGAAGGTACCGATATTACCGGACTGAAATTGCTGATCAAAGCTAAGGGTAAATGTACTACCGATCATATTTCTATGGCTGGCCCGTGGTTGAAATTCCGCGGTCACCTGGATAATATCAGTAACAATATGCTGATTGGCGCCATTAACTACTTTAACAACACTGCCGACAGTGTAAAAAATGAGTTGACCGGCGAGTACGGCCCTGTACCAGCCACGCAGCGCGATTATAAAGCGCATGGCATTGGTTCAATAGTAGTTGGCGACGAAAACTATGGTGAGGGCTCATCACGTGAACATGCCGCTATGGAACCGCGTCACTTAGGCGTGCGTGCCATCCTGGTAAAATCATTTGCCCGTATCCACGAAACCAACCTGAAAAAACAAGGTATGCTGGGCATCACCTTCGCTAATCCGGCTGATTACGATAAGATACAGGAAGATGATATTTTTGATATCACCGGTTTAACCACCTTCGCTCCGGAGAAACAATTAACCGTTGTGCTGCACCATAAGGACGGCAGCACCGAAAGTTTCCTGGTAAACCACACCTACAATGCACAGCAAATAGAGTGGTTTAAAGCAGGCGGCGCGCTCAATATCATCCGCAATCAGCAAAAAGCATAATTTTTAATTTGGTCCCCATAGCTATCGGGATTCCAATTTCGGATTTTAGTATACAAGCCTCTCCAGTTTTGGGGAGGCTTTTTTGTTGCACAATTTGGTTTCTATTTTGCAAATGGCATGAGACGCATTTAAGATCGCACGTTAATTTTTGTTAAATTCCGCATCAAACCTTGTGCAGGGGCATAATTATAGGATATAAAGTTTTACCTTTAGGCAAGGTTTCTTATTTTCGCAAACCAAGCGCAATTTTATGGAAGAATTTGAGGAAAGCACATCAGCCAATAAAACCAAAACCATTTACATATCAACCGTATTTGGTATTGCCATGGTTTTGCTGATGGTAGGTTTATTAGGGCTGATACTGGTGCATGCTAACAATCTGTCTAAATACGTAAAAGAGAATATTGTGGTTAACATTTTCGTGGACGAGAGCGCCCGCGAAGCAGATGTAGTGCAATTGCAGCATCAGTTAGAAAATAATCCCGAGGTAAAACAAACGCAATACGTAAGTAAGGAACTGGCCGCCCGCAACCTGCAAAAAGATCTGGGCGAGGACTTTGTGAAGTTCCTGGGCTACAATCCGCTCTCGCAATCTATAGATGTATACATGAAAGCCGATTATGCCAACAATGCCGGCATTACTAAATTTAAAGCCGAGCTGCTGAAAAACCCGATAGTTAAAGAAGTAAAGTATCAGCAATCGCTGGTAGATAAGATGAACGAGAACCTTGCTTCCATAACCCTCGTTATACTGGCCTTCGCGGTAATATTTGTAATAGTTTCCGTCGGGCTGATCAATAATACCATCAGGCTGGCTATTTACTCACAGCGTTTCATTATTAAATCCATGCAGTTGGTAGGGGCAACCAAGTCATTCATTCGCAAGCCATTTTTACTATACGGTATATGGCATGGTTTGCTGGGCGCGCTAATAGCCATTATTATATTAATGGGCACACTTTACCTGGCCAACAAAACCATACCCGAATTGGTAGTGCTGCAAAACTATGCCGAATTTGGCCTGGTGTTTTTAATAGTGATAGGCCTGGGTGTATTTATTTCGGGCTTTAGCACCTACCTTGCGGTAAGCAAGTTTTTACGATCGAAAATTGTTACTTTATACAGATAAGATATTATGGCACAAAAAAACACAAGGCCTGCAACGGCTGCCAAAGTAACAGACAATCAGTCTGTCAGCTTCCTTTATGACAAAAGCAATTACCGTTTATTAGTTATAAGCGTAGCTATAGTAGCTTTAGGCTTTATATTGATGGCCGGTACAACCGATATTTACAGCACAACTAAAATTGTAATAGCGCCAATAGTAGTTTTGGCAGGATTTGCCCTGGGGTTTGTAGCGCTTTTAAAAAAGCCCGGTACTAAAGCATGAATCTGTTCCATGTCGTAATCCTTGCCATTATAGAGGGTTTAACTGAATTTTTACCGGTGTCTTCAACCGGCCACATGGTGATAGCCAGCTCGCTGATGGGTATAGGCAAAAATGATTTCGTAAAACTTTTTGAAGTAGTGATACAATTAGGCGCCATACTATCCGTAGTGGTGCTTTATTTTAAACGCTTTTTCCGTTCCGTCGATTTTTATTTCAAACTGGTAACAGGTGTTATCCCCGCGGTTATTGTGGGTTTGTTGCTCAAAAAAAGAATAGATATCTGGCTGGAAAGCCCGTTGGTGGTAGCTTTCTCGCTTTTAATAGGTGGTATTATTTTATTATTTGTTGATGACTGGTTTAATAAACCAACCGTTGGCGAAGAAAAAAAGATTGGCTATACAACCGCGTTTAAGGTGGGCCTTTTTCAGTGCCTGGCAGTTATACCCGGCGTATCACGCTCGGCGGCTACTATTGTGGGCGGCATGAGTCAGAAATTAACCCGTACCGCTGCGGCCGAGTTTTCTTTTTTTCTGGCTGTTCCCACTATGTTCGGCGCAACGGTTAAGGAGATATGGGATTTCCACAAAACACATGAGCAGCTATTCACCGGCAACCAGGTGAAGTTTTTACTGATAGGTAATATAATAGCCTTTATTGTAGCCATGCTGGCTATCCGCAGCTTTATCACCTTCCTTGAGAAAAAAGGATTCAAGCTATTCGGCGTTTACCGCATTATTGTTGGCATTGTTATAATAGCGTTGTATTATTCGGGCTATCAGCTTGTGTAATGATCTGCTTAAACTATTTTAAAAACACACTTAATACTTCCTTCATATAAATGCCCTATTTTTGTTGATATCGGGACATGGCACCCCATCAATCTATGACAGAAATAAACACATTATATCAGCAAGCTTTATTCCTGCTTCAGCAGCTCATCAGCATACCATCTTTTAGTAGGGAAGAGAATAAAACCGCCGATGTGCTCGAGCTTTTTTTAAAGCGAAAAGGTATAACTGTCAATCGCAAAATAAATAATATTTGGGCCTGGAATAAGCATTTTGATGCTGCCAAGCCCACTATACTGCTCAACTCGCACCACGATACGGTTAAACCGAATTCGGGTTATACCCGCGATCCGTATGACGCGGCTATTGAAGATGGCAAGCTTTTTGGCCTGGGCAGTAATGATGCCGGCGGGTGCCTGGTATCGCTCATAGCCACCTTCCTGTATTTTTACGACAAGCCTGATCTGAAATATAATTTATGCCTGGCTACCACAGCTGAAGAGGAAATATCGGGCGTTAACGGCCTGGAATTAATTATTCCTGAACTGGGCAAACTGGAGTTTGGCATTGTTGGCGAACCCACACTAATGCAACTGGCCATTGCCGAACGTGGCCTGATGGTATTGGATTGCACCACTCATGGCGTAGCCGGGCATGCCGCGCGCGAAGAAGGTGAAAACGCTATTTATAAAGCGCTTACTGATATTGAATGGTTCCGCAATTATAAATTCCCTAAATATTCCGAATCATTTGGCGCGGTAAAAATGTCGGTAACCATTATAAATGCCGGTTCGCAGCATAATGTGGTGCCGGCCAGTTGTGTATTTACGGTGGATGTACGCGTTACTGACGCCTACCGTAATGAGGAGGTTTTAGAAATTATCCGCCAGCATGTAAACTGCGATGTTAAACCGCGCTCCGTAAGGCTTAAACCGTCATCAATTGATAAAAGCCACCCTATTGTACAGGCAGGCATTAAATTGGGGCGCAGTACATACGGTTCGCCAACCACATCCGATCAATCCTTACTGGATATACCATCCCTCAAAATTGGTCCCGGTGATTCGGCCCGTTCCCATACTGCCGATGAATTTGTGTATGTAGCTGAAATACGCGAAGGAATTGAGCTATATATCAAAATGCTGGAAGCGGTAATTAGTTGAGTAAATGAGTAGTTGATGGTATGGAAGCTGCTCACTTAACCTAACCCAATCAACTACCCACTAAAATATTAGTCTCTCATCAAAGGTAAAAGGTTCAGTGCTAATCATCTTTACTTTGGCAGCTTTAGGGTGTTGTGGATTAAGCAGGTAATTAAACTCTTCGTTTACAATGGCCGAAGGAACCTGCATTAACAGATGCTTGTTTTCTTTCAGAAAAAAATCGCCGGTATGTTTCAGTATCTCGGGTTCAGGATACGCGTTCCAGTTTGGTGGAAATAGCTGGGTATCGGCTATAAATACATCCTCGGGCGCGTCAATAGTAACCAGGCAAAAATTATCAGGAATAATAGCTGTAGGTAAATGTACCAGCGCTTCCAGCGTAGCTAATGAGCGCGATGAAGCGAGGTAAACCATTGGCCGGCCTATGTTGTTCCACCGCCCGCCATATAAACGGGCGCCGGTACCGCTTAAATCATCGGCATAAACGCACCGTGTAATGCGGTATAATAACATAGTTAAGCAAAAATACCATGCTCAATACGGCCAAGCTCCCTAAGTACCATATCAAAACCAACAGAAGTATCCAAAAGCGAAATAGGGGTTTCATTACGGAACACGTAGCCCGGTGTTTTCATCCAGCGTTTGAATTTATCCATAGAACCAAAAACTTCCTGGCCGCGGGTATAAAGCCGGGCAAGCTCAATGGCTTTTTCGGCATATTCGGTTTTAACCACCTCGTTGTCGTCGTAGCGTTGTAAGGTACGCTCAGAGATATGCATTATAACGGCCAACTCCTGGAGTGTTAACGATATCTTTTTAGCCAATGATGTTAAAACGTTTTTGGGTAAACCCTGGCGGGTAAGGTTAAGCACATCAAAATCGGTACTGAACATAGCCGGTGCAACCCCACTTAAAAGGTTATAAAATGAGTTATCCATACCTGCGGTAATATAAGCCACCATAGGTTCATTAACTTCATTTATTGTAATATGTTTTTTCTTGTACGACATTAATCCAAAAATAATACTCTTTTGTCGTATTTGCAAATTTTTCTTTAGTTATCCGAAAGTCTGAATTAAATAGCTCTGAACAAAAAAACCTTCCGAAGAAGGTTCTATATTGATTTATAAAGCTTTTCAGCTTTAGTCATTCCGCTTACTCCGCTATTATTAAAAAGTAATTCTTTTTGCCTTTTTGCGCTACCAGGTATTTGCCGTTAATAAGATTGTCAGCGGTGTAAACATCATCAACACTGCCAATTTTAGCTTTATTAATAGCAACGCCGCCGCCGGTAATCATCTTTTTGGCTTCACCTTTTGAAGGGAATACAGCTGTTTTATCAGCTAACAGATCAATTACATTAATGCCTTGGCCCATCTCGGCAATACTGATGGTAAAGTTGGGTACACCATCAAATAAGCCCAGTACCTCGTTATCGTTCAGCTCATTTAAAAACTGTATATCGGTATTGCCAAACAAAAATTCGGATGCTTTTACCGCTTTCTCAAATTCCTGCTCGCTATGTACACGGGTGGTAATATCCTTAGCCAACGCTTTTTGCAGAACACGTAAATGCGGCGCCGCGTCGTGCTCAGCCTCTAAGGCTTCAATGGCTTCCTTATTAAAAAGCGTAAATATGCGGATATAACTTTTGGCATCATCGTCGGTAGTATTCAACCAAAACTGGTAGAATTTATATGGCGATGTTTTTGCGGGATCGAGCCAGATATTGCCGCCCTCACTTTTGCCAAATTTACTGCCATCTGATTTTTTGATTAGCTGGGTAGTTAGCGCATAGGCCTCGCCCTGGCCCTCGCCTTTACGACGGATCAGTTCGGTGCCGGTAACAATGTTGCCCCACTGGTCACTGCCGCCCATTTGCAGGGTGCAATTATTATTCTTCCATAAATAATAAAAATCATATCCCTGTATCAATTGATAGCTGAACTCGGTGAAGGACATGCCTACATCGCCGCTGATCCGGTTTTTTACCGAATCCTTGGCCATCATATAATTAACGGTGATATGCTTACCCACATCACGGATAAAATCCAGGAAATTAAAGTTCTTGAACCAATCGTAATTATTCACCATTTGGGCGCTGTTGGCCCCGCAGTTAAAATCCAGGAAACGTTCCAACTGGTTTTTAATGCCATCCAGGTTATGCTGCAAGGCTTCTGCAGATAAAAGATTGCGTTCGGCCGATTTACCCGACGGATCGCCAACCATGCCCGTTGCCCCGCCAACCAGCGCGAAAGGCTTATGCCCGGCCCGCTGAAAGTGGATCAGCGTCATAATCTGCGCCAAACTACCAACATGCAGCGAATCGGCCGTTGGGTCAAACCCGATATAGCCCGATACCATGCCCTTATTCAATAAGTCTTCTGTGCCCGGCATAATATCATGCAGCATACCGCGCCAGCGTAATTCTTCAACAAAATTCATTTAACAGCAAAATATTTAATGGCTGCAAAGATAAAATAATAATCGGCCGACCGTAATCTGTTAACCTATCATTCCTCAGGCAATCGTCAAATAACGGCATAATGATTTTTAAACAGGAATGTTTTTTAGCTTTGTTTTCAAAATACGGATTATGAAAGTTGAAATATGGTCTGATGTGATGTGTCCGTTTTGCTATATCGGCAAAAGGCGGCTCGAAGAAGCATTGACGCAGTTTGCCAACGCTGATAGTGTGGAAATTAGCTGGAAAAGCTATCAGTTGAATCCCGGACTAAAAACTGATCCATCTATCAGCATCCATCAACACCTGGCTAATATTAAGGGACTGGACTTAGAAGCGGCCAAACAAATGAACCAACAGGTAACCGAAATGGCCGAAAGCGTAGGCTTAACCTACGATTTTGACCACGCCATTTTAGCCAATAGTTTTGACGCGCACCGCCTGTCGCACTTGGCTGCGCAAAAAGGATTAGGCAACGCGGCCCAAGAAGCCCTGTTTAAAGCCTATTTTACCGAAGGCAAAAATATTGCCGATAAGGAAACTTTAATTGCGTTAGGTGAAGGTATAGGATTAACTGCCGCCGATGTTAAACAAATGCTCAGCACCAATGCCTTTGCCGACGCGGTTAAACACGATATAGCCGAAGCGCAGCAATTGGGCGTACGGGGTGTGCCGTTTTTTGTTTTCGACAGAAAATTTGCAATATCCGGCGCGCAGCCAACAGCAGTGTTTTTGCAAACACTAAAGAAAGCGTTGATTTAGAAGATTAGTACCTAAAAGGACTAATCACTAATACCATCCATTTCAGCCTTTACAAAAGCGGCCAATTCCCTTACATAGCTGGCGCTGAAATCGAATTTAATGCCGGCCGTTTCATAAATCTCCTTAATGGTTTTGGTGTATCCCAGTTTAAGCGCGTCCAGGTATTGCTGTAATCCTGTTTCAGGATTTTCCCTGTAGTTTTTCCATACGGCTATGGCGCCAAGCTGGGCCATCCCATATTCGATGTAATAAAACGGCACTTCGAAAATATGCAGCTGCTTTTGCCATAAATTTTCTTCAGCATCTTTGTTGCTGCTCCAATCGGCAAAGCCGGCGCCAAAACGCTCGTATATCTGTGTCCAGGCTTCGGTGCGCTGCTCGTCGGTATGGTCGGGGTTGGTATATATCCAATGCTGAAACTGGTCTACAACGGCTACCCAGGGCAAGGTTTTCAGTACATCGAATAGTTGATCGCGTTTGGCCCGTTTTAAATCTTCGGCATTATCAAAATAAACATCCCAGTTATCCATCGATATCAGTTCCATAGACATGGATGCCAGCTCGGCAACTTCGGCCGGGCAATGTTTAAAATCGTTTAGCTCAAGGTCGGCTGTCAGGAAGGTGTGTACCGCGTGGCCGCCCTCGTGAACCATAGTGGTCAGGTCGCGAAAGGTATTGGCCGAATTCATGAAAATGAACGGCGCGCCTGTTTCCGATAGCGGATAATTATAACCGCCCGGTGCCTTGCCTTTGCGGCTTTCCACATCAAACAGGTTATTATCTTTCATAATCTCCAACCGTTCGCCCAGGTAACGGCTGATATTGCTGAAACATTGAATAGATTTCTCAATCAGGTCATCGCCATTTTTAAATGGTTTTAAGGCTGCTTTGCCGCTTACATCTACATCCAGGTCCCAGGGTTTTAATTCGGTTAAGCCTAAAGCTTCTTTACGTTTGGCGGCCTGCTCGTGCAAAATAGGGACTATCTCGGTCTCAATAGCTTCATGGAAAGCATAACAATCCTGCGGGGTATAATCAAAACGGCCCAGCGCCTGGAACATATAATCCCTGAAATTTTCAAACTCCGCATTCAATGCCAGTTTATGGCGCAGCGCGCGCAGATGATCAAACAATTGATTCAACTGATCTTTATCCTGCAGGCGGCGGGCGGTAATGGTTTCCCAGGCATTTTGCCGTTTAATCCTGTCGGTATCCTTTAAAAATACCGATGCCTGCTCCATGGTATACTCCTTGTCGCCAATATGTACAGACATGGAGCCGGTAATGGATTGATATTTTTGCTGTTCCACCTGTATTTCGGTTTGCACAGCTATGTTTTCCTCGCGGAAAAGCTCCAGTGATTTACGGACGCCGCGCAGGTAGATAAAATATTTCTCTCCGTCTAACTGATCAGCATATTCGCTGCCCACCAGTTTTTTATTCAGCTCGTTATTGCAGGGCGCTATCTTAGGTTCCACCTCGGTGGCGAAATACTGAAATTTGGCCAGCAAGTCCTCGCTGGTAGTATCACAGGTCATGCGGATGTAGCGCCATGCAAAGTCTTCCTCAATGGCAGCCTCTACTTCGCTGCGGTCGTGCATCCAGTGTTCTAATTCTGCTATTGAATTAATGGGCCGGGCTATCAGCTCGTTAAAAAGAGGTTCCAGATTTTCCCAGTTGATCTCGAAATCAGCAGGCAAATATGTTCTTGGTTTTTTGTGGATCATGTTATGAATAGGCAAATGTGCGTATGTGCAAATGTGCGGATTTATTTCTGCGACTGAAAGGGAATATAGCTAATGGAAGAGAAATATAGCTAAAAGGAGAAAGCACAAAGCAAAAAGCTCGGAAATAAAAAGCCCTCCGGGGGGAAGGCTCTATAAATATTAAGAAAAAGCTTTCACCTTTATGCTTTCACCTCCTGCTAATTCATCCGGTTAATCACTACTTCTTCGGGGCTTGTTAGCATTAAAGGTACTTTTTCAACCGTTACAAAGCTCAGATCGAGACCAAAGCCGCGTTCTTCGGATAAGCTCATTTTTTTAAGCTGCTTATAAACATTCATCACCAGGCTTTCGTAAAATGTGAGGCCGCTGGCGCGGGAGAGTATTTTTTCGATCACCACAAAACGGAAATCGCCCACTATTTTATGCTTGTTTAATGATTTATATTTACTCATAATTTCCACCTCGCCTTTTTTCACCAGATCTTCCACCACCTTGCGGAACAGCAGGTTAATTTGCTGGCCGACCCTAAAACCCAGCTTAAAATCAATCCTGATCAGCTTGTTAGGCACCAGGAAATCTACCCTATAATCGCGGGTATAAGGTTCGTCCATTACATCAACATGCACCAGCCAGTATACATCGGCGCGTTTGGGCTGTTTCTGTAAAATGGAGTAAATAATTTTTGATTCCACTTCCGAGTCGAAATTAGCGCTGGTAAGATAAACCAACTGCGACGCGTACTTAGGTACCGTTTCGTCCTCGCTTAGTTCCTGTAATATGCCGTAATAATCCTCAATTTCCACAAACTTAACATAGCGGTTACGTATTTTGCGGGCAGTGTGCCAGGTCCACATTACAATAAACAGGAACAGGCCTATGGTTAAGGTAAACCAGCCTCCGTGTACAAATTTAATCAGGTTACCAAACAGGAATGTACCTTCAATAACCAGGTAAACCAGCAAAAATGTATTGATCAGGTAAGTAGGTACCTTGCGCCTTTTCAGGAATCGGGATACCAGTATAGTGGTCATTAACATGGCTACGGTGATACTTAACCCGTAGGCTGCTTCCATTTTATCAGAATGGCGGAAAAGCAGCACCACAATTAAACACCCCGCGCAAAGTATCCAGTTAATGCTGGGTACATATAATTGTCCCTTTTGCTCGCTGGGGTAATTAATTTTTACCTTAGGCCACAGGTTTAAACGCACAGCTTCAGCTATCAGCGTAAACGAGCCGGATATCAGCGCCTGGCTGGCAATAACCGCTGCCATAGTGGCAATGCCTATCCCGAATATCAGGAACCAATGCGGCATGATCATATAAAACGGATTGTTCAGGTTCAGGTCAATTACCTGTCCGTTATGGTGCAGTAGCCATACGGCCTGCCCCAGGTAGTTAAGCACCAGGCAGGTTTTTACATAAATCCAGCTGATGCGAATATTGGTACGGCCGCAATGCCCCAGGTCTGAATATAAAGCTTCGGCCCCGGTGGTGCATAAAAATACCGCTCCCAGTATAATAAGCGCGTTAGGATTAGTACTCAGCAATTCATAAGCATAGTAAGGGTTAAGCGCCTTTATTACCGATGGCATTTGCACAATGTACGAGAAACCTAAAACCCCCATCATACTAAACCAGATGAACATAATAGGGCCAAATGCTTTGCCCACCATTGATGAGCCAAACTGCTGGATAATAAACAGCAGCGCCAGAATAGCGATCACGATGCTTACTGTAGGCAAATGCGGATACATAGGTTGTAACCCCTCAATGGCCGACGATACGGTAATGGGGGGCGTAATAATGCCATCGGCCAGCAAGGCGCAGCCGCCTATTACTGCCGGCACAATAAGCCATTTGGCCTTTCGGCGTACCAGGGAAAACAATGAAAAAATGCCTCCCTCGCCTTTATTATCGGCTTTAAGCGTAATTACTACATATTTTAAGGTTGTTTGAAGGGTCAGGGTCCAGAAGATGCAGGAAACGCCGCCTAAAACCAAAATGTCATTAATATGCTGTGCGCCAACAATGGCTTTAAATACATATAATGGGGATGTACCAATATCACCGTAAATGATACCTAAACTGATCAGAAGGCCGGAAACGGTGAGCTTCTGTAAATCTTTATGTTGTGTCACTTTTTAAAATATAGCCGATGCAAAAGTATAAAAATGTTGGTTGTTATAACTTAATAACTTACATATCGTATAAAATGGAATCAAACAATTTGCCTGGCCGAGCTATTTATGTTAAAATTTGTTAAAAAAAGCAGATATAACATTCACATTATAATAGATAAGTAGGTTTATTTATACTTTTGTAAATCTGATATCGACTATGAAGAAACGTTATACTAAAATTTATTCACGTGCTGCTTTGTTTACCGCAATGGCTATGTGCATAAGTTTTACTATGGCCGGTAATCCGCGAACTCAAAAAGGCGATACCACTTATCTGCATTTACAAAAGCTGAATAAAAGCAACAAGCCTAATTACAAATCGTTTCGGATTACTTTACCCTCGGTAAAAACCATTAGCGCGCCTGTTAGTAAGCCCTCCGTATTAGACGACAGACAACTGTTAAGCAACGTAGTAGTTTTCCCTAACCCTGTTACCGACCAGATCAACGTTAAATATACCATCTCCCGCAACTCCCAGGTAAATATTAAAATTATGGATGTGCTGGGTAACGAAGTGCTCACCCTGCTTTCGCGAAGGGTGGAACCCGGCGAGCAGAAATTTACCTATAGCCTGGAAAATAAGCTGAACAGCGGTTTTTATTTTATACGCGTTGTGGTAGGCACCGAATCGCAGATCCGCCGTATCTCTATCCTGTAGTTAATTACTTCACTGAATGGTGCGGGGCTGAACAGTTTCAATACTTTTTACAGCAGGATGAAACACCCGTGAAAACTTTTTCGCGATTACGCGGAGCAGGCTTAAGAAGTTTTCTTTAGTAATGATAATTTGATTTTCTTCACTTTTTCTCTCCCCATCTTCCCTCAATTATTTTAGCTTTGGCAGCTTAATAATTGCTTCCCATGAAAATAATTGCCATTGGCCGCAACTATGCCGAGCACGCCAAAGAACTAAATAACGCGGTACCCACCACCCCGGTAATATTTATGAAACCGGATACGGCGCTATTGAAAGATAATAAGCCTTTCTACCTTCCCGATTTTTCGCAGAATGTGCAGCACGAGATTGAGCTGGTGCTGAAAATCAGCAAGGAAGGCAAGCACATTGATGAGAAATTCGCGGCTAATTATTTCGACGAAATTGGCATCGGTATTGATTTTACCGCCCGCGATATCCAGGGCCGCCACAAAACCGAGGGCCTGCCCTGGGAACTGGCCAAAGCGTTTGACGGCTCGGCGCCGGTAAGTAATTTCATCACCAAAAATGAATTTGCCGATTTGTACGATCTGGATATCAAACTCAACGTAAATGGCGAAACCCGGCAGCAGGGGAATACTAAAGGACTGCTTTTTAGTTTTGAGCGCCTCATAGCGTTTGTATCGCAATACATCACCCTGAAAAAAGGCGACCTTATTTTTACCGGCACCCCGGCAGGTGTAGCCAAAGTTACTATCGGCGACCACCTGGAAGGTTACCTGCAGGATAAAAAAATGCTCGATTTCTACGTTAAGTAAAATCTTAGCCTAACCTTTTCCGGAAGATACAGTTAACATTATACCCCAATTCAATAAGCATGAATAAATACGGCTGCTTTTTTTATTTATTTCTATCAATCATAAGTTACCGGGTTTCCGCCCAGGATTTTGTACAATCAAGGGAATACCCGAAAGATATATTCCGTTACCCGCTCGATCTGCCGCCAAGCACGGCGGGGTCATTTGGCGAATTAAGGGCCAACCACTTTCATTCCGGGCTCGATTTTAAAACTAATCAGCGCACCGGTTACCCGGTACATGCCGCGTTTGATGGTTATGTATCGCGCCTGCGCGTGCAGTATGGCGGGTTTGGCAACGCCGTGTATATTACCCACCCTAATGGATACACTACTGTTTATGGCCACCTTGATCATTTTAGTCCGGAAATAACGGAGCTCATTAAACAAACCCAGGAGCAACAGCAAGCTTACGAAGTCGATTTTGAGCTGGACCCTTTAAAAATGCAGGTTTACAAAGGGCAGGTTTTCGCCTGGTCGGGGAATACCGGGGCCACCGGCGGCCCGCATTTGCATTTTGAAATTCGTGATACTAAAACTCAGGAAACCATTAATGCGCAATTGTTCGGGCTGACCATCCGTGACAAGGTACCCCCAACCATTACAGGCGTAAGCGTTTACCACCTGAACGGGCATGTTTTTAACGAGAACACCTTACGCCAAAGCTACGCGGTACGCGGCGCGGCAGGGAATTATCATTTGTTGAAACCTCAAACACTGGAACTGAGCGGGCAAATAGGCTTCGGTATTTCGGCAACGGATATTAACAGCACCTCGTTCAATCGCAATGGGGTATATTCCATCGAGCTAAAGGTTGACGGTAAAACGGTGTACACTTTCGCGGTAGAACGTTTCGCGTTCGACCAAACCCACGCCCTTAACGCTTACATTGATTATCCTTATTTTATACGAACCGGCGGCTTCATCCAAAAATGCTTTATACTGCCCGGCAGCAGGATCACGCTTTATCCGCAATCAGTTGACAGGGGTATCGTAACCTTTAACGATAACGAAGTACACGAGGTGGAATACCTGGTGAAAGATATCGCCGGCAATGCATCCACCTTAAAACTAAAAGTAAGATCAAGCATCCCGAAAGAAAACCATCCGGTTGCAGCACCGCCGGTAAATTTGCTTCGTTATAACCAGCATAGTGAATTTAATGCCAGTAATATTAAAATAATAGCCGAGCCGTATAATTTATACGATGATCTCGACCTTGAATATAGCACATCGCCAAAAAGACCGGGCGGCTACTCGGTAGTGCATCATATTCATAACAGGTTTACGCCTATCCACGATAGCTTGAATGTTTGGGTTAAACCCGATGAGGATTTAGGCCGGAATGCCGATAAGGCGGTTTTATACAGCACCACCAGCGGCGGCCAGGAAAGCGAATACGCGGATGGTTGGGTGAAAGCCAAGATACATGCCTTCGGCGATTTTTATATCCGTATAGATACCGTGCCGCCGGTTATCACACCTATCAATTTTCATAACGGCAGCAATATGGCGCGCAGGCGCACTATTTCGTTCCGGATAAGAGATAATATTTCGGGCGTAAAAAGTTTTGTGGGTAAAATAGACGGTAATTGGGTGCTGGTAGAACACAATTATAAAAGCAAAATCTTTATTTATACCTTTGGCGCAAGTATAAGTCGGGGTAGGCACACCTTTGAGCTAACCGCGACCGATTACAAAGATAATGTTTCACAATTTACCGCAGATTTTTTAAGATAATGGCAGTTTTAAACGAAGGCGACAAGGCTCCCGGATTTACAGCGAAAGACCAGAACGGCAACGAAGTTACCCTGGCCGGTTATAAGGGCAAAAACATCATTCTGTATTTTTATCCGAAGGATGATACCCCCGGCTGCACCGCCCAGGCCTGCGATTTCAGGGATAACTACCAATCCTTACTGTCCAAGGGTTTTGAAGTAATTGGTGTTAGTACCGATGATGAAAAATCGCACAAAAAATTTGAATCGAAATACAGCCTGCCGTTTACCCTGGTAGCCGACAATAGCCACGAAATTGTGGAAGCCTACGGCGTATGGGTGGAAAAAAACATGTATGGCAAAAAATATATGGGCACCGCCCGCACCACTTTCATTATTAATGGCGATGGCATTATCAGCCGGATTATTAGTAAAGTGGATACCCAGAACGCTTCACAACAAGTACTTGATGTTTTATAGTTGTCAAACTGACAATTATTTATAAATTAGCCTCATAATCAATCACAATGAATAATAACGTTGACGAATTAAAGAAAGTCGCCTCGCAGGTTAGGCGCGATATTGTACGCATGGTGCACGGCTGCCAATCGGGCCATCCCGGTGGTTCGCTGGGCTGTACCGATTTTCTGGTTGCCCTGTATTTCAATATCATGAAGCACAACCCCGATTTTAAAATGGACGGCATGGGCGAGGACTTGTTTTTCCTGTCCAACGGTCATATTTCACCGGTATTTTATAGCGTGCTGGCACATGCCGGATATTTTGATAAAGCCGAACTGGCTACCTTCCGTAAGCTGAGCTCCAGGTTACAGGGCCACCCAACTACGCACGAGCATTTACCGGGGGTACGTATTGCCTCGGGTTCATTGGGCCAGGGGCTTTCGGTAGCCATAGGCGCCGCGCTGGCTAAAAAGCTGAATGGCGATGAACGCTTAGTATTTACCTTGCATGGCGACGGCGAACTACAGGAAGGCCAAATTTGGGAAGCAGCCATGTTTGCCCCGCATAATAAAGTAGATAACCTGATCAGTACTATTGATGTGAACGGCCAGCAAATAGACGGCCCTACTAACAAGATATTAAATCTGGGCGATCTGCATGCCAAATGGACCGCCTTCGGCTGGGATGTAATGACCATGAATGGTAACAACATGGCCGATGTAGTAAAAACCCTTGCCGAAGCTAAAAGCCGCACAGGTAATGGCAAACCCATTATGATATTAATGCATACCGATATGGGTTATGGTGTTGATTTTATGATGGGCAGCCATAAATGGCATGGCGTTGCACCAAATGATGAGCAACTGGCCGAGGCGCTTGGACAATTAGAAGAAACCTTGGGGGATTATTAACCCCCCTGCCCCCTGAAGGGGGAGTTAGAATTTATTATCACAATTAAAAATATTCCCAATAAAAAAGCCCTTCTCCTTCAGGAGAGGGGTTGGGGGAGAGGCTCATGAAAAAATACACTTACACAGATAAAAAAGACACACGCTCGGGCTTTGGCGCGGGTTTACTGGAAGCAGGCAAACGGAACGACCAGGTGGTGGCCCTTTGCGCCGATTTGATCGGATCGCTTAAAATGGCCGACTTTATAAAAGAATTCCCCGAACGCTTTTTCCAGACCGGTATTGCCGAGGCCAACATGATGGGTATGGCGGCCGGTTTAACCATTGGCGGTAAAATTCCGTTCACCGGTACCTTCGCCAACTTTTCAACCGGAAGGGTTTACGATCAGATCCGCCAGTCGATAGCTTATTCCGACAAAAACGTAAAGATCTGCGCATCGCATGCCGGGCTTACCCTGGGCGAGGACGGCGCTACCCACCAGATACTGGAAGATATTGGCCTGATGAAAATGCTGCCGGGTATGACGGTAATTAACCCCTGCGATTATAACCAAACCAAAGCGGCTACCATCGCCATAGCCGAACACGAGGGCCCGGTATATTTAAGGTTTGGCCGCCCGGTTGTGCCCATTTTTACCGATGCCGACCAGAAATTTGAGATAGGTAAAGCATGGATGGTGAACGAGGGTACCGACGTCAGCATATTTGCTACCGGCCATTTGGTATGGGAAGCCATACAAGCCGGCGAGGAGTTGGAGAAATTAGGTATCAACGCCGAGATCATCAATATACACACCATTAAACCGCTGGATGCCGAAGCGGTATTAAAATCGGTAGCTAAAACAGGCTGCGTGGTTACAGCCGAAGAACATAACCGTTTAGGCGGCCTGGGCGATAGTATAGCGCAATTACTGGCCGTAAATAACCCAACCCCACAGGAGTATGTGGCAGTGAACGACAGCTTTGGCGAAAGCGGCACCCCGGCCCAGTTAATGGAAAAATACGGACTTGATGCCAAACATATTGTTGAGGCAGTACAACGCGTTATCAAACGAAAATCGGCTTAACTTGTTAAGCTATTTTACATAAATTTACAATATGTCGCAACAGGTAGAGGATGCCGAAATTCTAAGCAAATTCCAGGAAGAGAAAACCCGGAATGAGGCTTTTAATCTCCTGCTCAAAAAATATCAGCAAAAAATATACTGGCACGTGCGGCGCATGGTGATAGACCATGATGACGCCGACGACCTGGTACAGGACGTATTTGTAAAAGTATGGAAAAGCCTGGCCAACTTCAGGAACGACGCCCAACTGTATACCTGGCTTTATCGCATAGCCACCAACGAGTGTATTACCTTTCTGAACAAAAAGAAGCAAAAGAATAATATCTCGCTGGATGATGTATCCTACGAGCTGGCTGAATCATTGGCCGATTCCACCTACTTTAACGGCGACCGCGCCCAGCAAAAATTGCAGGAGGCCCTGCTCACTCTGCCCGAAAAGCAGCGGCTGGTATTTAACATGAAGTACTATGATGATATGAAATATGAAGAAATATCGGACGTACTGGGTACCAGCGTAGGGGCATTAAAGGCGTCTTTTCACCTGGCTGTCAAGAAGATAGAGACACATTTGCTGGCACATGATTAATTTGAAAATAGTTTTTAAACCTTTTCATCTAAATTTCATCTATAGTATAGTATGAAAAGTGATATGGATAGTAAAGAATGGTTGGACGATTATATGTCAATTAAACAGGTTAACCCTAATAATCCGTTTACAGTGCCTGTGGGCTATTTTGATGAATTGCATCAAAAAACCATATCGCGCGCCGCTCTTGATGAATTGAATGCGAAGGGTGAGGGTTTCAGCGTGCCCGAAAACTATTTTAAGGATATGCAGGCTAAGCTGCAAAGCCGCGTTAATATAGAGGCGGCCCTGGGAAATACAACCGGCGATTTTATCGTTCCTGCAAATTATTTTGAAGATCTGCAACAGCAAATTACCAGCCGCGTAGCGGTTGAAGAAATGCTAAACGGACAAACGGAAGGTTTTACCGTTCCTGCAAATTATTTTGATAACCTGCAAAACGCTATAACAACAAAAATTGCTGTCGCGGAGCCTGCGGTAAAGCAACGCGGCATTGTACGTAAGCTGGTTACATCGGGCGTATTTAAATATGCTATTGCAGCCTGCTTTACACTGGCTGTAGGCGGTACCTTATTATTCAGGCAAATGGAAAGTCCGTTGGCGGTTCATAACAGGTCCTATATCCATAAGGCGTTATCCAATGTGCCCGATGAGGATATTATCAACTATCTGCAAATGCACATGGATGCTGCCGATACACGCGGCGTAATGGAAGAAGCGGCCCAGATCAATACCGGTGATGTTGATGCCGAAGACCTGAAAAATTATTTGAGTACGCACTAATACCTAATGAAAAAGCTGATCAGAAATAGTGTTATTTTATTGCTGCTGTGCACAGGCGTTTCCGCTTTAGCTCAGCGAAGGTATCCGCGTCCGAGAAAAGAAGTGGTAGTTGTACGGCCCAATGCCAACAAAAAACTGGATAACGTTAAAAGAGAATACATGGCCCAGCATTTGGGGCTGTCTGCCGTGCAAAGCCGGGTATTTTGGCCAATATACGATCAGTACCAACGCGACTTAGATAAAGTGCTAAGTTTAAGGCGCGCCAATAATACCGATGTTGAACCTAACGGCGCTGATCAGTTTGACCGCGAGTTAAATTACCAACAAAAAATTACCGCTACACAAAAACATTATTATCACGAGTTTTCAAAAATAATGCCGCCCGAAAAAGCCAGTCAGGTATTTAAAATTGAGCGCGATTTTAAATTTGAATTGCTGCGCCGTTTGAAAGAAGGCCGCGAACTGTAATTGATCTATTCATCATCCTGAACTTGTTTCAGAATCTATTAAAACCTGTTTAAAAACGGTAATTTAAAAATACTATAAGGTGTTATTACAGCTTTTTCGACTTATTTGAAGGCTGCATTTGAATGAAATATGGTCAAAACCTGTATATTTTGACCATTAAGCCTCCTTATAACATTTTTAGCTATTATTATAAACATTAAACCATCTCGTCATTGCGAGCGCAGCGTGGCAATCCCCAGCATGAAGATTAATCCTGCAAAGTGGCTCTGCTATCCGGGGATTATTAATATCAGATTGTTTTTCAAATGGCATTAATGAGCTCCCTCCGGTCGGTTGTCCACGCTGCGCTCAATGACGTTCTTCCCATTTTCAGACAGCTAATTAGAAGCCCCGGATTTTAAAACCAGGGGTGACAAAGGTTAAATAATTCTTACCGCCCCCACCTTCCAAATTCATGGTATTTTTTTATGCTGATGCTGATCTTATCGCCAATGCCGTATTTACCCTTGGCGTAGTTCATCACCCGTAACGATACCTTTTGATAAGTTATTAGTAACTCTTCGTAAGTGCCCTTAAACAGTATTTTGCTGATCGTCCAGTTGTTGGTAATGCCGCGGGTTATTTTTACATGTTCGGCATAAACTACCACACTGCCCCGGTGGGTACTGATGCCGCAAACTTTAGCCTGTGCAGGTGTAAGCTGGGTGCAGCCGGCTAAAATGAGCGCGGTATATAATAGCTTAGGCTCTTCGTATAATTCCTCGGCGCTGCCGCTTTCTACAATTTCCCCTTCTTTTATTACAATCAGTTGATCGGCCATAGATAATAGCTCGGCCGGGTCATGCGATACCAGTATGGCCGTTACGCCCTGCTTGGTAACTATGTTACGAATATCCTGCTGCAGGCCGTCCCGGTAACGGGCGTCCACCTGGTTAAAAGGTTCGTCGAGCAATAGTACTTCGGGCAGGCTTATCAGGGCCTTGGCTATAGTTACGCGCTGCTTTTCGCCCCCGCTTAGTTTATGAAATAGCTGGTCGTGCAGGTGATGTATGCTCCAGTTGTTAAGCGCCTCGGTAACTTTTTGAGTTTCATAATTGGCGTCGCCAGGTTCAAGGCCGGCCTTTACGTTATCCCATACGGTGGCGTTAACATCCATCTCGTAATTATCCTGGGTTAAAAAACGGATGGTGCGATGTACGTCCTGGCGCTCCTTCTCCCGGTCGGGCAGGCGCTCCTGGTGAAAAAATACATCGCCGCTATCGGGTAGCATTTTCCCGGCCAGCAGGTTAAGCAGGGTGGTTTTGCCGCTGCCGCTTTCGCCCACAATGCCGGTTATTTTACCTTTCGGGATAAAAAGGGTAATGTTATTAACGCCGGAAGATTTATTGCCAAAAAAATTCTTTGTAATGGATATGGTTTCCAGTATCAATTCATCTTTCATATTTGTTCCCCGGGAATGGATGTTGCTGTTCAAGTGCCCCTAAACTAAAAAAGATTATTGGGGTATAAAAATTTGGATGGGAATGTTAGTTTGTTGGGGATACATACTTACGAAGTTTCAAAACTTCGCAAGTATGAAAATATCTATTTAAAATACGATAGTGGTATTTCCTTCCAAAGCCCGTGGGCAAGGTGACCTATCAGCATTTCATATATCAGGTAAACGGGCCAAAGCAAATAGCTGATGATGGCCAATAGGATAGAGTGGTTGTAATACCAGCTTATCATGATAGCATAAATGCCTAAAATGCCATAAAGTATGCTTGTGTCTTTTTTGTCCATTATTACGGTATTGATGTATAACCAATTAGTACGGCTAATTTGTTTTAAATTTAGATGATATTGAAATAAAATGTTACAATATTTTTGTAATTCGTAAAAACAACAATAAAGCCCTATTTTGCGTTTATAGTAAAGTTTTTAAACCCGCGTTAATGAACTCCTTTTTCCGCTTTGTTTTACCGGCGCTTGCCGTGGTTAGCTTAACCACTATTGCATCGGCCCAAAAAAAAATTGATAATACACCATTGGTTAATGTATTTGTAGGTACCGCGGGGGAGGGGCATACATATCCCGGCGCGGCGGTACCTTTTGGTATGGTGCAGTTAAGTCCGGATACCCGCCTGGACGCTGTTTCGGGTTATAACTTTGCCGATACGGTGGTGTACGGTTTTTCGCACACGCACCTCAGCGGTGCAGGCGGATTGGCTTACGGCGATATTTTGCTGATGCCTACTACCGGCGAACCTAAATTATTAAATACGGATTATCGTTCGGCTTTTAAAAAGAAGAACGAAAGCGGCTCGCCCGGCTATTATAAAACGCTGCTGGATAAATACAATATCGGGGTGGAACTAACTGCTACCAAAAGGGTAGGTGTACACCGGTACCAATATCCCAAAACGGAACAAGCCAATATTATTATCGACCTTAACCAAAGGGATGATGTGCTGGAATCATGGATTGAGATGGTGAGCAATCACGAGGTACGCGGTTTCCGCAAATCCAAAGGCTGGGCGGGGGAGCATTACGTTTATTTTTATGCCAAATTCTCCAAGCCCTTTAAAACTTATGGCATAGCGCTCAACAACCAGCTACAACAGGGTAAAACCAGGATAGAAGGCAAAAATGTTAAAATGTTCCTGCAGTTTGATAACCCCGGCGAGGTAATTACCAAGGTTGGCCTGTCGTCCGTAAGTGTGGATGGCGCGCTCAAAAACCTGGATGCAGAAGTTCCCGATTTTGATTTTAAAAAGATCAGGAAAGCCGCGCATACGGAATGGGAGAACGAACTGGCCAAAATACAGGTAGAAGGAGGCGCCGGCCCGTCCGTAATGCCAGCGATGCAGAACGGTTATGGAAACTCTTATAACGGTTATCCTCGGGTTACGGGTACACGCGGCAAGCCGCCGGTTGACTATGGTAAGATAAAACGCACCGCTTTTTATACCGCGCTGTATCATAGTATGTTATCACCTAATATTTATAATGATGTGGATGGGCAGTACCGGGGCCTGGATCAAAAAGTGCATAGCGCCAATGGCTTTAACTATTACACTGTTTTCCCGTTGTGGAGCACCTACCGGGCGCAGCACCCGTTGCTTACCCTGATTGATAAAAAGCGCACGCTGGATTTTGTTAAGACTTTACTGGCCATGTATGATGATAACCAGAATATGCTGCCGGTAGGCCCTGTGGGTTCGTCTGAAACTAATTATATGGGCGGCAATCATGCTATCCCCGTAATTGTGGACGCTTACGCCAAAGGGGTGAAAGATTTTAATACCGATAAGGCCCTGCGTGCCATGAAAGCCGCGGCAAACCGAAATGAGGCCGCCATGAAATCGTACAAAAAAAATGGCCTGGTGCTGGCCGATGTGGAAGGATCAGTACAAAAAACACTGGATTATGCTTTTGACGACTGGTGCATTGCCCGGTTTGCCAAAATGCTGGATAAACAGCCGGAATATGCCGAATTTATACAACGCGCCCAATATTGGAAAAATGTTTATAATAACCAGAGTGGTTTTATGCAGCCGCGTACTAATGGCGGGTGGTTAGCGCCTTTTAACCCGGCCGGGGCTAACAGCACCGGCGGCAATGCCTGGCAAAATGCTTTTTTTGTACCGCAGGATGAAGAAACCCTGATTGCCGCTATGGGCGGAAAGGATAAATTTGAGGCTAAGCTGGACGAATTATTTACTGCCACATCAAAATCGGGAGGGCAAGCTGCCGGTAAGCAGGGGCAATATGTACAAGGCAACGCGTCTGATCAGCATGTGCCTTACCTGTATAGTTTTACTGATGACCCGACAAAAACCCAACTGTATCTGAGTAAAATAATGAAGGACGGTTATAATGATACCGCCACCGGCCTGCCGGGTAATGATGCCGGCGGACAGTTATCGGCCTGGTATGTAATGAATGCTTTGGGTATTTATAATATCGCGCCGGGCCAGCAGCAGTTTTATATAGGATTGCCGCAGTTTGATAAAGCCGCTATCACGCTGGAGAATGGCAAAAAATTTACCATTGTCAATACAGCGGTATCCCAGGCCAATATTTATTTACAGGGGATGACGCTTGAAAAAAAACCTTACAACAAATTGTACCTGAACTACGATGATATTAATAAGGGTGGTGCCTTTGAATATTACGCGGGCCGTTTACCTAACCGCCTGTTTATGCAGGATCTGGAGAAACCCGTTTCAAAAATCACCGATAACCTGATCGTTGCTAACCCATATTTTGTTTATCCGTCGGCTACTTTTAAGAGCGATATCACCATGGAAATAAAGAATATGGATGCCGGCGCCAAAATATATTATACGCTGGATGGTTCGCTGCCGTCGGCCAGTTCCAAATTATATGCTGGTCCGGTAACCATTTCAATAACCACCCTTGTCAAAGCTATCGCTGTAAAGGATGGCAAACAAAGTTTTGTGACTGAAGGGCGGTTTGTGAGGGAGTAAATTTGTTTCGAGTAAATATTGTTAACTAACATTTCCATAAATGATTAACAATAAGATTGGGATATAAATCAACAATGCAATTATTAATGGAATCCAGATAGGTTTGGCTTTGTACAAAGTTTTGTAACCAATATACCTTTGCCAAAAAAAATCTAATACCAGTGCACCTAATGCATTGCCGATATAAGTCATTGAAGATTTAGCGTCAATACTGTTAAATATAATTATTTCAGTAATGGAATATAATGTGCCGAAAATCGCTATCCATACAGGAATGTTTTTATGGCCTGCCTTACGGATATTGATGGCAAGCATAATTCCACCGAATATCACTCCAAATAATATTGAAAATACAAATATTGAATATTGCGAATAAAAAACAGGGGCACTATCATCTTTAACAACATTATGTTTCCAACCTCTGGTTTTATATCCCGAATAAATTTGTGGATTTTCCGAATCGGATTCATCACCGTCTCTAAACTTTTTCCGAATTGCTTCCAATTCTTCAACAGTAAATTCTTTACCACGTTTTTGTAATTCGTCAATTGCAGTTTTAACAGTTTTAGGGAGATATTTTTCAGGATGATTCAAATAAGCTTGTAACTCATCATTCGTTTTTAAGGCTATCGGTTTTTTAGCAGCGTTGTCCATAATTGTATAAGATTAAACGAATTTAATAATATTATTTAATCATTAAGTTTAAAGTCCATTTTTCCCGATAAGCGTGTGATCTTTTAAAATTTCCCCTACCATAAAATTTATACCTTAAAATTACGTTGTTAAATTTGCGTGGCTGTTAGGTTATAGCGCCATAATTTTCCATATTTACCCCATGTTCAAACGCATCAGCAATAAATACCTGCGATATTTCATCCTGTTCATTTATTTTGTTATTATATTTTTCTGCGCCATTGAGCTTAATTTCCTGTGGCTTTTTGGTTATACGCCTGACATGCAGGATATTAGGCATCCTGAAATGTCTGTCGCCTCCGAGGTTTACTACTCGGATGGTAAGCTGATCGGTAAATATTATCACGAAAACCGGTCGCCGGTAGCTTATAAAAGTATCTCACCAAACCTGGTTCACGCGCTGGTGGCAACCGAGGATGCCCGTTTTTACACCCATGGCGGGGTCGATTTTTATTCCTTTTTTACCAGTATAGCCTCTACAGCAAAAGGCGACAAGCGGGGTGGCAGTACTATTACGCAGCAGCTGGCTAAAAATCTTTTCTCTACCCGTAAACGTAAATCGCAGGGATTGATCAGGCATATTCCGGTATTCCGCACCCTGGTATATAAAATTAAGGAATGGATAACGGCCTATGAAATTGAGCACGTTTACAGTAAACAACAAATACTTACCCTGTATTTTAATACGGTACCGTTCGGTAATAATTCATTCGGTATTAAAACAGCATCGTTAAAATATTTCAATAAAACACCCGACGCGCTCGATCCGGCGCAATCGGCCATGCTGATCGGAATGCTGAAGGCCACTTCAACATATAACCCCATTAATTACCCGGGACGGGCTATGGAGCGCAGGAATATTGTGCTTAGCCAGATGAATAAATACGGTTACCTGAGTAATGCCCAACTGGCAGCGAACACTAAAAAGCCATTAAACCTGGATTTGAGTTATGTGGACAATGAATCGCAGGGCGATTCATACCTGCGCCAGGCGGTTGAAAAATGGCTCCGGAAATGGTGCCAGGATAACGATTATGACCTGTATGAAGACGGATTAAAAATATATACCACTATTGATTCGCGCATGCAGCAGTATGCCGAGCAGGCTGTGGCCGAAAAAATGAGGATGCTGCAAAGGCGATTTTATGGTGTATGGGGTAATAAAAACCCCTGGCGCGATTCAAAGGGCAACGAGATCAAAGACTTTTTGCTAAAAGCCGAACAGCATTTGCCTATTTATGCTTTGTTAAAAAAGAAATACAACGGCGATACGGTTAAAATAAACGAATACTTCAGCAAAAAGAAACCCATGCGGGTATTTAGCTGGATTGGTGAACGCGATACTACCATGTCCACCCTTGATTCCCTCAGATACTATACCAAGTTGCTAAACACCGGGATGATGACCATGGAACCATCAACAGGCAAAATAAAAATTTGGATAGGCGGTATTAATTATAAATATTTTAAATACGATCACGTTAACCAGTCCAGGCGGCAGGCCGGTTCTACCTTTAAGCCTTTCGCTTACTTAACGGCATTGGATAATGGCTACTCCCCATGCGATAAATTTACCGATAAACCAGTTTCTATCAGCTATACTTATGAAGGTAAGCACGAGGTATGGTCGCCAAATAACGCCGATTTTAAATTCTCCTATCAGGATATGTCCCTGCGCTGGGCCATGGGTAAATCTGTAAACTCCATTACCGCGCAGGTAACCGAAAAGGTGGGCTGGGATAAAATTGTGGATTACGCGCACAAATGCGGTATTGAAAGTCCGCTGAAAGCTATACCTTCGGTATCTTTAGGTTCAAACGATGTATCGGTGTATGAAATGGTGCGGGCCTATAGCACCTTCCTGAATAAAGGGAAAAGAGTTGATCCATTACTCGTAACCAAAATTACCGACCAGAAAGGTAATGTGCTGGCAACTTTTGATTTGAAGGAAGAGCAAGTGATCAGTCCGGAAGTTGCCTGGCTGATGCTTTACATGCTCAGAGGAGGGATGGAAGAACCCGGAGGTACTTCGCAGGCGCTATGGGAATACCCCGGCCTGTGGAAAAAGAACAACCAGATAGGCGGCAAAACCGGTACCTCATCCGATTATGTTGATGGCTGGTATATGGGCGTTACCAAAGATCTGGTTACCGGTGTATGGGTAGGCGCTGATGATCGCAGTGTGCATTTCAATTCGTCCGAAAGCGGCGAGGGTTCGCATACAGCTTTGCCTATTTTCGGCAGTTTTATGCAACGCGTATATGCCGACCCTCAATCGGGTTATACTTATGGCCCGTTCCCCAAACCCTGGGTTAAAATCACTAAGCAGTATGATTGCCCTTCGCCGCGCCCGGTAATTGATACCGGCGTGGTGGATACTTCATGGGTGCCTGTTGATACTACCTTAACGCCTGCAATCCCGATTGAACCCCATAAGATTAATGAATAAAAGAAGGGGCTATTAAAAATATGTTAAAATAGCATGCCGTGTTTTAAAAATCAGGCATTTAGCTTAAATTTATACGCTTACATACCCTCTATATGGATAAATATTACAAAATGTTAAACAAGGCGAAAGGTGTAGTCGTTTTCTTTTGCTTCATATTCACTTTGTTTTTAAGCCAAAGCGCGAGCGCCCAGTATTTTGGGCAAAACAAGGTGCGGTATAAAAAATTGAATTTTAAGGTGTATAAAACACCGCATTTTGAAATTTATTATTACATGAAGAATGATAGCCTCCTGCATCGTTTCGCGCAGGAGAGCGAACTTTGGTATACCCTTCATCAGCAAATATTCAGGGATACTTTCCGTAAGGCTAATCCTATTATCTTATATGCCGATCATCCCGATTTTCAACAAACAACCGCCATTGACGGGGAGATTGACGTAGGTACGGGCGGTATTACCGAAGGGTTAAAAAACCGTGTGGTAATGCCCGTAATGGAAACCAATCAAACCACCCGTCACGTTATCGGGCACGAATTGGTGCACGCCTTCCAGTATCATTTGCTGTTGGATAATGATACCACCAATACCGATAATATCAATAATATACCCCTATGGATGGTGGAGGGTATGGCCGAATATCTGTCCATCGGTAAAAAAGACGCTTATACCGCCATGTGGATGCGCGACGCTTATCTGAACCATGATATCCCGACGGTAAAAGAGCTGACGGAAAGTAATAAATATTTCCCTTACCGTTATGGCGAGGCTTTCTGGTCGTTCCTGGGGTCAACCTATGGCGATACCATTATTGTGCCGTTCTTTAAAAATACGGCAAGGTTTGGCTTGGATTATGGCATTAAACGCACCTTCGGGTACGACGAAAAAACGCTGTCGCAGCTTTGGAAAAATTCCATCGAGAACGCTTATAAGCCTTTATTAAAAGATACCACGCAAACCCCTGTTGGTAAAAAAATAATCGACGCTAAAAATGGCGGCGCATATACTGTGGCCCCATCCATTAGCCCCGATGGTAACTACATGACCTTCCTTTCGCAAAAAGAGTTGTTCACCATTGACCTTTACCTGGCCGACGCGCACACGGGGCAAATTATTCGAAAGCTCACGAGCAAGGTCTCCAATACGCATATCGATGAATTCAATTTTATAGAGTCGGCCGGCGCGTGGTCGCCGGATGGCAAAAAGTTCGCCTTCAGCATATTCAGTAAAGGGCGTAACCGCATGCTGGTAGTTGAGGTGCCCAGCGGCAAGGTGTTAGATAACCTTGCGATGGGCAAGGCCGAGCAGTTCAGTAACCTGTCGTGGTCGCCGGATGGTGATCATATCGTATTCCAGGGAATGTCAGAGGGCCAGGGCGATTTGTATATGTATAGCTTCGCCACCAAAAAAATTACCCAGTTAACTAATGATAAATATTCCGATTACCAGCCCAGCTTTTCAAGGGATGGTAAAAAGATTGTTTTTGCCAGTGACCGTACAACTTATGATAAATCCCTGAGCCAGGATATTACTTTTAACCTGGCCGAGTTGGATATCGCTACCGGCAAGGTTACTGATATTAAAGTATTTAACGGCGCTAATAACCTTAACCCGGTATATTCTTCGGATGGTAAACAGATCTATTTCCTGTCCAACCGTGATGGTTTCCGTAACCTGTACCGTTATACGCTGGCCGATGGAAAGGTGGAACAAATGACCAACCTGTTTACCGGTATCAGCGGTATTACCGAGTTTTCGCCGGCTTTAAGCATTTCAAATAACAACGATATTGTTTATTCTTATTATCGCGCTCAGAAATACCAGTTCTACAGTGCCAAGGACGCCGACTTTAAGCCGGTCGAAGTCCAGCCGCAGGATCTTAACTTTGATGCCGCCCAACTTCCGCCTTTCAAAGCGGTTGGTGTGGATCTGATCAACGCCAACCTTAACAATTACCTGGCCTACCCCCGTTTACCGGTCGATTCGGTTAAGCAGATCAAATACCGCCCGCAATTTAAACTGGATTACCTGGCCAGCAGCGGCGTTGGTGTAGGTGTTAGTAATTATGGCACAGGTTTGGCCAGCGGTATACAAGGCGTTTTTAGTGATATATTGGGTCGTAATCAAATTTACGCGGGCGCGGCTGTAAATGGCGAAATATATGATTTTGGCGCCCAGTTCACTTATATCAACCAGCAAGGCAGGTGGAATTTTGGTACCAGCATATCGCATATCCCTTTGCAGTTTGCTACCTATAATGTGGTTGGCACAACATATACTTATAATGATGGCAGTCAGTCGACAACTATTCCGGCTATTGAAGAGCGATATGATATTATCCGCATATTCCAGGATCAGGTGGGATTGTTCACCTCGTATCCGTTTTCAAGGATTACACGGGTAGAGTTTGGCGGCGGCGCGGCCTACTATTCTTACCGGGTAGACAGGTACAGCACCATCTATGACGCATCCACCGGGCAAGGACTGGATTTTCGTAAACGCCATGTGCCAAATTCAGAATACAGTGCCGATCCGGCAAACGGAGGGGTTAATCTGCGGCCTTTCTCGGTGTTTAATGTAAATACAGCTTTGGTTGGCGATAATTCTTATTTTGGTATAGCAGCCCCACTTAGCGGGTTCAGATACCGGTTAGGCGCGGAGTATGATTATGGCACCTATCATTATTTTGCCCCTACCATTGATCTGAATAAATACCTGCGTGTAAGGCCGGTGACATTTGCAGCCAGGTTTTATGGATATGGCCGGTTTGGGCCGCAAAACAGCCTGTATCCGTTATACCTGGGTTACCCATTCCTGGTAAGGGGTTATGAATCGCAAACATTTTATAGTAATAACAATGTAAGCCCAACCAACGGCTTCACTATTGATCAATTATCAGGCAGCCGTATAGCGGTGGCCAGTTTTGAAGTGCGCTTACCGTTTACCGGCCCGGAAAAGCTGGCGGTTGTTAAATCAAAGTTCCTGTTTACCGACCTTAACTTGTTTTTTGACGCGGGCTTAGCCTGGAACGCGGGCGATAAGATCTATTTCAGAAAAGACCCACCGGTTATTGGCCAGACACCGGTGCGGGATGCTAATGGTAACCAGCAGGTAATTAACGGGGTGCCCGTTACCAGTCCGGTTTATGGCCGGGTGCCTGCAACCAGCGCGGGTATATCGTTACGTGTTAACGTTTTTGGCTATTTTATACTGGAGCCGTACCTCGCTTATCCGTTTAACCGTACCGATATAGCCAAACCTGTATTTGGGCTGGGCTTTTCACCGGGATGGTGAATTTTTAATAAAATGATATTGAGTAAATGAAGCAGCAAAAAACTGCTTCATTTTTTGTTTAAACTTGCGGCGTTTTTAAGCGTTAATAAAAAGTGGGGAAAAAACAGGGCATGAATAGATTAATGAAGCAGGCAGGTTTAGTTATTATTTTGAATATGATAGTTGTTTCGGCTTTCGCGCAAAGGGCCGATAGTGCTAAAGCTGTTATACAGCAGGATAAAAATGTTAAAGCGAAGCTGGTAAACGGCACACCCATGCTGGCTAATCTGAATATCATTGAAAACATATCGCGGTCAAAAGATTACAGCATATTACTTAACGCAATTAAAGCTACCGGGCTAACCGAAACATTTGAAAGCAAGGGCCCCATTACTATTTTTGCGCCTACCAACTCCGCGTTCGAAAAATTGCCCCATGGTAAACTGGATAGTTTATTATTACCGGGCAACAAATACCGGCTAAGCAGCTTAATTACCTATCATGCTATAGCAGGTAAGGTAAGCATTAAGGACATTGCTAAAAACATACGTAACCATAAAGGAACAGCCACGTTTATAACCCTGGCCGGCAGCAAAATTGCGGCTACTATTGATGCCAACCGCAATATTGTTTTAACTGACGAAACCGGTGGGCGCTGCGTGATCAGCCGGTTTGATATAGCGCAGAAGAATGGCATGCTGCATGTAGTGAACAGTGTTTTTATCCCCAAGGCACGGGTAATATAAAACATTCATTATCGTTTAAAAACTGTAATAAGTATTAATGCGTATTTTAGATATATGAAAAAGTTAATATTATCGGTAATAGCTATTTACGCTATTACAGCATTAAGTTGCCAGCATATCAACGGACAAGCAAAGCCCGACCCTAAACGGCCAAAGGCCAAAACCGCCGCGGAGTGGAAAAAAGTACTTACGCCCGATCAGTTTTATATTATGGTACAAAGCGGTACCGAACCTCCTTTTCATAACGCTTACTGGAACAATCACCAGTCGGGTGTATATGTAAGTGCTGCTACCGGCGATGTGCTTTTTTCATCGGCCGATAAATTTGATAGCGGTACCGGTTGGCCAAGCTTTGTAAAAGCGGTTAACTCCAATGTGGTCGAAATTAGAAAAGACCCTGATGGCGAGCGCGACGAAGTGATTGAAAGAAGCACCGGCCTGCACCTGGGGCATGTTTTTGACGACGGACCGGTTGAACGCGGCGGAAAACGCTTTTGCATGGATTCCGGCGCAATGAAATTTGTTAAAAAGTAACGCTTTTACGGGTTGAAGACAAATTAGGGCGCATTTGCGGCCTGGCATAACCGTTCAATTCGATATTTAAACCAATGGTCAGATCTATCCAGTCCGGATTAACAGATCTGATCATTTTTTCTTTTTGGGGCCTGGTAAAAGTGCTTACAAATTTAAACCGGTCCATCGCCATCTCTTCCGAATTGATCTCCTCAAAATAAACAAGCCGGTTTAAATGCTTCGAACTGTCAAAAAACAGGGTGGGCATCTCGCTGTAAAACTGAAGTGTTTTTAACAGGTCGGTACAAAGGCCAACGTGCAGGTTATTACGGTTTCTGTCGGTTATGATATAAACAAAGCTTTTCATCTTGATAAAAAAATTTTGCAGGTCTGAAATTTATTACTAATTTTATGAGCATAAAAATACTAATAAATTTAGTAAATCCAAATTTTATGTCAATTATTTCACAAAATATTAAGTTT
>Ga0164242_10000920_pt1 | contig 34919 bp, 30 predicted proteins | sample OricomgcompostMG_FD_108783 | JGI IMG/M metagenome (GOLD analysis project Ga0164242, IMG submission 108783) | Miracle-Growth compost microbial communities from Emeryville, California, USA - Original compost - Miracle growth compost (MG) ... | reverse complement strand
TTTCCGCTTGTTTAAGCTGGGACGCTACCTGGCGGAAAGCCGCTTTATCCTTCATGCCCTATATCAAAGCTATCGTAAAATTGCGCTGTTTTTGATGTTCCTGGTGATCGTGGTGATCATCATGGGTGCATTGATGTATCTGGTGGAGGACGGCAGCCACGGCTTCACCAGCATTCCGGACAGTATCTACTGGGCAGTGGTGACCATTACGACTGTCGGGTACGGGGATATTGCGCCGGTGACTTCGCTGGGCAAGTTTCTCTCCGTATTGATCATGCTTTGCGGATACAGCATTATCGCCGTGCCCACCGGCATTATTACTTCCGAAATGGCCCGTGTCCGCCGCGCGAACCAGCGGAGGAAATGCCCACGCTGCGGGGCGGACGGGCATGCTGCAGACACCCGGTATTGCCGGATTTGCGGGGAACCGATGCAAACAGATCCTAAACCGGCATGATGATTCGAAAAGTCGTGATCATAGGGCCCGAGTCGACGGGCAAAAGCACCCTTACCGAAAGCCTAGCCCGGCATTATGCCACGGCCTGGACGCCCGAATATGCCCGCGAATTTTTGGCACACCTTCAAGGACCTTACCGCGAGGCGCACCTGCTGGAAATCGCCCGCGGTCAGCTGGCCGCTGAGCAACAGGCCGAGCAACAGGCCAGGGGAGGGCTGCTCTTCTGTGACACGGATCTGTATGTGATCAAAGTCTGGAGCGAGCACCGCTTCGGATCCTGCGATCCCTGGATACTCCGCCAGATCGCCAGCCGCCGGTACGATCTTTACCTGCTGAGTTACATCGATGTGCCCTGGGAGGACGATCCCCAACGGGAATATCCTTCGCAGACTATGCGGCGCTATTTCTACGAAGTGTACCGGGACATAGTCCAGCAAAGCGGGGCTCCCTGGGTCGATATCCGGGGTACTGCTTCTCAGCGGCTCGCCCGGGCGACTGCCTATATCGACCGTTGGTGCGACCCGGTGCGTATGTGAAAAAGGCGTATCTTGGAAGTATAACTACACAGGTGCGATGGACAATCCTTCACGACTTTTTGATGTGGCCGAGTTCCAGCAGGCCCATTATCCCCAGGCCGCCATGCTGGCCGAAAAAAAAGACGGCGCCTGGAAACGGTGGTCGACGGGGGAAGTTATTGCCCGCAGCAAAGCATTGGCCGCCGGAATATTGCGTTTAGGCGTCTACGGTAGAGGCATGACTCCAGAACATCAGGACAAAGTCGCTATCGTATCGGCCAACCGTCCGGAATGGATCCTGCTGGACCTGGCCTGTCAGCAAGTGGGTGCCGTCCTGGTGCCAATCTATCCCACCATCCACGATCTCGAACTGGCCTTCATCCTCAAGAATGCGGCTGTAAAGCTGCTCTTTGTGGGGGATGAGGGGCTCTACCGCAAAGTGCGGGGGCTGGCCGATCCTGAAGTGGCCGCCATTCCTTTGTTCACCATGGACCCTATTGCGGGGGCGCGTCACTTCGAGGAGTTATGTACCGAGCCTACGCTGGAGGAAAAAATGCGCGTGCAGCAGCTCAGCAGCGCTGTCCGTCCGGAACACCTGGCTACGATCATTTATACCTCTGGTACCACCGGTGATCCCAAAGGAGTAATGCTGAGCCACCAAAATATCCTCAGCAACGTGCTGAGCTGCTTTCCCTACCTGCCGGTAAGCCCCTCCGGCAAGGCGCTGAGTTTTTTGCCGCTGAACCACGTCTATGAAAGAATGATCACCTACCTGTATATCTATGGCGGAGTCTCGGTCTATTATGCCGAAAGTATGGAAAGCATTGGCGAAAACTTACGCGAGGTGGCGCCCGATATATTCACCACTGTACCCCGCTTACTGGAGAAAGTCTATGAACGCATTTTGACCACAGGTGCTGCGCTGAAAGGGATCAAAAGAGCCTTGTTCTACTGGTCGATCAAAATCGGCAGCCGCTATGAGCTGCACCGGCGGCAGGGAATCTTTTACCGCCTGCAACTGGCTCTTGCACGCTCGCTGGTCTTTGTCAAATGGCGTAAGGCGCTGGGGGGCCGCATCCAGGCAGTGGTCACCGGCTCGGCCGCCTGCCAGGTCCGCCTGCTCCGCCTGTTTACCGCAGCAGAAATCACCGTTCTGGAGGGGTACGGCCTGACAGAGACCTCACCGGTGATCAGCGTCAACCGCATGGAAACCGAACAACGGATGTTTGGCACAGTGGGTCCGCCGATCCAGGGGGTGGACGTCCGGATCGCAGAAGATGGAGAGATCCTTTGCAAGGGACCCAATGTAATGATGGGTTATTTTGGGCAACCGGCCCTGACAGCGGAGGCGATCACCGACGGGTGGTTTCATACCGGAGATCTGGGGGAATGGGTCGATGGCCGGTTCCTTAAGATCGTAGACCGGAAAAAGGAATTGTTTAAGACCTCCGGAGGTAAGTATGTGGCCCCCCAGCCTATCGAGAATAAAATGCAGGAGTCTCCTTTCATTGAATCCATTATGGTGGTGGGCGTGAACCGAAAATTCCCGGGCGCGCTGGTAGTACCCCGGGGCTCTTATCTCCAGGAGTGGTGCCGCAGGCACGGCATTGAAGGCGGGAGCCTGGCCGATATGGTGAAGCGGCCGGAGGTGATGGATCGGATCAAAAAAGAAGTGAACCACTACAACGAATTTTTCAGCCATGTGGAGCAGGTCAAAAAGATTGCCCTGGTGGCCGACCACTGGACGGTCGAAGGAGGTGAGCTCAGTCCGACCCTGAAGCTGAAAAGAAAAGTGATTGCGGACCGGTATGCCTCCCTGATTGATCAGCTATACCAGGACCATTGACACCGAGACCGCTCTTGTCGTGGTGTCAGACACCGAAAGGGTGCCGGCCGATTTGCCGCAAAGGGGATCTTTTGCCCCGTTTCAAATTTCTTTGAGCCAGATAAAAGTGTTCCAGTACTTTTTTGTATGGATCGGGTCCGTTCCCTTGCCAAACCCGCTCTGCTGATCCACAAATACCGCGCACTAAAATACTCCGTGCAGTTTCGCATGCCTGATGTTTAAGCCCCCGTCCCGCCCCGGCTCCCGAGCATGGCTCACGAACGGTTTGCGCTTTTCGTCCGGTTGCCTGAAAATGAAAGAGGCTGTCCCGTTTTAGGACAGCCTCTCTATGGCTTAAGATGCGGCGGATCAGTTGCCGCTGTTTTTCTTGGCTTCGTTATATTTCCTCATCTTCTCCTGGTAGTCCTTCATCTGTTTCACATAATTCAGCACCTGTGGAGCTACCGAATTATCGGGGTTCACGGTGAGTGCTTTTTGCGCAAACTCGGTGGCTTTATCCAGGTCTTTATTTTGCAAGGCCTTGTAAGCAATGCCGGAAAGAATGTTGGAAGCTACCGTATTATGGGGTTCCAATTCGGTCAGTTTCCCGACATATTCCATGGCCTTGGTCTCATCCCCCTGGGTGGCATAGCAACCGCCCATGTAGGAATAGATGATCTTTAGAATGTTGGCCTTCTCCTGGACCTCCTCGGGCTTCAGCTTACTGATATAACTGTTATAGGCGTCAATGGCCAACCCTTGATAGGCAGTATCCTGCGCCTGCAAACATTGCCCGATATAATAAAAACCGGAGGGCTGGTCGGGGAATTTATCCGTAAAGCTTTTCCAGGATTCCGTAGCGGCTTCCCAGCTTCCCATGTTTTTGGTGGCTGCTGCATACTTGGAGAATGCCCGGTAGTAATAATCTGCCATCGTCAGCTGGGAGGTATCGGCCAACTTGAAGAGTTTGTTGAACCACAGGTCAGCGGCTTTGAAGTTATCCGACTCCCGTAGGGAGTTGGCTTCCTGCCGGATGAAATCCAGGTTGGTGGAGGTGTCTTTGTCCACGAACTTGTTCAGGTACACCAGCGACTCATCGGACTGTCCCAGTTTCTGCAGGATGTCGGCATAGGTCTTATAGTCAAAAGGCAACACCTTATCGGTATCCTGCTTCTGAAAATACGTATCCATGTTCTGCTTGGCTCCCAGGGAGTCTCCCATGGCCAGCTGACTCACCGCGATCAGTTTATACAGGCGGGTTTGCGTGGCGGGATTCACTTTGCTCATGAGCTGATTGGCCTGGTCGATGGCTTGCTGATAATTTTTCTGCAGGTACAGCACGTCTACCAGGTTAATCTGCGCATTGACCTTGTCATCGGAAAGGGCCATGTACTTATTCAGATAGTCCTTGGCTTTGGTCAGGTCACGGTACCGGTAATAGGTAAACAACTGGTACAGGGCCGGTGAATAGTTGGGGTCGGCATTGACCGCATTGTTCCAGAACTGCAGCGCCAGGCTGTCCTGACGGGCGCGGTCCCAGAGGTTCCCTTCTTCATAGAAGGCCTGGGCAAACTTGGCGTCCAGGGTCTGTGCCGTCTCGTAGTTGGTGGCTGCCTTTCCTCCACCATCAGGCAGGTTAGCGTATACGTTTCCCATGGCGGTGTAATCGGCTGCAGTCAGTTCGTATTTACGATTTTTACGGTTGTCCTTGAACTGGTTTACCAGATCCAGGGCATACTGGGCATCCGCTTTAGGACTCAGTGCCGTGGCGTTGAGAATGGCACGAACCACATTGAAATCTCTTCCTTCACTCACCTCCCAGGCTTTCTGAAAATTTTGTTTGGCGGCGGCAAAATCCTTGTCGGCGAGGATTGCCACACGGCCTAACCCGGCATAGTTCAGGCCTGAGTTGGGATCAGCTTGAACTCCTTTTTGGAAATCGGCTTTGGCCGCTTCCAGATCATCCAATCCGATATCAGCCAGTCCCAAATAATAATAAGCCTCCGCGCTGGCCTTTGAAGAAACAATCTGCTGTAAACTCTGCTTGGCGGTGTTAAAATGCTCATAATACAATGCCTTTTGGGCATCGTCTAATGATTGAGAAAAAACCGCTTGCACCGTAAACAACAGGAATGCAGCCAGCATACACATCTTTGTTTTCATTGTTCTCTTTTTTTGTTTTTATTGTATTGTTGCTTCACGAATTTGAATGTTTAGATTCAGAGGGAACAAGCGACTTTTACCAATAATCATCTGGCCTTTGTTGCCTCCCAAAAAATTGGCAAAACCCGTGCCTAACCCAAAATATGGTTCTCTCAGCGCAAAGTATACTGTCCTGGTAAGCGGATAGCTCCTCAGGGCAATGTACGCCTGATAGGGTTTCGAATAATAACGCCTGTATTGCGGATCGTCGGGATGGAACCCCGGATTTTGTTTTAGATAATTCAGCGTGGAATCGCTCATCAGTCCCACCACACGAATCTTTTGCAAAAAACTCAGCCCGGTGGAATCGTAAGGATTAGACACCCAGCTTACTCCGATTACGCCAATTGCATCTGCATGCTCGGCGACATAATTCACCACGTTGGCACAACCGTCTGCCGCCATCGTTCCCGGAGGCAATGCCTCTCCGCCGTTAATCGAATCCATGACGAACCGCACTAGACTGGAATTCTGGTGATCAAATACCAGACTGTATTTTTTACCTCCGCTTTCTCCGGTCTTTGTGATCGACCGCACTTCTTCCATCGTCATGTTGGTATCCGGATTCTCCGGATTGACGATCAGCGCCACTGCATCCCGTGCCAGGGGCTTGCTGTTGATCGGCATCTTCAACCCCTTAAAGTATTCCGACTCCTCGGCGTTCAATGGCCGGGTGACAATCACCATGGTGGCACTGTCATTGATCAGGTCCTTAAAACAATCCGCTTCCGATTTATACTGGGCAATAATGTGTGCGTCGGGATTCAAATCTTCAAATACCGAAATCTCGGTATCCAGCAGCGGTTGATAGGATTCGTCCACGCTGATTTTAATCGTTCCGGAAGTGGGCGTATCCGGAGGGCTGTGTTTGCCCCCACATCCCAATCCGCCACATCCAATCACCAGGCCTATATATATCCAGAGCGTTTTCATTTCGGCTTAATCCATTTTAATTCCGCACAAACAGGCGCATACTTCGCAACGCGGATGAGTATGTTGTTTTAATCGGTAAAGCTAATGTCTTATAGCACGTTTTTTTGGGTTAAAAAATATGTTTCACTCCTCGATAAATCCGGAATATACCATACAAAATAAACAGGCCTCCCAGGGAAATCAAAAAGGTCATCGATATCGGCACATTAAACTGAAAGCCGAGTTGTTTAGCTGCGATGACCAATATTCCACATGCGATGTAAAGGAGACCCATGGCAATGTCAAAAATCATCCTAAACTGCACATATCCTTTATTCCGCCTGTTCCTTTCCTGTATATTCATGCGAAAATTGAGAAGGGCAATGATACAAAAAAAAATATTTCTATACTAATAAATGCCGGACTCCTTCTGATTTTCAGCGTGAGCGGGGCCCCCGCATTCATATTATTTATATTCAACATATTGATCCAGAGCTTGTTTGCCTCCTATGATGTAAGAAATGTTAAAATTCCACACATGCCGTCTGGGTTTTTATGAGCGGTAGAGCCGGCTGACGAGGGGGCATTCCACAGGAAGCGATATCTTTGCGGATTCAATTCCCTAGCGATGAATATTTTAATGGTTTGCCTGGGCAACATATGCCGGTCTCCCATGGCCGAAGGAATTCTCCTCGACAAAATCCGCCGCCGGGGATTATCCTGGATGGTTGACAGCGCCGGCACGGAAAGCTATCACGTAGGCGACGCTCCTCACCCGCTCTCGGTGAAGGTAGCTGCGCGTCACGGCATTGATATTTCCGGGCAGCGGGCCCGCCGTTTTACCCGCAGGGACCTCGACCGCTTTGACAGGATCTATGCCCTGGCCCCCGACGTCTATGACGATATTGCACGCATTGGTGGACGGGGAGCCGATCTCAGCCGGGTAGATCTGTTAATGAACGAGGTAGAGCCCGGCCGCAACCTGGCAGTTCCCGATCCGTGGTATGGCGCAGAGCCCGGTTATGAAAAAGCGTTTCAGCTGATTGACACCGCCTGTGAATGTATCGTGGAAAAATACCAAAAGGAGGCCTGAGCGACCTGGTCTTTTCAGCCTGAGGTCTTAGGACCGTAGGCCAGATCTCCGGCGTCTCCCAGGCCCGGTATAATATATCCCCGGTCGTTCAATACGGGATCCACATCGCCCGCCCATAAGGAAGCCTTGGGGTAAGCAGTCTGTAGTGTTTCAATGCCCGGTGTGGCAGCGATCGCGGCGACCACGTGGATTTCCGCCGGGGTTCCCTGACCGTGCAGGGCATGCAGTGCCTTGACCAGGGAGGCCCCAGTCGCCAGCATGGGATCGGCCAGGATCAGTATTTGACCCTCCAGGGGCGGGCAGGACACATAATCCAGGTGGATCTCAAAAGAGCCGTCGGGACGGTGTTTGCGATAGGCCCCCACAAAAGCCTGGCCGGCCTGGTCGAAAATCCGGCCGAGCCCTGAAAGCATGGGAATGCCGGCCCGCAGGATGGTGGCCAGCACGGGTTGGGCCGTCAGCGTTTTGCCAGCCGCCGTGCCCAGCGGTGTGGTGACCTGGCCGTCCGTATAGGCAAGCCGTTTGCTGATCTCATAGGCAGCTACTTCGGCGATGCGCTCCAGGTTATGGCGGAACCTCAGGCTGTCCTGTTGGGTGGTCTGATCGCGGATTTCCGTGATCCAGTCGCAAAGGACTGAATATTGTGCGCTGAGATTGGTGACCATGGGCAGTGGTTGGCGGAGCAGGCCGCTGAAAACAAAGATATCACTCCTGCGTGAATTATGCATACAGGCACGTAGCCGCCCAGATATATTGGGGAAGACCAGGGACGCAAAACAAGCAGACATGAAAAAAATAGGGGTGTTATACGGCGAAGCGGAGGTTTTTGCCACGGCGCTCACCGACCGGATTGCGGCAAAACAGATCGCCGAAGTACAAGTCGAAGCGGTGCGGATCAGCAAAGTGACGGACGCGGACCCTGCCGCCTTTGCGGTGATCCTCGACGGACTCTCCGCACGGGTGCCTTTTTACCGGCTTTTCCTCCAACGAGCCGCCCTGGCGGGTACCGCGGTGATCGGCAATCCTTTCTTAGGGCATGGGGATAGCGGGTACTTTCCAGGGCTGCTTGCCGCTCGGCTAGGGATTGCGGTGCCCCGCACCGCCTTGCTTCCTTCTTGGAAATGGCCGCCCGATACCACGGCCCAAACCTTCAGAAGCCTTGCCTATCCGCTGGATTGGCAGGAGCTTTTCACTTATGTGGGCTTTCCCGCGCTATTGAAACCGGCCGGAGATGCCGGGGGGCACCATCTACCGGGTGCAGTCACCCGAGGAGTGCTTTGCCCGGCAGGGAGAAACCGGTTGCCGGGTGATGCTTTTGCAGGAAGAAATCACCGGGCAGTCCGCCTTTCGGGTGTACGGGATTGGCCAGCAACTGCGCATGACGGCAATGGATCAGGCAGGGGTTTCTTTGCCTGATGCGCTCCGGGAGCGGCTGGAGGCCTATGTCCGCCGGCTGAGCACGGCTTTAGGCCATGAAGTCTACCGGGCTGATTTCGTCATCCGGGACAACGTGGCTTACCTGGTGGGATGGGGCACCCCCTTTCCCGGCGCAACTCCGGCCCACGCAGGTCCCGAACACTTTTCCTGGCTGGTCGATACCCTGGCGGACCATGTGGTATCCCGGGCACTGGCCTGGACACCGCAGAGCGATCAACTGACCTGGGGCAGCTACCTGGAGGGAGCCATACGCAAGCGGGAATTTGCCCGCTGGCAGTGACTCCCCGCCGATATAAGGGGGCAGGCACAGGGTGGTTCCGGGAGGGGATATTGGCCGGCAGCGCATAAATTCGTAACATTGCCGCTAAATTCGCTCTTTCATGAAGCAGGCATATATATTCCCCGGACAGGGATCTCAGTTTTCCGGTATGGGGAAGGAGTTGTTTGAGAACAATGTGGAGGCGGAAGCCTATTTTGAACAGGCCAATGAGATCCTGGGTTTCCGGATCTCCGATGTCATGTTTGACGGCACGGCCGAGGAGCTTAAACAGACTAAAGTGACGCAGCCTGCCATTTTCCTCCATTCTATTATTGCGTTTAAATGCCTGGCCGACCGGGTACCCGATATGGTCGCCGGTCACTCCCTCGGTGAATTTTCTGCGCTGGTAGCCAACGAGGTCCTGACTTTTGAGGAAGGCCTCCAGTTGGTGGCTGAGCGGGCCCGTGCCATGCAAGTCACCTGCGACGCCAATCCCTCCACCATGGCCGCGGTCCTCGGCCTGGCCGATGAGCAGGTCGAAGACATCTGTCGCCAAGTGCAGGAGGAGACCGGCGAAGTCGTCGTGGCGGCTAACTATAACTGTCCGGGCCAACTGGTTATCTCCGGATCGCTGACAGGCATCGATTTGGCCTGCGAACGGCTGAAAGCAGCGGGCGCCAAGCGGGCCCTGGTGCTTCCGGTAGGAGGCGCCTTTCACTCCCCGCTGATGGCCAAATCCAGAGCACGCCTGGAAGCCGCGATTCGGCAGGTATCTTTCCGGCCGCCCTCCTGTCCGATCTATCAGAATGCGGTAGCCCAGAAGGTGGAAGACCCCGCTCATATCCAGTTGAACCTGATCAACCAGCTGACCAGTCCGGTCCGCTGGACCCAGTCCGTGCAGGCGATGTGGGCCGACGGAGCAACCCGGTTCATAGAATCCGGTCCCGGCAAGGTCCTCCAGGGGCTGGTCCGTAAGATATGCCCGGATGCAGAGACGGCCGGGATTGGCTGAAAAGGGTATTAGGCTAACCGGAAGGAGCCACTTTCCCTTCCATTATCATAGCGCGCCGTGGCCGTAGAAAAATCTAATTTTATTGATCAGATCCGGATCTTCTGCCGTTCGGGAAATGGCGGGCCGGGAAGCATACATTTTATGCGCGCCAAGTTCAATCCTCGGGCGGGCCCTGACGGAGGGGATGGAGGCCGGGGAGGACATATTTACCTTCAGGGAAACAAAGACCTGTGGACCCTGCTGCATCTTCGCTGGCGCAAACACATCATGGCCGAAGACGGCAGCAAGGGGGGCAAGAACCGGGCTAACGGAAAACGCGGCGCGGACTATACCCTGGAGGTGCCTCTGGGTACTGTCGCCCGGGATGAGGTTACCGGCCTGGTGGAAGCTGAGATCCTGGAGCATGGACAAAGGGTGCTTTGGATGCCGGGAGGAAGAGGAGGGCTGGGCAATACCCATTTCAAATCCGCTACCCATCAGGCTCCCGATTATGCCCAGCCGGGCGAACGGGGCGTAGAGGGCTGGAAAGTACTGGAACTGAAAATCCTGGCTGACGTAGGTCTGGTAGGATTTCCCAATGCCGGAAAATCTACCCTGCTTGCCACGATTTCGGCGGCGAAACCCGAGATCGCCGACTATCCGTTTACCACCCTGACGCCGAATCTCGGCATGGTACCCTACCGCGACGAACGGTCCTTTTGCATGGCAGATATCCCGGGAATCATTGAAGGGGCCGCCCAGGGAAAGGGTCTCGGACACCGTTTTCTCCGGCACATCGAACGCAATGCCGTCCTGTTATTTTTGATCCCTGCAGACAGTCACGATCCCCGCGGAGAGCTGGATATTCTCTACCGGGAACTGGCCCAATATAACCCGGAACTCATGGATAAACGCAGGCTCGTGGCCGTGTCGAAGTGTGACCTGCTGGGCGGTGAAATCCCGCTGGATTTCCGGGACCAGTTTACCGAGGAGGAAGCTCCCCTTTTCTTTTCTTCGGTGACCGGAGAGGGACTGGACGCCCTGAAAGACCGGATTTGGGAGGCCCTGGATGTTCCGTCGGAGGAAGCGTAAACTGTTAAAAAAATGTTAAAATGGCTATTTCCTTTTTCCGGCTGACTTTCAGAAGTTTATGGATCGCATAAAAGGTCGCTTGCGGAAGGCCGGGCTCCCGAAACGCCCGAATTTTTGGGCCGCAGTATCCGGTCGAAAATCGCCATTTTCCACGGCGGCTCGATGGGGAATAAATTACCCGGTTGTTCATGAGCCGGTTATGGATATTTTATTCATTTATTTAAAAAAAATCGTCGATGAAGCCTCCGGGAGTAAGCCAAGGATTTCTTGTGAAAAAGTTATTCACAATGGTCAAATAAACTTTGCTATTCTGAGGGCATTTAGTAATTTCGACTTGAATTTAATGGGTTAGTAAGCAAAAAGGGCCGGCAGATATACGTCTTGCTGGCTCTTTTTCATTTTGGCTTCCTGGGCCGCCTTTCGGCGGGCTTTCTTTCCGCTTTTTTTGTGTGGTGTTTTGCATTTTCCGTGTATTCGTTCCCGGAAGATGAACCTCCTTTTAACATCGGAATTTACGTGCCGGCGGGCGATGCGGGTCACCTAAGATTTGCCCCCGCTTATGCTGCAGTGAGTATTGTATCTTTACGCCATGAGCAAGACCAAAACGGCTTTTTTTTGTCAGCAATGCGGGTTCGAAAGCGCCAAGTGGGTGGGAAAGTGTCCATCCTGCGGCCAGTGGAACACCTTTGTCGAGGAAGTGGTGCAGCGTGCAAAGGCTTCCCCGGCCGGTGACTGGGAACCCCTGGACGGCCGTACGGTACATCTTGATGCAGTGGAAGCTGCGACCCAGCCGCGTTTGCTGAGCCCGGATGCGGAACTCAACCGGGTGCTGGGAGGGGGGATCGTGCCGGGATCGCTCACTTTAGTCGCCGGAGAGCCGGGCATCGGCAAGTCCACGCTTTTTCTGCAGGAAGCCTTGCACATGCCTGTGATCACCCTCTATGTCAGTGGGGAGGAAAGCCTTCAGCAAATCCGGATGCGGGCCGACCGGCTCGGTCAGCAACAGACCCAATGCTATCTGTTGACGGAAACAGAGTTACCGGCGATTTTCCGGGAGATCAAGAAATTGCGGCCGCAGGTATTGGTGGTGGATTCCATCCAGACGCTGCAGTCCCAATATGTGGAGGCAGCTCCAGGCAGCGTGTCGCAGATCAGGGCCTGCACGGCGGAGCTCCAGCGTTTTGCCAAAAATTCCCAGACCCCGGTATTTTTGATCGGACATATTACCAAAGACGGCAGCATTGCCGGTCCCAAGGTGCTGGAACATATGGTAGACACGGTGTTACAGTTTGAAGGCGATCCCCATTACCAATACCGGATCCTGCGCACGGTAAAAAACCGCTTCGGATCCACTTCCGAACTCGGGATTTATGAGATGACCGGTACCGGGCTCCGTGAGGTGTCCAACCCTTCGGAACTGCTGATTTCGGAGCGGGAGGAGCCGCTCAGCGGCATTGCCATCGGTGCCTCCATGGAAGGCATGCGACCCCTGTTGGTGGAAACCCAGGCCCTGGTGACCCATTCTGTGTATGGTACGCCGCAGCGTACCGTGAACGGCTTTGATTTACGCCGGCTTCAGTTACTGCTTGCCGTGCTCGAAAAACGGGGGGGATTCCAGTTCGGAGTCAAAGATGTGTTCCTCAATATCGCCGGCGGACTTCGGGTGGAAGATCCCTCGATCGATCTGGCGGTCATCAGCGCTTTGTTGTCTTCCTATGAGGACCGCGCGATTCCTTCCCGGTATAGCTTTGCAGGCGAGGTTGGCCTGAGCGGAGAAATACGACCCGTCAACCGGATTGCCCAACGGATCGCTGAAGCGGACAAGCTCGGCTTTGAAAAGATTTTCATCGCGAAGATGAACACCAAAGGGCTGGACCTCGGACAGTTTAACCTCGAAGTGGTGACCGCCGGCCGGATCGACGAACTCTACGCCGCCTTATTTTGAGAGAATCTTTCGGATAGTTGCACTTTGTTCCGTACATTGGTCCCTGGTAGCCGGACGCCCCGGGTTATCCGCTGGCACGGGGATGGTTATACGAGGAAAGTATCAATATCATCTTCTTATCACCAAATCATCCAGACGATGCCTTATCACCGGAAATGGGTTTTTGCGGCAGCTTGTGTAGGAATGCTGCTGTTCGGGATTGTATTCCTTTCGCTGGGAGCGGTACTCACGTTCATCCGCCAGCATTATGGCCTCAGTGAGCTCTCGGTGGGCTCTCTTACTGCATTGTTGCCGCTGGGCGTGCTGGCGGGGTCATTGGTCTTCGGGCCGGTGGTGGACCGCTACGGATACCGGCAGGTGCTGGTAGTCAGTACCCTGATCATCTTTTTTGCCTTTGAAGGCATCGCCTTTGCCGGCTCCCTGGTGGTGCTGCAGCTGGCCTTTTTGCTGATCGGCTTCGGAGGCGGCGTAATCAACGGCGCCACCAATGCCCTGGTGGCCGACATCAGCACCGAAAGCAAAGGAGCCAATTTAAGCCTGCTGGGCGTCTTTTACGGCATCGGCGCGGTGGGCATGCCCGTATTGCTGGCCACCCTGTCGGGCATTTTTTCCTATGCGTCCATCGTGGCGGGGATCGGTTTTTTCGTACTGCTCCCTTTTGTGTTTTTCCTGATCCTGCGTTTCCCTGCCCCCAAGCAAGCCCACGGCATTTCCCTCAAAAAGATCCTGAAGACCTTTTCGGTGCTGCTGTTGTTGCTGGGCATGGTGCTTTTCTTTGAAAGCGCCATGGAAGGCATTATGAACAACTGGACCACCAGTTTCGCCGGTCAGAAGCTGGGCATGGACAATGCTGCGGCACTCACCGCTTTGACCCTGCTGAACATTGCGCTGATGGTATCCCGGCTTGTGCTGGGATGGCTGCTGAAAAAATCGGCCCCGCAGCGGGTGCTTTTTGCCGGCCTCGGATGCATTCTGGCCGGTGCCTTGTGCCTCGCGTTTTCTTCCGGCATCTCCGGTTTGTATGTGGGAGTCGCCCTGATCGGCCTGGGCTTCGGCCCCGGGTTCCCCGTCGTGCTTGGATACGTGGGAGAGCTGTATCCCGCCTTCACCGGAACGGCATTCAGCGTGGTCATTACCCTCGCGCTATTCGGCAACACCTTGCTGAACGGAATCGTGGGTGTGGTATCCCAACGGTACGGAATCCTGGGTTTTCCCTGGATCATGGCCATTTGTGCGGTGCTTATGATGGGGGTGTTTGGCTGGTCCCTGGCGCGGATGCGGAAGCAGGGCTGAGGACCTTCGGGTGAAAATCCCGCAAAGAAAGCTTCTTTTTCTTCGAAAATTTTTCTCGCTTCCCAGAAATATTTGCACGTCCTGTAAATTTTAGCCGGCCGCAGCAATTGCGCGCCCGGGCCCTGAATCTTCGTATCTTGCTGGAGTAATTTTCTCCGGTTCCGGGGCGGCCGGAGCCACCGGGAACGGCTGTCGGCAGGCGTCCCCAGAAGCAATATCCATCACCGCAGATCCCGGGGTTATGACCTATACACCTGTCCATAAGATCCGCATGGTCACTGCCGCTTCGTTGTTTGACGGGCATGACGCAGCCATTAATATCATGCGCCGCATCCTGCAGTCAGCCGGTGTGGAGGTAATCCATCTGGGCCATAACCGGGCTGCCGCCGATATTGTGGCCGCCGCGGTGGAAGAGGATGTCCATAGTGTGGCCATCACTTCCTATCAGGGCGGGCATATGGAGTTCTTCCGTTATGTCCGGGAGCTATTGGATCAGCAGGGTTGCAACCACATCCGGATTTTTGGCGGGGGGGGCGGCACCATTCTTCCTGAGGAGATCCTTCAGTTGCAGCGGGAAGGGATCACCCGCATTTATTCTCCCGACGACGGGCGCACCATGGGGCTGACCGGCATGATCGAAGACGTCGTCCGCCGGTCCGATTATGCGCGTCCGGGCCCCAGCCCGGAGGTGAACAGGTTGCGCGATCGCGATCCCCACCAGCTGGCGGCAATGATCACGATGTGGACCGAAGGATCCAAAGACCACAGGCAGATCTCGCCGCTGATCGAAATGAAGAAAACACCCTGTCCGGTACTGGGGATCACCGGCACCGGAGGGGCCGGAAAATCCACCATAACGGATGAGTTTATACGAAGATTTCTGGATAGCTTTCCCGATAAGACCGTGGCGATCCTCTCGGTGGATCCGTCCCGCAAAAAAACTGGCGGCGCCTTGTTGGCAGACCGCATCCGCATGAATGTGCTGCCGCACCCACGCGCATATATGCGCTCGCTGGCCACACGAGGAAGCGGCCGGGCGTTGGGTATTCATATTCGGGAAGCGATTGATGTCTGCCAGGCGGCAGCCTTCGATTTGATTGTTCTGGAAAGCGCCGGCATCGGGCAGGAGGATACGACGGTCACAGAGTACAGCGACCTGTCGGTGTATGTAATGACCCCGGAGTACGGGGCGGCTACCCAGCTGGAAAAAATCGCCATGCTGGATTATGCCGATATCGTGGTGCTGAATAAATCCGATAAGACGGGGGCCGACGATGCGTGGCGGGATGTGCGCAAGCAATACCAGAGAAATCATGGCCTATGGGATGCCTCGGCTGAATCTCTGCCGGTATTGGCCACCATCGCCTCCCGATTTAATGACCCGGGCATGCAAGGCCTTTTTTCCGAAGTGATCCGGCAGCTTGAGGCGCTACCCCGGGTGTCTTTCGGGAAGGTTCCCAACCCCGAAATACCCGTCCTGCCCGCGGCACCGGTGATTCCCCCGGCAAGAATGCGTTACCTGGCGGAAATCACCGAGGCCATTGCCACGCAAAAAAAGTGGATCCGGGAGCAAAGCGCCCTGGCGTCCCGCTGGTACTGCATATCCGGAGCCCGTGAAGCCCTGGGTGCAGATCAGCAAGGGGCCGCCGCACTGGAGGCGCTGGCCAGGCAAACCGAGGCACAGCTTGATCCGGCCTGCCGTAAGTTGCTGGGCTCCTGGGAGACCCTGCAACGGACCTACCGGGCCGAACAGCTGGCCTATACCGTCCGGGATCAGCACATCCGGCAGCCGCTTTTTGCCGAGACGCTGTCCCATTTACGCATGCCCCGCATTGCGTTGCCGACATTCCAGGACTGGGGAGATATTTTACGCTGGCTGCTGGAAGAAAATGTGCCGGGAGCCTTTCCATACACCGCAGGGGTATTCCCCCTGAAAAGAGAAGGGGAAGACCCCACCCGGATGTTTGCCGGAGAAGGCACGCCGGAGCAAACCAACCGGCGATTCCATTATCTGTCCCTGGGCCAGCCGGCCAGCCGGCTGTCCACCGCCTTTGATAGCGTCACCCTATACGGGGAAGACCCCGATCACCGGCCCGACATCTTCGGCAAGGTAGGCAACGCAGGAGTCAGCGTAGCGACCCTGGATGACGTCAAAAAGCTCTACAGCGGCTTTCCTCTCTGCGACCCCAAGACTTCGGTCAGCATGACCATCAACGGACCGGCGCCTATATTGCTGGCCTGCTTCCTCAATGCAGCCATTGACCAACGTTGCGAACAATATATTTCCGCGCAGGGCGATTGGGACCGGGTGGAGGCGGAGATCCGCGCCCGTTATCCGGATGGAGACCAGCCCCGCTACCAGGGGGAGGGAGATCTGCCACCCGGTCACGACGGGCTGGGATTGCGGCTGCTGGGCGTGACCGGCGACGAGGTGCTGGACCGTGAAGTATATGCCCGGATCAAGGCCGATGCCCTGCAGGTGGTGCGGGGCACGGTGCAAGCCGATATCCTGAAGGAGGATCAGGCCCAGAATACCTGTATTTTTTCCAACGAGTTTGCCCTCCGGATGATGGGTGATATCCAGGCGTACTTTACTCAACACCGGATACAGAATTTTTATTCGGTCAGCATCTCCGGGTATCATATTGCCGAGGCGGGTGCCAATCCGATCACCCAGCTGGCTTTTACGCTGGCCAATGGGTTCACCTATGTAGAATACTACCTCAGCCGTGGCATGGCCATCGATGATTTTGCGCCCAACCTGTCGTTTTTTTTCAGCAACGGCATGGATGCGGAGTATACGGTCATCGGCCGGGTCGCCCGGCGGATCTGGGCCCGTGCGATGAAGTATGTCTATGGGGCCAACGAGCGGTCCCAGAAGCTGAAGTACCACATCCAAACCAGCGGCCGGAGCCTGCATGCCCAGGAGATCGATTTTAATGACATCCGCACCACGCTGCAGGCGCTCTATGCCATCTATGACAACTGCAATTCGTTGCACACCAATGCCTATGATGAGGCCATCACCACACCTACTGAAGAAAGCGTGCGCCGGGCCATGGCGATCCAGCTGATCATCAACCGGGAGTTGGGCAGTTCCAAAAACCAGAACTTTATCCAGGGTTCCTTTTTTGTGGAGGAACTGACCGGTTTGGTGGAAGAAGCTGTCCTGGCCGAATTTAACCGGTTATCCGACCGGGGCGGAGTGCTCGGGGCCATGGAGCGGATGTATCAACGCAATAAGATCCAGGAGGAAAGCCTTGATTATGAGTCCCTGAAAAACCGGGGCGACCTGCCTATCGTCGGTGTCAATACTTTTTTAAACAAAGCCGGATCTCCCACCGTACTGCCCGGTAAAATAGTTCGCTCCAGCGGGCCGGAAAAGGAGTCGCAGATCCGTCACCTGCAGGCCTTTCAGGCGCATCATGCGGCGCGGGCCGAAAAGATGCGGGCACAGCTCCGGCAAAAAGCCGTCCAGGGCGAGAACCTCTTTGAGGAGTTGATGGAGACGGTCAAATGTTGCTCGCTGGGCCAGATCACCCACGCGTTATTTGCCGTAGGCGGACAATACCGCCGCAGCATGTAAAGGAAAATGCGGGCTAGTGGGACGCTGCCCGTTTGTGCCGGTAGAGCGCCGTTAGCCGGGCCTTTTTTTCTTCCCATTCCCGGTCCAGCAAGCTGAAATAGCAGGAGTCCCTGAGGGTCAGGTTGTCCCGGATCATGTCCTGGCGAAGGATGCCTTCGAAGGTGCCGCCGATCTTCTGGATCGCTTGCCGGGAACGAAGGTTCCGGGCGTCGGTTTTCAGCGTCACCCGGACGGCATGGAGCGTCTCAAAACAGTGAGTCAACAGCAACAACTTGCATTCCAGGTTGATCGCGGTGCCCCAGAAATCCGGATGCAGCCACGTCCAGCCGATTTCCATCTTGCGGTGGGCGGGCTGGATGTCCAGGTAGCGGGTGGAACCGATGAGGGCCCCGGTGGGCCGGTATTGAATGGCAAAGGGGTATTGATTGCCCTTGCGTCTTTCTGACAAGGCAGTCTCATAGAGCAGCTGAAACTTTTCGGCTTTGGTGCCGTCCACCGGGTAGAATTCCCAGATCCGGGGATCGCGGGCCAGCGCTTCCAGCACCGGAATATGTTTGCGTTGCAGTGGAACGAGGCAGACGATATCGCCGTTAAGCCGGGTAGGATGAGAAAGCCAGGAATTCATGGTGGGATTTATTTCATGAGCGTCGATGAGGTTTCTTTTGCTTGCCTATTGAAAGAAAGAGGATAATTTTACAGTTTTCAATTACCCCGTGTGAAGGCTACGATCTACAAATCTACAGGAAGTTGGTATACCGCCAAAACGGAGACAGGGGAACGCTGGCAGTGTCGTGTCGCCGGCAAGATGAAAATTGATGAGCAGATCACTTCGACCAATCCGGTGGCGGTCGGCGATCAGGTGATCCTGGAACCGGAGGAGGCTGGGGAGCAGACTGCCGTCATTACCGAGATCCTGCCGCGTACCAACTATATCGTCCGGGCTTCTCCCCGGCATCGCTACCGCAAGCATATTGTGGCCGCCAACCTGGACCAGGCGGTGTTGATTGTCACTTTGCGAGAACCCCGTACCTCCCAGGGTTTCGTAGACCGCTTTCTGGTCAGCGCGGCCGCCTATCATGTGGCTGCCCTGCTGGTGGTCAACAAAAGCGATTTGCACCGCGCCAAAGAAAGAGAGCAGTTCGCTCGCTGGCAGGCCATGTACGGCCTGATGCACTACCCGATATTGCTGGCCTCTGCCCTCCAGGGAGAGGGCCTGGACGCGGTCCGGGAGGCGCTCGCCGGCCGGCGCAGCCTGTTAGCCGGGCATTCCGGTGTAGGCAAGAGTACGCTGATCAACGACCTGATTCCCGGCCAGGATCTCCGGACTCAGCAAGTCAGCGAAGCTTCAGGCAAAGGGCTGCATACCACCACGTTTGCGGAGATGTTTTCCCTGCCGTCCGGAGGGCAGGTCATCGACACTCCCGGTCTCCGGGAGCTGGGCATTGTCGAGATGGAAAAAAGCGAACTTTCCCACTATTTTTTGGATATGCGTCCTTACTTGGCCGATTGTCGTTTCAACAACTGCCTGCACGTGAATGAGCCCGGTTGTGGGGTCAAAAGGGCGGTCGCCGACGGTCACATCAACGTGGCGCGTTATGAGAGCTATCTGTCGATGCTGGAGACGCTGGGGAGCCCGGGTTGGTGAGGGTGTCCGCGGTACGGCGATGGGTGCTGTCGGCGGGTGTGGGCGCGGGCGGCGCAGTGGTCTTCCCCTGGATGCCTTTTTTTCGCAAATAGTCCCGCATTTTCGGATCGAACAGTTCCTCAGGACCGCCCTTGGGTTTTTTCAGGCCTTCGTCGAAGCGGTATTCTGCCCCCAGGGCAGGCGGACGGTATATCCGCGGGCTACAGGCGGCTGTCAGCAGGCACACGCCCGGGATGATCCAGAAAAATCTTTGCTTACGCCCCATGCTTCTTTAACGTGCGTCCGGGGGGTTTGTTGTTTCGCGGAACCAATCGGCGTACTTCACGTAATTGCGGGCAATGCGGTGGATTTCATCGCGCGTCAGTTCGGGGCTGACCGTTTTGACTTTCAGGGCAGGGACGCCGGCATAGATCGTGCCCGGTTCCACCTGGGTGTTTTCCAGCACCACCGCTCCTGCCGCTATGATGGAGTTTTTTCCGATGTGGGATCCGTCCATGACAATGGCTCCCATGCCAATCAGCACGTCGTCTTCCACCGTACATCCATGAACCAGGGCGTTATGCCCGATAGAGACGTTGTTGCCGATATGGGTTTCGCTGCGCTGATACGTGCAATGGATCACCGCCCCGTCCTGGACGTTGACGCGACGGCCCATCCGGATGCGGTTGACATCACCGCGGACCACCGCGTTGAACCAGACACTGCAGTCGGCGCCCATGACCACATCTCCTACGATGGTGGCATTGGGGGCGATAAAGCAGTTTTCTCCGAATACGGGAAAGTGGTCTTCTACAGGAAGGATTACGGGCATAGACGACGGTTTGATTGTGCGTATTGGTTGTTAACTTTGCCGGGTTCAAAGGTACGCATCTCGGCGGAGGAGCAAGCTCCGGAAAAAGAACCCACGATGAGGACAAACCGGCAACTTTTTTTACAACACATTGCGCAGACCTCGGCGGCCCCCCTGGCGCTGGAGGTCGTGCGGGCTGAGGGTATGTACCTGTGGGATGTGTCAGGAAAGCAGTACCTGGACCTGATCGCCGGGATCAGCGTAAGCAATATCGGGCATTCTCATCCTGAGGTGGTCCGGGCCGTGCAGCAGCAGGCGGAAAAATACATGCATCTGATGGTCTACGGCGAATTCGTCGAGTCTCCTCAGGTGGCCTATGCCCGTCTGCTGGCCGAGCATCTGCCAGCGTCCCTGCAGGGGGTGTATTTTACCAATTCAGGGGCCGAGGCGATCGAGGGAGCCATGAAAACGGCCAAACGGTATACCGGTCGCACGGAAATCATTGCCTTTGACAATGATTACCATGGCTCCACGCAAGGGGCGCTCAGCATCATCGGGGATGAATATTTCCGCAACGCCTACCGGCCGCTGTTACCGGGGATCCGTCATCTTCGTTTCGGGGATTTCGACGAGTTGTCTGCCATTACCCGAGACACGGCGGCCGTCATTGCTGAAACCGTCCAGGGAGAAGCAGGCATCATTCGTCCGGAGCACCGTTGGTTTCAACAGTTGCGTGCGCGTTGCCGGGAGACGGGAGCGCTTTTGATCCTGGATGAGGTACAGGCGGGCCTGGGAAGGACCGGTACCCTATGGGCTTTTCAGGCGCCGGGAGTGGTGCCTGACATCCTGGTGCTGGGCAAGGCCCTGGGTGGCGGCATGCCTCTGGGTGCATTTATCGCTGACCAGTCGATTCTTCGGGTGCTGACCCACCATCCGGTACTCGGCCACATCACCACTTTTGGTGGCCACCCCGTGAGTTGTGCCGCCGGCCTGGCTGCCTTCCGGGTGCTGTCCGAACAAGGATGGACAGACATGGTCCGGCAGAAGGAGCAGTGGTTCAGGGAGGAACTAATCCATCCGAAGATCCGTGCGGTACGCAGCGCCGGCCTTATGATGGCCGTCGATCTGGGCAGCTTTGAATATAATAAGAAGGTCATCGACCGCTGCCTGGAAAAAGGCCTATTGACCGACTGGTTCCTTTTTGCACCCACCTGCCTGCGCATTGCCCCGCCCTTGATCATCTCCGAGGCTCAGATCCGGCAGGCCGGTGCCTTCATCCGGGAAGCCCTGGAGGAGGTGTCCTGATTGTCAATCTGTCAGAGAAGGCCGGCGGTGGCACAGAGTTTGGAAAAGATTTGACTACGAATTAAGCACTAAACATACGTATCTATGCAACAAGGAGACATACGGGTTCAGACCGAGAACATTTTTCCCATCATCAAGAAATTCCTGTATTCCGATCATGACATTTTTGTTCGGGAGCTCATCAGCAATGCCGTGGACGCTACCCAGAAACTAAAGACCCTGGCCAACGTCGGCGAAGTCACCGGAGAACTGGGAGAACTGCGCATCGATGTCCGGCTGGACGAAGCGGCCAAGACACTCACCATCAGCGACAGGGGCGTCGGCATGACGGCCGACGAAGTGGACGAATACATTAACCAGGTGGCCTTTTCCGGGGCGGAGTCTTTTTTGGAAAAGTATAAAGAACAGAATCCGGCGAACATCATCGGGCATTTTGGATTAGGGTTTTACTCCTCTTTTATGGTGAGCGACAGGGTGGAGATCCGGACCCGTTCCTGGAAGGATAGTCCCGCCGTCCGCTGGGAGTGTGACGGCAGTCCGCATTATACGCTGGAGGAGATCACCAAAGAAGCACGCGGTACCGACATCATCCTGCATATCAATGAAGAAAGCGCAGAATTCCTGCAGGCGGACCGCATCCGGGACATCCTGCACAAATTCTGCCGTTTCCTGCCCGTGCCGATTTATTTTTCTGACAAGGAGATCAAGGAGGACGACAAGCCTATCAACAATACCGAACCGCTGTGGACCAAAAAGCCGGCCGACCTCACCTCCCAGGATTACCAAAATTTTTATAAAGAACTCTACCCGCTCAGTGATCCTCCGTTGTTCTGGATCCACCTGAACGTGGATTATCCTTTCCACCTGACGGGTATCCTTTATTTTCCCAAGATTAAGCAGAGCTACGAGATCCAGAAGGATAAGATCAGCCTGTATTCCAACCAAGTCTTTGTCACCGATGAAGTGAAAGATATCGTGCCGGAATTCCTGATGCTGCTGCACGGCGTGATCGACTCTCCGGATATTCCGCTCAATGTCAGCCGCAGCTACCTGCAGGGGGATCCCAATGTGAAAAAGATCAACAGCTACATCTCGCGCAAGGTGGCCGACAAACTCGATGAAATTTTCCGCAATGACCGTCCGGAGTTGGAGAGCAAATGGGAACACATCGGGCTGTTTGTCAAATACGGCATGCTGACCGATGACAAATTCTACGAGAAGGGACTGAAGTTTCATGTGATGCAGGACGCCTCCGGCACGCCCTACTATACCCTGGAGGAGTACCGGGAAGCCACCCAGAGCCTGCAGACCGATAAGGACGAGAAACTCGTCGTGCTGTATACCTCCGATCCGGTCCAGCAGAACAGCTATATCCGTGCCGCCACCGCCCGGAATTATAAAGTGGTCCGCCTGGACACGCTGATTGATCCTTCTTTCATCAATCACCTGGAAATGAAGCAGGAGAAGCTGCGCTTCACCCGGGTGGATGCCGATATTACCGATAACCTCATTCAGGCCGAAGACAAGCCAGCCGGCGTGTTGAGCGAAGTCCAGGAAAACCAGCTGAAGGAGTTGTTCGGCAAGGAAGTGCCGGATCCTTCCATCAAGGTGGAACTCAAAGGGCTGAGTCCGGAATCTGGTCCGGTCATTGCTACCCGCAACGAAATGAGCCGCCGGATGAAGGACATGGCCTCTTTGGGCGGGCCGGCGATGAGCTGGTATGCCTCCATGCCGGACGAAGTGACCATCACGGTAAACACCAATCATCCTTTATATGAGAAGCTGTTGGCGGAAAGCGATGCCCAGAAGCAGGCCAAGCTGGTCCATAACCTGGCCGATCTGGCTCTGTTGTCGCAGGGCATGCTGAAAGGCGAACAGCTGACCGATTTTGTGGAACGCAGCGTGGAACTGATGGAAGGCAAGCCCGCCTCGAAGATCATCTCGGCTTCCCGTTAAGCGGACTCCGAAGGCCGGATATCCCAGACCTGAAGTTGGAGCCGGGTATGCCCGTTCCAGTGGTTTTCCCGTACGCTAAAGCAGACGTCTATGGGCTTCCCCCCCGTGAGTAAAGGAAACTTATGGGCCAGGTTAAACCCGATGCCCGCCAGGCTGGCGCCGTTTCCCTGGCGGATCCCGAAGCGGATATGGGTATCCTTGATGGGCCGGGATTCTCCGTTGTCGCGTACGGCCCGGGCTAAAAAGACCGGTTCCCGATTGGCCGGCCCGAAGGGAGCGAACTGGCGCAGCAGCCGGAAAAAAGGCATACCGATCTCCTCCAGGGCCACGCAGGCGTCAATCCGAATCTCCGGGATCAGAAGCTCCGGCGGGATTGTAGAGGACACGACGGATTCAAAACGAGCCGAAAATGCCGCCAACTGCTCCGGCCGCAGCGTCATCCCTGCCGCAAAGGAGTGTCCTCCAAAATTTTCCAGCAGATTCCCGCATGCCACCAGTGCCTCGTGAATGTCAAATCCCCGGACCGAGCGTGCCGATCCCGTCAGAAAGTTTCCCGAACGGGTCAGCAGGATGGTGGGCCGGTAACAGGTCTCCATGAGCCGTGAGGCGACGATGCCGATCACGCCCTTATGCCAGCGGGGATCGTAAAGGACCGTGGTCCGGCGGCCTTCGGTACCTTCCAGCCGGGCCAGCGCCTGGGTGGTGATCTGCAGGTCCAGTTCCTGGCGGATGGCGTTGTCCTGATGCAACCGGATAGCCCACTGGCGGGCCTCCGACATATCCTCGGCCAACAGCAACCTCACCGCTTGGCGGGCGTCGCCCATCCGGCCGGCGGCGTTGATGCGGGGAGCGATGCGAAAGACCACGTCCTCCATCCCGAGTGCAGTCCTGGGTTTCCCCTCAGGCTGGCTCTGCTCCCAAAGTGCTCGCAACCCGGGCAAAGGATCCCGGTTCATCTTTTCCATCCCGAGCGCAGCCAGGATTCGGTTTTCTCCGGTCACAGGCACTACGTCGGCGGCAATACTGGCCGCCACCAGATCCAGGCCGGCATCCAGTTCGCCAGGATCCCCCTGCCAGTGCCCCGACAGGGCGGAGATCAGTTTAAACCCGATCCCGCATCCGCTCAGGGCCTTATACGGGTAGGGGCAGCCGGGCTGCTTGGGGTTGAGGATGGCACAGGCCGGCGGAAGGGTTTTCTCCGGCAGGTGGTGGTCACAGACGATGACCTCCACACCCAGGTCCCGGGCCCGGGCAATCGGCTCAATGGCCTTGATCCCGCAATCCAGTGCGATCACCAGGCTGTACCCTTCGGCATGCGCATAGCGTATGCCTGCTTCGGAAATCCCGTAGCCTTCTTTTTCCCGGTCGGGCAGGTAGAAGTCCAGGGCCGCATGCCGTTTCTTTAAGAAGGAGTATACCAGGGCCACTGCAGTGGTGCCGTCTACATCATAATCTCCATAGATGAGGATTTTTTCTCCCTGGCGTATAGCCGCGTCGATTCGTTGCACCGCCCGGTCCATGTCCCGCATGGAGAAGGGATCGTGAAGGGCGGTCCGCGCCGGGCGGAAGAAGGCGCGGGCCGTCTCCAGGTCCCTGATCCCTCGGTGAGCCAGCAGCTGGCAATACACTTCCCTGATGCTCAAGGCGTTATATAGTTCCCGGACCTGGGATTCATCGGCGGAAAGCAGGGTCCAGCGTTTCTCCATGGCGCGAACATACGCAATCGGTAAAAAACAGTGCGGAAAGATTAATATTTTCGTTCGGTAGTAAAACGCACCAGGCGTTCCAGGCCGTCGCGGATTTCCCCTTCAGGGAAAGTATACAACATGTGGAAAGCTTCTCCCTGGTATTCCCGCATTTTTTGCTCGGCATAGGTGATGCCTCCATGTTTGATCACCTGCTCGACCACCTCGGCGACCTTTCTTTTGTTGCTTCCCTGGTTTTTGACGATATAGATAATCTTGCGCTTGACTGAAGGGTCGGCGTGAGCCAGGGTGTAGATCAGCGGCAGGGTCATTTTTTTTTCCCGGATATCGATGCCCGTGGGCTTGCCCACCTGGGCGCTTCCATAATCGAAGAGGTCGTCTTTAATCTGGAAGGCGATGCCTACCTTTTCCCCGAAGGTCCGCATGCGCTCGGTAAGCTGCCGGTCCCCGCTGGCCGAATAAGCGCCACCGGCGCAAGCCGAGGCCAACAACGATGCAGTCTTGCGGCGAATGATCTCGAAATACAGGTCTTCCTTAATATCCAGCCTCCGGGTCTTTTCCATCTGCATCAGTTCCCCTTCGCTCATTTCCTTCACGGCTGTGGAGAGGATGCGCAGGATTTCAAAGTCTCCGTTATCCAATGACAACAGCAATCCTTTCGACAGGAGGTAGTCTCCCACGAGTACGGCTATTTTATTCTTCCATAGTGCATTAATGGAAAACACGCCGCGACGTTCCATGGCATCATCCACGACATCATCATGCACCAGGGTGGCCGTATGCAACAATTCCACCAGTGCGGCGGTACGATAGGTAGCTTCATTGACTTGGCCGGCCAGTCGCGCGGCAAGAAATACGAACATCGGCCGGATCTGCTTTCCTTTGCGCTTGACAATATAATGCATGATGCGATCCAGCAAGGGCACATGGCTTTTCACCGCTTGTGCGAACTTGGATTCGAAGGCTTCCAGTTCAGTGCGGATGAGCCCCTTGATGTCGTCCATGCTTGATGTCATGATGCAGCTTTCTATCTCGCCGCTAAGGTAATTTTTTGCCCATAAAATCCGAAATTTCAAGAAATTAAGGCCCGATGTGAATTTTTGGAACTACTTTTGCTACATAACATATCATCGCGATGAAATCACGGGGTATCTAAATGGGAACCCTAAACGTAAAAATTTTTCGTAAACAAATAAAAATTTGTAATTTTATACTTGAGTCTTTATCTTTGCTAATCGAAAAGTCGCTGAGTATGAATTTTTTAAACCGTTATCCTAAAAATAACATTGTTATGGCAAGCAAAAAGTACCTATTTCTAGCGGCCTTATTTAGTCTGCTAGTGTTGTCCGCTACATCTTATGGACAGAATGCTTCCAGTACGATAGGGAGCCATGATTACCTCGATACTGCTTACGTCCCCGAATCCAGGATGGCACAGCAGGAGAGCTTTCTTAACAACGAATCCATCTATCCTGCCAAGACACGCGATATGTGGGAGCTGGGCGTTCACGGAGGATACTATATGATTTTCGGAGATGTATATTCCCAGCCGGGCTTCGGTGCCGGTCTGAGTCTGCGTAAGGCACTCGGGTATACTTTCTCACTTCGTGCAAGCGCTATGTATGGCCAGGCAAAAGGCATCGGTTATCAGCGTTATTCCAATGCCAACCTTCCTGCCGGCGATGCACGTAATGCGTATGCAATGACCGGTTTCGTACCTGCGTATAAAATGACGTCATTCACCGGATCTCTCGATGTGCTGGCTTCCCTGAGCAACATCATGTTCCACAAGTCAGCCCCCAAGGTAAATTGGTATTTGTTGGCTGGTTATTCCGCCTTGGTTTACAAAACCAAATTCGATGCCTTGAACAACGGTGCAGCCTATAACTTCGGGAACCTGTCCGGCAAACGTAAAGACATCATTAAGAACATCAAGGATAACTTGGACGGTGACTACGAGACTTTTGCGAACATCAACCATCGTACGCAGAACAACAACAAACCTGATGAAGGTCCCTGGCTGCGTCATAGCTTGGATGCCGGTGTAGGTGTTGCCTTTAAGGTATCCCCCCGTTTCAACATTGGTATTGAACAGAAATTTACCCTGCCTTTCGACGACCAGATCGATGGTATCTTCATCGGAGGCAGCAAGGATAACGACCTGATCTCTTATTCTAACGTACATCTGAACTTTAATCTGGGTAATTCCTCCAAGCGCACCGAGCCGCTGTGGTGGATGAATCCTCTGGATTATGCATACAGCGAGCTGAATGCTCCCCGTCACATGAAACTGCCGACTCCCGTACTGCCTGATGCAGATGGTGATGGTGTAACTGATCAGTTCGATCAGGATCCCAACACGCCTGCTGGTGCGGCTGTAGACGTACATGGTAAGGCACTCGATACGGATGGCGACGGTGTTCCTGACTACCAAGACAAGCAGTTGATCACCCCGACTTATTGCCAGCCTGTAGATGCAGACGGTGTAGGAAAATGCCCCTGTCCTGATTCAAGCTGCTACGAAGGCCTGATGAAAGCACAGTGCGATCTGGGTGTATTGCCGAGCATCACCTTCAAGGGTCGCTCCGTAAGCCTGGGCCAGGATCAACAAGCCCTGCTGGCCGATGTAGCTAACCGCATGCGTCAGAGCCCTGATTGCCGGGTAGTTGTCACCGGACACGCCGAAGCTTCCAAGTCTAGCGAGCAGTTGTCCTGGGATCGCGTAAATTCCGTGATCGACTATCTGACTCAGCAGCAGGGCATCTCTGCAGACCGCTTCATCTTCCAATACAGCGGTATCCCGGGTGACAATCACACGGTTGATCTGCGGACCGCAAGCGAAGCTGATCAGGGACCGAACATGGTACCTCCTCCGCACCCGAATCTGCGCCGGAGCAAATAAGCAGAAAAGTTTTTATGAATAGAAACGGCCTGGCTGATATAGCCAGGCCGTTTTGAGTTCAGAGGATTCCGGAAAACCTAAAACGAAGGTGATGGCCTGGCAGCATTCCCAGTGCACGGAAGCTTCTGTCACCCATAAGGACAGGGTCCTTGGGGAACACCAGGTGGAGCTTGACGAGGCCGGGCAACGGAATGATCCAGGTACGCAAGCCAGCGCAGGTGGTCTGGAAATGCCGTGGTGGGTAAATGCGAATAATTATTATGCCGGAGCAAAAAATAATTTAACTTTAGGCGAAATTTGGTGGTCTGGACATCAGAAGGCTGCACAAAATCACTTATGTTTCTATTGCAACCAAAGGATTAATGTTTTCCAAGACATGCGAATATGGTTTACGTGCTTGTGTGTTTATTGCCACGGGAAGTGAAAAGGGCAATAAAGTGGGGATACAGGAAATCGCCAAAGAAATAGATTCCCCTGTATATTTTACCGGAAAGATCTTGCAACATCTGGTGAAGGCCAAAATTGTCAGCTCGGTGAAAGGACCGAATGGTGGTTTTTTTCTCGAGCCCGGGGCCAAGCCCATCCCCGTGATCCGGGTACTGGAGATATTGGGATGCGACGATTTTTTTTACCGTTGCGCGCTGGGGCTCAAAAGTTGTTCGGACAAACATCCTTGTCCGATGCATGGGGCCTTTAAACCCTACCGGGAAGGATTGAAGCAACTGTTGATGCGTACGACCATCCAAGAGCTTGCCCATAAGATCAAAGCAGGTAACGGACATATTCTGGACCTTCCTGAAGAGCCGGGTGCTGGCGCATTGGCTGCTGCTGTGGCTGGACGCCAAGGGACCTGAGAGAGCCTGTAATTTTTGTTCATTAAAAAAATACGTTAAACGAGATGAAATCAGTTTTGGTCACATTAGCAGTAGCTGCTTCACTGGTACTGTATTCCTGTGGAGGCGGCAGTTCGTCGGAGAACACCAGCAATAACGCACCGGTGAGTAACGCGGGCAGTGAGCCGGCGATGATGGATAACAAAGAGGCGATTGACGTCAACGCGCCGAGCACTAGCAAGGGCGTAGGGAAGTTTACCGATGTGAAGGTAGCGGACGCCATTGATGCCAAGATGGCCGATCAGGGGAAGGAAGTATTTCAAACAAAGTGTACTGCGTGCCACCAGGCTACCGACCAGAAATTGATCGGGCCAGGCCTGAAAGGGATTACCAAGATCCGCACTCCGGAATGGATCATGAACATGATCACCGATCCGGAAAAGATGACGCATTCTGATCCGGTGGCGATCGCGCTGTTCAACGAATTCAACCAGACCCAAATGACCAACCAGGGGCTGACCGATCAGGAAGCCCGCCAGGTGTTAGAGTTTTTGAGGCAGAATGATGCCCAGTAAGCGGCCTGAAAATTACGCTGATAAACTGCCCCATTTTGATGTGGGGCAGTTTTTGTTTTGGTAACTTCGTGGATACGCATTTAAAAAGAAGCTGAAATGGCTACCCCCGCAATTCCACTGGCCGAACGCATGAGACCCCATACGATCGACGATCTTTCGGGACAGGAACACCTCATCGGCCAAGGCGCCGTACTGCGCAAATCCCTGGAGCAGGGAAAGGTTCCCTCCATGATCTTATGGGGGCCGCCGGGTTCGGGAAAGACCACCCTGGCCCAGGTGATTGCCCATACCCTACAGGTGCCGTTTTATACCTTGAGCGCAATTTCCTCCGGCGTCAAGGAGGTCCGTGAAGTCATCAGCCGCGCGGAGAAACAACCCGGCACTATTCTTTTCATTGATGAGATCCATCGTTTCAACAAAGGCCAGCAGGACGCCTTACTGGGCGCTGTGGAAAAGGGCGTGATCACCCTGATTGGTGCCACGACGGAGAACCCTTCCTTTGAGGTGAATGCTGCCCTGTTATCCCGCTGCCAGGTATATGTGTTGCGGGCGCTGGAAGAAGATGTCCTGGTCAGTTTAATCAACAAGGCCCTCGAACAAGATCCTCGTCTGAAGGAGAAAGACGTGACCCTGAAGGAAAGCTATGCGCTCTTGCAACTCTCCGGAGGCGATGCCCGTAAATTATTGAACCTGCTTGAATTGGTCGTAGATGCCCTGGACAGCTCTGCCAAGGGGAAGAAAAAGGAAAGGATCATCATCACCGATGAACAAGTGATGCAGATTGCCCAACAGCGGATCGCACTTTATGATAAATCAGGGGAACAACATTACGACATCATCTCTGCCTTCATCAAGTCCATCCGGGGCAGCGACCCGAATGGTGCGGTATACTGGCTGGCAAGAATGATCGAAGGGGGAGAAGACGTAAAATTCATCGCGCGCAGGTTGGTCATCCTTGCCTCCGAAGACATCGGCAATGCGAACCCGACTGCGCTGGTGCTGGCAACCAATGCTTTCCAGGCGGTCAGTATGATCGGTTATCCTGAAGCCCGGATCATTCTTTCCCAGTGTGCGGTGTACCTCGCCTCTTCTCCGAAGAGCAATGCCAGCTACATGGCCATAGGCAAGGCGCTTTCCACCGTCAAGCGTACCGGCGATCTTCCCGTGCCCCTGCATCTGCGCAATGCGCCCACCGGCTTGATGAAGAATCTCGATTACGGCAAGGGCTATCAGTATGCCCATGACTTTGAGCAGAATTTCATCCACCAGGAGTATCTCCCCGAGAAGGTGGCGGGCACCAAGTTCTATGATCCCGGACGTAATGTGCGCGAGGAAGAGCTGCGCAAGTTTCTGAAGTCGCGTTGGAAAGACAAGTACGAGTATTAAGATTGTTCTGTCCAGGCGCCGCAGTACTCCGTGCGTCCCTGGCTCAACCTGAGTACCTGATCTACACAGCCGGGGATCTCTTCGGCATAATGGGTGACAAAGATCAGGGTCTTTTCTTTGGCTGCGCAGACCGTCTCAATCACTCTTTTGAAATGGGCTTTTTGTTCGGTGTCCAGCCCCTGACAGGGTTCGTCCAGAATGAGCAGTGGAGGATTTTTTACCAAAGCGCGGATCAGCAGGACCAGCCGTTGTCTTCCGGCAGAAACGAATTTGAAGGGTGTATCTTGCAAGTCCGCGATATCCAGCAGGTCCATCCAGGTCAGTGCCAGTTCTCGTTGGACGGGGGTAATCCTTTTGCGCACTACCGTAAGGGTGTCGGTAAAGCCCGAAAGTACCACGTCTCCGCAAGGACTGTGGCTGGGAAAATATTGATGCATTTCCGGGGACAGAAAGCCGATCTTGTGTTTGATATCCCAGATGCTTTCTCCACTGCCGCGTCTGCGGTCAAATAAATAAATGCGGTTCGCGTAGGCCTGCGGGTTGTCGCCGCTGAGGAGACTCAGCAGAGTAGACTTTCCTGCCCCGTTAGGGCCCAATAACGCCCATTTTTCCCCTTGGGTGACCTTCCAGTTGATCTGGTCCAGGATCGTCGTTTCTCCGTACTGTACGTGTACTTCTTCCAGCCGTACGGCCGTCTCAAAATTCCCTTCCGGAGGACCGGAGAGCTGGTTGATCTTTTCGAGTTTTCCCGGATCGGGTTGCCAGCGGTCGCTGCCCGTGGAGGTATTGGAGGCGGTGTATTCGTCTGCAGTCCAGGTGTGTTTGATTTGTCCGGATGCCAGTTCCAACACATGGGTCACGCATGCTGGAATCTCAGAAGGGGAAGTGACCAAAATGAGTTGTGTGCCCCGCTCCGCGATCCGGGCCAGTAGATCATGAAAGAACGGGCGGGTCGATTTGTCCAGGCCGGTAAAGGGATTGTCCAACAGCAACAGCAGCGGTTGGCGGAGCAGCGCCTCGGCAAACAGCAGGCGGCGGGTCTCTCCGTTGGACAGCTTGATCAGGGACTTGTCCAGCAGATGGGCGAGCCGGAGGTTGGTGATCACCCAGTCCATGGGGAACCGGACCTCATGCGGTTTGGCCGTTTTGGCAACTGCCTGGTCCAGGTATTCTCTTACCGTGATCGCTTCTTCGGAATAGCCCGCATTAAATCGCTGTTGGTAGTAGAAGTCTGAGAGGTTCTGTTTGTTGCGAAAGCGAGGTTGCTGGGCCACCAGGGCGATCCGGTCCCGCGGATGCCGGGGCTGGCCATCTGTATCGGAAGCGGAAATCTCCGGAAAATGGTAGTCCAGGCTTCCATGCACCAGGTTGTTTTTGCCCAGGATGGTTTGCAGCAAAGCAGTCTTCCCCGAACCGCTTTTGCCGGTTATGGCCCAATGCTGCCCGGCATAGAGCACGAAAGTGAGCGAGGAGAAAAGAACTTTATCCAGGTAACGGACCGTAGCATGACGGATGGCAAGGATTTCTTTTTCTTCATTCACTGGAGGCATGATGATCAGCTTGTTCGTTCTTGTTGAGCTTCTTACCGGGTAAGAAAAAGTGTAAATTTAAGGGCAAATGACCGGTTATGCGTATATTCCTTTACGGCCTGTTGGCTATCCTGTGCTCTGAACCCCTCTCTGCCCAACCCATCATTCCTCCGGATGCTGCTTTGCAAAGGGCGGTGAGCCAGGTGTCGGCCGATAGTTTGCGGGCGGATGTGCATGTGTTAGTGAATTTTGGCACCCGCCATACCCTGAGTAACCAAACCGATCCCAACCGGGGGATCGGTGCCGCGAGAAGGTGGGTACTGGCTCGTTTCCGGCAGCATATGCCGGTCAGTGGGGGGAGGCTTTCTGCTAAAATAGTCACCTGGGAGCAACCCCAGGACCAGCACCGGGTTAACCGCCTGATCCACATGGGAAATGTGGTGGCTACCCTGAAGGGCACCGACCCTTCCGACAAACGGATATTTATGGTGACTGCGCATTTGGACAGCCGGGCAACCGATGTCATGGACAGCACCATCACTGCTCCGGGCGCCAATGATGATGGCAGCGGAGTGGCCTCCCTCCTGGAAATGGTCCGCGTATTGTCGAAGTATCCGATGCGGGCGACTGTAATGTTCGTGGCGGTGACGGGGGAAGAACAAGGCTTGTTGGGATCAACCCACCTGGCCCAACAGGCAGTCGAGCAGCATTGGGAGGTGGCCGCCATGATCAATAATGACATGATCGGACAGAGCATGGCCGGAGAAACGGGTAACCGGGATAACACCCGGGTACGGGTGTTCAGTGAGGGGATTCCCATGGCGGAAACTGCCCCAGAAAAGAGAATCCGGTTAGCCACGGGCGGGGAAAATGATAGCCGTTCCCGTCAGCTGGCACGTTACATTAAAATGGTGGGAGAAACTTTCGTCGACAATCTTACCGTACAGCTTATTTATCGGCAGGATCGTTTTTTGCGGGGCGGGGACCAGGAGCCATTCCAGGAGAGGGGTTTTACGGCTGTACGCCTCACCGATTTTTATGAACAATTCGATCACCAGCACCAGACGATCCGCACCGAGGATGGCGTCTCCTACGGAGACCTGGAGAAGTACATGGATTTTGAGTACCTGAGGAAAAATACCTGCCTTAATCTAGTGACTTTGTATTGCCTGGCAAACGCGCCGTCCGTACCCCGGAATGTGGTGATGGACGTTCGCCATCTCGGCAATACGACCCGGCTGGTCTGGGAACCGCCTCAATACGGGGTGGCTGAAGGATACGTGGTCTGGATGCGGGAGACCGATGCCCCGCTCTGGCAGCGAAAGCGCTATACCCAGGACACCAGCATTATCCTGCCTTATTCCAAGGATAATTATTTTTTCGCTGTGCAGGCCGTGGGTAAGGACGGCATGCCGAGCCTGCCTGTCTTCCCGGGAATCGGAAGATAGTCCTTAAATAGGCGTCGTATCTTTGAGGCAGATTTATGGCTTATCCAGCACCCGACATACCTGAAATCCGGTGGATATTGAAACCGTTTGATCGGTTAACGCCTGAGGAACTCTATGCACTGCTCAAACTGCGTAGCCGGGTATTTGTCCTGGAGCAAGAATGCCTCTATCTTGACCAGGATGACAAAGATCAGCAGGCTTTCCATTTATTGGGCTTACAGGGAGCAGGTTTAGTGGCCTATGCCCGTTTGTTTGGTCCAGGCGATTATTACAAGGAGGCGGCCATTGGCCGCATAGTGACGGCCCCGGAAATACGTGGGAAGGGAGCAGGGAGGGCACTTTTAAGCAAAGCCCTGGAGATTGCCACCCGGTTGTATGGCGAAGGAGCCATCCGGATCGGGGCACAGCAATATCTGAAAAAGTTCTACGAGGGTTTAGGATTTGCGGTGGACGGGGACCCCTACCTGGAAGATGGCATCCCCCATATAGAAATGGTTTACCGGCCAGCGAATCATGGCCTTAGTGGGTAATCAGTGTTAATCCAATTTTAAATCAATCGTATGGCGGCAGATAAGTATACCTGGCATCGCATCACCGAATCCGAAGATAGAATAGCAGAGGAGGGCCAGATTGCCATATGGACAGTTAATCATAAGAAGCTGTGTATCACCCGGTTTGAGGATAAGTTGTATGCATTTTATCACAAATGCCCGCATGCCGGCGGACACTTTGTAGAAGGCTATCTGGATACGAAAGGGAATGTGGTTTGCCCGATTCATCGCTACAAATACGATCTGCAAACCGGGCGGAACAGCAGTGGAGAAGGATATTTTCTGGCGACCTATCCGGTGGAAGTCCGAGAGAACGGGGTGTTTGTGGGATTTCCGGAGAAAAAGGGATTCTGGGGCTTAGGCAGATAGGGATGTTGCTGAAGGTTCCTATGATACCCATTGGCTTTGTATAATGGCTGGTGTTTCAAGAGGGTAAATTCGATTTGGGAGGATGCAAAAAATATGTATTTTTGCAGCCCTTCCAGGAGGTGTTCTTATGTAGAGTTTCCTGGTAGGTTAGTTTACACATATTCCTCCTTAGCTCAGTTGGTTAGAGCATCTGACTGTTAATCAGAGGGTCGTTGGTTCAAGTCCAACAGGGGGAGCCTGAAAAACGCTGCATTAGTTGATGATCAATTATTTACAGCGTTTTTTTTCATTTTTCTATTCTATTTCTAACGGTGGTT
>Ga0164242_10000919_pt1 | contig 34939 bp, 39 predicted proteins | sample OricomgcompostMG_FD_108783 | JGI IMG/M metagenome (GOLD analysis project Ga0164242, IMG submission 108783) | Miracle-Growth compost microbial communities from Emeryville, California, USA - Original compost - Miracle growth compost (MG) ... | reverse complement strand
TTTTTGGGTTTTCACATTGAAACCTATATTTTTGCACCCGTTAAATGGCTCGGTAGCTCAGCTGGATAGAGCAACTGCCTTCTAAGCAGTAGGCCATTGGTTCGAATCCAATCCGGGTCACAAAAGATCAACGTATTTACGTTGATCTTTTTCATTTTCAGCCAGTTAGGCACCACAAATTATCACACAAAATCACAGATTTACACAAAAATTGTTTATCTTGTTTATCAAATATTCAGCAATGTTTATCAAAAACTTCTCAGTAAAATTCAAGGCCGGACACAAGTCTAAAGACAAAATGGTAAAAATTTACGTCCAGGCGATCATAAATAGGAAAGTTTATGTGATCCCTACCCCCATTAAGGTCCTGGAATCTCAGTTCAATGGAGAAAAAATAGTAAAGCATGCCAATGCAGTGCAGTATAATGCCACCTTGATTAAAGAAAAAAGCCGGGTGGAGAAAATAATCAACGACGCGGTGTTTAATGGCAAGAATATAACCAAAGAAGATTTTGAAGAAAAGAAAGGGGCGGATTTTGAGAAATTTGTAAACCGCCATATCGAATTACATAAAGGCAAGTTTTCAGAATTAAGAATCAATCATTTAAAGAGTGCTTTGAAGTTTGTATTAGAATTCAGGCCCAATGTTACATTTTCTGATATAGATATTGAATTTTTGCAGGAATTTGAGAAACATATCAGGACCGGCAGGCAGGATGCGACCGTACTTACCAAAATGAGCATGGTGATTTCCTTTTTAAATGCTGCAGAGAAAAAAGGACTGATTGATAAAAAACAATATGCTGCATATAAAAGGCCAACTGTCAAACAAAAAATACCGGTTTATTTGACAGAGCAACAAGTGCTAGATTTTTATGACGTTGTAAAGCCTTTAAAAAATAAAGCAAAAAAGAATACAGGTTATTATTTTCTCCTTTCTTGTTACACTGGATATCGAATAAGTGACTGTAAAGCATTTAATTATGACACATCAGTAAAAGGAAGCACAATTGTTTTAAGGGCAAAAAAGAACGGAAATATAGTGTCCTCCCCTATTTATGATCCATTGGATAAAATCCTCGAATATTGTAAAGATCATCCGTTTATGGAATTTGAGCAGGATGCCCGGGAAACAGTAAAAGCCATTTGCGGCGACGCTGGCATACCTTTCCCAAAAACAGTAAAGTTCCATTCTGGCCGGCACACATTCGCTATGATGTGGATTAAAAGGGGCTTATCAGTTGATGATGTAGCGGAGCTGCTTGGGGATTCACCAGAAATAGCCAGGATCTATGCCAGAATAGAAAACACAGATCTTCAAAAAAAGATGTTGGACAGGATTAAAAAAACCGATACCGGAAAAAAATAAATTGGTTCTGTCTAATGAACTTTTATTACCTTTGTCCTAAATATTTACCCAATGACAGAAATAACTCCATCGCAATATGCTGATAAAAAGCAAGTTTCTCTTTCATATGTCTGTAGATTAATAAGAGAGAAAAGAGCAATTCCAGATGTTTTGGACGTGAAAAGCTTTGGTAGATTCTATATATTATACGTAAAAGATGATTTTTTGGGGAAAATAGAAGAAAAGAAGAAAAAATAATATCATTGATTGTCAATACATTAAGCAGTAATTAGAAAATAATTGCTGCTTTTTTTTAAATTTATTTGGTTCATTTGACTGAACTACTTATCTTTGATATATCAAAAGCAAAAAACAAGGTTTGCACTTGAAACAGACAAATAGTAAGTTATTGTTAATCACAAATAAATTCTAATATCATGACATTCTTTTCAAACATTGAAACAATCGAACAATTAAAAGCAGCTTACAGAAAGCTTGCGTTAAAATTCCATCCAGATAAAGGCGGCTCAACTGAAATGATGCAGATGTTAAACAGTCAGTATGCTTTTATGACTGCAAAAATATTAAGCGGTTCGAATTTCAGTCAGCAGGAAAGAGATTTTGAAGCAAACGAATCAGTAAAGTACAAAGACATTATTAATGCAATTATTAATCTTTCAGGTATCGAAATCGAGGTTTGCGGGTCCTGGATCTGGGTATCTGGTAATACTCGAATGCACAAAGAGGTTTTGAAAGCGAACGGGTTCTATTGGGCTAGCAAAAAAATGATGTGGTATTATAGGCCAGCTGAATATAAATCTACTGGCAAAGGTAAAACGTTCGAGATTGGCCAAATAAGAGCAAAATATGGCTCCCAGGCTATTAAAACAGGTGGACGGGTATTGGCTTATTAATTCGATTGCTTGCCAGAAAAACTTAAAAACTTAAAACAATGAATCAATTTGAAATAAACGATATTTTCCCAGGTGATGTATTAACTAACGAGCACGGACAGGTCCAAAGCGTAGTTATAGCAAAAAGATTGGTTCATGATCAGGAATATTTAAAATTTGAGATGGCTCAAATAGCGGGTAATCGTTATAACGAAGATCGACTTACAGTTGAATTAAAGCTTGCCAAACTGGTAGAAGTAAATAAAGCGCCTGGGTTATGGATCAAAAAGATCTTTACAATTGAATGCAAAAACGATGCAAAATTCTTTAAGAAGGATTATGAATTTTGCCAATATATTGTAAATCATGAAGTTAAAAACATGGTCGATATTGAAGTTATCTGGAAAGATTAATTCTTGCCAGCTTTATTAAAAATCAAAAACTTATAAGAAATGTTATTAGAAAGATTCGCAGAACAGGCAATAAGAGCGCACAGCGGGATTCATATGGATCCGCAAAGAGTCGGCAAACGAGTTATTGAAGAACACGCCATTGAGCTACAGGAATATTTGGATCAAATTAGTAATGAAGCCGCAAAGTGGGGCAAAGATAGCGGAGACGATGAAGCGAACTTCCAGGAAGTTTATGAAAAGTATTTCGCTGCCTGGTTATCGGCAAAGAGCAATTGTATTAGTTCGTTTATAACTGGTGGCTCAAATTTTCCAGTACAAAGAGCGCAAAAGGCAAATGACCGTGAACATGCTGCTTACCAAAAATTTATGGAAGTTGTAGATAAAGTGAAAAGCAGAATCATAAAATCTTACCAACCGCCGGTAACGATTGATAGCACCTTGGCAAAAGCCCAAAACGAACTGGCTCAGCGTGTCAAGAATCAAGAAATGATGAAAACTGCCAATAAAATCATCAGAGCGTCCAAAGGTGCTGACTGCACGGAAAAATTAATGAAACTTGGATTGATCTTTCCGGTCGCTCAAGAGCTGCAAAAACCTGGGCATTGTTGCGCTTATGGATTCGCTACATTTGAGTTAACTAATAATCTAGCGAACATAAAACGTCTGGAGCAGCGGGTCAAAGAACTGCAGCAAAAGGTTGATAATCGGAATAGTGGGGTTAAAAATGAAATTGAAAGCAGTTGGTTCAAAGTGGAAGAAAACGGAGAATTGGACAGGATCATGTTTTATTTTGAAGGCAAGCCGGCAACAGAAGTTATTGCACTCATGAAAAAGAACGCCTTCAAATGGTCTCCCACTAACAAAGCCTGGCAAAGAAAGATCACTGGCAATGCCCAATGGGCCACCAAGAGATTAATTAAAGAATTGAACACAATCAAACTTTAGATTTGGGTATTTGTATTTAAACGGTGAATCATGACAAAGAAGCAAAAACGGGAAATAGTAAAAGCGAATCTGCAAAAATATTGCGGTGCCTGGTGGCATGGTGAATATGAATTTTTTAACAAAATGCTTGAATATATCACGATCTTCAAAGAGGTAAACGCAAAGATCATAATTGATAGTGAATATATTGAATTTCAGTATGTTAACGGTCGTGGCAAGATGCAAATAGATGATACTATTGCAAACGAATTACGCTTTTATTTGGGCTTATAACTTACCATTTGTCAGATAGCAATAATTAAACTATATTTGTGTAAACATTTGACAGATGGCATTATCTCGAAAGGAAAATAGTTCAGCTCATAGACTATTAAAGTGCCTGGCGCCTGATGCATATACCAAAGCAATGGCCGAATTATCTAAGATTCGCTGTACTTTGGATGTTCACAGGGTTAGCACTATTAAGGAGGCTTTTGATTCACTGGGCTATACAGATAAACGGGCGTTTATTGCTGTCGTATTCAAGAAATATCATCCTAAAATGTATGCAGAAGATAATAGGGCGCTTACACTCAAACAAGGCTTATGCAAAGCAGTAGCGGAGCAAATAGGCATGAAAGAAAGTAATTGTTCAGTTATGTTCAAAGAAGTACGTGCCTGGTTAAAAAATGACATGTACGACTTAAGAAAGCAGGTAGAGGAAATTTTTCCGGAAATAGAATCTAAATTATTGACAATCAATACAGATAAGTGCAAACCGTGTCTGTTTTAACTATGGAATACAAAACAAGTGAGGAACTTTGCGAGAAAATGGCAGAACGGTTAAACGGTGTCTGTCTTTTGCGGTTTTCATGTGGGAAAGATGCAATCGCTTCATATATCCAGCTGAGGAAATACTTCCATAAGATTGTACCAATTTACCACTACTTGCATCCGGATTTAGACTTTATAAACAAATCTTTGTCTTACTATGAAGAGGTCATGGGAACAAAGATAATCAGAGTTCCTAATCAGATGCTTTACAAACATCTAAACAGTGGGCTATTTCAGTCAAAATTATCCTGGGCAATCATTCAGAAAATGCAATTACCCAATTTTGATAACGATGACGTAAACGGCTATGTAAAAGATGACCTGGGTTTAGAAGATAATGTAATGGCAGCAATAGGCGTACGGGCTTCTGATTCGCTCAATAGGTGGCGCTCAATCAACAAATTTGGCGCGGTCAACGAGAATAGAAAAACGTTCTTTCCTGTTTATGACTGGAATATCGAACGCCTGGTAAAAGAAATCAAAGACTCTGGCATTAAGCTGCCAGTAGATTATAAGATCTGGGGTAAATCATTCGATGGCTTAGACTATAGATTTATAAAGCCATTAAAAGATCACTTCCCAGATGATTACGAGAAACTAAAACAATTTTTCCCATTAATCGATGTTGAATTAAAACGATATGGCATTTAAATTCGATACAAAGAACGCTTTAAAGCAAAAACCAAAGAAAGTGGTCGGCGGTAACATTGAACAGGACTGCAAAGAGGAACTAAGCGAATTAACAACCGAATTCAGCAAAGCAGCTCAAAAGGAAAAAGATACTTTCAAAGACAATGTAGATGCGAATTATTTTGCAGTGATCACTTTCAACAATTCAAGGCAACTGCAGGAGTTCTACAATAAATTAGGCATTACCCCTTCTGATCCTCAATATATCGATGGAAAAGCATTTGCAAAGAAACTGGGGATAGAAATAACTGAACCGGATAAAAAAGCACCAGGCGCTTTCCGGATCAACAAAAAGCTGGTAGACTTATCAGATATTTCCTAACAATTAAAACGTTAACTTATGAGACGTAGACGTGGACAGATCTTAACAAGCAGACAGATTCGTGCCAGAGTTCGAGCATCCCGCTCAACACAAGGCAGCTAATTTGTCACAGAGGGCCTTAATCGCCCTCTTTTTTAATAACCTAACCAAAACACTTATGAACACCAAAACTACACCCAAAAAGGTGGTTAAAAAGGCTGCAAAGAAGCCAGGTAAGAAAACACCAAAAAAGCCAGTACAGAAAGGAAAAGTACCTCCACAGTTGACCCCATTTAAGCCAGGTAACAAAGCAGCCGAGATATGGACCGAAGACAAAGTAATGGAAAAGCTAAATGCGATCTGGGAAACGATTATTTCCGATACTACAGGTATGGCAAATAATAACCCAGTGAGAGCCAATGACTTAAAATTGATTGGAGAGGTCCGGCTTATTCATGGAGTGACAAAACAACAGTGGTCAGAATGGAAGCAAAAGTTTAAAGATAACGTTAACGTGTCCGACCGTATAGGCATTATAGAGGAGACCTTAGAGTATAGATTGATCTATTCTGGTGAACGTATGGACGAGTTTGTCCTTAAAAACAAATATGGCTATAAAGACCGTGTAGAGCAGGATGTCAAAGCGTCTGTGACTGGTAGCATCTCCCCTGATAAGTGGCTATTAGCTATGTCGGGACAGGTATCGGAAGAAAAATGATCCAGGTCCAGGACCCATACAAGCCTCTTTATACAAGTGACAAGCGAATTGTTTTAATTACCGGTGGCCGTGGCTCCGCTAAATCGTTCAACGCTTCCACTTTTATAGAGCGCCTTTCTTTTGAAAAGGGGCATAAGATGCTGTTTGCCCGTTATACCATGGCAGCGGCTGATATATCGGTTATCCCAGAGTTCAAAGAAAAGATGGGGCCAGATATGGATAATACGGCTGACAAGTTCAGTATCACCAAAACTGACATTAAGAATTTGTTTTCCGGCTCTGAAATCATGTTCAGGGGTATCAAAACGTCATCTGGTAACCAGACGGCCAATTTGAAGTCCATTCAGGGGCTTACGACCTTCATTGGTGATGAAATGGAGGAATGGCAGTCAGAAGATGATTTTGAGAAGCTGGAGCTTTCTATACGCCAGCAGGGGGTACAAAACAGGATCATCCTTCTGATGAACCCTACCGATGCTGAACACTTCATTTACAAACGCTATATCGAGAAAACACACAAGATTGTTGAAATTGACGGTGTAGATGTTCAGATCAGCACCCATCCGGATGTATTACATATCCATACTACTTACCTGGACAATATAGAGAACGTCCATCCAGATTGGCTTAGTAAGATATTACAGATCCGTGAACAATCCATTGAATTGTGTACCGATATTAACGGCAAGCTAGACAAAAGGAAGTTCCAGTTTTCTAAGTACGCCACTACTGTTATAGGCCGCTGGGCAGATATGGCAGAAGGCGCCTGTATTCGTAACTGGAGATTGGGAGAATTCGATAACAATATTCCTTATGGATATGGCCAGGACTATGGTTGGTCTGTGGATCCGGATACGCTTATTCGTGTGGCCATCGATAAGAAACTAAACAGGCTTTACATCGACGAGGAATACTACGACACCAAACACTTAAGCACCGATGATATTCTCAATGTCAATAAAAGCAGGATCAGAACACCTAATGATTTGATAGTGGCTGATTCAGCAGAAGGCCGCTTGATATCCGATTTAAGAAAGAAAGGATTAAATATTATCGAGTGCGAAAAAGGCCCTGATAGTATTCGTGCCGGCATAGCCCAAATAAATGATTATGAGATCATTATCACGCCCCGCAGCACCAATGTAATTATGGAAGCCAAAAACTATAAGTGGAACGATAAAAAGGCCGGCATTCCTATCGATAAGTTTAATCACAGCTGGGATGCCATCAGATATATAGTTAGAAAACTGGCAGGTAAACGAACCCCGAAAAACTCTAAAATCCCGTGGGCATAAAATTATATACTTACGTCTAATCTAATGAATAACAAATGATTGCCGCAAAACAACTAACTGAACTTTGTACAAACTACGCTTATGGACATCAAAGATATTTTAAAAGGCTCAATAGATGATCAGATCTCCGCCCTTAAAAGTGGCAGACAGAAAGATCAACCAGATATTGAGGATATTAAAAAGAAAATAGACCCGGAAGGCCATGACATTATGGATGTGACCATCCGCCGGGATAAGCAATCAGAAGACGAAAACGGCAATCCAGTTACTTTATCCGTTTGTCGCACCGCGCTGGCTCTGCAATGGACCATAATTGAACGGGCGGTAGCTTTTATGTTTGGTAATGAAGTCAAGCTGCAGCCATCCATTGAAGGCGACATAGTAGACAGCATTATGAAAGCCATCAGCCGTATCAACAAGGATAATAAGATCGATTCTATAAACAGAGAGGTTGCAAGGTCTCTGTTTACGGCTACAGAAGTAGCAGAATATTGGTACACTGCTAAAACGGATCCCAATGAACGGTACGGCTTCAAATCACCTAATGAGCTTAAATGCAAGATATTCAGCCCTTTAAACGGTGACACACTCTATCCTTATTTCGATGAATACGGTAAAATGATTGCGTTTTCCCGTGCCTTTCAAATGAAGTCAGGTGAAAAAACAATTGATTTCTTTGAGACCTGGACCAGTGAAAGTTATTTCCGTTGGAAGAAAGACGAAAGCGATTGGGTGGAAGATCAACCGGAACTTCCTTTAGTGATCAAGAAGATCCCAATTGTTTACGCTACTCAGGATCATCCAGAATATTACAGGGTGCAGACATTGATAGACCGCTTAGAAACAATCTTATCGAACCTGGGAGACACGAACGACTATTTTTCCAGTCCATTCCTGCTGATCAATGGCCAGATAGAATCAATGCCAAAGAAAGGTACTGCAGGTAGATTGTTACAAGCTATAGACGGTCAAGATCAGCCAGCCAGTGCAGAATATGTTTCATGGGATAGGTCACCGGAATCTTTAAAGCTGGAGATCGAGACCCTTTTAAGACAGATATTCTCACTTACTCAAACTCCGGATATCTCTTTTGAATCCGTTAAAGGCATTGGTAGTGCAGCTTCCGGAACATCGTTAAAGTTGCTGTTTATGGACCCACATTTGAAAGTTCAGAACAAAATGGAGATACTCGATAGCTATCTGACCAGGCGGTCAAACATTCAATTGGCCTTCCTTTCGCTCATGAATAAGCCATACGCAACAACGATTTTAAATCTGGCTATCGATAACATAGTTACCCCTTACATGATCGGTTCTGATACTGACACAATAGAAAACCTGGTATCTGCTGTCAACAATAAGATTATGAGCCGCCAAACTGCTGTTTCTCTTAACCCATTAGTAGACAATGCAGAAGAAGAAGTTACAAGGCTTGAAACCGAAGCAAATTCAGCAGAAGCGCTCGACGACCAACAAAATGAAGAAGAAGATTAACTTACTATTTGTCAGTTATTATTTTTCTTAATATATTTGTTGTGTTGAACATGAATATTTGAATTTTACCCCCAATGTTTCTACATAGAGGGGGTTTTATGGAGAGTTGGTGAAATGGTTATCATCACGGATTGTCTATCCGTTGTTATCGGTTCGAATCCGATACCCTCCGCAACACTATAAGAGAGAGGGCGCTATTGGATCTTAATCTGAAACAATGAAGGCCAAATTGAAGTAAATGAGAGTGGATATAGCGCCCGAAGATATTTTGAGTTTCACCCATGGTATTGGAGTAATACGATACCCCACTTTTAAAAAGGTTTTTTGTTTTTTCCATTTGCAATATGGCATCTGGAGTGCCGCAGTTGCCGGGCCTGCATAAAACCGGATTTTAAAACGTTCATCAAAACCAAAAAATAATGTCAACCGACAAAACAATCCTCACGCTTTTCAGCACACTTATACTGGGAACCGTCTTTATTGCCCTGAAGCTCTTTAATGTAATTGCCTGGTCATGGTGGATCGTTTTTATTCCATGGTCCATGCTGGCCCTTTCGATTGCCGTTGTTGCAGGTATGTTCGTGGTAGCTATATGGGGTATGGATGACAGCGACTTTATGGAAGATTATTATTAAACCAAAAAATAAAACCAACAATGCCAAAATCAAGAAAAAGAAAACTGAAAGGGTTAGGATCCCAAACAATAGCCAAATTAGCAATGTTAGGCCTTACTCTAGGCGCTTTTGGTTGGGCTACAAACAATGCCAGTGCAGAAACCAATCAAGCCATTACGGAACAAGCTCAAGCGGCCAAAGAACAACCTAAAAAGGTAGAAAGGAAGGCCGATACAATGGCAGAACAGAGGTATTATCCTGTCAGAGACCGGAAAGGGTCAGGTATGCGCCCCAAAGAATACGGCCAATACTTGCAATCAACTGGCCGGCAAAAGTGGAACAAATCAGGCGACAAGACTATTGTCAGGCAAAAGAAAGTAGGAAGCTGCATTTTGAGATCCTTTTAAAACAAAATCATGACTACAGCAAGGATAGTACTACTCGAAAAGCTACAAAATATATCAGCATTCATACCATCCAATATATTTCGTGAAGAAATTATTAACATTTTGGAAGATATAATATACAATAATTATGTAGAGATCCCCAATTTAATGGGTAATCTTTCAAAAGAGACTCAACTAATTATTTATCAATCCTATTTCGATGCAAAACAGTTCAATGTTAGTAGGGCAATGAGTAAACTTAGTAGCCTTAAAATCAAATTACAATTAAACGAAAGAATTACAAAATCATGAACCCTCAATTATTCGCATTCCTTTTAGGCGTATTTATCACAATGTTTTTAGGTGGTTTAATCGGCCTGGCATTAAGGAAGTTGTACCGGTCACCGCTGGAAAAGAGATTGGACAAGGTGGATATCGAATTAACCCGTTTGGACGTCAGAACACAGTGTACTTGTACCAATATAAACGGGCTATTAAACGATGCTATTGCAGACCGAAAAAAGTCCAACAACACAGATTCCGGTTTGCAATCTCTTTATGAAGTCGTTCGTGGCATTGACAAAGATGTCAAGCGCCTGAAAAAGAAAGCAAAGGGGAAAGCGGTTACTATTGATGCGAAGGATATTGTACCTGGTGAAATCATTAAAGAAAGCGGAACCATTGGCGGCGTGCCTTTTATGAATTGCAGCCATGGCCTATACAGTGAAATCCCCGACAAAAACGGGTACATACGTGTAAATGATCCAGAATATTATTACTATCATGGGAACACTATGGAAAAGCCTGGAAGCACATACAAGCAAATTGAGTTCGACAGCAGTACCGATATGCTTACTATAGTCCTGAATGACGGGCGCAAAATAGCGTCTGATATCACATACATTAGAGACCTATTGTTAAAAGAAGCTAAGAAACTTCAATAATGACTAACCGCAAATGGAACCTAATCTACATAGCAACAGTTCTGATAGTGTACCTGATTATAATTCTTTCAGTGATGGCACAATCATGCTAAATCCGGCCTTTCCAATAGAATCATTTGTGTATGCAAAAACAGATCCGGATCAAAACAGATTAATCGTTACTGGCATTGTTGTACGTAGTGGCAGGCTTGCTTATAAGGTATCATTCTTTGATAGAGAAGCTGAATATGAATCATTTGAGTTAACATCAGAAAAAGACTATAAAATAAATTAGGAATCATGACACCAATAAAATTTGAAGGGGCGAATGTAATATTAACCCGCCCTGAAGATATAACCGACGAACAATGTGGATCCGTACACGCTCTTAGAGGTACTGATGAAGATGGATTGCCGTTCGTTATGACAGCCTGGGAGCCTACACCGGAGGAAGTACTAGCCATTCAGGCCGGAGCGCCTATTTATCTTAAAGTTTGCGGTATAAGTATGCCGCCTGTATCCTTATTTGCAACTAAGTAATGCCTAAGACCAAGACCAAATACACGTTAGAGGACTTAATAAAGGACTACGAACGCAAAAACATTCGTATTTCAGAAGCGGTCATGGCTCGTATTGTTGAGCTGATCAACCAGGCTTATACCGACGTGGCTTATTTCTCTGCCAGGGCTAGGTTAGTCAATAACAGAACGCTGCCTAAGTATGTACAGGAAAAAATAGGAACCATATTAGACACGCTCACAGGTCGTATTGGCCTTGAAATTAAGAAAGGCGCCATTAAATCCTGGGCATTATCAGAACAAAAGATTGATTTGGTGGAGAAGTCCGCCTTTGGTGGAGATAAGCCGCCTATCAAGCCGATATCCGTATCTGATAATATGGAATCGAACTTTGGAAGGATCCGGAAAGCATACGGTACCGGATCAGAAGCTGCAGCTAGGCAATTTATCAAAAAAGACCTGAACTTATCCAGTCGTGTATGGAAAAAGTCCGCTAGGAAGTTTATTAAAGAAACGATAACCGAAGGATTGAAGACAGGTAGAAGTGCCAGAGAGCTTTCTAAAGACCTTCGAGAAGCGGCGCTCACCAACCGTAAAGGTGCCATGAAGTCCAGCGGTCCAGGAGTATATAAAGACCCGAAAAAGAACGCTTACAGAACTGCCAGGAATGAGATCAACAAGGCTTATTTAGCCAATGATTACAGGCAGATGCAGGGCAAATGGTGGATAATCGGAAAAGAAGTCAAAACATCTATATCACACCCGAAATATGATATGTGCGATAATTTAGCAGGCAAGTACCCGAAAGAGTTTAATTTTACGAAATGGCATGTAAACTGTTATGACGACCAAACCGAAGTGTATACTAAATCTGGGTGGAGGTATTTTAAAGACGTAGAAATTGGCGAAATGATTTTGTCGTTAAACACAGAAACCAAAAATTTGGAGTATGTAAAATGCATTGAAACACATGCAAATAACTATATCGGCAATATGGTTCATTTTAAAAATGCTTTTTTTGATATGGTTGTAACCCCTGGTCACCCAATGTTTGTTATAAGCCCTCATTCAAAGAAGTTCATTTCCCATAGAAGGGCAGATGAAATGACCAAAGGGAAGGGTCACTTCTACAGGTCATCTGAATATTCAGCACCAGATCAAAGGAATATGGTTATAGGAAATCACATAATCGGATTCGATTTGTTTTGTCAATTTATGGGGTATTACCTGACTGATGGCGCAGTTATTCAATCAAGAACGGCATGGGGTATTGCGGCTATGAAAGGCAATGATGAGTTAAATAGAGCGGAAATAAAAGAATGTCTTGATAAAATTGGGGTAAAATACACAATCCGGAATGATGGGTTTCATTCTCACGATAATGATTTTTATTATTATTTGTCACAATTCGGCAAGTCGCCAGATAAGTTTGTTCCAGAAGAAATAATGAATTCTAGCCCAAGGCAAATTGAAATATTCCTGAATGCGTTTATTTCTTGCGATGGGTCAATCAGAAAGCCAAATCCATTTGTCGGGAACAGAGGAGGTTCATTCATTCCTAAGCGCCCAGACAGATGGATGTTTACTTCATCCAAAATAATGGCCGGCCAATTGGGAGAGTTGTTATTAAAAATAGGGAAACGGCCATCTTTTTCGATAGATAAAACAAAAGGTAAAAGGCAGGAGTTTAATAATGGTGTATACACAATTAATAATGACTTAATTAAAATACACGAATGCCATTCCAAAACAACTACAGTGTACGATAAAGAATTGATTCCTTATGATGGAATGGTTTATGACTTGACATTAGAAAAGAACAACACACTTTATGTAAGGAGAAATGGTAAGTGTACCTGGGGCAGTAACTGCATTTGCTATGAAGTTCCCATTCTTTGCTCAATTGCAGAAAGGGAAGCTATGTCAGACTTCAATTTAGGGATATCCGAAAAGAAACCTAAAATCAAATACATTACAAAGATTCCCAAAACCGCACAGGCCTGGATAAAAGCCAATAAAAAACGTATGGAAGGTTGGAAAACAACACCGGATTGGCTTACAGAAAACGGAAAATATTTTTAGAGGTTCTCATTTTTATGGTTTAGTACGCCCTTTCATTCTTGTAAGGTCTTTTTTGTGCGACGTCATAATGAATTAAAAACAATTAGCCAAATCGGAAATCATACCAGTCACCGAGGTTATAACATTTAAATATAATTCTGCACGTTCCTACATTGGCTAATTTGTCCTACCGCCTATCCTTCCTGAACTTTGTTATATCGGAATAATCCGCAACCAAAACTAACATTTTTCATGAAAGAAAAAATCTTAGCCATGCTTAAAACTAAGTATAAGCACTTAGGGTTAAGCGCAAAAATCCTTGAACTTAAGGCCGCTCAATTGGCAAAAAAGGTTGAAAAGGAAGAAGATATCGAAACCGCCGTGGACGGGGTCGACGAAGAACTGCAAATGATCCAATCTTTAAGCGATTCACATCGTACCGAAATTGCGAACTTACGTAAGGAGTTAAAACCCGAAGCTAAGGGCGCAGATGAAGAAAAGAAAGAACCTCCTGCAAATCCTGATCCACAAAAAACGGAAACAAAAGTAGAAAATCCAGAACTAAAGGTCGTATTAGAAGCTGTTACCAAGATTGCCCAAGAAGTGATCAGCCTAAAAGCAGAGAGGACCGGTAGCACACGGAAACAAGTTTTTGAATCCAAGCTGGGCGAAGTAAAAGGCTTACCAGAAGTAATCAAAGAAAGCTATTTGGAACTATTCGAGGCAAAGCAATTTGCTGATGATGATGATTTCAACGCTTTTGTAGAAGCAAAACTGAATAAAGCCGGTGAGATCGCACAGCAAACAACCGACGATGGATTAGGCGGTATGCCAGCACCTGTAAATGGTAATTCTACCGTAAAAACAGGACTGTCAGAAAAAGAGCTTGACACCATCGGAGATTTACTCATGTAATTTTAAAAACTAACCTTATGGCGTACGCTAACCTAAACAACACCCCTGTTGTTGTTGACTCCGAGCTGGACTCAATTGTCATAGTTGACAATTTCCAGTCTATTCGCGGCGGTCGCACGTTGGATGTGACAGGTTTCCCACTTGATACAATTCAGGCCGGGCACCCAATCATCAAGCAGACTTCCAATGGCGAATTAAAACCCTTTCCTGTGACTGGATCCGGAGCTATCCTGGGTTTTGGCACTATCACTGCTGGATCTGGCTATGCTGCCGACGACACTTATTCTGATGTTGCCTTAACTGGCGGTACTGGATCAGGCGCTAAAGCAAACATCACTGTAGCAGGCGGTAAAGTAACAGCCGTTGATCTGACCGTGGCTGGAACTGGATATGCATCAGGCGATTCCTTAAGTGCCGATGCTGCCAATATTGGCGGTGACGGCTCTGGCTTTGCCGTGGCTGTCGATGTAGTCGATACCAAAGCAAGTGCATACGGAACATTACCTGCAGGTCACACTTATGCAGGTGTGCTAATTAATTCCATTCTCACTAGTAAAGCCTTTGCCGGTATTCTGGTAAGGGGAACCGTTAACCCTAAAGCTGCACAGTTTTCTTATGACAGTATTCTGTCTGCAATCAAGACTGCACTGCCTTTAATAGACTTCCGGGAGGACTAACCTATGAACGAATCATTATTTTTAAAGTGGGTTAAAGATAACCTACCTGGCGTGGTAATCAGGGTTACCAGCAAATTAAACGACACCAAAACGCCGCTGCGTTATCGTTACAAAACGATGCTACGTCCCCAATTTTCCCTGAACGGTAAATGGGAATCTATCAGCGCATCCAACTACTTAGTAGCTGCCGATGTCGTGGCCATGGACTCTTCTCTGCCTTTAAAACGTAGGGATAAGATCTCAACCGCAACCGGTGATATCACTAAGTTGGGTATCATGCTGAAAATGAACGAAAGCCAGTTAACTAATCTGGACACACTCATTGCCAGCGGAGGCACTAAAGAACAAATCATTGTTGAAATCTTCAAAGATACCCCAAGAGTAATCGGAGGTATGTACGAAAGATTGGAGCTGATGTTCTTGCGGGGCCTTTCCAGCGGTGTTACCCTGGTAGAAGATACCGAAAATGTCGGCACCGGCGTCCGTGTAGATTACGGCTACCTGGCTGAAAACAAATTCGGTGTATCCAAAGTGTGGAGTGATACTACCTCTACTCCTTTGGCCGATATCGAAAATACCGTCGGCAAGAAAGCCGCTGAAGACGGAAACTCACCTTCTGTTGTGATGCTTGACAAAGCCACTATGCAGAATATCTTGAAAACTGATGAGGCTAAAGCTACTTTAGGCTGGGCTCAGGGATGGAACGGCGATAAATCACTTATCCCAGTTCCTACCGTTGATCAGTTCAATCAGGCCGTTTCTGCCAAATACGGTTTTGTTTTCGATGTAGTTGACCGCGCTGTCAAAATCGAAAAAGACGGCAAAAAGAAAACCATCCGCCCATGGCAAGCAGGTTCTGTAATTTTCTTGCAGAACGAAATCGTTGGTGATCTCCAGTGGGCCAGCCTTGCAGAAGCAAAACGCCCAGTTGCTGGCGTGGTTTACCAAACCGTAGACCAGTACATGCTGGTAAGTAAATACAGCACAAACACGCCTTCTCTGGCTGAATTCACAACCGCCCAGGGTCGTGTAGTACCTGTGATTTCTAACGTTGATGAGATCTATATGATCGATTCTACAACCGTGCAAGCATAATGAATAAGCAAGTAAAAGAAAGACTGGCTGCTGCTCAAGCCAAAGTAGATGAAGCCAAAAAAGCTGTTGCTAACCAAACCCCTGATGAAAATTCAGGGGTTGCAACACCTCCAGAAGTGACAAAACCAAGTGATTCAGTAGAGTCTACAGAATCTCAAAGTGAAGTTGTAACACCTCCCAAAGTAGATGAAGCCAAAAAAGCTGAAAAGCCAAAAGGCAAATCTGAAAAGAATTTTGTAGTTGTTTCTCCTTTCCGAGATGCCAGCGACTTTAATAAGACCTGGAGCATCGGACAGGATGTTAGCCACTTCACAAAAGAAAGGCTGGAAAAGTGTATCAACCTGAAACTTGTTGAGCAAAAATGACCAATCTACAGGCATTCTTAAAACTAGCCGGCGACGTCAGCGACAATGAAGCTAGAGACTTACTCGAATTTGACGGTATAGACCCTAATGGAACTTGGGACCCTACAAACCAGACTTTGAAGTGTGGGATTTATGGCGCTGCCTTAAACCATTTGGATCAGGACGGCATAGGGATAGCTCAAACATCAGAAGGTGGCTATTCAATCTCTTACGATAGAGCAAATAAGGCCAAATACATGGAACGCCTGGCTAATGATTCAGGTTGTAATAATCTGATCAGCAAGTACCGAACAAAACCAGTGATCACCGATAAGTCTTCAATGTGGTAATCCCTAAGCAATATCCTCACTATTTAGAAGTCTATCAAACAACCGGCGGCCATGAAAACGAAAATGGCGACTGGGTGCCTGGTACACCTTCGTGGATAAGTATTGGTAATTGCCGGGTAGAGGTTGCAAAGCAGAATGCCTTTAAAACCGGAATCGATGGCACCAGAATTTATTATTTCGCTACCATTTACGGACCACTTCCTAAATGGGATTTAAAAGAAGGTGATCAGATTCGAGTAACGATCAGGGGGATAGTTAAAAACCTGACTGTGAAAATGATCGATATCGGCTCCCAATTAAACAACCGGCTATGGGTTTAAAACTCACACCAAAATTTAAAGTCACTGATCTATTAAAACAGGTCAAAGACGATATAGACCGTATTGAGAATGACATTTTAGAGCGCTTTCAGATGGTCGGTGATGAATTTGTAGCCATGGCTAGAAGTCAGCCTAAACCTCCTGGATTTGGTGACGTAACAGGTAATTTAAGAAGTTCAATTGGATACATCGTATTTAGAGACGGCAAACCTGCTTTTGATGATTTCTCTGGTGAAACAGAAGAAGGTAAACAACAAGGATATGACGTTGCAATGGAATTTGAAGACTTACCCCAAAGTGGATTTTGCCTTGTAGTTGTTGCTGGGATGGAATATGCTGCAGCTGTTGAATCAAAAGGATACGATGTTATTTCTGGCAGTTCATTACACGCCGAGAAACTACTTAAAGAATCACTCGAAAGGCTTAAAAAGAAACTATGATAACCCCAAATCAAGCCGCTACTGCTTTATATCAATTATTGAAAGTTCCTGAACTGACAACCCAAATTACCGGATCAGTTCAAAAAGGTAAACGCAAAACAGTAAACGCAGGCGACGAAAAGCAGGATGTTGTAGTTGTTCCATTAGCCAATATCCCGGCTGGACTCCAAGAAGGATACATCAATGTAAATATTCATGTGCAGGATTTTTCAGAAGAAATTAACGGTGTTAATCAATCCCTTCCGGATAATGAGACTATTGATAGAATATCGGCCATTGTTATACCCTTGATAGACGACACTTTCACAGAAAATATTTTATTTTGGATTACCAAGCTAACAACGTTTGAAGAGCCGGATTTAAAAGAACATTATTTGAATATTATGGTGCGCTACGGCCACCCCAATTATTAACCTAGAAAAACCAAAACTTATGGCAATTAAAGTAAAATACAGTATGGCCTCCTTACAAATGGGCCCTGTAGGTGCAGACGGTGGCATGGGAACTGATCTTGTTGATGTTGACGATCCGGTAAGAGACACCGCCGTCATTACACAAGCAGACGGAACCAAAACGCCATTCCCTCAAGAAATTGCAGACGATCCATATTTCGCTGTCACTATCCCTGGTGATAAAGAGCTGGATATCGATTTCTATGCAAAGAACGCTGCTCAAATGAAGAAGATTTGCGGCGGTACCGTCACTCCTGGTGCGAGCGGAGCGCCGGATTCATGGTCACCTGGACCAGACGAACCTACCGAACAAAGCGTAGCAATCACAATGAAAGATGGTTCTAAAATCGAACTGGCACGTGTGAATGTAAACTTTACGTTTGAATGGAAATTCCAGCGTAGCGGTTTGCCACTGATCCACGTAAAAGGCGATATCCTGAATCCTGTTGATCCAACGACCGGTCTGCCACACGCAACCGCTAAATGGATTAAAGTAACGGACGCTCCCACAGCCTAATCTAAAAGAATCTAAAAAGGATAAAAACCCTTCCTTCGATAAGGGAGGGTTTTTTATAAAAACCATTTATGCTTAAAGAAACAGCAGACGTAATCTTAGAAAGCCCATCATATTCGTTTCACGTGGATTATCCAGTTAAAAAGCGAAAATTCTTAAAAGTAATCACAGAAACTGAAAGGAAAGAATTTACTATCAATCCGCTTTGCCTTCATTCAATGATCAGAATCAGCCGTGAAGTCTTAAAGATTGATCCTGAAAAAGTCAAAGCTGATTCCAGTATGATTTCCTCCACTTATAACATTCTGGTAGCAAATGGAAGTCAACTAGAGAAGATTGTGGCTTATGCCATCTTAAACAGCGATCAGGAACCGGATAGTGAGCTTTTACGGATACTAGGATATATGAACTCAAACGATCTAAAAGAAGCCTATAAAGCCATTTTAAACCAATTAGATGTAACGGGTTTTATAAGTTCTATAATCTTAATCAGAAACGTAAATCTGATGCAGATGAATCCAAAGGACGAGGGGAGCTAAATAGCCTCTTTGCGTTTATCGGAAACGCAGCACATTATTTCAGCTGGACACCTGAATATATAGAAAAAGGAATCAGTTATACCAAACTAAGAATGTTACTAGCCACAATACCATCTTACGATTTCGATGAAAAAGAAAAAGAAGAAGTTATTGAAGCCAAAACAGCAAGCGACATTCTAAAATTTATTGAATAATGGCAGAAGATAGAAGTTTACAGTGGAATGCCAGAATTGACTTATCAAAATTCACTTTAGATGCAAAGAATATCGACAAGATTCTTTCGCAGCTAGGTGCTAATGGAATTGATTCAACTGCTTTAGAAGCTACCATTAAAGAAGTAGGTCAGACTGCCGTTAAGGTTCAAAAAGAAGTAGCACAGGAAGTCGCACAAGCTCAATCTAAAATGAACGCTTCATTGGTCCAGGAAGCGCAAAAAGCACAAAAAGAGATCCAGGGCAAAGGTGTTACCACTATCTTACCTGATGGGTTTGTGCAAACAGAAAAAGCCAAAATCGAAAAGGTTGTTGACTTTTCTAAAGAGCAATTAAAAGAACTGCAATCAGTTGTAAATCAATACGGTATGTCTGCTATCCAGACAAAAGGCAAGAATATAGAACGACCTACAAGGGGGCCTTCCAGTAACTTAAATGCCATTCTAAGCGAATCCATGCAGCAAACCTTATCTGCTGCTAAAACGGCCTTTGCGTCGCTTGATGAGGAAACAAAACAGTATGTTTTAGACCTGGTGGATATGCAGACGGCCTTAAGTCAGGCAGAATCCGCGCAAAAAAGGTTGTCTGCTGCTTTTGCTGCTGGTAAAATCGACCAGAAAGAATACACTCAGGCAACCGCCGCCCTTAAAAAAGCACAGGAAGAGATAAGGGCTGAAATCAAAAACCAGACAGCAGTACAGGAAACCTCTTTAAACTTACAGAACCTCCAGACTAATACATTAAAGGAGAAAAAAGCCGCCCTTGCAGCCTTAAAAACGGCTTATAGCAACCTGACAGATGCGGAGCGTGCCGATTCCGAAATCGGGGGCCAAATGCGTAACCAAATAGCCGATTTGACTACTCAAATCAAAGAGCAATCTCAAGTAGTTACAAAAGGCGTGAATATTATCACTGAATACCGTCAATTAAGGAATAAAATAGCTTCTGATCAATCAGCAGGTATTTTCAATCAGGATGATATAGCCAGAGCTACTTTACTTGAACATTCTATCCAGAACGTAAACAAGCAGATAAAATTACAGGCATCGAACACAAAAGTATTTGATGCATTAAGCCAAGGTGTACAAGGTTTAGTAGGCGCTTTTACCGCTGCCAGCGGTGTTATAGGGTTATTTACTGACGATAACGAAAAGGCACAGCAAATAATCAAAGTTACTACCAGTGCCATGGCCACGTTAATGGGTGTTCAACAATTGGCACAAGTTCTAAACAAAGATAGCGCAGTAAACGTCTACGTTAGAAACTTGCTTGCAAAGAATGCAGCTATTAAATCCGGAACTACTGCCCAGACGGCTGGCAATGTAGCCACTGTAGAAAACACGGCAGCCGAAAATGCAAATATTGTTACCAAAGAAGCCGAAATTGCAGTCACAGAAGGTGCCACAGCCGCACAATGGTCTTTAAATGCTGCTATGGAAGCAAACCCCGTAGGAGTTGTATTAATAGCTATAACAGCCGTTATAGGAGCATTCGCCTTATTTACTTCTGGTGCTGACAAAGCAACAAAAGCACAAGAACGACTGAATGATGTTCTTAAAAAATCAGCCGATTACTTAAACCAGGTTTCCAATCTGCAGAAGTCCATCAGTGACGATAGGGTAAATGCAGCACAACACGCTTTGGATATTGCCAAAGCAGAAGGCAAGTCCAGGCAGGAAATCTTACAATTACAACAAAATGTAAATGACCTAACAAAGCAGGGCGCACTTGAACAGCTTAAAATTAATGGTGTCGATCCGTCACAAGATATTTATGTACAGGTTTTAAAAGCCAGGCAGGAAGCCGCTAAAGCAACTGCAAAAGCTACTGATTATTTCAATCAGAATACTAAAGACCTGACGAATAAGAACTTAACAGTTGATAAGGAAGCCGCTCAAAAAGATCAAAAAATACTTGATGATCACGCCGCTTTTTTAAACTCCAAAGCCGATAAATTGAATCAGTTCTATAACGAGTACGTCAACTCCCAATCTAAAGGAGAATCTGATATCGCTGCGTTCAGTAAAGAATCCCAGGAACGAGCTTTGTCTTCTGATACTGACTACTGGAAAGCCAAAGTAACAATAGCCAAAGAAGGATCTAAAGACTGGTTGAACGCCCAATTAAAATTAAATCAGGCACAGTATAATAATACAGTATCTAATCCTAATGTTACATCTGGTCAAATTTCATTAGCACAGGCTACCAAATTAAAAGCTGATAGGGATGCACAAGTCAAATACAACGACCAGAAATTAAAAGATCAGGCCGATGCTATTCAGGCGCAACTTGACAATGTAAAACAAGGATCCGCAGAAGAACTTCAATTAAAGTTACAATTACTTGACAATCAAAAGAAAGCAGAAATAAACAGCGCGAAGAACAACGCTGCTTTGATCGAAAAGATAAACGCTGATTCCCTTAAAAAACAAGATGATTTAAAAAAGACATACGAAAAAGATCAGGTTGACAGATTATTAGAATTACAGCAAAACTTTGCAAAAGAGCAACTGGCCAACCTAAGCCCTGACAGTGATTCTTTTTTAGCCTTTACCAAACAGCTACAGAACCTCCAGGGTCAATCACAGACAAAGACCGCCTTAGATGCTGCAGCCAAATCAAATCCCGCCATTAATCCAAAATTAGTCCAGGATGCACTAAACATCAATGGTGAAAATTATGAAGATTACGCAAAGAAGATAGAAAATATTGATTCTGATCTAGCCCAGAAAATCAGAACAATTTGGGCAGAAACGAATAATAAAAATGCACAGTCCGATAACTCCTTTACAAACAATTTATTACGCAATGCAAACCGGATAGCCGATATCAAAGCGGATATCGCAAAAGAAAAGAATAACGCTGTATTGAACAATCCAAACAGCTCCAATTTTGATATCGCAAATGCCAATCTAAGTAATAATAAAATTGATCAGCAAAGGCAGGAAGATTATTTAAAAAACCTTGAAAATACATACAGCTCCGCTAAAGATATAATATCAAAGTTTGTTAGCGACGTACAGGCAGATTATGGGAAAATAAAAGATCTTTCAGATAACGATTCTAATATAAGCAAAGCGCTGGATGGATTGAAAGATCCAGAAGCCAAAAAAAATCTGGAAGCAATCCTTATTAAACTTCATGATTTAAACTTATCGGCAGAGGAACTTCAAAAAAGGAAAATTTCAGCTGTCTTTGAAGGATTAAGCCAGATAGGTAGTGAAATTTCTTCTATTGGGCAAAGCATATCTTCTTTAAATGAATCTCTAGGCGATACATTGGACACTATGGGAAGCCTTGTTTCAGCAGGTGCAGAATTAGGCGCTTCTATTGCATCAGGGAACGCCACAGGTATAGTATCTTCTAGCTTAGGACTTATTGGGTCTATATTTTCAATGTTTTCTAAAGCAAAAGAATCTGCCATCAAAGCCCAGAAGGAGCTTTTAGATGCCCAAGATCAAATGAATATCGGGCAAATACAATACAACCAGTATTTGCGGGAACAAATGAATATTCAAGACGGTATTGTAAAAGGAACCCTTGCAGAGCTAGCAGCCCAAAGAGATTTAATCAAAACCAAACAACAAGGTAACAAAAACGATTTAGAAGACTACAAAAGGTTTTTAATAACCACGGGGCAACAAATTACCGGTAGACATAAGGAAAAGTATGGAGGTGTTTTCGGAATCGGCAAAAAAACAAAAGTTGTAGAAGAGTATGGAGATTTAGGGATTAACGGAAGCATGACCGATCAGCAAATTGCAGATTATCTTAAAATGCTTGAGTTAACTGGTGAACTGGACGACCGTACCAAAAAATATGCTGATGCTTTCATACAGGCGAACGATGAAGCGGTCGCGCTGGGTTCTACTTTGGAAGATTTGAACGAACAGATAGCTGAAACATTCGCAGGGTCAACATCTGATTCAATCGCTCAATCCATTGTCGACGGATTAAAGGCCGGCAAGAGGTCATTTGAAGACTTTTCCGATGACATAAATACCATATTATCAAATTCAATCTTTGCCAGCATTAAAGATTCTCTGATCAGCGGCCCGGTTAAAAAAATCATGGACCAGTTCCTTAGCGATTTTAATCAGAACGACGGCGGGATGCTCACTGCTGACGAAATACAAGTATTACAAAGTCAATTAAAAGATGCTATTGCATACGGTACCCAGGCTTATGATGCTGCTATGCAAGCTTTCCCTGAATTAAATCAAGCTTCTGATCAATCCTCTGCCCTTTCTGGTCAAATCAAAGGCATAACTCAGGACCAGGCTAGCGAATTAGGCGGCTTATTTAGAAATAATCTTGACCAGACCAAAAACATTGTTTCGCAGGTGAAAATATCCAATGATTATTTAGTTCAAAACATGAACTATTTGAAAAATATTGAGAAAAACACCAAAGACACCGCTGATAATGTAGCAGTTACTAACAAAAAGCTGGATCAGGTAATTAATAATACTAAAAGTCAATCTCTTAGAGATATAGGAGGCGTATCATGAACTTTCCAAACAGGATAATAATAAACGATCAGGATGCTTGGGTTACATGGCACCTTCTGTTTTTAAAAGGTCAATACAAAGAACTTTTAAAGGCGCCTAAAAGAAAGGAAAATTTAGCTCAGCCATGGAATGACCAGGACGGTACCGAAAGGGATGTTTCTTCACTTAATTTTGGATCCAGAAGCCTTTCTATTCCCTGTGCGGTTCATGGTAATACATCCGCTGCAGCCTGGTTAAACTATGATGCATTCATAAATTATATAAGAACGTGCGGTTATTTCATCTTAGAAGTTCCGCCTTTAGGAATGGAGTTTAAATTGCTCTACGATGATATGGCAAGCATGGACAACCCAGCACCATATTATAACCAAGACGGCACAACCATACTCCAATTCACGCTATCCCTCATTGATGACTTTCCATTCTTCAATGACACAGTGTATCCATTAATAGATACAGGATCAGATGAAGGCGGTGAGTATTTGAGTGATGCAGACGGTGAATTTTTACTATACGAATAACAACCCATTAGGGGATACGAATAACAATAAAAAAATTAAGATATGCCAGATATAAAAGGAAAAAAGATTAATCAGCTGGATGATGGCAATGCAGTAGTAGATCCGCTGTTTGTTTTGGGAGATCAGGACGGGAAGGCGTATAGGTTGGGGATGCAGGATATGAAAACGAACCTGGCAAAAATTACAGCTGATGCGCCTATGATACCCGATAATATAAGTTTGAATACAATTACGTCTCCTGGATACTATACGCTTGATAAGACTATTTTTAAAAATAACAGATATCCCTTTAGTCCTTTTGGTATAAAAAGAGGTATTTGGGTGCCAAACAATCTGTTATTAATAGTTACACAAGATGGGGCGGTTTTACATCAATCGATAGTCTTTGTAGGTGCTAAAAATACAGTAGTCAGCAGATCTTATAACCCAGGAGGTATCTTCCCGAGAGGTGCGATAGATCAGCAAAGTGGATCATCTCCTGGTGATAAAAATTTATGGTCATTATGGGAAATTATTTCCGGATTAATACAAATAGATTTGTGTTATTCGCAGGTGTTAGGAGGGTATACAGAGGATTCAATCCAGTCTTTAAGCGACTATGCCGTGCAAGGAAAATATGAAATATACCCTTGGCAATTAAACGCAGATGGCACCAGCACATATTTCCATGCTGATAAAGACCATATGCTGGCAATCGGCTTTCCTGATATTAGTAAATTTATCTCAAATGCAGTATACTCTTCTTATACATACCTGGAAGTTCGGTATACGGCCTCCAACACAGGAATGGGAAACTTTATTCAAAGCGTATATACACAATATGGAAATGTTACAATTGCAAATTGGAAGTCGATACCTGCTGTACTGAGCCGTGTAGGTGGCGTTTCTTATAACTCATTAGGATTTCACGGATCTGGGACCTTTAATGATTGGCTTCCATCAGAAAATCTAACATTAAGAGTTTTGGGTATTGGATCCGTTAATGCAATAGATAATCAGTTGCCCGCCGGTACGGCAACTATGCCTCCGCTCGCTTTCACACCAGGCGTGCAGGCCCAAAACCCTGTTGTAAAAGGCGCAATAAACTATGACGGAACAGACCTCTTTTATATTGACAATGCGGGTGCCAAACATAAAATAACCTCTACAATCGTATAACATGACAAAAATAAGTTTAGACCCAATAATGGGCATTAAGTTGGAAGCTCGGGTAAGAGCGCTTACCTATAATCTTGAAGGAAAAACGGTTACCGTTTACACTCGCATACTTCCAGTGGATGATAATGGTAGTGAGATTGACAATCCGGTATTAAAACCCTTCGACAAAGAACTAGTCGCTGACAATAAAACAATCGTCAATAAAAGCGACGGAAGCTATGTGGATACCAATGCAGAGGGATTTTGTTTCGACGAACTGACCATGCAGGGTGAATTTGATTATTTCCAGTCCATGGCCAGCACACACCCGGTAATCGTAAATGATATGATCCTTCAAAAATTACAGCAGGCTAAAACTTGCGGTAAGTTTCAAATATAAGATATGGCAGTTAAGGCAAAGAAAATAAATCAACTCCCGGACGGAACGCCGGATCAAGATAGCTGGATCCCATTCTCCAATAAGGATGGCAAATCTTTCCGGTTCCCAATGCTCGAAATGGGCGGAAGGGATTTTACTGGTGCCAAAAGTGCTATCGTTGCCAGGCCAAAGCAAACCGCTGCAAAAGTTCAATTGTTTGGCGACATGACAGGGATTGGTAAAGATCTGCCAGTAAGAATGGTATTGAAATATAACGACGAAAACGGCACTGTATTTACAAAGCTGGCCGACGTTGAATGGCAAGGCGCTACATCATTGGGGAACCCTAAAAAAAGTTATTCAATCGACCTATTAAATATTGATGAAGATGAGTTTAAGATCAAGTTTGGTGATTGGGTAAGTATTGATAGCTTTCATTTGAAATCAAACTATAGTGATGTGCTGGGCGTCAGAGATATAGGTATTGCAAGGATTGCAAAGCTTGTTTGGGAAACACGTCCACAAAGTCAGGCGTTCCCCTGGTCTGTATCCTACAGTCGAGGTCTACCAATTAAAAAAATTAAAGACTCGGGCGCAAGGGGTGTTATTGACGGCTTTGCGTGTGAGTTGTATGTAAATGGAGACTACCAAGGTCTTTATAGCTGGAATTTGTCCAGGAAGCGCCAAAACTTCAACATGGACAAAGGCGAAGTTTTACAGATAATGGCTGGTGCGGAAAATTTTTACGCATTTCCTCCGTCTGCACCATGGTATAGGGCTGACCAATGGGATATCAAGAACCCTAAATTTGACGTTACGGCACCTCAGGAAACCCAGGATGCACTAACCAGAGTTATACAATTCGTGCAAACCTCGACTCAATCTGATTTTACCGCCAACGCTGATCAGTACTTAAAAATTGATGCAGTAATTGATTATTTCCTAATTATGTTGGTCTTCTGGTGTACTGATAATCGAGTTAAAAATATGAATCTGGTTACTTATGATGGACTTGTATGGTGGCCGTGTCTGTACGACATGGATCGGTCAATTGGGATTCGACATGAAGCGCCTTTATGGGGAGACATTGTAGGCCCTGAAATGTACTCAGATATAAATGATCCGTTTTGGCAAATTTCATTGATGTATGTCAAGTCATTGGCTGGATTCAAAGGAAGGTATGATGCAAGATATGCCGAACTCCGAAACAAATATTTTAATGCCGAATTTTTGCAGCCATTTTTCAGCGAATTGTCCAGCACGTATCCGTACGATTTGTGGAAAGACGACATCGACTTGTGGGGTGCTGATGGTAACCACAGGATATTATCAAATGTAGGCCAAGTTATCGACTTTCTTATTGGCAGATTTGCACTACTTGATCCTCAGTTCAATTACGATCCCAACCCGCAATCTTTATTATTATGACCCTAACCATATACCGAAATACCGCCGAACACTTAACCCTGAATATCGCAGCCGATGGCATAGCGACATTCACTCATTCCCTTATGGCAGAACATAAGGTGGCGTGTCAATTTAAATCAGCGGTACCGCTAGATTTGAAAAAAGGCGATTACATTACTTATGCTGGCGTTAAGTTTACTTTAAACTTACCTCCGGAAGTCGACCGTACAAATACCTTCACGTATAGCTGCTCATTTGAATCACCGATTTACAATTCTTACAGTAAAGTCTTTATGGATGAAGGAGATGCAGAATTTGACTATAATGCAGCCACTCCAAATGATATTTTACAGCTATGGGTGGACAACATGAATGAACTTGACCCAGGCTGGACAATCGGTGAAGTGGATGATATGCCAGTACAAAACTTCTCTTTTTCAAATGTAAAATGCAGAGAAGCTTTAAATACAATTGCCACTCAATTTGGGTTAGAATACTGGGTAAATAATAAAGAAGTCCATCTAGTGAAAAAAGCAGGTGCTGATACCAACTTGAGATTTCAATACGGACAAGGGAACGGATTATATCAGCTTACTAGAAAAAACATCGATGATAAAAACATCGTTACAAAATTATATGCTTTTGGGTCTGATAAGAACCTGGATTACACCTATGGAAGTAAAAGATTGAGATTAAGCGCTCCATTGACCCAAAATACAGACTTATACGGTACTGAAGAAGGCGTGGTTAATTTTGACGATATATATCCTCATAGAGAAGGTAAAGTTACGGCCGTGGGTGAAGGTAGCTTGAGCATTACTGATTCCGCCCTAGATTTTAATATTAATGACTATCTGATTGGTGGTACGACTGCAAAGATTACTTTCTTAGACGGTGATTTCGCAGGTGTGACGTTTGAGATAGCCGCAAATGGGTACGATCCTGTTACTAAAACAATCAAATTTAATCCGTATACCGACGATACTGGTTACACTTATCCCAACGATCTAAGGACCGCCCGTGTCGGTGATACTTATTCACTGTTAGATATTCTGATGCCACCATCTTACGTAGCAGCTGCTGAAGCTGAATTACTAGCCCGGGCAACTGAATACCTGGCTGAAAACAGCGTGCCTCGTGTGGCTTATGGACTGCAAATAGATCCGATCAACGCCAAAAAGAAAGGTATTAGCATTGGCATAGGCGATCGGGTTAAAATCGTAGATACTAAGCTGGGTATCAATGCTCAAATAAGAGTAACAGCAATTTCTTATCCACTATACAGACCTTATCAAATAACAGCTACTATTGCCGATAAAGTGGAACCTACTTTAGTACAAAGGCTGATTGCAAAAGATGCTGAAAATAGTACTCTGATTGGGCAAGTGGATAGAAGTAGAATAGATGGGTACCGCAGAGGTTATCAGAATCAATTAAGGCTACAGGATTTGATCTTTGATCCGTCCGGAGATTATTTTGATCCAGGTAATTTCCGTCCTGGTTCAATTGAGACTTTGATGTTGTCAGTGGGTGCCAAAAGTCAGGCATTTATGCTTAGTGGCGGACGTGTAACAGTCTCAAACGATAATTTAAACGCAGCTTTCACGGCCACAAAGCTGATCCATTACAATTTAAAAGTTGACGGTTTAGGATCTACATGGTCAATCCCTTCAGCGAATCTTGATATTCCCGATCTGGACAAACCTTATTATATCTATGCCAAATGCTCAAAAACAGCATTAACAGGCACGTGGGTTGTTAGTGAAGATCAAATACTGGTAGATGACGTTCCGGGTTATTATATGCTTAGTGTGGGCGCCATCTATGACGTTCAGGACGGATTTAGGGGCGTAGGGCTTACTTATGGATTTGCTTCAATTAATGGGCGGATCATTACAGCAGGTAGAATACAGTCTTTAGACGGGACCATTTACTTTGACCTGGATTCAAATCAGTTCTTTTTTGGTGATGCCAGCTCAAGTATTGACTGGAATGTCAGCAACGAACGAGCAGTAACGCTAAATGGCACATTAATTCAACGCGCGCCCGGTGTTGTGGGTCCGGTTCCTTTGGACCGTGGTTCTTATGTGCCTGGCCAGACTTATTTCCCTGGTGACCGGGTATTCTATAATGGCCAAACCTACTTGTATATTGGTGAAACTGCTACTGATGACAAAGCGCCCACCGATACCGATTATTGGCAGATATCAGCGGCTAAAGGTGATAAGGGCGATAAAGGTGATAAGGGTGATCAAGGACCACAAGGGGTTCAGGGCGTTCAAGGTGATGACGGGAATCAAGGCGTACCAGGTACTCCGGGCGCTGATGGCAAAACATCTTATTTTCATGTAGCGTATGCCGACACTATTACAGGCGGCGGGTTTACACAAACGCCGGGCAACAAAGCTTATACAGGTGCTTATGTAGACTTCATTGCTGAAGATAGCACAGACCCTTCAAAATATCAATGGAATCTTACGAAAGGAATCCAGGGAGACCAAGGAATACCAGGCATTGGGCAAGATGGTAAAACGGAATATTTACATATTGCCTATGCTAATAATATAACAGGATCTTTAGATTTTTCAGTAAGTGATCCTACTGATAGAGCATTTATAGGCCAATACGTCGATTTTGACATTAACGATTCTACCGATCCAACTAAATATAAATGGAAAAAATGGGAAGGCGATGCAGGGCAAAATGCAATTATAGGCGTACTAACCAATGAAAGTCACACGATCCCTACGGACGTAAACGGCAATAATGGCAATTTTACAGGAGCTAACACTGAATTGGTGATCTACAACGGCGCCGTTAATGATAGCGCTAATTGGGCTGTCACTGCTGCAAAGTCAGCTGGTGTTACCGGCTCTTTGTCTGGGAAGGTGTACGCTGTTACAGCGATGACAACCGATACCGGTTACGTTGATCTAACGGCCACCAGATCCGGTTATAGCTCCATTACAAAAAGGTTTGTATTATCCAAATCAAAGCAAGGGGCAAAAGGCGATCAAGGTTCGCAGGGGGCTCAGGGTGAGCAAGGACTACCTGGACAGAAAGGCGATCAAGGCATACAAGGTCCTAAAGGCGATGACGGTCTTAGCACATACTTCCATACAGCATACGCCAATAATAATACGGGTACTAGTGGCTTTTCTACTTCTGATGCGACGGGGCGGTCTTTTATTGGTACTTATGTAGATAATTCGCCAACAGATTCTACCGATCCAAGCAAATATACCTGGATGGAGACTAAAGGTATTCCAGGCGACCAGGGTATACCTGGGGTAAAAGGAAACGACGGCACAACTGAATACCTTCACATAGCCTATGCAACAAATAACACTGGTACGGCTGGATTCTCAACCACCGACGGTACGAATAAGACTTTTATCGGCCAATATATTGATAATACATCGGCTGATAGTTCTGATCCAGGCAAATACACCTGGTCTCCATGGAAGGGCTTAGACGGTAGTGACGGGGAAAATGCAACCGCTTACTGGCTGGTTAATTCAGTACCCGCAATTGCTAAAAATGCAGCTGGGGTTTATACTCCCGCTTCTATAACCGTGATGGGGCGGTCACAAACAGGATCCACTGCACCAGTAGCTTATGCTTGTAGATTTATTATTCAAGAAAGCGCTAACGGCACAAGCTACACAACCAAATACACCAGCCCAGCAAATGAATCTTCAAAGGCTTATACACCAAGTGCAGGTATTAAGTCTCTTAAAGTTCAGATGTATTTAGCAGGTGGAACTTCGTTTCTACTCGATGAACAGGTAGTTCCCATAGTAAGTGATGGTCAAAATGGGCAGGATGGCAACGATGGTGCCACTGGTCCAACTGGCAACTACGTCGAACACAGATTCGCTAAAAACGGTTCGCCAACTGCCGCACCCACACTAGACGACGACAATGCCAATCCTCCGGGTTGGACTACTGCACAACCTGCTGTAGGATTATTGGAATATCTATGGATGACCACCGCAACTAAAACGGCAGCTGGTGCTTTGGTGACGAATTGGAGTGCAGCTACGAGGCTAAGTGGCCCTAAAGGTGACAATGGACCTACACCCACTTATCGAGGTCTTTGGGATTCGGGTACAGTATATCATGGCACCGATTTACTTGTAGAAGCTGTTAAATACACTGATAACATTTATTATTTAACCCGTGTGGATGCTGGGAATATCCCAGCAGGGACGCTTCCAACAAATACAGACTATTGGAACTCAATTGGAGCCAACTTTGAAAGCGTTGCTACTGGGTTGTTATTGGCAGATTATGCCAGAATTGAAAAGCTGATTGTGGGAGAACTAGCAAGCGAAGCCCCAAATAGTTCAGGGATTTATTCTGTTCCTTATCTTAAGGCTAAAGATGCGGAAATTGACTTTTGGCCAGCTGGTACAACGGCATCAGAAGAGGCTAATCCTGCATCTAAAGCGCTGGCAAGGATCGGCAAAGGTGTTGGGTTTATGCAATCTTCTGGCGAAAATAGACCCGGATTCTCTGCCAGGGATGTTGAAGGGGATAACCGATATTCAGAAATGACCTCAGCGGGTATTTTTACCAATGGTAGCAATGTATCTGGATTGCCTTCATTTTCGGTAACAAATAACGCTTCAATAGCAGCGCTTTTATTCGGGAGAAACAATGGCCTTAACGGCATAAGCGCCGCCATTTTAGGAGTGGATGGCACAACTGATGCAGACGGATCATCGGCTTCCTATGGAGGCTACTTCAATACTCTGTTTGGAGGTGGCTTGCATATAGGCACAAAAAGTTTATCCGTAGCAACGACTTATGTTGTTGAAGATGGTATTTCGCTTATATCGACTTATGCAGATTCGGCATCTACTACATACATAGATCTACCCGCTCATCCCAAACCTGGACGGTATGTAAAGGTGGTTTATCCTCATGCATGGGGGAATCCAGATACTGTGATTGTTAGAGGCAATGGACATGATATAAATGGCGTAAAGGGAGAAATTGCTAGCTCAGTAAATGTCAAATATAATTTCGGCCTTCAAAATTCTGATTCTGCGACATTCTCAAATCAAACCGAGTTCTTTTTTGACGGATCTAATTGGATCTATTCTCGAATATATTACTGGTACAATGAATAACAATTAAAATCCTAACCTATGCCACCACCAATTACACTACCAGAGGATGCAAAAGAAGAACTTCCACCTGCAACCGCAAAGGCTTCAAAATATCGAGGTTCTTTCCTTTGGTGGGTGCTTATGGTCCTTTATACAACGCTGCTTTTTTATCAAAGAGCTTTGCTTCATGACAAAGACAAACAAATTGAAGACGGGCAATTAAGAGAAAGTAAAAAGGACTTTACAATCGAACGACAACAAAAGAAAATAGACAGTATCAGCGGACTATTCATGTCACTTTATTTTAAACAACAAGCCACAAACCAGGAAGTAAAAAACTTAAAGGAGGGCAAAAAATGAAACACTTAATAACAAAGATAATAGCAGTAGCTGGGGCAACAATAGCCCTGGCGCTATTCTGGCCTGAAAAAACAGCCTATAATCAGATTAGGCACGATTCGTTACGGGTTGAACACAAAGCGAACTATGTAGACAGTTTTTTACTCTCATACGATTCAACACAGCAGCTATTAAAAGAGGTCAAACGGAAACGCCGACACAAGACTATTAGCGTAAAAACAAAAGTGATCCGGCTTATAAAGCATGATACTGTAGCTGTTTACAGAACGAAATACAGGCCGCTACCTGCAATGGTAGATAAAGATACCTATTACAGGTTACAGCGCTTATATGCAGATTCGTTAGCTCAGGCAAGGCAGGATTCTATCGATTGGGCGCATAGAGGGATATTTAAAAAGATTTTCGGACCTAAAAAACAGAAAGATGAAACGAAATAAATTATTTGATATGTCTGGCTGGATATTCCTACTGCTACTAATTCTGTCCAGCTGTCACACCGAAAGGCAGACACAGGAAGTTGTAAACAATGCGTTATCCAACCAAGATGCATTTGCACAGCTGGGAATGTATTGGCAGGGATTGCATCCATGTATCAATGATAGTACCACGGTAACAGATACTTTATTTTTACCTGGACAGCCCGCACCCGCTCCAGATACTGTACGCAGAAATGATACAGTGTTTATAACTAAGCCTTATCCAGTACACGACACTTTGCGCAAAACTGTTACCAATACCGTAATCGATGGCAGGGCATTACAGCAAGCAAATGATTCAATAGCTAAATACAAGGCTAAATCAGCCGGGTTATGGGCAGATTCGATACATAACGCACAATTATACCAATCGAACCTAAAAGCCGAAAAAAAGAAAACTAGTAAGGCTAACTGGCGTTTTGTCTGGGCTTGTATTGCAGTGGGCGTACTGGTATTTAAGAAGCCTTTACTATCCCTGGCTACTGGTGGATGGAGTAAAATATTAAAATTATTAAAACTAGTGTAATGCCAAAAGTAAAAGAGGAAATGCCCGGATATTATGAGTTCTTTTGTCCAGGCTGCAAAATAGAACATCCTATAAATACAAATCCTGAATTTGGCCCAGTATGGGAGTTTAATAAAGATCTGGACAAACCCACTGCTTTGCCATCATTATTATGGAATGTAGGCGGTGCCAATCCATCTACACCTATCTGCCATTCCTTTATCAGAGATGGCCAGATTCAGTTTTTAAATGACTGCACCCATGACTTGAAAGGGCAGACAGTTGATATTCCAGAAATAAAAGATTAAGCCAATGATCATACCCTATGACTACACCTCCTTATGGGATGCCATGAAAATAACCGACGAAAAGGCCGTCTCTGACCAGGCAGACAAGGCTATTAAGAACAAAGCAAGGTATCAGTCTGTAGCCACCGCTACTGGGCTTCCTTGGGCTGTTATTGCCTGTATTCATTATAGAGAATCCGGATATAGCTTTTTAACCCACCTACATAACGGAGACCCACTCACCAAAAGAACTACACACGATCCTAAAGGTAGGCCGCTGGCATTACCTAAGTCTGGTAAATTCCCTTATACCTGGGAGGAATCAGCCATCGATGCTATTAAAATGAAAGTAACTGATAAAATAAACGGACTGGACGGTAAAGAAGGTTGGGTACTTAATGAAGCATTGTATCTGTTTGAGATATACAACGGCCTGGGTTATCGGAAATATCACGATATGAATAGTCCTTATCTGTGGTCTTATACTCAATGGTATACTAAGGGAAAGTACGCCTATGACGGGGTATTCAGTGCTACTTTGGTAGATAAGCAAATCGGCTGCGCTCCATTGCTGGCTATGATAGAAAGAAAAGATGCAGGTTGGCTATAATTCCTTACCTTTGATTGCTGTTCGGCCTTAACTTGGTTATGTCTGGGCAGCTCACATTTTACGATGTACAATTTAATGGATGCCTCTATTTCCCGGTAGGGGCTTTTTTAATTGTGGCGATTTCGCCATAAATAGAAAGGATACCCTGAAATAAGGCACCCTTTCTATTACTTATCCAGCCAACTGGGTATCACTGTTATAAAAGGCTCTTCCTTTAATTCGCCTTCTTTGTCCACGTGCAAGGGTCTGGCCGTTTTAATTCCTGCTGGGCAATCCGGATCCACAAAAGTAAGATGGCATCTAATCTCTTTTGTACCATACTCAAAGATTGTTTGGTAGCCGAAAAATTTGCATAGCAT
>Ga0164242_10000918_pt1 | contig 34944 bp, 22 predicted proteins | sample OricomgcompostMG_FD_108783 | JGI IMG/M metagenome (GOLD analysis project Ga0164242, IMG submission 108783) | Miracle-Growth compost microbial communities from Emeryville, California, USA - Original compost - Miracle growth compost (MG) ... | reverse complement strand
GCCGCTGGGCCGCGCCGAGGTCACGCTGACGATCGACAACTCCGACAACGCGCTGCCGATCGACTACACCGAGGTCTCGATCACCCGGCGGATGTTCCGCGAGGGCAGCAGCGAGTACGAGATCAACGGCGAGCAGGTCCGTCTGCTGGATGTCCAGGAACTGCTGTCCGACTCCGGCATCGGCCGCGAGATGCACGTCATCGTCGGCCAGGGCCAGCTCGATGCTGTCCTCTCGGCGCGTCCGGAGGACCGCCGCGGTTTCATCGAGGAGGCCGCGGGCGTCCTCAAGCACCGCAAGCGCAAGGAAAAGGCGCTGCGCAAGCTCGAGGCGATGCAGGCGAACCTCACCCGCGTCACCGACCTGACCAACGAACTGCGCCGCCAGCTCAAGCCGCTGGGCAAGCAGGCCGAGATCGCACGACGCGCCGCCGGCGTGCAGGCCGAGTTGCGCGACTCCCGGCTGCGCCTGCTGGCCGACGACCTGGTGACGCTGAGCCAGCAGGTGCAGCGCGAGGTCGCCGACGAGGAGGCGATCCGCAGCCGCCGCAAGGAGGTCGAGACGGCCGCCGAGGCGACGTCCGCCCGCGAGGCCGAACTCGAGGCGGCGATGGCGGCCGACGCGCCGCTGGTCGCCCGAACCCAGGAGACCTGGTACCGGCTGTCCGCGCTCGAGGAGCGTTTCCGCGGCACCGCGTCGCTCGCCGCCGAGCGGGCCCGCCACCTGTCGGCCGAACCCGAGGAGCGCCGCGCCGGCCGCGACCCCGAGCAGATCGAGGCCGAGGCCGCGCAGGTGCGCGAGGAGGAGGACCGGCTGCAGGCCGACCTCGCCGAGGCGAAGGGCGTCCTGACCGAGGCGGTCGGCGATCGTCAGGAGCTCGAACGCCGGCTGACCGAGGCCGAGCGGGCGTTGGTCGCCGCGGCGCGCGCCGTCGCCGACCGGCGCGAGGGCCTGGCCAAGTTGACCGGGCAGGTGAACGCGCTGCGTACGCGCGCGGCCGCCGGCGGCGAGGAGATCGCCCGCCTCTCCGCCGCCGCCGCGGCGGCCCGCGAGCGTGCGACCAGCGCCGAGAACGAGCTCACCCGCGTGCAGGACGAGGTCGGTGCGCTCGACGAGGGCGAGTTCGGGCTCGACGCCCGCCACGAGGCCGCGGTGGCGGCGTTCGAGGCCATCGAGGCACGGGTCCGGGAGCTGACCGACGCCGAGCGCGAGGCCGAGCGCGAGCGCTCCACGTGGGCCGCGCGGGCCGACGCGCTCGCCCTGGGCCTGGCCCGCAAGGACGGCGGCGGCGCGCTGCTCGCCGCGGGGGACCGGCTGCCCGGCGTCCGCGGCTCGCTCGCCGCGCTGCTGACCGTCGAGCCGGGCTTCGAGGCCGCGATCGCGGCAGCGCTCGGCGCGGCCGCCGACGCGATCGCCGTCGAGTCGCTGGACTGCGCCGTCGCCGCGCTGCGGCACCTGAAGACCGAGGACGCCGGGCGCGCCGGACTGGTCGTCGGCGGCGTGGGCGCACCGGCGCGCACGTCCACCCCGCTGCCCGCCGGCGCCCGGTCGGCCGTCGACGTCGTCCGCACCCCCGACCAGTTCACCGGCGCGGTCGCGCTGCTGCTCGACGGCGTCGTCGTCGTGGACGATCTCGACGCGGCGCACCGCATCAGCTCCGGCGGCGCCGCCCGTGTCGTCACCCGCGACGGGGACGTCCTCGGCCCGGGCTGGGTGCAGGGCGGCTCGTCCTCGACGCCGAGCGCGATCGAGATCCAAGCGGCCGTCGACGAGGCACGGCAGAAGGCCGACGACGCCGGCGCCCGCCACGAGCGGTTGCACGCGCAGCTGACCGAGTCCCGCGCCCGCTCCGAGGAGCTGCGCGCCGAGGTCGAGCGTGCGCTCGAGGCGCTGCACGAGTCCGACGCGCGGCTGTCCGCCGTCGCCGAGCAGCTGGCCGAACTCGGCCAGGCGGCCCGTTCCGCCGCGGCCGAGGCGTCCCGGCTGGACGAGGCCCGCGTCGCCGCCGAGCAGGCCCGCGACCGCGACCTGGCCGGCCTGACCGAACTCGAGGAGCGGCTGCACCTCGCCGAGACCCAGGCCGACGACGTCACCGAGCCGGACACCGGCGAACGCGACAGCCTGCAGGCCGAGGTCGCGCGTGCGCGGCAGGCCGAGATGGACGCCCGCCTCGCGGTGCGTACCGGCGAGGAGCGGGTGCGCGCCGTCGCCGGCCGCGCCGACCAACTGATGCGCGCGGCCGAGATCGAGCGTGCCGCCCGCCGCCGGCAGGAGGAGGCCCGAGCCGCGCGTGTCCGCGGCGCGCGCATCGCCGCCGCCGTCCGCGACGCCGCACAGCAGGCACTGGCCCGCATCGAGACGTCCGTCGCCGCCGCCGTCGCCGAGCGCGACGCGGTGCAGCAGTCGCGCGTCGCCCGTGAGAGCGAGCTGCAGACCGTCCGCGCCCGCGGCCGGGAGCTCGCCGAGGAGCTGGCGCGCCTCACCGACGCCGTGCACCGCGACGAGATGGTGCGGGCCGAGCAGCGGCTGCGCATCGAACAGATCGAGACGCGCGCGGTGGACGAGTTCGGTGTCGAGGTCGATGCGCTGATCGCCGAGTACGGGCCCGACCAGCCGGCGCCGCCGAGCGCGATCGAGATGGCGGAGTACGAGCAGGCGAAGGAGCGCGGCGAGGACGTCGTCGCGCCGCAGCCCGGCCCGTTCCACCGCCCGACCCAGGAGAAGCGCGCCGCCCGCGCCGAGCGTGACCTCGCGCTGCTGGGCAAGGTCAACCCGCTCGCGCTGGAGGAGTTCGCCGCGCTCGAGGAGCGGCACCAGTTCCTCGCCACCCAGCTCGAGGACCTGAAGAAGACCCGCACCGACCTGCTGACCGTCGTGCGTGAGGTCGACGAACGCATCCTCGAGGTCTTCACGAGTGCCTACGCCGACGTCGCGCGCGAGTTCGAGATCGTGTTCGCGACGCTGTTCCCGGGCGGCGAGGGACGCCTCCTGCTGACCGATCCCGACGACATGCTGCTGACCGGCATCGACGTCGAGGCACGCCCACCGGGCAAGAAGGTCAAGCGGCTCTCGCTGCTGTCCGGCGGCGAGCGGTCGCTGACCGCGGTCGCACTGCTCGTCGCGATCTTCCGTGCCCGGCCCAGCCCGTTCTACGTGATGGACGAGGTCGAGGCCGCGCTGGACGACACGAACCTCGGCCGACTGCTCGAGCTGGTCGCCCAGCTGCGGGACAACAGCCAGCTGATCATCATCACCCACCAGAAGCGGACGATGGAGATCGCGGACGCGCTCTACGGCGTCACGATGCGTGGCGACGGCGTGACGCAGGTGATCAGCCAGCGGCTGCGCGACCCGGACGCCTCGCCCGAGGACGCCGCCGCGCCGCCCGAGCAGGCAACGGCCGAACCGGTCGCGCAGGAGGCGTAGCGGAGGCATGGCGGAGGCATAGGGGAAAGCACAGACAAGGACGCGCACCCCGTGCGCCAGGTTGACCGACTGTGAGAATGCCGGACGGGCTCGGGCCTCCCGGGCGCTTTCGCCTAGGGTGTAGGCGTGATATTCGTGCGTCCTCAGACCGGCCAGCGCGGCGTGCGCGGCTCCGTCACGCTGCGCTGGATCGTCGGGCTGGCCGCGGTCGCGGCCGTCGCGACGGCCTGCTCGACCAGCACGTCCGGCCAGGGCGGCAGCGCCGGCTCCAACCCGCCGGCCTCGCAGTCGACCCCGTCGACCGGTTCGTCCGCGCCCAGCTCCGGATCGTCCAGCACCAGCGCGGCCCCGCTGCCGAGCAAGCCCGTCCACGTGTCGCTGCAGATGTCCGACGGCACGCAGGTCGGCGTCGGCATGCCGATCATCGCCTACCTGTCCCGCCCGATCACCGACGCGAAGGCGTTCGCCGCGGCGACCAAGGTGACCGTCAACGGCTCCGAGGTGCACGGCGCCTGGTACTTCGAGCGCAAGTACGGCCTCAAGGGCAAGCCGATCGAGGCTGACTACCGCCTCGCGAACTACTGGCCCGGGCACGCCACGATCCACATGGACCTGCCGGTCAAGGGGCTGTCGGCCGGCATGTCGCACGGCCACCAGCTCAAGTACGACGATGACCTGACGCTGAGCTTCACCACCGGCAAGGCCAACATCCTCACCGTCTCCAACGCCACGCACCAGCTGACCGTCATGAGCGACGGCAAGCTGTGGGGCAAGTTCCCCGTCTCGCTCGGCGCGTCCAACACGCCGACCGCCCGGGGCACGAAGGTGATCATGGAAAAGGGCCTGTCGATCTGCATGAGCGGGCCGGGCTACAACGAGTGCGGCATCAAGGACACCCAGCGCCTCACCTACGGCGGTGAATACCTGCACTCCGCGCCGTGGAACGTCTACAACATCGAGCACGGCATCAACTCGTCCAACGGCTGCACGAACCTGCTGCCGGCCGATGCCGACAAGCTCTACCACTTCCTCGAGATCGGTGATGTGGTGCAGTACCCGGACGCCAACGGCCCGCACATGACGCTCGGTGCCGGCTACGGCGACTGGAACCTCACCTGGTCGCAGTGGCAGCTCGGTGGCCTGTACCCGACCAGCTGACCCGCGTTCGCGTTCGTCCCTCCGCCCGGCCGCCGTTCTGGTGGCCGGGCGGCGGCGTTTCGCGGGCAACGCCGCTTCGCAAATGCTCTGAAAGGATGAGGGCGTGATCTACCTCTGGATCGTCGTCGCAGTGGTCGTGCTGGCCGCGATCGCCACCACCGCGCTCGTGCTGCCCCGCCGGCGGCGCGGCACGCTCGAGCCGCCGCGGGCCGGCGTCGACTACCGCCCCGGTGTCGGTGACGACGCGGAGGTACCGCGGGACACGCCGACCCGCTCGGTGGGGACCGTCGCCGAACTGCCGCCGGTGGACGAACTGCCGCCGGTGGACGAGCTGCCGGTCGTCGAGGCCGAGCCGGGGCCGCCCGCCGCGCCCGAACTCGAGACACCCGAGCCGACCGCCGGACGCATGCAGCGGCTGCGCGCCCGCCTCGCGCGGTCGCAGAACTCGCTGGGCCGCGGCCTGCTCGGCGTGCTCTCGCGCGAGAACCTCGACGACGACGCGTGGGAGGAGATCGAGGAGACGCTGCTGACCGCCGACGTTGGCGTCGCGGCGACCACCGAGATCGTCGACCGGCTGCGCACCCGCACGAAGGTGCTCGGCACCCGCACGCCGGCAGACCTGCGCGCCCTGCTCGCCGAGGAGCTGATCACCGCCATCCAGCCCGACATGGACCGCACGCTGCACACGACGCCGTCGGGCGACCCGTCCGCCTCCCGTCCCGGCGTGGTTCTGGTCGTCGGCGTCAACGGCACCGGCAAGACCACCACGTGCGGCAAGCTGGCCCGTGTCCTGGTCGCGGACGGGCGCAGCGTGCTGCTCGGCGCGGCCGACACGTTCCGTGCCGCGGCTGCCGACCAGTTGCAGACCTGGGGCTCGCGCGTCGGGGCCGAGACCGTCCGCGGCCCCGAGGGCGGCGACCCGGCCAGCGTCGCGTTCGACGCCGTGAAGCGCGGCAGCGAACAACTCGTGGACACCGTCCTGATCGACACCGCGGGCCGGCTGCACACCAAGGTCGGCCTGATGGACGAGCTGGGCAAGGTCAAGCGCGTCGTCGAGAAGCAGGGGCCGGTCGACGAGACGCTGCTCGTGCTCGACGCGACGACCGGGCAGAACGGCCTCGCCCAGGCCCGCGTGTTCACCGAAGTCGTCGACGTCACGGGCATCGTGCTGACCAAGCTCGACGGCACCGCGCGCGGCGGCATCGTGATCAGCGTCCAGCGCGAACTGGGCGTGCCGGTCAAGCTGGTCGGGCTCGGCGAGGGTGCCGACGACCTCGCGCCGTTCGACCCGACCGTCTTCGTCGACGCGCTGCTGGGTGACTAGGCGCGCGTAGCCGCGGCTTCGTTACATCCCGGAAACACCCAGCCGTCATCCCCGGAAACCTCCGCACCAGAGAGTGCTCACGCCGGGCGGGCGCCGGCCGACCTCGCGTCGCCGCCGTCCGCCGAGACACGATCGTGGAGGTTGAATGGACGGCTATTACGCCTGGATGGTCGTAGCGACAGCACTCGTCCTGATGATGACGGTGCCGGCGCTGGCCCTGTTCTACGGCGGCATGACCCGCTCGAAGTCCGTGCTCAACATGATGATGCTGTCCTTCGTCGCCTTCGGCGTCGTCGGGCTGGTGTTCGTCCTGTGGGGCTGGTCCGAGGGCTGGGGCGGCGACGGCGTCGGCAACGGCAACGGCGACCTGATCGCCAACCCGTTCTCGATGTTCGGCCTGCACGGCGTCAGCTCGTCGAACTACATCTACGTGCTGTTCCAGTTGACGTTCGCCACCATCACCGTCGCGCTGATCAGCGGTTCCATCGCCGACCGGGTGAAGCTTTCGGCGTGGATCGTCTTCTCGGTCCTGTGGGTCACGATCTGCTACTTCCCGGTCGCGCACAACATCTGGGCGGGCGGCTGGTTCTACTCGCACTTCCCGAACCTCGACTACGCCGGCGGCACGGTCGTGCACATCAACGCCGGCATCGCGGGCGGCGTGCTCGCGCTGATCATCGGCAAACGCGTGGGCTGGCCCAAGGAGGTCATGCGCCCGCACAACCTGACGCTCACCATGATCGGCGCCGGGCTGCTCTGGTTCGGCTGGTACGGCTTCAACGTCGGCTCGATCGTGTTCTCGACCGGCTCGGAGAAGAGCTGGGGCGGCTTCGTCGCGCAGTTCGAGGGCGAGACCGGCACGACGTTCCTGACGACGACCGTCGCCACGATGTGCGCGATGCTCGGCTGGCTGCTGACCGAGCGGATCCTGCACGGCAAGGCCACGTCTCTCGGTGCGGCGTCGGGCATCGTCGCGGGTCTGGTCGCGATCACGCCGTCCTGCGGCGCGGTCAACATCGTCGGTGCGATCGTCGTCGGTGCGGTCGCCGGCATCGTCTGTGCCGTCGCGGTCAGCTTCAAGTACAAGATCGGCCTGGACGACTCCCTCGACGTCGTCGGCGTCCACCTCACCGGTGGCATCCTCGGCGCCGTCCTGATCGGGTTCGTCGGGACGTCCAAGGGTTCGGCCCAGGGCAAGGACGGGTTCTTCCCGGCGGGCGGCGAGGGGCTGTTCTACGGTGGCAACGCAACGCTGCTCGGGCACCAGTGCCTGGGCGTGCTGTTCACGCTGGTCTGGACGGGCGTGCTGACCACGGTCATCGCGCTCGCCATCAAGTACACGATCGGGTGGCGCGTCTCGGGTGACGACGAGGTCTCGGGCATCGACTTCGCCGAGCACGGCGAGTCCGCCTACGACTGGGGCGGCCTCAGCGCGCCGGGCCACCTCGGTTCCGGCACCCCGAGCCTGACGACGAGGGAGAGTGTCACCGCATGAAGCTCGTGACAGCAGTGGTCAAGCCGTTCAAGCTGGACGACGTGAAGGCCGCGCTCGAGGTGCTGGGCATCCAGGGCCTGACGGTCAGCGAGGTGCAGGGCTTCGGCCGCCAGAAGGGCCACACCGAGGTCTACCGCGGCGCCGAGTACACGGTCGACCTCGTGCCGAAGGTGAAGGTCGAGATCCTGGTCGACGACACCAACGCCGACAAGGTCGTGGATGCCGTGGTCGAGGCGGCGCGCACCGGCAAGATCGGCGACGGCAAGGTCTGGGTCACCCCGGTCGACACCCTCGTCCGCGTGCGGACCGGTGAGCGTGGCGCCGACGCCGTCTGAGTCACTGAGCGAGGTCCGGGCCGGCGTGCTGCGCCGGCCCGGACTCGTGTGCGCCGACCTGCGCGACGCGCTGACGGACGCCTACGACGCCTGGCTGCGTGCGCGGTTGGGCGACCGAGCCGATGTCGCGCTGGTCGCGGTCGGCGGTCTGGGCCGGCGCGAACCGGCGCCGTTCTCGGACCTCGACCTGGTGCTGCTGTACTCCGGCCGCGTCGACGGACTGGCCGAACTCGCGGACTCGATCTGGTACCCGATCTGGGATAGCGGCATCGGCCTCGATCACTCCGTCCGAACTCCAGCCCAGGCTGTAGATGTTGCGAAGGACGACCTTAAGGCGGTGCTCGGCCTGCTGGACGTCCGCCACGTCGCGGGGGACGAGTCGCTGTCGAGCGAACTGCGCGCACGCGTGGTCGACCTGTGGCGCTCGACGGCGGGCAAGCGCGTGGAGGAGCTGCGCGACATCTCCGAGACGCGGTGGGCGAACTCGGGTGAGGCGGCGTTCCTGCTCGAACCGAACGTCAAGGACTCCCGCGGTGCGCTGCGCGACGTGCAGGCCCTGCACGCCCTCGCGCTGGCCCAGCTCGTCGACCTGCCGATACCGGTGCGCGCGGCGAACACCGTGTTCCTGGACGTCCGCGGCGAGCTGCACCGGGTGACCGGGCGTGACCAGGACGAGCTGCGCCTGCAGGAGCACGACGCGGTGGCCGCTGCGCTCGGCCTGCGCACCGACGACGGCGAAGCGGACCGTGACGCGGTGCTGCGCCGGGTGAACCTCGCCGCCCGCACCGTGGCCCACGCCCTCGACGTCACGTGGCACAAGGTCGGCGTGACGACCGCTCGCCGGCCGCTGCGACAGCGGCTGCTCGGCGGATCCGGCCCGGTGCGCGAGGGGATCGCGCGCGACGTCGTGGCCCAGGACGGCGAGGTGGTACTCGCGCGCGACGCCGCGCCGCGCACCGATCCCGGGCTCGTGCTGCGCGCCGCGCGCGCCGCGGCCGAGAACGAACTCCCCTTCGCCTCGTTCACGCTCGCGCGCCTGGCCGACGAGGCCGCGCCCGTCCCTGATCCGTGGACGTCCGCGATGCGCACCGACTTCGTCGCGCTGCTCGGCACGGGGCAGGCGGCGATCCCCGTACTGGAGGCGCTCGACCTCGCCGGGCTGCTCGAGCCGCTGCTGCCCGAGTGGGCCACCGTACGCTGCCGCGCCCAGCACAACCCCGTCCACCGCTACACCGTCGACCGGCACCTGATGGAGACCGCGGCCCGCGCCGACGAGCACACCCGCGACGTCGACCGCCCGGACCTGCTGCTCGTGGGCGCGCTGCTGCACGACATCGGCAAGGGCTATCCCGGCGATCACAGCATCGTTGGCGCCGAGAGGGCCCGGGTGATCGCGACGCGGATGGGCTTCGACGACGCGGACGTCGACGTCATCGTCGCGCTCGTCCGGCACCACCTGCTGTTGCCCGACACCGCGACCCGACGCGACCTGGACGATCCGATGACGGTCGCGCTGGTGCGCGACGAGGCCGGGTCGTCGCTGGTGCTGTCGATGCTGCACGCGCTGTCGATCGCCGATGCCGCGGCGACCGGGCCCGGCGCGTGGAGCGAGTGGAAAGGCCGGCTGATCGACGACCTCGTGCGCCGCGCGCAGGCGGTGCTCGACGGCGGTGCGCTGCCCGCGCCCGCGCCGCTGGACGACGAACGCCGTGCGTTGGCCGCCGAAGGACGGCTCGCGGTGGTGATCCGCGAGGACGAGGTCGTGGTCGCCGCTCCGGACGCGCCAGGTGTCCTCTACCGCACCGCAGGCGTGCTCGCGCTGCACTCGCTGGACGTCCACGCCGCCTCCATCGCCACCCAGGACGGCATGGCGGTGAACTCGTTCGTCGTGTCGCCGCGCTTCGGCGAACTACCGGACGCCGCGCTCGTCCGCGCCGATCTCGCGCGCGCGGTCGAGGGGACGCTGGGACTGGCCGACAGGCTGCGGGAGAAGGAGCGGACGTACGCGCGGCGGGGCAGCCAGCCACGGCGTCCGCCGCGCGTGTCGTGGTTCGACGACGAGGCGACCGACGCGACGATCGTCGAGATCCGCGCCGAGGACAGCATCGGCCTGCTCTGCCGCGTCACCGCCGCGCTCGAGCGCAGCGGGCTGGACGTCAGCTCGGCGATCGTGTCCTCGCTCGGCGGCTCGGTGGTCGACTCGTTCTACGTCACCAAGGGCGGCCGGAAGGTGCCCGAGGCCGACCGCCGGGACATCGAGATCGAGCTGCGGACGGTCTGACGGGCGGGCGTGATCGCGAGGGGTGTCGCAGCCCGGCGAGCCGCTGCGAACAAGGTCATAGCCAATCCGTTTTCGGGCGGCCGAAACGTGGCGGTAACCTGAACGGGCTGTTCGGGCCGATGTCGTCCCGGCCCCGGGAGTCCGTGAGCACCAGCGTCGGCGCCCGCTCCCTGGGGAGTCCGAGTCGTCGTCGCCGTAGGAGACGTGTGTGAGCCTCCCGTTCTCTGCCGTTCCCGCCGCCCAGGGCCTCTACGACCCGCAGTACGAGCGGGACGCGTGCGGTGTCGCGTTCGTGGCCGATCTGCAGGGCCGGGCCACGCACGCGCTGGTGGAGCAGGCGCTGACCGCGCTGCACAACCTCGACCACCGCGGCGCGGCCGGAGCCGAGCCGTCGTCCGGCGACGGCGCCGGCATCACCGTCCAGCTGCCGGACACGTTCCTGCGGGCTGTGGTCGGTTTCGAGCTGCCCGAGCGCGGTGCGTACGCGGCGGGTCTCGCCTTCCTGCCCGCCGACGACGCCCAGGCCGACAACACGGTCGCGATCGTCGAGCAGGCTGCCGCGGACGAGGGCCTCGTCGTGCTCGGCTGGCGCGACGTCCCGATCGACGACTCGACGCTCGGCCCGACCGCCCGCGGCGTGATGCCGCGCTTCGGCCAGGTCTTCCTGGCCGGTGCGAATGGTGAGCGCGGTCTCGACCTCGAGCGCCGCGCGTTCGCCGCGCGCCGCGTCGCCGAGCGCCGCGCGCGCGAGGCCGAGCTCGAGCTGTACTTCCCGTCGCTGTCGTCCCGCACGATCGTCTACAAGGGCATGCTCACGACCGACCAGCTCGGCGTGTTCTTCCCCGACCTGCGCGACGAGCGGTTCACCAGCGCGATCGGCCTGGTGCACAGCCGCTTCTCGACGAACACGTTCCCGTCCTGGCCGCTGTCGCACCCGTACCGGTACGTCGCGCACAACGGCGAGTTCAACACGATCCGCGGCAACCGCAACTGGATGCGTACGCGCGAGACGCTGCTGCGTTCGGACGTCCTCGGCGGTGACCTGTCGCGGCTGTTCCCGATCGTCACGCCGGGCATGTCCGACTCCGGCACGTTCGACGAGGTGCTCGAGCTGCTGCATCTCGGCGGCCGCAGCCTGCCGCACGCCGTGCTGATGATGATCCCCGAGGCGTGGGAGAACAACGCCTCGATGGACCCGAAGCGCCGCGCGTTCTACGAGTTCCACTCCTCGCTCATGGAGGCGTGGGACGGGCCGGCGTGCGTGAGCTTCACCGACGGCACCGTGATCGGCGCCGTCCTCGACCGCAACGGCCTGCGCCCCGGGCGGTGGTGGCAGACCTCGGACGGCCTGGTCGTGCTCGGCTCGGAGTCCGGTGTGCTCGAGCTCGACCCGTCCACCGTCGTCGCGAAGGGCCGCCTGCAGCCCGGCCGCATGTTCCTCGTCGACACCGAGCGCCACGAGATCCGCAGTGACGAGGACGTCAAGGCAGAACTCGCTGCCGCGCACCCGTACGACGAGTGGCTGCACGCCGGCCTGATCAAGCTCGAGGACCTGCCCGAGCGCGAGCACGTCGTGTTCAGCCACGAGTCGGTCGCGCGGCGCCAGCAGATCTTCGGCTACACCGAGGAGGAACTGCGCGTCCTGCTCGCGCCGATGGCGACCGGCGGCATCGAGCCGCTGGGCTCGATGGGCAGCGACACCCCGCTCGCCGCGCTGTCGAAGCGTCCGCGGCTGCTGTTCGACTACTTCACCGAGCTGTTCGCGCAGGTGACCAACCCGCCGCTGGACGCGATCCGCGAGGAGATGGTCACCTCGCTCGCCGGAACGATCGGTCCCGAGCAGAACCTGCTCGCGCCGACCGCGGCGTCGTGCCGGCAGATCGTGATCCCGCGGCCGGTGCTGTCGAACGACGAACTCGCCAAGATCTGGCACGTCAACGCCGACGGAGACCTGCCCGGTTTCCAGTGCCGGCTGATCGACGGACGCTTCCGGGTGCACGGCGGCGGCGAGGCGCTGGCCGCCGCGATCGAGCGGGTGCGCCGCGAGTGCTCCGAGGCGATCGCGGCCGGCGCGCGCATCCTGATCCTGTCCGACCGCGACTGCGACGCCGACCACGCGCCGATCCCGGCGCTGCTGCTGACGTCCGCCGTGCACCAGCACCTCGTCCGCACCGGCCAGCGCACCCAGGTCGGGTTGGTCGTCGAGACCGGCGAGGCGCGCGAGGTGCACCACGTCGCGCTGCTGATCGGCTACGGCGCCGCCGCGGTCAACCCCTATCTGGCGTTCGAGTCGATCGAGGACCTCGTCGCGAACGGGTCGATCCGCGGTGTCGAGCGCGAGAAGGCGATCGCGAACTACATCAAGGCGCTGTCGAAGGGCGTGCTGAAGGTGATGTCCAAGATGGGCATCTCGACGATCGCGTCCTACACCGGCGCGCAGGTGTTCGAGGCCTTCGGCCTCGCCCAGCCGCTGGTGGACGAGTACTTCGGCGGCACTCCGTCCAAGCTCGGCGGCGTCGGTCTGGCCACGCTGGCCGACGAGGCAGCGCTGCGGCACGCGACCGCGTACCCGCTGGTGCCGACGGCCAAGGCGCACCGCCGCCTCGAGGTCGGCGGTGAGTACCAGTGGCGGCGCGAGGGCGAACTGCACCTGTTCAACCCCGAGACCGTCTTCCTGCTGCAGCACGCGACCCGGCAGCGCCGCTACGAGGTCTTCGCCGAGTACACCGACAAGATCGAGCGGATGAACCGCGAGGGCGGAACGCTGCGCGGGCTGTTCGAGCTGCGGTCCGACCGCGAGCCGATCTCGATCGATGAGGTCGAGCCGATCGAGGAGATCGTCAAGAGGTTCTCGACCGGAGCGATGTCCTACGGCTCGATCTCGGCCGAGGCGCACGAGACGCTCGCGATCGCGATGAACCGTCTCGGCGCGCGCTCCAACAGCGGCGAGGGCGGCGAGGACGCGTCCCGGTTCGTCGCCGACGAGAACGGCGACCTGCGCCGGTCGGCGGTCAAGCAGGTCGCGTCCGGGCGCTTCGGCGTCACGTCGCACTATCTGGTCAACGCCGACGACATCCAGATCAAGGTGGCCCAGGGCGCGAAGCCGGGTGAGGGCGGGCAGCTGCCCGGCTACAAGGTCTACCCGTGGATCGCGCGCACCCGGAACTCGACGCCCGGCGTCGGGCTCATCTCGCCGCCGCCGCACCACGACATCTACTCGATCGAGGATCTCGCCCAGCTGATCCACGACCTGAAGAACGCCAACCCGCAGGCACGGGTGCACGTGAAGCTGGTCGCGGAGTCCGGTGTCGGCACGGTCGCGGCGGGTGTGTCGAAGGCGCACGCCGACGTCGTGCTCATCTCCGGCCACGACGGCGGCACCGGTGCCGCGCCGCTGACGTCGCTGAAGCACGCCGGGCTGCCGTGGGAGCTCGGTCTGGCCGAGACCCAGCAGACGCTGCTGCTGAACGGGTTGCGCGACCGCATCACCGTGCAGGTCGACGGCGCGATGAAGACCGGGCGCGACGTCGTCGTCGCCGCGCTGCTCGGCGCCGAGGAGTACGGCTTCGCGACCGCGCCGCTGATCGTGTCCGGCTGCATCATGATGCGGGTCTGCCACCTCGACACCTGCCCGGTCGGCGTCGCGACGCAGAACCCCGTTCTGCGCGAGCGGTTCACCGGAAAGCCCGAGTTCGTCGTGACGTTCTTCGAGTACATCGCGCAGCAGGTGCGTGAGCTGCTCGCGTCGCTCGGCTTCCGCTCGCTGCAGGAGGCGATCGGGCACGTCGAGCTGCTCGACACCGCCAAGGCGATCGAGCACTGGAAGGCGGACGGCCTGGACCTCACCCCGCTGCTCGCCGCACCCGAGACGCCCTACAGCGACCACCTGACGAAGGTGCGCGAGCAGGACCACGGGCTCGAGCAGGCGCTCGACCAGACCCTGATCCAGCTGTGCGAGGGCGCGCTGCTCGACGCGTCGCCGGTGAAGCTCGAGCTGCCGGTGCGCAACGTCAACCGCACGGTCGGCACGATGCTCGGCTCGCTGGTCACCCGCCGCTTCGGCGCGGCCGGACTGCCGGACGGCACGATCGACGTGACGTTCACCGGCTCGGCCGGTCAGTCGTTCGGCGCGTTCCTGCCGCGCGGCATCACGCTGCGCCTGATCGGCGACGCCAACGACTACGTCGGCAAGGGCCTGTCCGGCGGCGTGCTGTCGGTGCGCCCGCACGAGGACGCTCCGTTCGCCGCCGAGCAGAACGTCATCGCCGGCAACGTCATCGGCTACGGCGCGACGGCGGGCTCGATCTACCTGCGCGGCGTCGTGGGGGAGCGGTTCTGCGTACGCAACTCCGGCGCGACGGTCGTGTGCGAGGGCACGGGTGACCACGCGCTCGAGTACATGACCGGCGGCACCGCGGTGATCCTCGGCGCGACCGGGCGCAACGTCGGCGCCGGCATGTCCGGCGGGTGGGCGTTCGTGCTCGACCTCGACCCGGCGCTGGTGAACGGCGAGATGGTCGACGTCGCGGACGTCCCCGTGGCGGAGTCCGAGCGGTTGCGCGCGATCGTCGCCGAGCACGCGTCCTACACCGGTTCGGCGGTGGCCGCGGCACTGCTCACCGACTGGTCGTCCGCGCTGCGGCGCTTCTCGGCCGTCCTGCCCCGCGACTTCCAGCGTGTGCTCGAGGCGACCCGGCGTGCCGAGGAAGCCGGCGAGGATGTCGACGCGGCGGTGATGGCGGCCGCCCGCTCCTGAACCGTTGCCTTGCCCCGGGTGTTGTTGCGCTTCAGCTCGTTCAGCAACCACACGCGGGGCAAGGCGGGGGACCGGCGAGTAACCCCTAGGCTGGTCATGTGAACCGCCGCGCCAAGATCGTGTGCACGCTGGGCCCGTCGACCGACACGCTCGAGCGCAGTCGCGCGCTCGTCGAGGCGGGCATGGACGTAGCGCGGCTGAACTTCAGCCACGGCGACCACGCCGACCACGGCCGCCGCTTCCACGAGGTGCGCGCGGCGGCCGAGGCCGCCGGCCGCAACGTCGCCGTGCTCGCCGATCTGCAGGGCCCGAAGATCCGGCTCGGCCGGTTCGCCGACGGCCCGGTCGAGTGGGCGACCGGCGAGCGGGTCCGGATCACGGTCGAGGACGTCGAGGGCACGCACGACCGCGTCTCGACGACCTACAAGGAGCTCGCGCAGGACGTCCGGCCCGGCGACCGACTGCTGGTCGACGACGGCAACGTCGCGCTCGTCGCCGTCGAGATCGAGAACGGTACCGACGTCGTCTGCGACGTCACCGAGGGCGGCACGGTCAGCAACAACAAGGGCCTCTCGCTGCCGGGCGTCGACGTCAGCGTTCCCGCGCTGTCGGAGAAGGATGCGGACGACCTGGAGTTCGCGCTGCGCTTGGGTGTCGACTACATCGCGCTGTCGTTCGTGCGCGCGCCCGAGGACGTCAAGCTCGTCCACCGCGTCATGGACTCCGTCGGCATCCGCCGCCCGGTGATCGCCAAGGTCGAGAAGCCCGAGGCCGTCGAGCGGCTGGACGAGATCGCGCTCGCGTTCGACGGCGTGATGGTGGCGCGCGGCGACCTCGGCGTCGAGATGCCGCTCGAGCAGGTGCCGGTCGTGCAGAAGCGTGCCGTGCAGATCTGTCGCGACAACGCCAAGCCGGTCATCGTCGCGACGCAGATGCTCGAGTCGATGATCACCCATTCGCGTCCCACCCGCGCCGAGGCATCCGACGTCGCGAACGCCGTCATCGACGGAGCCGACGCGGTGATGCTGTCGGGCGAGACGAGCGTGGGTCGCTACCCGATCCAGGCCGTCGCGACGATGAGCCGCATCATCACCTCCGTCGAGGCGTCCGGCACGGACGTGCGCGGGCTGCAGCACAACCCCCGCACGTCGAGCGGCGCGATCGTCAAGGCGGCCAAGGACATCGGGGACGCGCTGAACGCGGTCGCGCTCGTAGCGTTCACGCAGACCGGCGACACCGCGCGGCGGCTGTCGCGCCTGCAGCCGGCGCAGCGCCTGCTGGTGTTCACGCCCGACGAGCACGTCCAGCGTCAGGTGGCGTTGCTGTGGGGTGCCGAGGCCCACCTGGTGTGGACGGTGAAGACGACCGACGACATGGTGCGTCAGGTCGACACCGCGTTGCTGAACCGCGGCGTGTGCCACCCGCACGACCTCGTCGTCGTCGTGGCCGGCACGCCGCCGGCAACGCCGGGCGCGACGAACACCATCCGGCTGCACCGCATCGGGGACGTCCTGCGTCATGACCTCTGAGCCGGCTGCGCCCCTCACCGGGCAGCAGGCCGTGGACGGACTGGTGCGCCTGCTCGACCTCGAACAGATCGAGGAGGACATCTACCGCGGCACCAGCCCGAAGTCGCAGTTGCAGCGTGTGTTCGGCGGCCAGGTGGCGGGGCAGGCGCTGGTCGCGGCCGGCCGCACGGTGCCGAGGGACCGTCCCGTCCACTCGCTGCACTCGTACTTCATTCGGCCCGGCGACCCGGCCGTCCCGATCGTGTACGAGGTCGATCGGGTGCGCGACGGCCGCTCGTTCAGCACGCGCCGGGTGACCGCGATCCAGCACGGCAAACCGATCTTCGCGCTGTCCGCCTCGTTCCAGATCGTCCAGCCGGGGCTCGAGCACCAGGCGCCGATGCCACAGGACGTCCCGGATCCCGAGACGCTGCCGACGCTGCAGGAGCGGTACGCGGACGCACCGGAGTTCGCGACGTGGCTGCGGGCCGGGCCGCAGCCGATCGACGTGCGCTGGGTCGACCGTCCCGCGTGGCAGCAGCGCGAGCACGGTCCGCGCGAGGGGCTCAACCGCGCCTGGATGCGCGCGAACGGCACGCTGCCGGACGATCCGTTGCTGCACGTCTGCGTGCTGACGTTCTGCTCGGACCTCACGCTGCTCGACTCGGTGCTGACACGGCACGGCATCGCGCAGGGAGTCGACATCGCGACGATGGCATCGCTCGACCACGCGATGTGGTTCCACCAGCCGTTCCGCGCCGACGAGTGGTTCCTGTACAGCACGCGCTCGCCGGTCGCGTCCGGCAGCCGCGGGCTGGCCACCGGCCGGTTCTACTCCCGCGACGGCGTGCAGTTGGTCAGCGTCGCGCAGGAGGGCATGTTCCGGCTGCGCGACCCGGACTGATCATTCGGCTGCTCACTCCGAGAGCTGCGCCCACGCCGCCTCGACGTGGCGCCGCTCGGTCGGGGTCGCGCCGATCGCCATGCGCAGTGCGACCTTGCCGTCGACGAGCGTGTGGGTCAGGTACATCCGACCGGACGCGTTGACTCGCTCCATCAGCGCGCGGGTGTCGTCATCACCGGACCTCAACCGGAACGTGACGAGCGAGAGCGTGCGCGGCGCGGCCAGCTCGAACCGGTCGTCGGCCCGCACCCAGGACTCGAACTCCTGCGCGAGCGCGACGTGGTTGCGGATGTGGTCGCGCAACCCCTCGGCGCCGTACCAGCGCAGCACCGCCCACAGCTTGAGCGCGCGGAACCGCCGCCCGAGCGGCACCTGCCAATCGCGGTAGTCGATCACCGCGCCCGAATCCGTGGCGGTGTTGCGCAGGTACTCCGGCAGGATCGACAGCGCGCCGACGAGCGCCGACCGGTCGGCGACCCAGAACGCGTCGCAGTCGAAGTTCGTCAGCAGCCACTTGTGCGGATTGGTCGCGTAGGAGTCGACGAGGTCGACCCCGTCGTTGATCCAGCGGAACTCCGGCGCCACGGCGGCAACACCCGCCCAAGCCGCGTCGACGTGCACCCAGGCGCCGTGTTCCCGCGCGATCTCGGCCAGTTCCCGGACCGGGTCGATCGCGCCCGTCCCCGTCGTACCGATCGACGCGACGACCAGGGCCGGCGTGATGCCGTCGGCGACGTCGCGGTCCATCAGCTCGCGCAGCTGGGTCGGTGTGGCGGCGAGGGTCGCCGGGTCGGGGTCGAGCTTGCGCAGCGCGGCGTTGCCGAGGCCCGCGATGCGGCACGCCTTCTCGAGCGACGAGTGCGTCTGCGCCGAGCTGTAGACCGCGTAGCGGCCGCTCGCCACACCGTCGCGCTCGCTGGCCCCACCGCTGACCCGGTGCAGCGCGGCGAGCAGCGCGACGAGCGTGGCGTCCGACGCGCTGTGCTGGATCACGCCGCCGCCGGTGTCGGACGAGCGGAACGCGTCCGGCAGAGCGAGCAGGTCGGCGAGCCAGTCGAGGACGTGCGTCTCGAGCTCGGTCGCGGCCGGCGACGTGGCCCACAGCATGCCCTGTACACCGAGACCGGACGCCAGCAGATCACCGAGGATCGCCGGACCGCTCGCGTTCGCGGGGAAGTAGGCGAAGAAGGACGGATGCTGCCAGTGCGTGATGCCCGGCAGCAGGATCTCGTCCAGATCGGCGAGGACGGCGTCGAAGTCCTCACCCTGCTCGGGCGGCGCGGCAGGCAGCCGATCGCGGATCCGCCCGGGTGAGACCTGGGAGAGTACGGGTAAGGATTCGATCTGTTCGTGGTAATCGGCGATCCAGTCGACAACCTGCCGGCCGTAGCGGCGGAACTCCTCGGAGGTCATGTGCCCGGTCATGCCGAGAACACTAGGCATGCGGCCCGGGTTGTGCGCCCCCGCCGCATGCTGCTGGCGTTCGCGGTGCTCGTCCTGGCCGCCCTGGCCGGGGGAGTGGCCGGCGCAGCGGTGTCGTTCGCGTTCCCCGCACGCCTCGACCTCGCCGGCGGTTCGGCCAAGGTGTGGCTGGTACCGGGACGTGCGTACGACCAGGTCTCCCTCAGCGGAGCCGTGTCGGCGCGGCGTGCGACGTCCAGGGCGGTCGTCGGCGAGCCGATCGGTGTCCGCCTGGCGCTCGAAGTCGACCCGTCCGGCCTCGTCGACGCGAGCGGGCACTTCGACCCGGACGTGTTGCCGGCGTACATCCAGGCCTACAGCGACCCTGCACAGATCCTTCGGGACGTGCAGCACGCGCTCGTCCGGCACGTGATCAGCTTCGCGGCGACCGGCGCGGGCATCGCGGTGCTGTTGCTCGTCGCGCGCACGGGCTATCGGGACTGGCGCCGCCGCTACGACGCAGCGCACTGGGACCCGGACGAGGCGGCGACGGTCCGCGCGTACCACCGGCCCGAGCGGGCGCTGCGCCGTCGCACGGCAGTCGGCGTGGTGGTGCTCGTCGTGTTGGCGTCGACCTCGGGCAGCGAGTTCCGCCCGCCGCCGATGCCGACGATCACGCCGAACCCGGTTCTCGCGAGCACGCCGCTGGCCGGCGCGGAGATCGACGGGCTGCTCGCGCCGGCGGTCGGGCTCGTCCGCTCCTACATCGAGACGTACTTCCAGCAGACCGACGACTACTACGACAAGCTGCGCACGGCCCTGCTCGACTACCTCACTGCGACACCGGTCGTGCTGCCGCAGGGCCCGGACGTCACGTCCTTCGCCTTCGTCACCGACCGCCACTGCAACGTCGGCATGGACCGCGTGATCGTCGCGCTCGCCAAGTACTTCGGGATCACCACGCTGGTCAGCGCCGGAGACGACGCGTTCAGCGGGACGTTCTCGTTCGAGTCGGCGTGCACGAGCAACCTCGCCGACCGCTCGAAGGCCGCGGGCATCACCGACGTGTTCGTCGGTGGCAACCACGACTCGCCGATGACTCTGGCGGACGAGCGCGAACAGGGCATCCGGGTGCTGAACGGCTCGGTGATCAGCGCGCACGGCCTGCGCTTCCTCGGTTCGTCCGATCCGCGGACGAGCCGGTACGGCCAGGGCATCGTCCCGTCGGCACCGCAGGCCCAGGCCAGGTTGATCACGCGGCAGGCGGCGGCGGTCGGCAGGACGGCGTGCGCGACCAACGGGCCATTGATCGCGGTGCTGCACGATCCGGCCGGCGGGCAGCAGGCGCTCAGCGACGGCTGCGGACGGATCACGCTCGCGCTGGACGGGCACACCCACGTGCAGAGCGGGCCGAACCTGGTGCCGCTGCCGGACGGGTCGACCGGCTATCAGTACACCGGCGCAAGCTCCGGAGGAGCGCCCAGCGAGTACTCGGTCGAGCGGACGTTCGCCTCGGCGCTGACCGTCGGCCCGTTGAACCACGACGCGACGGTCAACCTGGTGACCGTGGACCCGAGCACCGACAAGCTCGTCGCGATGACGGTCTTCCGGTTCACGCCCGAGCAGCAGATCAGCGTCGAGTACGTGCCCGTCCCGTCGGGTTGATCAGCTCTTGGGCCCGACGTGCTCGTCCAGCAGGGCGACCGAGGTGCGCTTCGCGACCGAGATGCTGTTCGGCCGGTTGTAGCGCCACTCGACCCCGACGAGATCCAAGGTGTCGCCCATGATCGCCAGAATGTCGCGCGACTCGTTCGCGAACAGGTAGCGCGGATAGCTGTACGTCCTTGCGTTGACGCTCACCCGGTTGATCGATCGGCATCCGTCGGAATGGATGAGCCCACGGATCAGCTGCCAGGGATGCTCAGCTACGAGCTCCTTCTGCCAGGCCACAAGGTGAATCGGACGCTTGTGCTTCGGCCCCGTCCCGTACTGCGGAATCACGCATGGCCAGTGCATCCAATACGAGTATCGCTCGCTGCAACCCGTCCCAGCTACCGATCCCGGGCGGTGTCCACACACGACTTCCATGGCAATGTCGACCTCGCTGCTGATGCCCGGGTAGTTGTCGGCACAGGCGATGCGCAACTTCGGTACCCGTGTCCGGACGACGAGATGCCCGTCGCCGAGGTACTGGCCGAGCAGATACACATAGCTGGGCTCCCGCGCACCTGAGATCGGCGTCGCGGAGCAGATCCAGCAGTTCGCATCGATCGCGTCGCTCGGCATCGGCCGGCTCCAGCGGAACACGGTGTCTCGGCCGACGCCGAACTCCGCGGCCACAGCGCGCATCGTGCCGCCTTCGGCCAAGCGCTTCCGCGCGGCAGCCCGCACCGTTCGGTCGTACACGGCATCACCGTGCCCACGGGGTCTGACAAAAGTGCCCCCGGTGGGATTCGAACCCACACTGGGCGGGTTTTGAATCCGCTTCCTCTGCCAGTTGGGATACAGGGGCGCCATGCCGGGGTAGCGGTCGCCCGCAGCCCGTCACGTGTTCGTCATCGTAGCCCGGCTAGTCTGGACGCTCGCGCCGATCGGATCGAGAGGGACGCACCGTGGCATCCTCGTCCAGTCCGTCACCGCTGCCCGGTGACGGTAAGCGGGTCGTGATCGCCGAGGACGAGGCGCTGATCCGCTTGGACCTGCGCGAGATGCTGCGCGAAGAGGGATTCGACGTCGTCGGCGAGGCCGCGGACGGCGAGCAGGCGGTCGCGCTCGCCAAGGAGCTCGAGCCCGACATCGTCATCTGCGACATCAAGATGCCGAAGATGGACGGCATCGCAGCGGCGGCCGCGATCGCGGGCGGCCGGATCGCGCCCGTCGTCATGCTGACCGCGTTCAGCCAGCGCGACCTGATCGAGCGGGCGCGCGACGCCGGTGCGATGGCCTACCTGGTCAAGCCGTTCGAGAAGCGCGAGCTGCTGCCGGCGATCGAGATGGCGACGTCGCGGTTCGCCGAGATCAAGGCTCTCGAGAACGAGGTCGGCGGACTGCGTGAACGGCTCGAGGCCCGCAAGCTGATCGAACGGGCGAAGGGTGCGCTCATGACCGCGCACCAGATGACCGAGCCGGAGGCGTTCCGCTGGATCCAGCGCGCCGCGATGGACAACCGCACCACGATGCGTGCGGTCGCCGAGCTCGTCCTGAGCGGCGACGCCGAGGCCGACACTCCCGTCGCCTGACCGTCCGCACCACCCCTACGCGCCGGTAACCATCCCCTCGCGAACTTTTTGCGCGACACGGACCGGACAAATCCCGCAGGGTGGTTGAGATTTGGTTACGACGGTTGGACGATCTCCGCGACCACGACCCACTCGCAACCGAGATGGGCTAACGTGCCGCGAACGAGATCAGGCGGGCCGAGTGCGCCCGCACGTCCGGGAGGCAACACAGTGCGTATTCGTTCCATGACCATCCCGCTCGCAGCGGTCATCACGGTCGGCGCAGTCGCGCTGACCGGATGCTCCAGCTCCGGAGGCGGCAACGGCGGCGGAGGCGGCAAGTCCAGCTCGAACAACGCCGGTGGCCTCGGTGGCGGCAGCAACTCGTCCGGCAGCAACTCGGGCGGCGGCTCCGAGCCGACCTACACGATCGGCTTCATCGGCGCGCTGAGCGGCGCCGAGGCGCAGCTCGGTATCAACGAGAAGCAGGGTGCCGAGCTCGCGATCGCCCAGGCGAACGCATCCGGCAAGTACAAGTTCAAGCTCGCCCTGGACCCGCAGGACTCCGAGGGTGACCCGGCGAAGGCGCCGTCCGCCGAGACCGCGCTGGTGTCGAACCCGCAGGTCATCGCGACCATCGGCCCGGCCTTCTCCGGTGAGAGCCTTGCCGTCAACGGCAAGTTCTGCGGCGCCACCCCGCCGATGCCGATCATCACGGCGTCCGCGTCCAACGCGACTCTGCAGGACCAGCACTGGGCCTGCTGGCACCGCATCATCGCCAACGACAACGTCGAGGGCAGCCAGGGTGCCGACTGGCTCGCGCGTACCGGTTCGAAGAAGGTCTTCGTCCTGAACGACCTCTCCGCGTACGGCAAGGGCGTCGCCGACACGATGGCGACCGAGCTGAAGAAGAAGGGCGTCACGGTCGTCGCCCAGGGCGCTGACGCGACCACCACCAAGAACTACGGCCCGATCGCCGAGCAGGTCGTCGCCTCGGGTGCCGACGCGCTGTTCTACGGCGGTTACGACGCGCAGACCGCCCTGCTCGCCAAGGCCCTCAAGGCCGCCGGCTTCAAGGGCCGCATGGTCTCGGGCAACGGTTCGCTGGACACCACGTTCACGAAGAACGCGGGTTCGGCCGGCTACGGCTGGTTCTTCACCTGCGGTTGCCAGGACCCGACCAAGGCCCCGCAGTCGCAGTCGTTCATCGCGGCGTACAAGAAGATGTTCAACGAGGACCCGTCCACGTACTCGCCGGAGGCGTACGACGCGGCCAACGTCTTCATCGACGTGATCAACCAGATCGTGACCAGTGGCGGCACGCCGTCGCGCACCACGATCCTGGACGGCCTGAAGAACGTCGACTACAAGGGCATCACCGCCGAGATCAAGTTCGAGGCGAACGGCGAGGTCGTCCCGCAGAACCTGAAGGTGAACCTCTTCGAGGACAAGAACGGCACCGACGTCGGCCTGGGTGACATCAACACCCTGAAGTAACGACGCAGCGCCAACACGTTCACAAGCTCACGGGGGCGGACCGGTTCGTCCGGTCCGCCCCCTGGGCTGAGCACATGCTTTTCACGAAGAGGAGTTCCCGGCGTTGAGCTTCACCGCACTCGTCCTGAGCACCGGCACGGTGCTTCCTGTCGATCATTCGCAGAACTGGCTGCAGCAGCTTCCGCAGAACCTGGTCAACGGGCTGGAGCAGGGCTCCGTCTACGCGCTGGTGGCACTCGGGTACACCCTCGTGTACGGCGTGCTGCAGCTGATCAACTTCGCGCACAGTGAAGTGTTCATGTTCGGCGGCTTCGGCAGCTGGCTCGCGGTCAACGGCCTGATCGGTACGCGACATCTGACCGGGATCATGGTGCCGCTGACGGTCATCATCGGTGCGCTGACCGGTGCGTTGAGCGGTGCGGCCATCGCCTGGCTGCTCGAGAAGGTCGCCTACAAGACGTTGCGCACGAGAGGCGCTCCGAAACTCGCGTTCCTGATCAGCGCGATCGGTGCCTCGTTGTTCCTGTCGAACCTCGCCGGCAAGTTGTTCAACCACGTCTCGTCGAACGCGTCCCCGCTGTACTTCTACGTCGACAAGAACTTCTTCAACCTGGGCAGCGCGAAGGTCTCGGTGCTGACGTTCCTGATCGTCGTCGTGGCGATCGTGATGATGATCTTCCTCGACGTGCTGGTGAACCGGACAAAGCTCGGACGCAGTGTCCGCGCCGTCTCCGAGGACGCCCCGACCGCCGCCCTCATGGGCATCGACATCGACAAGACGATCTCGCGGACGTTCGTCATCGGCGGCGCGCTCGCGGGCATCGCCGGCTTCATGTTCGGCACCGCGTTCGGAGTCGGCTACCTGATGGGCTTCACGCCCGGTGTGAAGGCGTTCGCCGCGGCCGTCCTCGGCGGCATCGGCAACATCCGCGGAGCGATGATCGGCGGCCTGCTGCTCGGTGAGGCCGAGACCCTCATCCCCGCCATCCACGGCGTCGGCACCCAGTGGACCGACGTCGTCAGCTTCCTGGTGCTGGTGCTGGTCCTGCTCTTCCGACCGACCGGCATCCTCGGTGAGCGGTTGGGGCGTGCGGCATGATGCAGTTCCTGCAGCAAGCCTGGGTGAAGCGACTGATCTCCTGCCTGTTCGGCGGCCTGGTGCTCGCCTTGATGGTCGGCAACCAGGAAGGCACGACCAACGGCGACTTCGGCATCGCGTTCCGCGAGGCCGTCCTGCGCCCGCGTGTGTTCGTCTTCCTCGCGATCGGCCTGATCCTCTTCGCGCTGATCACCAGCTGGCGTCTCGTTGTTCCGTACCTGCGCTCGCCCGGCATGCTGCCGCTGCTGATCGGGCTCATCTGCGTGATCATCGCGCAGACGGTCATGAACTGGTACGACCCGATCGCCAACCAGAACCCGTCCGCCCGCTTCAGCACCGTTGCCGGCATCGTCGACAAGACGCCGCAACTGTCCGGCCTGACGTCGGACTTCTTCGACTGGATCGGCTGGCTGATGCTCGGCCTGACCGTCGTGGCCGTTCTGGCGTCTGTGGTGCGGCCGGCGCTGCGGATGCTGGGCTACCTCGCTCCCGTGCTCGGGGTCGTCGGCGCGGTCATCGCCTACCTGGCGCACCGCAAGCTCGTCCACGTCGGCAACTCGCTGTCGCTGGGCCCGGACCACTCTCTCGGCGTCTATCTCGACGTCATCGGGTTCCTGATCATGGGGCTCGCGGGACTGTCCGTGGTGCTCTCGCGCGGCGAGACCGTCGACACGAGGGGCTTCGTCTCGCGGGTGCTGAACTGGCGCCCAGGGTTCCCCTTGATCGTCGTGGCGGTCATCCTCGGCCTGTTCGCCTACCTGAACGACTGCTGGTTCGCCCCGCTCACCCGCAACGCCGACCTCGGCAAGACGCGGACCCTGTTCAAGGGCACCGACCTGAGCTCGGTCGGCACGCAGTACCTGAGCTGGCTGGGCTGGACGATCTTCGCCGCCTCGGTGGTGGTGGCCGTCGTGGCGACGGTGCTGGCGTCCAAGCCGGTTGCCTGGCTGTCGCTGCTCGTCGCGATCGCCGGCATCGTGCTCACGTTCCTCACGCTGCACTCGATGACGTTCGTCGCCGCCGCAGTGTCGCCCAACGACGGCGCCCGCTGGGCGAACCTCGGCGCTGGCGGATATTCGGCACTGCTCGTGTTCGGGCTCACCGGAGCGGCTTCGGCGCAGGTGCTGTTCGTGAAGGCGCAGAAGCCGATCCCGGTCAAGGACTGGGCGCGGGCGATGCCGGTCACCGCGATGGTGACCAAGGCCCGCGAGTCGGCACAGACCAAGACGCTGATCCTGGTCGGCCTAGCGGTCGCGATCTTCTACCCGCCGATGCTGACGGTGACCTGGCAGAACGTGATCGTCACCCAGATCGGCGTGTACGTGCTGCTGGCCATCGGCCTCAACGTGGTGGTCGGTTGGGCCGGTCTGCTCGACCTCGGGTACATCGCCTTCTACGCCATCGGTTCGTACACGACGGCGTACGTCACCGGCTCGCTGCCGCGCAAGCCTCCGTCGTGGCTGCACATGACGCCGCTGGCCGCGATCCCCTTCGCGATCATCGCGTGCCTGATCGCGGGCGTACTGCTGGGTGCGCCGACCCTGCGCCTGCGCGGTGACTACCTGGCGATCGTCACGCTCGGCTTCGGAGAGATCATCACGGTCGTCGCCACCAACAACCCGTTCAACCTGACGGGTGGCCCCATCGGTCCGACCGTGCCGGCGCCGCGCCTGCACATCGGCGCCTGGAAGATCACCTGGGGTGAGGACAACCTGCCGTTCTGGTACCTGCTGCTCGTCCTCATCGTCATCGTGCTCGTGCTCTTCTACCGCCTCGAGGGCTCCCGGCTCGGCCGAGCCTGGGCGGCGATCCGCGAGGACGAGATCGCCGCGCAGGCATCCGGTATCAACACCACCCGCGTCAAGCTGCTCGCGTTCGCGATCGGCGCGTCGACCTCGGGCGTGGCGGGCGTGTTCTTCGCGACCCAGGTCGGCTACTTCGACCCGTCGCTGTTCACCCTGCAGGCGTCGATCCTGATCGTCGCCTACGTGGTCTTCGGCGGTATGGGTTCGCTGGCGGGTTCGATGGCGGGCGCCGCGGTGCTGACCTGGCTGCCGCAGTTCCTGAAGGCGCAGGTCCCGCCGAACGACCGGCCGATGTGGGTCGGCGCCGCGATCCTCGCGATGATGATCTTCCGTCCGGCCGGTCTGATCCCGGCCAAGCGCCGCAAGGCGGAACTCAGTGGTCTCGACTCACCGAGCTCTGCGGAGACCCGAGCCGTCCCGCTGGCTGAGGGGTTGTGAGATGACAGCAACGGCCGTCGACAACGACGTCGTCTTCAACGTCGAGCACGTCACGCTGCGCTTCGGCGGCGTGGTCAGCCTCAACGACGTCTCGCTACAGATGCACCGCGGCGAGATCCTCGCCGTCATCGGCCCGAACGGCGCGGGCAAGACGTCGCTGTTCAACTCGCTGACCGGCGTCTACACCCCGCAGGAGGGGCGCATCACCGTCGTCGGACGCCCCGGTGCGCACCCGGTGAGCGTGATCGGCAAGAAGACGCACGTGGTCAACCACCTGGGCGTGGCGCGGACGTTCCAGAACATCCGCCTGTTCCCGGCGATGACCGCGATCGAGAACGTCAAGGTGGGCATCGAGACCAGGCAGAAGTCCGATCCGATCTCGGCGATGCTCGGCCTGCCGTGGCAGCGGCGCGAGGAGCGCGAGAGCACCAGTGGCGCGCTCGCGCTGCTCAGAGAGGTCGGCCTGGCCGACAAGGCGAACGAGCTGGCCGGCGCGCTCGCCTACGGCGAGCAGCGGCGCCTCGAGATCGCGCGCGCACTCGGCACGAACCCGGGCGTCCTGCTCCTGGACGAACCGGCGGCGGGAACGAACCCCGCCGAGAAGCGCTCGCTGGCCGAGCTGATCAAGCGCATCAACGTCGAGCGCAACATCAGCGTGCTGCTGATCGAGCACGACATGAAGCTGGTCATGTCGATCGCCGACCGGATCGTCGTGCTGAACTTCGGGCAGAAGATCGCCGAGGGCACTCCGCAGCAGATCCAGCACGACCCCGTCGTCGTCGCCGCCTATCTGGGTACGTCCGCCGACGAGGCGAGAAGCGAGACGGAGAACCAGCCCGAACTCCACCTGATCGACACGGAGCCCGGGCAGAGCGAAGAGGACCACAGCGGTGAGTGAGCACTTTCTCGAGGTCGACTCCATCGAGGTCCGCTACGGCAACATCAAGGCGCTCAAGGGGATCAGCTTCACCGTCGACCTGGGCGAGGTCGTCGCGCTGCTCGGCGCCAACGGCGCGGGCAAGACCACAACGCAGAAGACGGTCTCGGGCATGCTGCGTCCCGCGCTCGGCTCGATCACGTTCGACGGCAAGCGCATCGACGGCATCCCGGCGCACGAGCTGATCAACCTCGGCATCTGCCACGTCCCCGAGGGCCGGCACGTGTTCCCGCGCATGTCCGTCGAGGAGAACCTCGAGATGGGCGCGTTCCGGTTCCGGAACATCGACCAGGACGAGCTGGAGCGCGTCCTGACGATGTTCCCGCGGCTGCGGGAGCGCTTCAAGCAGACCGCGGGCACGCTGTCCGGCGGTGAGCAGCAGATGCTGGCCATCGGACGCGCGCTGATGGGCAAGCCGCGGCTGCTGCTGCTGGACGAGCCGTCCATGGGTCTCGCGCCGCTGATCGTCGCGCAGATCTTCGACATCGTCCGCGAGATCAACCAGGCCGGGGTGACCGTCCTGCTCGTCGAGCAGAACGCGGCCCAGGCGCTCGCGCTGGCCAACCGCGGCTACGTCCTGGAGACCGGCGAGATCGTCCTGCAGGGCACCGGCCAGGAGCTGCTGGCCGACGACCGCGTGCGGGCGGCCTACCTGGGGGAGGAGATCGCGGCGTCCTGATCGGAACTGCCCCTTTTGCGGGCCGGCCGGGTGCGCGATGCTACTCAGGTCGAGGTCGGTGGGCCAGCGCCGTTACAGGTAGCTGCCACTCCCACACCTGGCGTTCACCGGCCCGATCATGACGTCTATGGTTGCCACGGCAAGCAGTCCTGCATGCAGTATCCGCGATCCGGAGACTGCATCGGCGGGCGTGGCTCGAGGGGTCTGGCGGAGGTGCGGTGTCTCGCGTGAACGTGCGGGTGCGGCCTGCTGAGGCGGCGGACGCGGAGTCTCTGGTCGAGTTCACCAGGACGGTCGAGGTGCCGGTCGGAGTGCTCTCCGGAACCGGCGGCAAGCAGTTCGACGCCGAGCAGATCGGCGCACGGTTGCGCAGCGTGCTGGCCGAGCCGGACCGAGCCTTGCTCGTCGCGGTCGACGACACCCCGGAGCACGCCGGGCGCATCGTCGGCGTCCTGGTCGCGCGCACCGACGACATCGGCGTCGTCGAGGCCACTCCCGTCCTGCACGTGCTGCACCTGGTCGTCGCGCCCGGGCAGCGTCGTCGTGGCGTCGGCCGCGCGCTGCTGTGCGGCGCCGTCCACCTGGCCGAGGAGCGCGGCGTCGAGCGCGTCCTCGCCACCGTGGCCTCCAGCTCGCGTGAGGGGAACCGGTACCTGGCCCGGCTGGGCTTCGCGCCACTGGTCGTCAACCGGGTCGCGTCCACGTCCGTCCTGCGCCGTGCGCTGGGGATGTCGGACGGGCCGGAGCGGATGGCGGTCCTGCGCCGTGCCCGGCTGATCCGCGCGCAGCGCTCCGGGCTGACCGCCCGCATCGCGCACCGCGGCGCCTGACGCGCGTCCTCGGGCGCCGGAGGCCTGACCGCGGCGCCGCCGTCGGACCGGGCTCCTAGACTCGGCTGCGTGCCGAAGCTGCTGCTCCTCGACGGACACTCGCTGGCCTACCGCGCGTTCTACGCGCTGCGCGAGGTCGAGATGTCGACCACGACCGGGCAGCCGACGAACGCGGTCTTCGGCTTCACGTCGATGCTGATCAACCTGCTGCGCGACGAGGAGCCCACGCACATCGGCGTCGCGTTCGACGTGTCGCGCAAGACGTTCCGCAGCGAGGCGTACGCCGACTACAAGGCCGGCCGCAGCGAGACGCCCGAGGACTTCCGCGGCCAGGTGACGCTGATCCGTGAGGTGCTCGACGCACTGCGCATCCGCTACCTCGCCGTCGACGGCTACGAGGCCGACGACGTCATCGCGACGCTCACCACCGAGGCCACCGCCGAGGGCATGGACGTCCTGATCTGCACCGGTGACCGCGACGCGCTGCAGCTGGTGAACGACAAGGTGACCGTCCTCTACCCGCGCCGGGGCGTCAGCGACCTGACCCGCTTCACGCCCGAGGAGGTCGAGGCCAAGTACGGCCTGACGCCGCAGCAGTACCCGGACTTCGCGGCGCTGCGCGGCGACCCGTCCGACAACCTGCCCGGCATCCCGGGCGTCGGCGAGAAGACCGCCGCGAAGTGGGTGCGCGAGTACGGCTCGCTGAACGAACTCGTCGCCAAGGTCGACACGGTCAAGGGCAAGGTCGGTGACGCGCTGCGCGAGAACCTCGCGAACGTCGTCCGCAACCGGCAGCTGACCGAGCTGGTGCGCGACGTCGGTCTGGACACCACGCCGGACGAACTGGTGCGCGAGCAGTGGGATCGCGACCAGGTGCACAAGCTGTTCGACGACCTGCAGTTCCGGGTGCTGCGCGAGCGGCTGTTCGCGACGGTCGCGGCCGCCGAGCCCGAGGCCGAGGAGGGCTTCGACGTCTCGTTCGTCCGGCTCGGCGTCGACGACGTCACCGGCTGGCTGGACGAGCACGCCCGCGACGGCCGCCGCGTCGGGCTGGCGTTCCGCGGCGAATGGGGCCGGGGGACGGGCCGGTTGACCGGGGTCGCGATCGCGACGGCGGACGGTGCCGCCGCGTTCATCGACCCGGCCGCGGTCACGTCCGACGACGACGCCGCGCTGGCGCGGTGGCTGGCGGACGAGTCGATCCCCAAGGCCGCGCACGACGTGAAGGGGCCGGTGCTCGCACTTCGACAGCACGGCTGGACACTCGCCGGCGTCACCAGCGACACCCAGCTCGGCGCCTACCTGCTGCGTCCCGACCAGCGCACGTTCGACCTGGCCGACCTCGCGCTGCGCTACCTGCACCGCGAGCTGCGCAGCAACGTCGAGGACAACGGGCAGCTCACCCTCGACGGTGGCGAGGAGGAGTCGGACGACGCTCTGGCCGAGGTCGAGACCCTGCGCGCCACGGCCGTCCACGACCTGGCCAACGCGTTCGAGCCCGACCTCGAGCGCGACGGCGCCACCCGGCTGCTCACCGAGCTCGAGCTGCCGCTCACATTCGTGCTGGCCGACATGGAGGCCGTCGGCATCGCCGCCGACACCGACGCGCTGCTCGACCTGCAGGCCGAACTCGGCGGCGGGGTGAAGGAGGTCGAGCAGGAGGCGCACCGTTTGGTCGGGCGCGAGTTCAACCTCGGCTCACCCAAGCAGCTGCAGGAGATCCTCTTCGACCAGTTCGAGCTGCCGAAGACCAAGCGGATCAAGACCGGCTACACCACCGACGCCGACTCGCTGGCCGATCTCTACGTCAAGACCGAGCACCCGTTCCTCGAGCTGCTGCTGCGCCACCGCGAGGTCGCCCGGCTCAAGACCGTTGTCGACGGGCTGCTGCCGCTGATCGACGACCAGGGACGTATCCACACCACGTTCAACCAGACGATCGCGGCGACCGGCCGCCTCTCGTCCACGGACCCGAACCTGCAGAACATCCCGGTGCGCACGGCCGAGGGGCGGCGCATCCGCGAGACGTTCACGGTCGGCGCGGGCTACGAGTCGCTGATGACCGCCGACTACAGCCAGATCGAGATGCGGATCATGGCCCACCTGTCGCGCGACGCGGGCCTGATCGAGGCGTTCACGACGGGCGAGGACCTGCACACGTTCGTCGCTTCGCGTGCCTTCGACATCTCGACCGACGAGGTCGATCCCGAGATGCGGCGCCGGATCAAGGCGATGTCCTACGGCCTGGCGTACGGGCTGTCGGCGTTCGGGCTGTCCAAGCAGCTGAAGATCTCCGCCGACGAGGCACGTGCGCAGATGGACGCCTACTTCACCCGCTTCGGCGGCGTGCGCGACTACCTGCGCTCGGTCGTCGAGGAGGCCCGGCAGACCGGCTACACCGAGACGATCATGGGCCGGCGCCGGTACCTGTCGAACCTGACGTCCGACAACCGCAACCTGCGCGAGATGGCCGAGCGGGCTGCGCTCAACGCGCCGATCCAGGGCAGTGCTGCCGACATCATCAAGGTCGCGATGCTCGGCGTGCATCGCGGGCTGGCGTCCGCCGGGCTGAAGTCGAGGCTGCTGCTGCAGGTGCATGACGAACTCGTCCTCGAGATCGCGCCCGGCGAGCGGCAGCAGGTCGAGGAGCTCGTCCGCCGCGAGATGGGCGGCGCCTACGAGCTGGACGTCCCGCTCGACGTGTCCGTCGGCGTCGGCCGCACCTGGCACGACGCGGCGCACTAACGGCTGGGCCGCTCTCGCGAAACCCCCCGGTACGCGGTGTGTCGGAGCCTGAAAACGGCCGCTTGCGGGGGGTTTCGCGACGTCAGCGGTTGGTGGCGCTGCCCAGGATCGTCTGGGCGTCCTGGTCGGTGAGCGTCGTCGGGCGCAGCACCTCGAGCACGACCATCGCGCCGTCGCGCAGGATGTGCGCCGGGGCGTCGCCCGCGCGCAGCGGCCGCGGCTCGTCGTACGAGCCGTACGGCGCGGTGCTGGACGCGTTCGCCGAGGCCGTGCCGTAGCTGCCGGCCGGGATCGCCCACACGGCGAACGCGGGGGACTGGCCGGTCGGGCCGTACTCCGAAGCTCGCTGTCCGTGCACGACCGTCGTGCGGTCGTAGCGCCAGCCCGTCGGCAGCAGGCCGAGCGAGACCGGGGCGTCGGACGGCGCGGGCGGTGCGTCGCTGAAGATCGACAGCGAGCTCGTGTAGGCGGGCACCGGCGCGCTCGACGGCACGGAGTTCACCGGCACCGTCGTCGGCGGGCACGACTCGACCGGCGGCAGCGAGACGGGCGCGCCGGACGCGGTGGCTGGGACGGCGGACGAGCAGTCGCCCGGCGCGATCGAGGCGGGCGGCAGCGGCACGAGCGTCCCGCTGCGGGGTGCCGGCAGCGGGACGACCGGTCCGCCGCCGCTCTGCTCGGCATGCCGGCCCGAACCGCCACCCGTGCCGGAGTTCGACGCCAGCGCGACCGAGCCGGCCACGAGCGCGGCGACGCCGACGGACGCGCCGGTCGCGGCGTAGGCGGTCTTGCGGCGGGCCGCGCGCCGGTCGGCGAGGTCGTGGACGGCAGCGAGCATGCCGTGGACGTCGAGGTGATCGCTGCGGTCGGCGCGGGCGGCGAGCGTGTCGCGAAGCAGGTTCATGAGTTCTCCTGGGCGAGAAGGACGGCGGCCTCCTCGGCCGCGTCGAGTCGGAGCGCGGCGAGGCCGCGCGAGCAGGCCGCCCGGACCGTCCCCTCGGCGCAGCCGAGGATCGCGGCGGCCTCCGCGTAGTCGAGGCCGACGAAGTAGCGCAGGACGAGCGCTGCCTGCTGCTTGCGCGGCAGCCGGCCGAGACGCCGCTCGAGGTCTTCGCGGCGGGCGATCGTCTCGCTGTGGTCGACCGAGCTGCCCGCCACGGAGTCCAACGTCGCGTCGTCGACGAGCGTGATCGACCGCGTCGACCAGCGCCGACGCCACGAGATGAACTCGTTGGTGACCATCCGCATCAGGTACGCGGACGGGCGGTCCGTGTCGGCGATCCGTGACCAGCGCGGGTACGCCCGGGCCAGGACGTCCTGGACGATGTCGCGCGCCTGGTCGGGGTCACCGCTCAGCGCGGTGGCATAGCGCAGCAGCGCCGGCAGTTCGGCGGTGAGGACGGTGTCGAACGAGCTGTCGACGGGTGCTCCCACACTCCGTCGACGGTTGCCGGCACCGATCTGTTGCATCCCGCCTCCGCGGCTCAACCCTGCCTCACGGACCCAGCAGGTACGTCCGCCACTCGCGCTCGACCGGCAGACCGGCGTCGAGGTACATCGCGAGCGCGCCCCGGTTGTCGCCCATGACCGACAGGCCGAGACCGGACGCCCCGCCCGCGACCATCCGCCGCAGTGCCGTCGCCAGCAGCGAGCGTCCCAGACCTCGCCCCCGCTCGTCGCGCGCGACCGCGAGCTGCGCGACCCAGCCGGTGCCGTCCGACCAGTACCGGATCAGCGCCACGCCGACCGGCCGCTCGCCCCGCCACGCGACGAGCGGGCTCTCCTGCTCCGGACGGCCGGCCAGGAAGATCCGCCGCCACTCGGCCAGGTCACGCGCGTGGTGTCCGGGCACCTCGGCCCAGGCCGCGTCGACGTAGACGAGGTGATGCAGCGCAGCTTCGTGCTCGGCCGACCACGGGCGCAGCTCGACGCCGTCCGGCCAGCGCGGTTCCGGCAGGACGAGTTCGGGCGTCACCGTTCGGTGCAGGTCGTAGGCCGAGTGCGCGTAGCGCCAGCCGAAACGTTCCAGGGCTGCGATCAGCCGGACTTCCCGGTCCAGTGCCTCGACCTCGGGTACAGCGTGCGACCTCAGCCACGGCAGCAGTAGCGCGAAGACGGCGTCGACAGTGTTGGCCGAATCGGCGGCGGCATCGTTGGCCGAATCGGCGGCGCGATCGGCGATGACGTGTGCGCCCGTACGCCACGCGTAGGCCGCGCCGACGACGCGTCCGTCGTCGACCGCGAGCACGACCGCGTCGGCCTTGTCGACCGCCTCGCGGACCTCGTCCTCGTTCTGCTGGGGAGCGCCGAACCAGGCCGACTCGTAAGCGTGCTGGAGTTCGATCAGGGCGGCGAGGTCGCCGGGGGAGTACGGGCGCAGCTCCATCAGCCGAGCTCGCAGACGTAGATCGCGGTGCCGGGCAGGATCGCGCCGCGCAGCGGTGACCACTGCCCCCATTCCTGGTAGTGGCCGGCCGGCCACTCCGGTTCGACGAGGTCGACGAGCCGGAACCCGGCCGCGGCGATCTCGCGGACCCGGTCGCCGAGCGTGCGGTGGTGCTCGACGTAGGTCGGCGTGCCGTCGTCGGCGAACTCGACGTAGGGCGTGCGGTCCCAGTACGGCATCGTCGCGGTCAGCCCGGCGGGACCCGGATCGTCGGGGAACGACCACCGGGTGGGATGCGTCGTCGCGAACACCCACCTACCGCCGGGACGCAGCACGCGCGCGACCTCGCGCATGATCGCCGCCGAGTCGGCCACGAACGGGACGGCCCCGAACGCGGTGAACGCGATGTCGAAGGACGCGCCCGCGAACGGCAGGTGCTGCGCGTCCGCCTGTACGAGCGGGACGTCCACGCCCGACTCGTCGGCACCCGCCCGGGCGTGGCGCAGCATGCCGGCCGAGACGTCGAACGCGACCGGGCGCGCGCCCTGCCCGGCCAGCCACCGCGAGCACATGGCGGCGCCGCAGCCCACTTCGAGGACGGCCCGGCCGCGGACGTCCCCGAGGAGATGGACGTCCTCCTCGCGCAGGTTCTCGGGCGACCACACGAAGTCGGCCACTCCGAGGAACCGGCCGTGCTCGGCGTGGTAGTCGTCGGCGTCACGGT
>Ga0164242_10000917_pt1 | contig 35026 bp, 37 predicted proteins | sample OricomgcompostMG_FD_108783 | JGI IMG/M metagenome (GOLD analysis project Ga0164242, IMG submission 108783) | Miracle-Growth compost microbial communities from Emeryville, California, USA - Original compost - Miracle growth compost (MG) ... | reverse complement strand
GCGGTCGCGAAGAAGGCGGTCGCGAAGAAGGCGGCTCCCGCGAAGAAGGCTCCGGCGAAGAAGGCACGCTGAGCCCGGTCGACCCGGCCGGGCTGCTCGAGCTCGCGGTCGGGCTGGCCCACGACGCCGCCACCGTCTTGCGGCAGCGGCCGGCTGACCTCGGCGTGCTGTCGACCAAGTCGAGCCCGACCGATGTCGTCACGGTCATGGACCGCGCCGCCGAGCGGGTGATCCTCGATGGCCTGGCCGCGGCACGGCCCGACGACGCCATCGTCAGCGAGGAGAGCGGCGGAAGCGCCGGCAGCTCCGGGGTGAGCTGGCTGGTCGACCCCCTCGACGGGACCGTGAACTACCTGTACGGGATCCCGCACTACGCGGTGTCGATCGCTGCGGCCATTGACGACGCGACCGTCTGCGGCGTCGTGGTCGACGTCGATCGACGCCTCACCTATACCGCCGTCGCCGGAGCCGGCAGCTTCGCCGACGACGTACCCATCCGTTGCGGCGACCAGTCCGATCCGGCCTTCGCGCTGGTCGGGACGGGGTTCAACTACGAGGTGGAGCTGCGTACGAAGCAGGCGGCCGCGATGTCCACGGTCCTGCCGGCCGTGCGGGACATCCGGCGGGCGGGGTCCGCCGCCCTCGACCTGTGCGCCGTGGCCTGTGGACAGCTCGATGCATTCTTCGAGGCCGGCATGTACCCATGGGACTGGGCGGCAGGGGGACTGATCGCCCAGGAAGCCGGGGCCAGGGTGGATGGCTTGGCCGGAAACCCTCCTGGTAGAAATACGACATTGGCTGCTAATCCAGCCTTATTTGACGCGTTGCACGAACTTTTGGTGTTCTCGAATCTTTGACACCGGGGTTTCAGGGGGAGGGTCGGTGCCGTGCCTACTGTGCCGCGCGTTCGGACGATCGCGTCCGTCGGCGTAGGCACGCTCGCGCTGTCCGTCGTCGCGGCCACCGCGGCGGTCGCGATCGCCGGCGCTGTCGGCCAGCATCCGTCCAGCACCACGACCCACAACCTGGCTGCGACCCGGGACCTGGCCACCAACCCCGTCCCGGTCACGCCATTGCGCAAGATGACCCCACCCGACGTCGCCGTCCTGCTCGGGCACGGCGCCACGTCGCGGCAGCTCGACCGGCTGCGGCACCGTGACGGCGTGCGGCGGGTGATCCCGCTCGACCGCGGCGAGGTGCGGGTCGCCGGGCGAAAGCTGCGGATCGTCGGCGTACCGCTGGCGGGCGTCCGCGGGCTGACGCCCTCGTTCACGGCGCACTCGACTCCGTTGTGGAAGTCGATCGCCCGCGGCGAGCTGACGGTCGGCTTCTCCGACAGCCGGCATCTGCGTCGCTACTTCGGCAAGACCGTCGTCGCTCGCGGTCGGCACGAGTTGGGTACGCCGCTGCGGCTCGGCGCGTTCGCGACGATCGGCTTGCCCGGGGCGCAGGGAATGATCGCATCGCCTGCCGGCAGCTCTCTCGGGCTGATGCCGGGCCGCGAGGTGCTCGTCGTGGCCCCCAAGGTGTCACTGACGACCCTCCGCGCCGACGTGCACAAGACCTTGGGACGGTCGGCTCGCATCGTGGTCACTCGCGCCTCGCCGATCGACCAGGACGTCTCCAGCGTCTACGCGCGGCAGACGATTCCCCCGTCGTACCTCGATCTCTACCGTCGGGCCGCCGTGACGTGCCCAGGCCTGCCGTGGACGGTTCTCGCGGCAATCGGCACCCTCGAGACCCGCAACGGGCAGAACGTGCACACCTCGGTCGGTGGCGCGGTCGGGCCGATGCAGTTCCTGCCGTCGACCTGGGCGCGCTGGGGCTACGACGCCAACGGTGACGGCGCGGCCGACATCAACGACCCGCGGGACGCGGTGTTCGTGGCGGCGCGCTACCTGTGTGCGGTCGGCGCCGGGCGGGGCGGCAGCTCACTCAACGACGCGATCTACAGCTACAACCATGCGTGGTGGTATGTCCGCGACGTGATCCTGCTCGCCAACCGCTTCGCCTGACGCGAAGCAATGTGGCATTGCCCTCGCGATTTCGGCGAGATCGCCCCATTTCACCTATGCAATGCCGCATTGCTACTGCGCGGCGGCTGCTACGCGGCCGGGCCCAGCAGCTCGTCGGCGATCGCGGCGCGGTGGGTGCGGGCCGCTCCTTCGAACGCGTTGATCCACTGGGCGCGCTTGTAGAAGCGGTGCAGCACGTGCTCGTAGGTGAAGCCGATCCCGCCGTGGCACTGGATGGACTGCTCGCAGGCGAACACCGAGTTCTCGCCTGCCGTCGCTTTCGCTGATGCCGCTGCGAGGTCTGCCTGCGCGTCGCCGGCACTCACCGCCCAGGCCGCCCAGTAGGCGATCGAGCGCGACAGCTGGGTCGCGACGAAAGTATTGGCGACTCGGTGCGACACACCCTGGTAAGTGCCGATGATGCGGCCGAACTGCTGCCGCTCCTTCGTGTACGCCGCAGCGATGTCCAGTGCCCGTTGGGCCACCCCCGTCGCCTCGCACGCGGCAAGCGCGATCGCGCGCAGCCGGACATCGGCGAGCGCGTCGAGGGAGGCGTCGAGCCGCCGAGCCGGCGTGCCGTCGAGGTGCAGGTCGCCGAGCCGCCGGGTCTTGTCGATCGTCGAGCGGGGTACGACGACGCCGGGGTTGGCGGCCACATCGACGGCGTACAGCCCGTCGGCGGCCACCACGACCACGTCCGAGACGCTGGTGAGGTCAGGGACGTTCACCTTGGTGCCGGTAAGCGAGTCCCCTGACGCCTTGACCGTGCTTCCGGTGGCGGCGTCGGCGATCGTCGCGGGCCCGCCTGCCTCGGCGTACGCGAGCGTGGCGCTTCGCTCACCGGTCGCAATCGCGCCGCGCAGCTCGTCGTCGAGCAACGGCCAGGTCAGCGCGACGGTCGACCACCACGGCGCCGGCAGCAGCGCGTAGCCGGTCTCCTCGGCCAGCACGGCGTGCTCGAGCAGCCCTAGCTCCGCGTCGAGCCAACCCATCTCGGCGATGGTCTTCCAGTCGGCCGGGTCCGTGCCGGCGTCGGACTCGGCGAGGGAGACCATGCGGTCGTTCGGCATGCGGTCGGCGAGGTAGTCCCGTGCCGCCGCGCGCAGCAGCTCCTGATCCGGCGAGAATGCGAAGTCCACTGTCGGCGCTCCTAACGCGACTTGGGCAGGCCGACGACCCGCTCAGCGATGATGTTTCGGAGGATCTCCGACGTCCCGGCCTCGATCGTGTTGCCGCGGCTGCGCAGCTGCATGTAGGTCCAGAAGCCGTCCCACCAGGCGCCTTCGGCGTCGAGCTGCGAGGTGAGGCCCAGCAGGCTCTGCGCGAACGAGGTCAGCCGCTGGTTCGTCTCGCTCCAGTGCAGCTTCGCCATCGACCCCTCCGGCCCGGGGACGCCGGTCTTCTGCAGCGCGGTGAGGGCTCGGTAGTTGGTGAACCGCAGCCCCTGCAGGTCGATCCAGAACTGGGCGATCTGGTCTCGTACGACGGGGTCGTCGGCGGGCCGGGTGCCGTCGGGACCCGGCTCCTTCGCGAGCTGGACCAGCCGGTTCACTGCCTTCTCGAGGCCGGCCGTCAGCGCGAAGCCGAGGGTGCCGCGTTCGTGCAGCAGCGTCGTCATGGCCACGTTCCAGCCGTCGCCGGGCTGGCCAAGGATCGAGTCGCGGGGGACCCGGACGTCGGTGAAGAAGATCTCGTTGAACTCCGGGTCGCCGGTGATCTGGCGCAGCGGCCGGACCTCGACACCGGGGGCGTGCATGTCGACCAGGAGGTAGGACAGCCCCCGGTGCTTCTCGGCGTCGGGATCGGTGCGGACGACGAGGATGCACCAGTCGGCGATGTGCGCCCAGCTGGACCAGACCTTCTGTCCGTTGACGACCCACTCGTCGCCGTCGAGGACCGCGCGCGTCTTCGCCGCACCCATGTCGGATCCGCTGCCGGGCTCCGAGAAGCCCTGGCACCACACCTCGGTGCCTTCCAACAGTGGTTGGAGGTAGCGCTGCTTCTGCTCGTCCGTGCCCCAGGCGATGATCGTCGGCCCGGCCATGCCGAGCCCGATGCCGCCGATGTGGTCCGGCGCGCTCATCCGGGCGCTCTCCTCGAGGAAGATGCCCTGGAACTCATGCGGGTGCCCGCCGCCGCCGTACTCCTTGGGCCAGGTGATGCCGACGTACCCGGCGTCGTAGAGCTTCTTGCTCCACGTCCGGCTCTCAGCCTCGTTCCAGCGGCCGACGGTCGGCGCCTGGTCAGCCCAGTCCTTGCCCAGCGCGCCTTCCAGCCAGGAGCGAAGCTCAGCCCGGAACGAGGCCTCTTCGGGGGTGTCGCGGAAGTCCACAGCCGACCACCTTGCAAAGTCCGAATGGTATTCGGTGCACAGTAGCGGCCGTCCCGCTCAGTCGATCCGGCGGAGGTCCTTCGGGTACCGCTTCGCGTTCTCGATGTAGACCCCGACGGCGAGCTCGATGAACTCCGGCGTGACCGAGTCTGGCTTGATCTTCGCGGGGATGCCGAGCGCCATCGCCTTGCTCGGGACCTCGGTGCCGCCGGACACGACGGCACCGGCGCCGACGAGCCCACCGGTGCGGACGATTGCGCGGTGCAGGACGATCGCGCCGGACCCGACGAGTGACTTGTCCTCGATGACGCAGCCCTCGAGGTGGGCGTTGTGACCAATGACACAGTCGCTGCCGATATGGGTGGAAAGGTCGTGAGTGGCGTGGATGACAGCACCGTCCTGGACCGACGTACGGTCCCCGACAGTTATCTCGCCGTAGTCGCCGCGCAGCACTGTGGACGGCCAAACGCTTGAGTATTCCCCGATCGTCACGTTGCCGATCACGGTCGCGTCGGGATGGATGTAGGCGGTATCCGCAATGGTCGGCACCCGCTCACCCAGGGCATAGACAGCCACGCTGGCCTCCTTCGTCGTCAGCGATCCTGCCCCAACTCTTCCGAAGTCTTAACCCCGGGATCGCCACATCGTCAGCCCGATCAGGTAGCGTGCGGCGGCGCTGATGAGGGCGAGACGCCTCGGCGGGCATAAATCGGCCGCTGGAGCGTTGAGGTTCTCACTACGACTTCGAGGTCGTTACCAGCAACAGGCGTTTACCAGCAACGCAGGACGGCAGGACGAGACGATGGCGACCGACTACGACACCCCACGCGCGACCGACGACGAGGTCGGCGAAGACAGCATTGAGGAGCTCAAGGCTCGCCGAGACCAGCAGGCGGGTGCCGTCGACGTCGACGAGGCAGAGCTCGCCGAGTCGCTCGAGCTTCCGGGTGCCGACCTTTCCGGCGAGGAGCTGACGGTTCGCGTCGTTCCCAAGCAGGCCGACGAGTTCACCTGCCGGCGGTGCTTCCTGGTCCGCCACCGCAGCCAGCTCGCCGACGAGAAGAAGGGCATCTGCCGGGAGTGCGCGGCCTGACCGACGCTGACCGCCCCACCGAGTCGCCGGACGACGCGGCGGGCCTGCTCGCCCGCTTGCTCGACGACCGCCCGCTCGACCGCCGTACCGAAGCGACGCTGCTGCGGCGGCTCGCAGTCACGTTGTCAGGCAGCGCGCGACGCGCCGGCGCAGCCGCCGTGGCGAGTGGGCAGTGGCTTGCGGAAGTGGTGGCCGAGACCGCCCCGCACATCCCGATCCGCGACCTGGCGGCGCTGACCGAGCACTACGACGGCAAGGCCGGGGACGAACTCGCTGCGGCATTGGTCGAGAACGCGGCGCGAGCCACGGGCGCGGTGGGCGCCGCCGCGGGCGTTGTCGCCTCGGTGGAGTGGACGGCACCTCCTGCGCTGCTCGCCGCGCCGGTCCAGATTGCGGCCGAGACGCTTGCGGTGGTGGCCATTGAGGTGAAGCTGGTCGCCGAGCTCCATGCCGTCTATGGGCGAAGTGCGGTCGGCACCCGAGCGGTGCGGATGGCGGCGTACCTCGGCGCGTGGACACGACGTCGAGCGCTCGACCGGCTCAAGCCGGGGGAGAAGGTGTCCGGGATGATCACGGGCGCGGCGCGGCGCGAGCTGCGCCGTCGAGTGGTCGGGCGCGCCGGCTCGAGCAGCGCCAGCGTTCTTCCGCTACTGGCGGGGGCGGTCGCGGGCGCCTCACTCAACGCAAGCCAGACAAGGCGCCTCGGCCGCCAGATCACCGCCGGCCTCCGCTGACCAACGTGGGACCGCCCAAACGTTGGTCAGTAGAGCCGTTCGGGCGCGGTCAGGAAGTTGTGGATCAGCGCGTTGGTCTCGGTCGGGTGCTCGAACTGCGGCACGTGGCCGCAGTCGTTGAGTACGACGGAGTCTGCTTGCGGAAGCGCGCGCACGACGTGCTGCTCGAAGGCCACCGGCACCAGCCAGTCGCGGTCGCCCCAGATGAACAGCGACGGGACGCCGAGTCCGGGCAGCCGTTCCCAGAAGCCTTCCTCGCCGTACGCCGGGTCGAGATAGATCTCCCGCAGTGCGGCGTAGAAGGCACGTCGATGCCGGTAGCCGCGCATCACCCGTAGGAACTCGTCAGCTGCGGACTGGTACCAGGTGTCCGGAAGCCGATCCGGATCGGCGAAGAAGGATCGGACGACGCGCACCAGGACCCAGTGCGGGATCACCGTCGGGGCGAGCAAGGCGCCCGGCGGCAACAGCCGGACGGCCGGCGCGAGCTCGCGGAACCGCCGGAACGCCGGCGACGGGCACAACAGCACGAGGCGTTCGACCGTGTCGGGCGCGGTGAGCGCGGCCTCGATCGCTACCCGGCCTCCCATGGAGTTGCCGATCAGCACCGGCTTGCGCACGCCGATGTGGCTGCTGAATGCCTGCAGCCACGCCGCCAGATCACCCGGCCGATAGCGCCACCTCGGTGCGGCTGAGGCGCCGAATCCCGGGAAGTCCGGCGCGATCACTCGGTGATCCTTTGCGAGCGCCGGCACCAGCGGAAGCATGGAGGCGTTCGTCGCGCCGAGCCCGTGCAGCAACACGACCGGCGGGGCGTCGGCCGGTCCGGCCTCGAGGTACGACGTCCGGGCCCCGAACACGGTCGCTGCCTTCACCACCGGGTGCGCAGCGGGGCGCTCACCGACGTCGAAGGCGCTGTCCATCTGCAGCGCCAGCGCAAGGTCACCTCGTACGGTGAGCCCGTGGTCGAGGTATGCCTCGACGCCCGAGATCCGGCCTTCGAGCACGCTCGCGAGGGTGGACGGATCGGCGGTGATGGTTGCGCGCGGGCGCCGTGCCCGCCCGCGCGCCAGTCGGACGCGGCCGTGGTCGAGACGCACGGTCCACGCGCCAACCGGAGGAGCATCGAAGACGACTGAGCCGTACTCGTCGGCAAGTGCCGACTTCACGCCCTCGCGCAGGCGCGCCGCGAACAGAGCATCGAGGTTCGGAATCGCGGCGAGCGTCCGAACCGCGCCGCGCGCGTATCCCAACCCGCCCCGTTGCATGCTTCCCACGCTAGGTGGCGCGTCCGCTGAGCAGTCGCCGACGCGCCGGTCCGAGCTGGGCGCCCGCTCAGTCCTTCTTGTCAGCCATGCCGGGCGGGAGGGACCCGGAGGCGCGCCGCCAGGTCTCGGCGACCCGACGCTGGGCGAGCAACCGGGCAACGGCCACAACGGCGGCAGATGCCGCGGCCCAGCCGACAGCCTCACGCCATCGCACATCAGGGTGCGCGGGGTCCGCCGGTGGTTCCTTGCCGGTCGCCTTCGTCCAGCCCTTCTTCAGCACCTTCTGCGCTACCGCCGTCGTCGCTGCCGCGCCGACGCCGGACAGCACCTTGTGCCCGAGCTTTCCGCTGTTGTCGGCTGCTGCCGCCTCGGCGGCGGCTTCACCTCGCTGCGATCCCATGGGCACAGCCTGACACGATGCGCGGGTGCCACCGCAAGACAGAGTGACCGCAGGACAGGCGCGCCGGCTCGCGATCGCCGCCCAGGGGCTCGGCGGTCACGGTCCGTCGCGGCAGCGGCCGGTCGAGACGGTCGACCGTCGTCATGTCCGTCGAGTGCTGCAACACACAGGCTTGTTCCAGATCGACAGCGTCAACGTTCTCGCTCGGGCCCACTACCTGCCGGCGTACTCCCGGCTCGGGCCGTACGACCGCGACCTGCTCGCGCGGATGTCCTTCCGCAAGGGCGAGCTGTTCGAGTACTGGGGGCACGAGGCCGCGCTGCTGCCCTTCGACCTCCACCCGCTGCTGCGTTGGCGGATGAAGCGCGCCGAGTCCGGGATCGGCACCTGGCGGCACGTCGCGCAGCTGTCGCGGGACCGGCCGGGCTACATAGAAGAAGTGTTCGCGGAGGTGGCGGCCCGCGGCCCGGTGTCGGCCGGGCAGGTGGCGGACGACACCGCCCGCAGCACCGAGAACTGGGGCTGGAACTGGTCCCCGTCGAAGACCGCCTTGGAGTTCTTGTTCTGGTGTGGCCGGATCACGACGGCGTCGCGGGTGAACTTCGAGCGCCGGTATGACCTGACCGAGCGGGTGTTGCCGCAGCACGTGCTCGACGTCCCGACACCGGATGATCACGCGGCGCACCGTGAGCTGTTGATGCTCGCTGCGCGCTCTCATGGGGTCGGGACGGTGGCTGATCTCGCCGACTACTTCCGGTTGAGCAACCCCGAGGCGCGGCCGCGGATCGCGGAGCTCGTCGAGGACGGCCGGCTGGTTCAGGTCGCCGTCGAGGGTTGGCGCGACCCGGCGTACCTGATTCCTGGGACGAAGATCCCTCGCAAGGTGGACGGCTCGGCGCTGCTGGTGCCATTCGATCCGCTGATCTGGGAACGCGACCGGACGGAGCGGTTGTTCGGCTTCCGCTACCGCATCGAGATCTACGTCCCTGAGCACAAGCGCGAGCACGGGTACTACGTGCTGCCCTTCCTGCTCGGCGATCGACTCGTCGCGCGCGTGGATCTCAAGTCCGACCGAGCCGCAGGCGCCTTGCGGGTGCAAGCCGCTTACGCCGAGCCCGACGCGCCGCAGCAAACTGCTGAGGCGCTGGCGCGCGAGCTGCGGATGATGGCGGACTGGCTCCAACTTGAAGATGTCGTGATTGGTTCGCGCGGTGATCTGGCTGAGCGGCTACGACGAGGATGACGCTGCGCTCGTCAGGTGACGCGGGCTGAGGCGGCTAGTTGCTCTCGCAGGTTGAGGCGACCTCAGCGGGCGGCTTTTGCGGCCGCTCGCTCGTTCTTGATCGCGGTCGCGAGCTCATCCGGGTGGCGGCTCGACACAATCCAGTAGGGGACCGGGTGGGGGTTCGACAGCCGAAGCATCACCGATGGGCCGATCCAGCCACGCACGACGCTCATCGCCGCCGGATCGGCCTGCGGTCCGAGCCGCATCCGGGTCGCCTCTCGGTCGAGCGGCTGAATCGTGGTGATCGTCGTAAGCGGAAGCTCGTCCTTCCCGGCGTAGAGCCTCCCGTCGGCGACGCGGACGCGGATCCGGCCCGCCAAGGCGAGCGGGACGACGAAGAAGCCGATCAGGAAGACCGCGACCGGGATGTAGACGACGTAGGTGAATCCAGCCGCCATCTCGAAGATGCCGAAGGCCACGATCAGGAAGACGGCGGGCCACCAGGTCAGTGGCACTGCCAGCCGCTCGTCGTACGCCGGGGGTGCCATCGGTCAAGGGTATGGGCCGTCGGTGCGCCACTCCTGCCGGCGCCGATATGGTGCCGCCTGCGATGCCAGAGCCCCTTGAGCCCGTGACGCCGGTCGACGTGATGCTGCGTCGCCTCGATCCCGGGCTGCCGCCGCCGAGCTACGCCCACGACGACGACGCGGGCGCTGACCTCGTGACGGCGGTCGACGTCGAGCTCGGGCCGGGTGAGCGGACGGTGGTGCCCACCGGGACGGCGATCGCGCTGCCGGCCGGGTACGCCGCCTTCGTGCACCCGCGTTCAGGTCTCGCCGCGCGCCACGGCGTCGCGCTGGTCAACTCGCCAGGAACGATCGATGCGGGGTACCGGGGCGAGATCCAGGTGATCGTCATCAACCTCGACCCGCTCGAAACGGTGCGGTTCGCCCGCGGCGACCGGATCGCACAGCTCGTCGTCCAGCGGGTCGAGCGGGCCCGATTCATCGAGGTCGAGCAGCTACCCGACTCCGTGCGAGCAGCGGGCGGGTTTGGATCCACGGGCGGCTGGGCCGACCATGGACGGCAGCAGCCGAAAGGGGCCTGACGTGTTCCGACGACGCCGCGCGACCGACGATGTCGCCGACGACGAGTTCGACGACGACTTCGAGGGCAGTGAAGACGGCGCCGAAGACGACGTTGCCGACGAGTACGACGAGCAGGAGCCTCCCGTGGTGACGGAGCGGGTCACGACCGGACCGTGGGATGTCACCCACCTGCCGGCCGATGACTCGACGCCGCGGGTCGATCTCGGTGGGATCGCCGTCCCCATCCCGGACGGCATCGAGCTTCGCGTCGAGGTCGCCGAAGAGGTCGTCGTCGCTGCGTCGCTGGTCGACGGAACCAGCCAGTTGCTCGTCAGCGCGTTCGCCGCCCCCAAGTCGAGCGGCATCTGGGACGAGGTGCGCACCGAGATCGGCGACTCGCTGGGCGGCACCGGCGGCAGCGCCGAGCACGTCGAAGGAAGCTTCGGCCCAGAGCTTCGGGCGCGGATCCCCGGCGAGGAGGGGGGCACGCAGGCGGCTCGCTTCATCGGGGTCGATGGCCCGCGTTGGTTCCTGCGCGGTCTGATCTCCGGTCCGGCCGCGACCGACAGCCTCCAGGCGCGACGGCTCGAAGACGTCTTTCGCGGCATCGTGGTGAATCGTGGCGGTGACGCCATGGCGCCACGCGACCCGCTGCCGCTTCACCTCCCGCGCGAGGCAGTCGACGCGGCTGTTGCCGCCGCTGCGGACGAGGAACAGGATGAGGAGCTTCGACTGCAGCTGCAGGAACGCGGGCCCGAGATCTCGGAGATCAGATGAGCAGCGGGGCGGGGGACGCGCCCAACAGCGAGCCGAAGGAGCACGGTCGGTTCCGTCGCGCGGTCAGTCGGCTGGCAAGCGAAGAGGACGTGCTCGAGGCGCGTGACCTCCAGCGCGAGCGCGCATCCCACGGCGCCACCGCTCTCACCGACTGCCAGAACCGCCAGCAGGTCGAGGTAATGGGCACGGTGCGCTCATTGACGTTGCGTCCCCGTGCCGGCACTCCGACGCTCGAGGTCGACCTGTACGACGGCAGCGGAACCGTCACGTTGGTCTGGCTGGGGCGCCGTGAACTGGCGGGGATCATGCCAGGTCGGCGGATGCGCGCGACCGGGTGCATCACCACCAGCGGCGGGCGACGCGTGATCTTCAACCCGCGTTACGAGTTGCTGCTAAAGGGCGGGTGACCCGCCCGCAAGCAGGTCGTGCAGTGCCGACTCCTGGTCGGGTGCGCTGACGAACAACAGCTCGTCTCCCGCTTCGAGCGGGTCGTCGGGGCTCGGTGCGATGACGTGAGCGTCGCGAAGAATCGCGACCAGTGCGACGTCAGCCGGCCAGGCGATCGAGGCGACGCGCGAGCCGGCGAGTGGGGTGTCCGGGGGCAGCGTGACCTCCACGAGGCTCGCCTCGCCCTCGCGGAAGGACAGCAGCCGCACCAGGTCACCGACCGTCACTGCCTCTTCGACGAGCGCCGAGAGCAGGCGCGGGGTCGACACCGATACGTCGACGCCCCACGCCTCGTTGAACAGCCACTCGTTCTTCGGGTGGTTCACCCGCGCGACGACGCGCGGTACGCCGTACTCGGTCTTCGCCAGCAGGGACAGCACGAGGTTGACCTTGTCATCTCCGGTCGCGGCGATCACGACGTTGGAGTCCTGGAGATCCGCCTGCTCGAGTGAGCTGAGCTCGCACGCATCCGCGAGCAGCCACGCGGCGCCGGGAACGGTGTCGGTCTTGAACGCCTTGGGCTCGCGCTCGATGAGGGTGACGTCGTGCCCGTTCGCCACGAGCTCGCTGGCGATCGAACGGCCGACGTTGCCCGCACCGGCGATGCAGACCTTCATCCGTGGTCCTTTGGTGGCGGTGCGGCGAGGAACTGTTCGGTCCGCTCGACGTCGCCGCGCGTCACGAACAGGTGCAGCTGGTCGCCGTCCTGCAACGCCGAGTCGCCTTTGGGGACGAACGCCTCGCCGTAGCGGGTGAGGAAGGCGACGCGGGCGCTCTCGGTCGCCAGTCCGATGTCGCGCACGGAGCGGCCGACCCACCCGGAGTCGTAGTCGGCCTCGATGAGAAGCAGGTGGCCGGTCGGGTCGCTCCAGAGGCTGTGCGCGCCGTCCGGGAGCAGGCGGCGCATCATCTCGTCGGCGGTCCACCGGACGGTAGCGACGGTGGGGATGCCAAGGCGGCTGTAGACCTCCGCCCGGCGAGGGTCGTAGATCCGGGCTACGACGTTGTCGATGCCGAAGGTCTCGCGGGCCACCCGCGCCGAGATGATGTTGGAGTTGTCGCCGCTCGATACGGCCGCGAAGGCACCCGCCTGCTCGATCCCGGCCTCGACGAGCGTGTCGCGGTCGAAACCGACGCCGACGACCTGGCGCCCGGCGAAGTCGCGGGGGAGGCGGCGAAACGCGGTGGCGTTCTGGTCTACGACGGCGACGGAGTGGCCGCGGGCTTCCAGGCCCGTGGCGATGGTCGAGCCGACCCGCCCGCACCCCATGATCACGACATGCACTGATGGAACGCTACACGTGCGGCCCTACAGTTGCGGGGTGCCGTCGCTGGGTGACCTCTCCAAGCGCGTCATCTTTGGTCGACCGCTTCGCAGCACGCAGCTCGGCGAGACCCTGCTGCCAAAGCGGATCGCGCTCCCCGTCTTCGCCAGTGACGCGCTGTCCTCCGTCGCCTACGCGACTGAGGAGATCCTGCTCGTCCTGTCGCTCGGCGGCCTGACGTTCATCCACTACACCTGGTACGCCGCCGCCGGCGTCGCATTCCTGATGCTGGTCGTCGTCGCGTCGTACCGGCAGAACGTGCACGCCTACCCGAGTGGTGGCGGTGACTACGAGGTGGCGACCACCAACATCGGGCCGAGGGCGGGCCTGACGGTCGCGGCGGCGCTGATGGTCGACTACGTGCTGACCGTCGCCGTGTCGGTGAGCTCGGGCGTCGCGAACATCACCTCCGCCATCACCTCGCTGCAAGGCCACTCGGTGGCGATCGCGCTGTCGATCGTCGTCGTGATCATGCTGCTGAACCTGCGCGGCGTCCGCGAGTCCGGCACCGCGTTCGCGATCCCGACGTACGCGTTCATCGCCGCCATCGCGGTGCTGATCACCGTCGGTCTGCTCAAGCTGGCAACCGGACATCACCTCAGTGCCGAGAGTGCGCACTACCAAGTCACTCACACCCACGAGTACACGGGATTCGCGCTGGCCTTCTTGTTGCTGCGCTCCTTCGCCTCCGGGTGTACGGCGCTGACCGGGGTCGAGGCGATCAGCAACGGGGTGCCGGCGTTCCAGAAGCCGAAGAGCAAGAACGCCGCGACCACACTGACGCTGCTCGGCGGTATCGCGGTGAGCATGTTCATGGCGATCACGGTGCTCGCCATCGTGAGCCATGTGCACATCGCGGGATCGGGGACCCACCTCGTGGGCCTGCCGCATGGTCAAGAGCAGAAGACGGTCATCGCCCAGGTGGGCATCGCGGTGTTCGGCAAGGGCGTCGTCTTCTACTTCCTGCAGACCGTCACGGCATTGATCCTGGTGCTCGCCGCGAACACCGCATTCAACGGCTTCCCCGTGCTCGCGTCGATCCTGGCTCACGACGGCTACCTGCCACGTCAGCTCAACACTCGTGGTGACCGGCTCGCGTTCAGCAACGGGATCCTGCTGCTTGCAGGCTTCGCGATGCTGCTGATCCTCGCGTTCTCGGCGTCGCCCACGAGGCTGATCCAGCTGTACATCGTTGGCGTCTTCGTGTCGTTCGTGAACAGTCAGATCGGCATGATCCGGCACTGGAACCGCAACCTGCCGCAGACCGAGGATCCGGCCCGCAGGCGTCAGATGAAGCGCTCTCGCGTCATCAACAGCGTTGGCGCCGTCGTCACGATCCTGGTCCTCGTCATCATCGTGATCTCCAAGTTCACCGAGGGCGCGTGGATCGCAATCGTCGCGATGGGCCTGCTGTTCGCCCTGATGAAGGGGATTCGTCGCCACTACGACCTGGTCAGCGAGGAGCTGGTGCCCTCCGACGAGGACGACGTGCTGCCGTCGCGAGTGCATGCCGTCGTACTCGTCTCCAAGGTCCACAAGGCCACGCTGCGCGCGGTCACCTATGCGCGCGCGACGCGCCCCTCCAGTCTGGTGGCGCTCACCGTAGACACGGACCCGGGCGCAACTGCCGCTCTTCGGGCGGAGTGGGAACGCCGGGCGATCCCGGTGCCGCTGCAGATCCTCGACTCGCCCTACCGCGAGGTGACGAGGCCGATCATCAAGTACATCAAGGAGATCAACCGGTCGAGCCCGCGCGACGTGGTCTCGATCTTCATCCCGGAGTACGTCGTCGGCCGGTGGTGGGAGCAGCTCCTTCACAACCAGAACGCGTTGCGCCTCAAAGGGCGCTTGCTTTTCATGCGCGGCGTGATGGTGACGAGCGTGCCGTATCAGCTGGCGTCGTCCGGCCGAGTGATCGAGCGGCAGCGTCCGGCCGTCGGAGACGTCCGCCGCCCGTATTCGTGAGCGTTGGCGGCTCGGTGGAGCTCGAGCTCGAAATCGGGGCAGTCGGGCACGGCGGAATCTGTGTCGCGCACGCGCCGGACGGTCGTGTGGTGCTCGTCCGTCACGCCCTTCCGGGCGAGCGCGTGAAGGCCGAGATCACGGAGCAGAAGAAGTCCTTCCTGCGAGCCGACGCGATCGAGATCATCGAGCCGTCGCCGTACCGCGTCACGCCACCTTGCCCGTTCGCCGGTCCGGGGCACTGCGGCGGATGTGACTGGCAACACGTGGAGCTCGCCGAGCAGCGCCGGCTGAAGGCGGAGGTCATCGAGACCGCCCTGCAGCGGATCGCCGGGGTCAAGCGGCCGGTGTCGGTCGAGGCCGTGCCCGGAGACGAGAACGGCCTGCGCTGGCGGACTCGAATGCGGCTCGCAGTCGGCCCGGACGGGAGGGCGGGTCTGCATCGTCACCGCTCCAGCGACATCGAGCCGATCACTGACTGCCTGATCGCCCATCCGACGCTGCCGGTGGTCTCCGTGCTCGCCGAGTCATGGCCGGACGTCGAGGCGGTCGACCTGCAGTCCACCGACACCGCAAACGCGGCGGGACGAGACTGGCGGATCCCCGAGGGTGGCTTCTGGCAGGTACACCCGGGTGCGCCCGACACGTTGGCAACCGCAGTCATCCGGCTTGCTGAGCTGGAGCCCGCCGATGTGTGTCTCGACCTGTACGCCGGGGTCGGCCTGTTCGCGGGGGCAGTCGCGCCGCTGGTGCCCCACGGCGAGGTGATCGCGGTCGAGAGCCATCCGGACGCGGCGGCGGCCGCCGTCGAGAATCTCGCGGACCTCTCCAACGTCACCGTCATCAGTGATCGGGTGTCCCGTTGGTTGCGGCGGTCCTCACCAGCAGCCGACGTCGTGGTTCTCGATCCGCCACGCAAGGGTGCCGGCCCCGACGTCGTCGCCGCCATCGTCGCGACGGGCTCACGGCGCGTCATCTATGTCGCGTGCGAGCCGTCCGCGCTGGCGCGGGACATCGCGGCTTTCGCCGGGCACGGCTGGCAGCTCGCCGAGCTGACGGCCTACGACCTGTTCCCGATGACCTCCCACGTCGAGAGCGTCGCCCTGCTGACGCCGGTCGCCCACTAGCCGCGTACGACGAACGGCTTGGCGGGATCGGTCATGTCGACGAGCAGGTCGGCTGCGGACTCCGGGTCGATCTCCGCGCGGTAACGGGCTTGGCCCGGGAGGTAGCGCTCCCGGTAGCGCACGTCCAGGTCGTCGAGGGAGTCGCCCCGAAGCGCGTCGCGCGCCATTCCGCGCTCCCTGCTGATGGCCGGTGACACCCGCAGGTACACGACGAAGTCCCAGCAGCGTCGCAGCAACGGGATCTGGAGAAAGACGCCGTCCACCACGAGGACGCTGCGTGGCCCGACCGCGGCGGTCGGCGCGACCGGCACGTCCGTGTCGTAGTCGGTGGACGCGACCCGCACCGTCGGTGCGCCGTCCCGGAACGGGACGAGCAGCTCCGAGATCGCCGTGGCGTGATCGAAGGCGTCCTCGAAATAGCCCGCTGCCGAGGCCCGGCCGCGGCGATGCCGGATCGCCCGAAGGTGGTGGAAGGCGTCCATCGACACGTGCAGCGCGCCGGTGCCGAGCCGCGCCGAGAGAGCGTTCGCGAGGGTGGTCTTGCCCGCGGCGTCCGGCCCGTCGATGGCGACGGCGAATCGCGCCTGGTCACCGCGCCGCTCCTCGACGCGATGCACCAGGTCGGCGACGAGGTCCACGCGACCAGCATCCCCTGGACACGCCACCTAGACTCGTTCCTCATGAGCGGCCTGCTCGAGAGCGTCGGTTCCCCCGCCGACCTCAAGCGGATCGATGCGGCACAGCTCCCTGCACTCGCGCAGGAGATCCGCGACTTCCTCGTTGCCGCGGTCTCACGCACCGGCGGGCACCTCGGCCCGAACCTCGGAGTCGTCGAGCTCACCATCGCGTTGCACCGCGTGTTCGACTCGCCTCGTGACCCGATCGTCTGGGACACCGGACACCAGGCCTACGTGCACAAGCTGCTCACCGGTCGCCGGGAACAGTTCGGTGAGCTCAGGCAGGCCGACGGCCTGTCCGGCTATCCCTCTCGTGCCGAGAGCCCGCACGACTGGGTGGAGAACTCGCACGCCTCGACAGCGCTGTCCTACGCCGACGGGCTCGCGAAGGCCTTCGACGTCCGCGGCGAGAACGATCGTGCGGTCGTGGCCGTCGTCGGTGATGGCGCGCTGACGGGTGGGATGTGCTGGGAGGCGCTCAACACGATCGCCGGTGGTCCACACCGTCAGCTCGTGATCGTCGTCAATGACAACGGCCGCTCCTACGCCCCGACGGTCGGTGGTCTCGCCGCGCACCTCGCCGCGCTGCGGCTCTCGCCGTCGTACGAGCAGATGCTCGACCTGATCCGCAGCTCGCTGTCCCGTACGCCGGTCGTGGGCCAGCCGCTCTACGAGGCGTTGCATGGCATGAAGAAGGGTGTGAAGGACCTGCTCCAGCCGCAGGTCATGTTCGAGGACCTGGGACTGAAGTACGTCGGACCGATCGACGGACACGATGTCGCTGCGCTCGAGAACGCCCTGCGCAAGGCCCGCGGCTTCGGTGGACCGGTGATCGTGCACTGCCTCACTGAGAAGGGGCGCGGCTACCTTCCCGCCCTCGAGGACGAGGCCGACCAGTTCCACGCGGTCAATGTCATCGATCCGTTGACCGGTCGTCCGGTGAACGTCGGCCCACCGACGTGGACCAACGTGTTCTCCGAAGAGATGGTCGCCATCGGCGAGCAGCACCCCGAGGTGGTGGCGGTTACCGCGGCGATGCTGCGTCCGGTGGGGTTGCACCCGTTCGCGGAGCGGTTCCCGACGCGCGTCTTCGACGTCGGCATCGCCGAGCAGCATGCCGTGACGTCTGCGGCGGGGATGGCGATGGGCGGACTGCATCCCGTCGTCTGCGTCTACTCGACCTTCCTGAACCGCGCGTTCGACCAGGTGTTGATGGACGTCGCAATGCATCGCCAGCCCGTGACGTTCGTCCTCGATCGCGCCGGGATCACCGGTCCGGACGGAGCGTCGCATCACGGCATGTGGGACCTCGCGGTTCTCGGGCTCGTCCCGGGCATGCGGGTGGCGGCGCCCCGCGACGCGACGCGGCTACGTCACCTGCTGCGCGAGGCGGTGTCCGACGACACCGGACCGACGGCGGTGCGCTTCCCGAAGGCCGGCGTCGACGGCGACATCGCAGCGGTGGACCGGGTCGGTGCCATGGACGTTCTGCGCCGTGACGAGGACAGCGACGTACTGATCATCGCTGTCGGCCCGCAAGCCGAGCTCGCCCTCGATGTCGCGACGCGAATCGCCGCGCAGGGTGTGGGCGTCACCGTCGTCGACCCGCGGTGGGTCCTGCCGGTGGACGAGTCGCTGGCCGCACTTGCCGCCGCTCATTCGCAGGTCGTCGTGGTCGAGGACGGCGTCGTCGCGGGCGGCGTCGGCACAGCGGTCGCTCGCGAGCTGCGGAGTCGCCGGGTGCCGGTGCCGGTCCGTCAGGTGGCGATCCCGCACGAGTTCATCCCGCACGGGGAACGGACGGCCGTGCTGGCCCAGTGCGGCCTGTCGGCGCAGGAGATCGCCCGGACGGTCGTCGAGTCCCTCGCCAGTGCAGCCCACTAGCCGTTCGAAGTAGCACACATCGTCCGCGCGGCCGCCCCGGAAATCGGACGCCGCAGGCCAGAACCACCGCGTACGGCGAGAGTCGTGTGCTACTTCGTACACATGGGGTTGGTACGGCGGGTGTGCATGTGGGCGACGCTCGCTGCCGTCGCAGCGCTGTTGCTGCCGCCGGCCGGGGCTGCAGGCGCTGCTTCGCGGCATGAGCCGACGGCTACGACGTTCGGTGGCACGCCGAGCGTCGGAGCGCTGTTCATCACGGGTGTCTTTCCGTTGCACATCTGTTCAGCGAGCGTGGTTCGCAGCGCGAACCACAGCGTGATCGTCACGGCGGCGCACTGCATCCGGAGCGGGACCGGCGAGGGCTACGAGTTCGCACCCGGATTCCACGACGGCAAGGCGCCGTACGGCATGTGGCGGGTGACGGCCGCCTATGCGGCACCCGGGTGGATCCGACACGTCAACAACCGCGACGATTTCGCGTTCCTGCTCGTTGCGCCGCGCCGCGTCGACGGGAAGCTTCGGCACGTCCAGGACGTCACAGGCGGCAACGCCCTCGGCCACACCCCGCCGCCGGGAACGCGCGTCACCGTGGTCGGTTACCCGCTGGGCATCGGCGGATCGCCTCGCCACTGCAGCGTGCCGACTCGCCGTCACGGCGACTTCCCTGCGTTCAGCTGCGACGGCTTCGCCGACGGGACGAGTGGCGGGCCGTGGCTGGCCGGCAGCCCAGGTAGCCGACGGGTGGTCGGCCTGATCGGCGGTCTGCATCAAGGCAGCTGCAGCTCGGCGATCTCGTTCTCGGCGCCGCTCGGCCGTGCGGCGCACCGTGCCCTTCACCGGGCCGGGCATTACCGGGTCGCGGATCACTTCCCCGCGCCGCCGGGAGACGGTTGCTAGGCCGAGTGGTAGAGCACCGGTCGTACGTCGACCGCCGGCATGAGGCGGTCCTCCAGCGCGTGCCGGATCGCGCCGCCTTCATCGCGGGCGAGCACGACCTCGTCGCGAGTGAGCAGCAACGGCCGGTCGAAACCGCGCTCGTCGGCGCTGGTCAGGCGTGCCGCGGTCGCCGAGAACGCCGGGTCGATGCGGTTGAGGTCGAGCCAGCCGCGGTTGCGCATCGGTACGGCGACCGTCCGCATCCCGCCGTCGACCGGACGGACCAGCGCATCTCGCAGCAGCCGTGAGGCGAGCAGCGTGACGACGTCGCAGTCGCCCATGGGGCGCAACGGTGCCGTCGGGAAGCGAATCGTGCGCTCCGCGGCCATCTCACCGATCCGCTCGAGGTAGACGAGGGCAGTCGGCCACCACGGCGACGGGTCGATCCCCGCCGCCTGCAGCACGCCTTGTGAGACCGGGTGCACGACCTCGGGGGCACGAGGGTCGAGCCCCACGAAGCCCAGACCGAGCTCGAGGGTGTCGCCCATGACACGGCGGCGCACCCAGTCCATGCCGGGGTGGATCTCGGACTCGACGGCAACCCCGAACGGTCGCGCGAGCTCGGCGAGCACCTCGAGTGGGTGATCGGCGAGCCAGCGTCGCCAGCGCAGCCAACGAGCCAGCTGTCGGCGGCCCAGCTCGGACTCCGCGTCGGCGCCGGCGAGGGCACGGCGGCACTCCGCCCACGTCACCTTCAGCGGTCGTTCGCCGCGCAGCAGCACGCCGCCCGGCGCGGGGTCGAGATCGACGTCGTGGAGGACCGCGACGGCGAGCGCGGCGCGCCGGAGCTGGAGGGGGCCGGGCCAGCTCGGCATGAGTTGAACGGTACCCATGCCCTCGCTGCTTAAGGTACGGCGAATGGGTGAGGCCGGGGGTGTCCTCATGACGAGCCGCCGTCGGTGTCGCGCCGGTATTGCAGATAGCCCTGAATCGGTGGACCGTCCGGAACGAATCCGAGCCGTTCGACGATGTGCCGCGACGGCGAGTTCGACACGTGGACCTCGGCGTGGATGACCCGCACGTCGGGCTGCTCGCTCAGCCATGACACGAGCTCGGCGACGGCACGGCTGCCCAGGCCGCGTCCCCGGCTCGGCGCGGCCAGCCCGTACCCGATCTCGACATGGCCGCCGGGGCGGGTCGGCGTCTTGGTCCCGCACTCGCCGGCGATGCGCCCGTCGTCGTCGAGGACGAGGAACTGGACGCCCCCGTTGCGAACGAAGCTCAGCGCCGCCGAGGTGTCGGCATGCGGCCAACCCGGTGCGATGGCTCGGCCGTCGGCGTCGCCGCTCGACAGCGCGTCGACCTGGTCGGCGCCGACCGGGACGAGGATCAGTCCGGGTCGGCCATCGCGGGGGCGAGTGGGCCCGAGGTGAGCTGAACCTGCCATTCGCGGGCGCCGGCCGCTTCGAGGTAGGCCGCGACCGCGGCGGGGTCGCTGCCCGGCGGCGACCAGGCGAGCCGTCTCAGCAGGTCCGGCAGCAGCAGGTTCTCGACGGGGATGCGGTGCTGCTCGCCGAGCTCCGCCATCACCGCGCGTGCCCGGGCAAGGCGCGACGCGGCCGCGGGGTCGCGATCGGGCCATCGGTTCGCCGGTGGCGGGCCGTCTCCCGGGGGCGCCGGTCGCGGCAGCTCCGAGTCGGGCAGCGCCCGGGCGCCGACGATGACCGGCCACATGGTCGCGACGAGCCGGCGCGTCGAGCGCCCGCCCCAGCCGGGGAGTCGCCCGAGGTCGTCGGCGGACTCCGTCGCCGACAACGCGGCTGAGACGATCGATGCGTCCGACAGGACCCGTCCCGGAGCGGTGTCGCGCTGTCTGGCCAACCGGTCGCGCTCCTCCCACAGCGCCCTAACGACTGCCAGCTGACGCCGGTTACGAACCCGATGGATGCCACTCGTACGCCGCCACGGGTCCGCTCGTGGGGCCGGCGTGGGCGCCCGCAGCACGGCGGCGAACTCCTGGTGGGCCCAGGCGAGCTTGCCCTGCCGGTCCAGCTCGGTCTCCAGCGCGTCACGCAGATCGAGCAGCACCTCCACGTCGAGTGCCGCATAGCGAAGCCACGGCTCGGGAAGCGGGCGCCGCGACCAGTCGACCGCCGAGTGCTCCTTGGCCAGCCGCAGGCCCAGCAGCAGCTCCACCATGGTCGCCAGGCCCACGCGTTCGTATCCGGCCAGCCGCGCGGCCAGCTCGGTGTCGAACAGGTCGGTGGGCTCGAGGCCCAGCTCGCGCAGCGACGGCAGGTCCTGTGACGCGGCGTGCACGACCCACTCCGCGTCGGCGATCGCGGCGCCCACGCGCCGCAGATCCCCGAACGGCACCGGGTCGATCAGGAAGCTGCCCGCGCCCTCGCGGCGGAGCTGCACGAGGTAAGCGCGCTGGCCGTAGCGGTAGCCGGAGGCGCGTTCGGCGTCGACGGCGACCGGACCGCTGCCAGCCGCGAGCGCCGCAGTGGCACGCTCGAGGTCGTCGAGGGTGTCGAGGACGGGCGGTACGCCGTCGCGAGGCTCGCTCAGCAGCGGGGACGCTTCCGCCGGTGCCGCGGCGACGACGGCCTCGTCCATGACGGCCTCGTCCACGACGGTGGCGTCGTCGAGGGCCTCGCTCACCCGCTCGACGTTAGTTCCTGGCTAGCGGATCACGCCCGCGCGCATGGCCATCGCGACCATCTCGGCGCGATCGCCGGTGCCGAGCTTGCGGGCGATCCGGGCGAGGTGACTCTTGACGGTGAGCGCGGACAGCCCGAGGGACTCGCCGATCTCCTTGTTGGAACGGCCGTCGGCGACGAGCTGGAGGACCTCGACCTCGCGTCCGGACAGCTCGGCGACGCCGTCGTGCTGGGGCCCGCCGCGCAGGCCCGCCGCCAGGAGCGAGGCGACCGACGGGTCGGCGTACACACCGCCGTCGAGGACGCGGCGTACGCCGTCGGCCACGACCAGTGGCGAAGCGGACTTGAGCAGGTAGCCCTGCGCGCCAGCGACGAACGCGGCGCGCACCGAGTAGGGGTCGTCGGCCGCGGACAGCACGACGAGGCGTGGCCATCCCGCGGCGCGAAGGTCGGCGAGCAGGTCCAGGCCGGATCCGTCGGGCAGTCCGACGTCGAGGACGCACAGGTCACGAGTGCCGCCGGCATGCGCGCGAGCGCGCGCCTCGGCAACGCTGGCCGCTTCGATGACGTCACGGGCGCCCATGGCCGTCAGCCGCGCAACCATCGACTCGCGGACGAGTGGATGGTCGTCCACGACCATCGCGGTGAACCCGGCAACGGGATCCGAAGCAGCTGCAGCAGGCCGATCGACGACTGCGGACACCCGACCTCCTCGTCTCACGCCCGATCTCGCAATCGCGGCCGGTTCGCACCGATTGGTGGCTTGGAAGGTTTGTCGGCGCGGGCCGGCGTCTCCTGTAGCCCAACAGGGCGAATCGTTGCTCCATCCGGATGACGGCCGGTTGGCGTCCGGCCACGTTACGCCGAATGGGTGAATAGGGCCTGGCGGTGCCTCAGTTTGAGCGTCCGGAAGCCGAAAATGCCTGTGACGGATCGAGGCGCTCGGGGCGCGGATCGGGGGGAGGCTCACGTGAGCTTGATGCCCCCACCGGCGCGCATGCGATTGCTGATCCTGTTCGCCGGTGCGGCAGCGACCGCCGGCGGCATCCTCACCGGCTGGGGTGGCCCGGTCGCCTACGCCGTGCCCGTGGTCGCGGCGGTCGTGGTCCTCACCGAGCTCGCCGTCGTCAACCTGTCCTTCGGCAAGCAGCGCTGGACGTTCAGCCTCACCGAGGCGGCGATCGCGGCGAGCTTCGTCCGCTCCCCGCGGGCATGGACGGTGCTGGCGGTCGCACTCGGCGTCTGCGCTGTCGAGCTGCTCCGACGCCGCAGCCTGACGCAGGTCGCGTTCAGCGTCACGCAGTACGGCGCGGCGACGGCCCTCGGCGCGGAGTTCGCCCAGGGTGTCGGCGCGGAGATCTCCGGCGCGATCGGTGGCATGGCCGTCTTCTGGTTCGTGAAGAACGGGCTGGGCGTCGTCAGCGAGGTGCTCGAGACCGGAAGTCCGGTCAAGCGGCTGGTGTGGGAGCGCACGCCGTTCGCCGCGCTTCACTCGGTCGGCGCGGCAGGCATCGGAATTCTCGGTGCGTGGATGGCAGTCAACGAGCCCGTTGGTCTGGTCGCGCTGATCGTCCCGTTGCTGTTGCTCTGGATCTCTTACGACGAGCAGGCGACCAGATCTGCGGAGACCGCGTTGTTCGCGGAGCTCGCGCGGTTGCAGGAGCGCGCCAGCAATCGCTCGGTCGACGTCTCCGCCTACGTCGTGCTCACGGCGGCGTGCCGAGTGTTCGACAGTCCAGACGTCGAGATGGTCTTGCTCGCCGAGGAAGGCCCGATCCACTTCAAAGCCGACGCGATCGGCATCGACCGCCGCCGGGTCGACCCGGCCGCGCTCGACGAGGACTGGGTCCTCCAGGCCCTCGCCGAGAACGGGACCGTGACTGGGGTCGACGGTGGCCGGCCGTGGTGCGCGACGGTTCTCGGCAGCGGCGAGAGCCCGCTGGCCGTGCTGGTCGCGCGACGCGCGGTCGGCCGGACATCGTTCGGGCGCCGGGACGTGCTGCTGGCCGGGGTGCTGGCTGAGCAGGCTGAGACCTGGCTGTCGAGCGCCGCCCGCGCCGTACCGCACGACGACGCGCTGCTGCCGCGCGTCTCGTCAGACGCCGCAGGCGAGTTCGAAGGGTTCGGCAGCGACACCGAGCCCGCGTTGCGCGTCCTCCGCGACTCCGCGAACCGGCTTGCTCGCCTCGCGTCGAGTGACGCGCCGCCGGAGATGGACGACGTCGTCGACGAGCTGCATGCGGCGGAGCGTGCCGTTGCTTCGCTGCTCGGTGCGATGGCACTCGCGACCGACCCGGAGATGGTGCTCGGCCTGTCCGAGGACGACCTGCAGCTCACCGGCCCTCGCCGTTCGTTCGACGACTGGACGACGACGGGGGTGTTGTCGTCATGAGGTGGACGCGTGGCAACGGCGTCCCGCTGTCCGTGGTCGTCTTCGTGCTCACTCTCGGCGCCTGCGGCGGATTGCTCGTCGTGTCGGCGGAGATCCTGCATGGCACCGGGCACGCGTCCGGCCCGTTGTGGCAGATCGTCCTCGCCGGATGCCCCGCCGCGGTCGCGATCGCGGTCGTCGCCGCGGTCGCGAACCTGCAGATCTCGCGGGCGGTCGGCCGGATGCAGGCTCGCGCCAGCACGGTCGATGCGTTGCACCGTCGGGTGCGGATGGCGGACGAGGTCGCCGAGCGTCACCGCCAAGCTGCCGAGACGGCAAGCGCGGGCATGTACGAGCTGCTCGCCGGCCTGGTGGCCGCGGAAGAGTCAGCCCGTGGCCAGCTCTCCGCCGAGCTGCACGACACCGTCGCTCAATCGCTGACCATGGCGCGGGTCCTGCTCGACGATCGCCGCAACCCGGGCAGCATCGGGCGGGCCGTGGAGATGGTGGGCGAAGCGGAGGAGCAGGTCCGGGCCGTCATGGCGCGGACCCGCCCGCCCGCGCTACGCGACGGTGACCTCGCCCGTGCCGTGTCGGCGCTGCGCGACGACTTCGCCAACCGTTACGCGCTCGATGTCTCACTCAGCTGGCCGAATGAGCCCTATCCGCTTCCGCTTGCGAGCGCGGTGACGATCTACCGGTTCTTCCAGGAGGGACTGCTCAACGTCATCAAGCACGCCGACGTCGACGTCGCCAAGGCCGAGCTGATCGTCGACGACAACTGGGTTACCGCGATCGTTGCCGATCAGGGTGCCGGCTTCGCGCCCGATGAGGTCGCATCGACCGGGGGTCGTCACGTCGGCCTCGGACTGCTCCGCGAACGCGCGCGCCTGGTTGGGGGAGCGCTCGAGATCACGTCGTGGCGCGGCGCCGGTACGACGCTGGCGTTGCGGCTGCCGCGGGTTGCCGCGGCAACCGGCGTCACCGTCGTACACGCCTCTCCGTACCGCGACACCCAGGCCGGCTAGCGACGCGAGCGAGCCTTCGCCCTCCTTCTGGGCAGGGCGACGACTCCGGGCGGCATCGGGGGCAGCCCGGCCGCGACGCACAGCACCTCGCCGAACGCGATCAGGTGCGGGGCCAGCTCGCCGATCGGTGACCACGACGCGCGCAGCTCGACATCGCAGGCGACCGGGTGGCCCGAGAGGGCACCGAAGCGCTCCGACGTGGTGCGGGTGACGGTGCCGCTTTCCGCCGTGTACTCGGCCGTGGCGCCGTCGAGGGCTTCGACCAGCCAGGACCAGCCGACCTCGAGCAGCATCGGGTCGCTGGCGATGTCGGGCTCGACGCCGGCCTGGATGTAAGCGACGCAGCGGGTGTCGCCGGCCCAGACCTCTTGACCTTCCGGGTCGTGCAGGACGATCAGTCGCCCCTCGGCGAGCTCGTCCTCACCGGACATGACCGAGGCGTGCAACGCGATCGCGTGGGGGGCGAGCCGGGGCGGCGCTGGAAGCTCGTGCACGACGAGCTCGGGGCGAAGCTCTACCGCCGACAGGCCCGCGAGCGCCTCACGAAACGCGGGCGGGAGGTCGGCCGGCGTCGACAGCTCCACCGACACGTGGTCACTGTAAGCGCGGTTTGTCCACAGGCTGCCGCGACGCGCGGAGGGGTCGGTCCGGGCCATAGGTTTTCGGGCGTGACGATCTTTCTGGCGCTCCTGTCGAGCGCGATGTGGGGGACGTCCGACTTCTGCGGCGGCACGCTCACCCGGCGCCGGCCCGCCATCACGGTGGCGGTGATCAGCGAGGTCATCGGCCTGGCCGGCATCTTCGTCGCCGCTGTCGTCGCGGGTGAGCTGACGGCGCCATACGGCTATCTGGGCTGGGGTGTGCTGGGGGCGGTGGCGGGCACGGCCGGAATCGTGGCCTTCTACGAGGCGCTGGCCACGGGCACCATGGGCGTCGTCGCACCCATCGCCTCAACCGGGGTGGTGGTCCCGGTCGGGGTGGGGCTGGCTCAGGGCGACCGGCCGAGCGCGTTGCAGGCGGCGGGCATCGCGGTCGCGATCGTCGGGGTGATCCTCGCCAGCGGCCCCGAGCTGCAGCGCGGCGAGGAGCGGGGAAAAGCAGCCCGTCCGCTCTGGCTCGCCGGGGTCGCGGCGATCGGGTTCGGCGTGGTCTTCGTGGCCCTCGACCACGGCGCGCGTACCAGCACCTTGATGACGCTCGTGACGATGCGCAGCGTTGCCGTCATCGTCATGCTGGCCATCGCCGCGGTGACGGCCACGTCGCTGCGGGTCGGCAGGGCGGACGCGCCGATGCTGTTGCTCGTGGGCGTCTTCGACGTCGGCGCCAATGCGACGTTCGCCTACGCGAGCCGGCACGGATTGCTCTCCGTCGTGTCAGTGCTGTCCTCGCTGTACCCCGCGGTCACGGTCGTCTTGGCCCGCGCTGTCCACGCTGAGCGACTCGCCCGCGTGCAGCTGTTCGGGGTGATCGGCGCCTTGGCCGGTGTCGTGCTGATCGCCTCATGACACGATCGAGGGGTGCCTGGACCCGCGGACAGCGCGTTCCTGAAGGCCTGTCGACGCGAGCCGGTGCCCCACACGCCGGTCTGGTTCATGCGGCAGGCCGGCCGGGCGCTGCCTGAGTACCGCAAGGTGCGCGAGGGCGTCGACATGCTCGAGTCCTGCCTGCGCCCCGATCTCATCGTCGAGATCACGATGCAACCGGTCCGCCGGTACGGCGTCGACGCTGCGATCTTGTTCAGCGACATCGTGCTGCCGCTCAAGGCCGCAGGTGTCGACCTCGACATCAAGCCCGGCGTCGGTCCGGTGATTGCTCAGCCGATCCGCGATGCGAACGCAGTGGCGGCCCTGCCGGAGCTTTCGCCCGACCAGGTCACGCCGGTTGTCGATGCGGTCCGCGGCTTGGTCGCAGAGCTGGGCGACACGCCGCTGATCGGGTTCGCGGGCGCGCCGTTCACGCTGGCGTCCTACCTCGTCGAGGGCGGGCCGAGCCGCGACCACACCCGCACCAAGGCCTTGATGTACGGCGACGAGAAGACTTGGCATGCGCTGGCCGGCAAGCTCGCCGACGTCGCCGCGGCGTATCTCACGATGCAGATCGAAGCGGGCGTGAGCGCGGTACAGCTGTTCGACTCGTGGGCAGGGGCGCTGTCAGCCGCCGACTACGAGCGTTACGTGCTCCCGCACAGCCGTCGCGTGCTTGCGGCTGCAGCCGGCGTGCCGCGCATCCACTTCGGCGTCGACACCGGCGAGCTGCTCGGGTTGATGGCGGCGGCCGGGGCTGACGTAGTCGGCGTGGACTGGCGGGTGCCACTCGACTCGGCGGCACAGCGCGTGGGTTCCGGAGTCGCGTTGCAGGGCAACCTCGACCCGGCGACGGTGTTCGCGCCATGGCCGGCCGTCGAGCATCGGGTTCGGGAGGTGCTGCGAGCCGGCCGGCACGCCGAAGGGCACGTCTTCAACCTCGGTCACGGGGTGCTCCCCGACACCGATCCGGAGGTGCTCACCCGCGTCGTGGAGCTGGTGCACGAGGTCTCTGCCGCGTCGTGATGAAGATCGTGGTCGTCGGCGGCGGGATAGCCGGCCTCACCGCAGCGCACGATCTCGCCGGGCCCGGCGTCAACGTCGTGCTGATCGACGGCGCCCCGCAGGTCGGTGGGAAGCTGCGGGTCTCCGAGGTCGGGGGAGTCGCGGTCGACGAGGGCGCGGAAGCCTTCCTGCGTCGCCGCCCCGAAGCGCTCGAGCTGGTCGCGGAGCTCGGGCTCTCTGATCAGCTGGTGACGCCGGCGACGCTGTCCGCGTCGGTGTGGGCGCGCGGTCGGCTTCGGCCCATGCCGGCCGGGACCGTGATGGGTGTCCCGAGCAGTCCGGCCGCGCTTCGGGGGGTGCTGTCGGTCGCGGAGGTGGCCCGCGCCGGGGCCGATGCCTGGCTTCCGGGTGCGGCTCCCCATGGCGATGTGTCCGTGGGGCACTGGGTCGGCAAGCGCCTCGGCCGCGCCGTGGTCGAGCGGCTCGTCGATCCGATGCTGGGTGGCGTCTACGCGGGCCGGGCCGACGACCTGTCGCTCGCGGCGACGTTGCCGCAGCTTCCTCTCGATGACCGTTCTGCGCTGCACGCGGCGCGGCGCGCGGTCGCGGCTGCGCCGCCTTCGGCGGAGCCGGTGTTCGCCACGCTTCGTACCGGCGTCGGGAGCCTTCCGGCGGCCCTGGCGCAGGCGATCTCGGCGCGTGGCGGCGAGGTGATCACCGGTCGCGCGGTGCGCCGGCTCGAGCGCACCACGGCCGGGTGGCGGGTCGTCCACGGCGCGACTGTCGACGAACAGGCGACCGAAGCCGACGCCGTCATTCTTGCCGTCCCGGCCAGCGCCGCCGCTCGGCTGCTGTCGTCCGTAGCGCCTGCAGCCGCGTCAGATCTTGCGGCCATCGAGACAGCCAGCATGGCCATTGTCACCACGGCGTGGCGTGCTGCTGACGCGACCGCAGTCGCGTCCGGCAGCGGCTACCTCGTCCCGGCCGTGGCGCGACGTCCTGTCAAGGCCGTCACGTTGTCGTCGTCGAAGTGGGGACACCTCGCCGGAGATGTCGTCATCGCGAGATGCTCGATCGGTCGCTTCGGCGATGTGACGGACCTGCAGCGCGACGACGCGGATCTCGCCGCCGCCGCGGTCGGCGAGCTCACGACGTACGCGGGCTTCACGGGCGTGCCGATCGATGCGCGGGTGAGTCGCTGGGGCGGTGCGCTGCCGCAGTACGCCGTCGGGCACCGGGAGCGGGTCGCGCGGATCCGGGTGGCAGTCGCATCGGTGCCCGGCCTCGCCGTATGCGGGGCGGCGTACGACGGGGTGGGCATTCCGGCCTGCATCTCGACGGCGCGGTCGGCGGCCAGGGAGGTGTCGGGCTACCTCAGGAGCCGTGAAACGCCGTGATGCCGGACATCGACGGGACGAAGACGTGGTTGCCGTCGACCACCACCGACGTGAAGTGGGTCGGCCCGCCGACGGCGTGACTCGACAGCACGTGCCCGTTGCGCAGCGACAAGACTTTGAGCGCGCCGCTGTTGGCGTCGTCGACATAGACCTTCTTGCCGGCCACCACCGGCGAGCCGTAGATCCCGCTCGCGCTCCATCGCCAGTGCATGGAACGCTTCCCGACCGACAACAGGCGGATGCCCTCCCGGCAAGGCATGATCACCCGCTTGCCGATGCGCGCTCCACCACTGAATGCGGTGCAACCCGACAGGTGAGCGACGTCGCCGCCGATGCCGCCCAGGCTCGGCTTGAGGAGGTACACGGTGCCGCGCTTGCCGGCGATCACGATCCGGCCGTTGACCGGAACCGGTGAGGACGAACCGAGGTCGAGGTCCTGGAGGTTGTCGCTCTTCCAGGTCGACGGCGCGAACACGTTCACGCGGTGCAGCCGCTTCGGAGTGAGCTCCGTCACCGAGTCGCTCAGGTCCCACTTGCCGTTGATCTCCGCCCCGTTGCCGCTGGCGACGTAGACGTTGCCGTTGCGGCCGATCACCGGCCCGGCCGGCGACCACATGCCCGCTTCGCGGTCGGTCGGCACTGCGTAGTGCCGCATCGCGCCGTTGCCGTTGGTCGCCAGCGAGGTGACGTATCCGACGTAGTTGTCGCAGTCACCCCACAGTCCGCCGTACGTCGTGATGATGCGCCCGTGAGTCACGAGCAACGCGGAGCGCTCCTGCTCAGCACTTCGGTTGCGGCCGGGCAGGACGTCGGTCGAGCGGTGCCAGCGCCGGTCGCCGGTCTTCGCGTTGAGTGCCCACAGCGTGTGGTGGCCACCCGCGGTCTCCGCGACGACGAAGACGGAGCCGGTCCTCGCGTCGTACGCGGGGGTGCCGGTGATGCCGAGCGGGTCGATGTTCCCGCACGGCAGCTGGCTGCGGTCCTGCGGTGTGCCGAGGTTCGTACGCCAGCGCTGCTTCCCGGTCCGCGGGTTGAGGCCGTAGACCGAGTTGCGCTCGGTCGCCGCGATCAAGATGCCGTCGACCACCAGCGGCTCGCCGTACACGGCGCCGTCGAGGTGCGCGGTCCACGCCGCGTGTAGGGCGCCCTTGATGGCGCCCGTCGCATTGCCCGCGCGGTCATTCGTGCGGTGGTAGGTCGGCCAGTTCGTGAAATGGGAGGTCGCGGGGTGTTCCGCCGGGGCAGCGCCGCTCGTCGCGGAGCATGCGACGGCGAGAACGAGCGGGGCGGCGAGCAAGATCGCGAGTCGGCGCATGAAGGCAGTTTGCCCCGACGGGCCACAATGGACTCATGGCGGAGCAACGGTTGGCCGGCAAGAAGGCGAAGGCGCTCAACGAGGTCATCAGCTACACGATGTGGTCTGTCTTCAAGGTGGCCTCACCGCTACCCCCGGCTCGGGACGGCATCGCGACCGAGCTCGAGCAGCTGCTCGAGCAGCTGGCCGGCAAGGGCGTCGTCACGCGCGGCATCTACGACGTGGCGGGATTCCGGGCCGACGCCGATCTGATGCTGTGGCTCGTCGCGCCGACGTCGGACGACCTGCAGGACGCGTACTCGCGGTTCCGGGGAACCGCGCTCGGTCGCGCGTGCGAGCCGGTGTGGTCGGCGATGGCGCTGCACCGCCCGGCCGAGTTCAACAAGAGTCACGTGCCGGCATACCTCGCCGGCGAGGAGCCGAAGCGCTACGTCAGCGTCTACCCGTTCAACCGCTCCTACGAGTGGTACCTGCTGCCCGACGAGGAGCGACGTTTCATGCTCGCGGAGCACGGGAAGCTCGCGCGGGCGTACCCCGACGTTCGCGCCAACACCGTCGCGTCGTTCGCGCTGGGTGACTACGAGTGGGTGCTGGCCTTCGAGGCCGACGAGATGCATCGCATCGTCGACCTGATGCGCGATCTGCGCGCCGCGACGGCTCGCCGGCACACCCGGCTGGAGATCCCGTTCTACCCGGGTGCGCGCAAGTCAGCAGCAGACCTGGTGGCTGCGCTGCCCTAGCTCGCGGGGTCGCGCCACATCCGCCAGATGAGCGGGCCTTTGCCGAGAGCGCGAACCTCTTCGACGACCTTGAACCCGTGTCGTTCGTAGAGGGGCACGTTCCGCTCGTTCGACGACTCGAGGTACGCCGGGACGCCGTCGGCGTCGGCTTTGCTGAGCACTTCGCGCAGGAGCTGGCTGCCGAATCCCTGGCCCTGGTTCTCCTGGCGGGCACCGAGGTAGCCGAGGTACCAGTGCTTGGGGCTCTTCGGGTGCAGTCCTTCGATCTGCAGCTGGGTACGAAGCGCGCGTTGAAGCCGCCGCCCGAACGCAGCGGTCTGCGGGGCGGCCTCGAGCGCCATCTCCGACATTGGCAGCGCCCACTTGCCGGGTGCTGCCCACATCGCGGCGGCCGAGCCGTCACCTGAGATGTAGCAGGGCTTGGCCTGTCGCAGGTAGCTCCGGCTCATGCTCGTGAAGAACATGCGCATCCGCTGATCCCGGTTTCGCACGTTGGGGTCGATCAGCCACTGGAAGACCGGGTCCTCGGCGAAGGCGTCGGCGAGGATCTCGCCGAGCAGCGTCGCCTCGTTCCGCCCAATGAGTCGGACCGTTCGCGATGCCTCCTGCATGCCGCTACTCGGCGGCGGGGTCGAAGCTGAGGCTGACCGAGTTCATGCAGTACCGCTCACCGGTGGGGGTCTGCGGCGCGTCGTCGAAGACGTGACCGAGGTGCGAGCCACAGCGTCTGCAGCGAACCTCGGTGCGGACCATGCCATGGGACTTGTCTTCGATGAGCTCGACGGCATCGGAGTTCATCGGGTCGTAGAAGGATGGCCAGCCGCAGCCTGATTCGAACTTCGTGTCGCTGCGGAACAGCTCGTTGCCGCAGGCGCGACACTTGAAGATCCCGGTGCGGTGCTCCTGGAGGAGGGGACCGGTGCCCGGACGCTCCGTGGCGGCTTGGCGCAGCACGGCGTACTCCTCCGGCGATAGCTCTGCGCGCCATTCGTCGTCTGACTTCTCGACTGTGTAGGTCACAGGTCGATCGTGTCACGGAAGGTACGGTCCCCGATATGGCTTCCCCCTTTGTCGAGGTCGAGGTCGAAGGGCGCACCGTCAAGGTGACGAACCCGGACCGGGTCTACTTCCCGGCGATCGGCGCGACGAAGCTCGACGTTCTCAACTACTACCTGTCGGTCGGTGAGGGCATCGTGCGGGCGCTCTACGAGCGGCCGTGCATGCTGCACCGCTATCCGGAGGGCGTGCAGGGCGTCGAGGGCGAGAAGATCTATCAGAAGCGGATCCCGAAGGGCGCTCCGGACTGGATCCAGACCGCCGAGGTCTCGTTCCCGTCCGGCCGGACGGCCGACGAGCTCTGCGTGACCGAGCTCGGTGCGGTCGCCTGGGCAGTCCAGATGTCGACCGTCGAGTTCCACCCCTGGCACACGCGGTGCGCGGCCGTCGAGATGCCGGACGAGCTGCGGATCGACCTCGACCCGCAGCCCGGCACCGATTTCGCAGATGCCAAGAAGGTCGCCGGGATCGTGCACGAGGTGCTCGACGAGCTCGGCGCGGTCGGCTGGCCCAAGACGTCGGGCAATCGCGGCGTGCACATCTACGTGCGGATCAAGCCCGACTACGGCTTCCGCGAGGTACGACGCGCAGCGCTCGCCTTTGCGCGAGAGGTCGAACGCCGCGCACCCGACCAGGTCACCACGGCGTGGTGGAAGGAAGAACGCGGCGAGCGGATCTTCGTGGACTTCAACCAGAACGCGAAGGACCGCACGATCGCCGCGGCGTACTCGTTGCGTGGCTTTGCCCATGCGCCGGCGTCGGCTCCGGTGACGTGGGCGGAGCTGCCCGACGTCGAGACGCAGGACTTCGACATCAACACGTTGCCGACGCGGTTCGCGAAGCTCGGCGACGTGCACGCGGGCATCGACGACGCGGTGTTCGGGATCGAGCCGCTGCTCGAGTGGTCGGACCGCGACGAGCGCGACCACGATCTGGGGGATGCGCCCTACCCGCCGAACTACCCGAAGATGCCCGGCGAACCGATGCGTGTTCAGCCGAGCCGCGCGCGCAAGCACCCAGCCGGCTAGCGCCTACCGAGGATGCGAGTTCCCACGAAGTAGCACATGTTGTCCGTCTCGAATCGGACAACGAGGTCCAGAAGTGGCCAGCGCGACGTACTTAATGTGCTACTTCGTGGACGCCAGGATGGCTGGAGGTGCGAGCAGATTGGGTGAACTGAGCTGGCAGGAGGTTTAGGCGGCGTCTCAGTGGGTCTGCGGGCTTGTCACACAACGGTTTTGGCTTGCGTGTTCCGGGTGATCTATCAGGCACGGAACCCCAGGAGGTTGTGATGTTGCTCGTACTGGCGCTGATTCTCTTGCTTGTCTTCGGTGGGCTCGGCTTCGTCGCCCACGTGCTGTGGTGGGGTCTGATCCTCGCCGTGGTGATCGCCGTTGCACATGCGATCACTGGCCGACGTGTCTAAGGCGAAGACCGATCCGCACCGGCTACCCAGCGTGGCCGGTGCGGAGGCCAATCAGGCTCGCAAGGCGGAGTTCATCCCGATCCCGGGATGGGCCCTCGCGATGATCGCGGCGCTCGTGATCGTCGTCGTGCTGCTTGCGGGGCTCGGCTGAGCGCTTCCTCGACGTTTGGGCAAGGACGCACTCGCCGGGCCCGACCTCCGGGGGGAGGGGTCGGACGAGCCGGATCGGTAGCTGCTCCGGCGAGTACGCCCTGCCCTGCCGACTTAAGTCCCGCAACCTGAAAGACCGCTGAAACCAGCAGGTCAGGTCTGGCGTCGCTAGGCGCCGAAGACCTCCTCGATCGCGCACTTGAGCGGTCGCTCGAGCTGCTCGAAGGTGCATGACTTCGGGTCGCGGTCCTGGCGCCAGTGCCGGAACTGCGCGGTGTGCCGGAACCGGTGCCCCTCCATCTGGTCGTAGGCGACCTCGACCACCCACTCCGGGCGCAGCGGCTCGAAGCTCATGTCCTTGCCGGCGTTCCACCGGTTGGGCACGCCCCCCGGCCCGAGCTCGTTGCCCACCCATGGGTGGTCCTTCTCGGCGTTCTTGCGGAGCGGTTCGAGCTCCTCGACGAGCTCGGCGCGGCGCTTCATCGGGAACGACGCGGCGACGCCGACGTGTCGCAGCTGGTCCCCGTCGTACAGGCCGAGGACGAGCGAGCCGACGATCGGACCGCTCTTGTGCCAGCGGAACCCGGCCAGGACGCAGTCCGCGGTCCGCGCATGCTTGATCTTGAACATCACCCGCTTGTCCGGCTGGTAGCTGATGCCGAGGCCCTTTGCGACCACACCGTCGAGGCCGGCGCCCTCGAAGTCGGTGAACCAGCGCTTCGCCTCCGTCGGGTCGCTGGTCGCGGGCGTGAGGTGCACGTCGGCGGTCTGCTTGACGGCCTTCTCGAGCCGCTTGCGGCGCTCGCTGAACGGCATCGCCATCAGCGACTCGTCGCCGATCGCCAGCAGGTCGAAGGCGATGAAGTGCGCCGGTGTCTCGACGGACAGCTTGCGGACGCGTGACTCGGCGGGATGGATGCGCTGCTGCAGCACCTCGAACTCGAGCTTGCCGCCCAGCGGTACGACGATCTCGCCGTCGACGACGCACTTGTCGGGAAGCGCCGCCTTCACGGCTTCGACGACCTCAGGAAAGTAGCGCGTCATCGGCTTCTCGTTGCGGGAACCGACCTCCACGGTGTCGCCGTCGCGGAAGATGATCGACCGGAAGCCGTCCCACTTTGG
>Ga0164242_10000916_pt1 | contig 35031 bp, 24 predicted proteins | sample OricomgcompostMG_FD_108783 | JGI IMG/M metagenome (GOLD analysis project Ga0164242, IMG submission 108783) | Miracle-Growth compost microbial communities from Emeryville, California, USA - Original compost - Miracle growth compost (MG) ... | reverse complement strand
GCTTCCATCAGGCCGGCTCCCGCCGCACCCTCCGGGCGCTTCATCCACTTTCCGAGATCGAGCCTACCAGATCCTTCCGGACCCGATTTCCCGACTCCCGGGCCGTCATCCCGGCAGCGTTTCCGCCCCGTTCCGACGAGTGAAACTCTAGCCGATCACTTCCCGCCCCGCCAAATTCACCCCGGGCCGTAAACAGCACCCGAAAACGAACAGGCATGGCAAAGCAGCGGACCGATGATCCGAAGAATTCGCACTCAAGGTTGGTCGCTCCCCAGATCGGGGGCAACCCGAAGAACATTACACACCCCGACCGGCCGAGTCAAACACCGGGGGGCCGCGGTCCGGGCGCACCGACCCGGGCCGCGGCCCCACCTACATACCGTCGCGCAGCGCGCGAGGCGCCTCAGACCTCGACCACGACCGGGAGGATCATCGGCCGGCGCCGGTAGGTGTCCGACACCCACTTGCCCAGCGCCCGGCGTACCAGCTGCTGCAGCTGCCGCGGGTCGGCGACGCCGTCCTGCGCCGCGCGCCCGATGGCGTCCTCGATCCTGGCGACCGCCGGCCCGAAGGCCCCGTCGTCGATGCCCGAGCCGCGGGCCTGGATGTGCGGGCCGCCGACGACCTTGCCGGTGCTGGAGTCGACGACCAGGAACACCGACACGAAGCCCTCGTCGCCGAGGATCCGCCGGTCCTTGAGCGAGGTCTCGGTGACGTCGCCGACCGAGAGGCCGTCCACGTACACGTAGCCGGCCTGCACCTTGCCGACGATCTTCGCGATGCCGCCGACCAGGTCGACCACGACCCCGTCCTCGGCGATCACGCAGCGCTCGGCGGGTACTCCGGTGAGCTGCCCGAGGTCGACCGCGGCCCGCAGGTGGCGCCATTCGCCGTGGACCGGCATCAGGTTGCGCGGCTTGCAGATGTTGAAGAAGTAGAGCAGCTCGCCGGCCGAGGCGTGGCCGGAGACGTGGACCTTGGCATTGCCCTTGTGTACGACGTGGGCGCCCCAGCGGGTGAGGCCGTTGATCACCCGGTAGACGGCGTTCTCGTTGCCGGGGATGAGCGAGGAGGCGAGGACGACGGTGTCGCCCTTGACGATGCGGATCTGGTGGTCGCGGTTGGCCATCCGGGACAGCGCCGCCATCGGCTCGCCCTGCGAGCCGGTGCAGATCAGCACGACCTCCTCGTCCGGGAGGTCGTCCAGCGCCTTGACGTCGACGACCAGACCGCCCGGCACCCGGAGGTAGCCGAGGTCCCGGGCGATGCCCATGTTGCGCACCATCGAGCGGCCGACGAAGGCCACCCGGCGCCCGAACTCGTGCGCCGCGTCCAGCACCTGCTGGATGCGGTGGACGTGGCTGGCGAAGGAGGCCACGATGATGCGCCGCTCGGCCTTGTCGAAGACCTGGCGCAGCACGCCGGAGATGTCCCGCTCGTAGCCGACGAAGCCGGGGACCTCGGCGTTGGTGGAGTCGGAGAGCAGCAGGTCGATGCCCTCCTCACCCAGCCGGGCGAAGGCCGGCAGGTCGGTGAGGCGGCCGTCGAGCGGCAGCTGGTCCATCTTGAAGTCGCCGGTGGCGACGGCCAGGCCGGCCGGGGTGCGGATGGCGACCGCCAGCGCGTCCGGGATGGAGTGGTTGACCGCGATGAACTCGCAGTCGAAGGGGCCGATGCGCTCGCGGTCGCCCTCGCGGACCTCGAGCGTGTAGGGGCGGATGCGGTGCTCGGCGAGCTTGGCCTCGATCAGAGCGAGGGTGAGCTTCGAGCCGATCAGCGGGATGTCCGCCTTCAGTCGCAGCAGGTAGGGGACGCCGCCGATGTGGTCCTCGTGGCCGTGGGTGAGGACGATGCCGTCGATGTCGTCCAGGCGGTCCCGGATGGTGGTGAAGTCCGGCAGGATCAGGTCGATGCCGGGCTGCTCCTCCTCGGGGAAGAGGACGCCGCAGTCGACGATCAGCAGCCGGCCGTCGTATTCGAAGACCGTCATGTTGCGGCCGATCTCGCCCAGGCCGCCGAGCGGGGTCACGCGCAGCGCGCCCTTCGCGAGGGGCGGCGGGGGGCCGAGTTCAGGGTGCGGATGGCTCAAAAGGTGCTCCTCACCAGGCACGCCACATGCCGCCGGGTGTCTCCCGCTGGGCATGTGGCGTGCGCGTCATGTTTCCGGTTGTTCCTTGGCTTGTGCCATGGGTGTTCTTCACGCCGCCGAGGCGTGGAAGCTCGTGGTGTGCGGGGTGCTGCTCGTCATCGTGCTGCTGGTCATGGTGGTGCTGCCGTTGCTCACGGCCTCGGTGTTCACAGGTGTACCCCGCCGGCGAGGAGGTCCTTCCTCAACTGATCGATTTCCGCCTCCGTGGCGTCGACCAGCGGGAGCCGGACCGGGCCGGCGGGCAGGCCGAGCATCCGCATCGCCGCCTTGACGGTGATCACGCCCTGGGTGCGGAAGATGCCGACGAAGACCGGGAGCAGCCGGTGGTGGATCTCGGTGGCCTTGGCGGTGTCGCCGCTCGTGAAGGCCTCGATCATGGCGCGCAGCTCGGGGGTGACGACGTGTCCGACGGTGCTGACGACGCCGACGGCGCCGATCGACAGCAGCGGAAGCAGCAGGATGTCGTCGCCGGAGTACCAGGCGAGGTCGGTGTCGCGGATGACCTGCGCGGCGGCGCCGAGGTCGGCCTTGGCGTCCTTGTTCGCGACGATCCTGGGGTGCTCGGCCAGCCGGAGGAAGGTCTCGGTGGCGATGGCCGATCCGGTACGGGCGGGGATGTCGTAGAGCATCACCGGCAGCCCGGTGGAGTCCGCGATCGCGGTGAAGTTCCGGTACAGCCCCTCCTGCGGGGGGCGGTTGTAGTACGGCGTGACCGCGAGCAGGCCGTGGACGCCGGCCTGCTCGGCGCGGCGGGCCAGCTCGATGCTGTGCGGGGTGTCGTTGGTGCCGACTCCGGCGATGACGAAGGCGCGGTCCCCGACGGCTTCCACCACGGCGCGCAGCAGGGCGCTTTTCTCGTCGTTGCTCGTCGTCGGGGATTCCCCGGTGGTGCCGTTGATGACCAGGCCGTCGTTGCCGGCATCGACGAGGTGCGCCGCCAGGCGCTGGGCTCCGTCGAGGTCGAGGGAGCCGTCCGCGGCGAACGGGGTCACCATCGCGGTGATGACCCGTCCGAACGGGGTCTGCGGAGTGGAGGTCGGGACCATGGGAACAACGCTACTCGCTCGTGGCCGCACGGGAGCACGGCGGTGTTGTCGTGAAGCGAGCCCGGCGCTGTCTGCTCGGGGGTTCAGACAGCACCGGGGCTCGTGGTCACGACACTAGGCATGCACCGCATCACGCGCAATCGGAGCGAAGCGCGCGTTTCGGACACCGGCCGCAGCTTCTGCGGCGACGCGCCGCGGGTGGCAGGACGTCAGGGCGCGACACGCCCGTGCTCGTTGAAGGCCTCGTGGGTGAGGGGCATCAGCCCGGCCCAGAGTTCCTCCATCCGCTCGGCCACCATCTCGATCTCGCGCTGGGGGAAGGAGGGCACCTTGGCCCGCTCGTCCTTCGTGCGAAGTGAGAGGAAGTGCATCAGCGAGCGGGCGTTGCAGGTGGCGTACATCGAGGAGAACAGGCCGACCGGCAGGACCGCCCGGGCGACCTCGCGGGCCACGCCGGCCGCCAGCATCTCCCGGTAGCGCGCGTAGGCCTCGCGGTAGGCGGACTCCATCGCCTCGGTGGCGACCTTGTGCTGCTCGGGGGTGCCCTCGACGAACTCGTACTTGCCCGGACGGCCCTGCTGGACGAGCTTGCGCTCGGGGGCGGGGACGTAGAAGACCGGCTGGAGCTCGCGGTAGCGGCCGCTCTCCTCGTTGTAGGAGAAGCCGACGCGGTGCCGGTGGAACTCCCGGAAGACGAAGATCGGCGCGCTCACGAAGAAGGTCATCGAGTTGTGCTCGAAGGGCGTGCCGTGCCGGTCCCGCATCAGGAAGTTGATCAGGCCCTTGGAGCGGGCCGGGTCCTTCTCCAGCTCGTCCAGCGACTGCTCGCCGGCGGTGGAGACCCTCGCGGCGAAGAGGATGTCGGCGTCGCGCGCCGCGTGACGGACGAGCTCGACGGTGACGTCGTCCCGGAAACTGATCTCTTCGCTCACTTGGAGGCCCTCTCGGTGCGGCTCGGTTCGGTGGCCAGCGTAGTGAGGGGCACTGACAATCCCCGGTCGTGCAGGGCGATGGCGCGCTGCATGGCCTTGCGGGCGCGCGGCACGTCGCGGGCGTCGGAGTAGGCCACGGCGAGCCGGAACCAGCAGCGCCAGTTCTCCGGGTCCGCCTCCGTCTCGGCCTGGCGGCGGGCGAAGACGGCGTCGGCGGAGGCGCGGTCGATCCGGCCGCCCTCGTCGCGCTTCAGCTCGTCCACCGGCAGGCCGCCCTCAGCCTCCAGCTCGCGGGCGAGCTGACCGCTGCGCCGCCCGAAGCGGTAGGTCCGCCACAGGAACCACACGCCGATCGCAACCAGCACGATCGCGCAGACGCCGATCCCGACGCCCTCGCCGGTGCCGCTGGCGATCAGCTGCACTCCGGTCACCACGACCACGGCGAAGCCGAGCAGCAGCGCGATCGAGACGCCGAAGTAGACCACACGGGCGACCATCAGTGCTGCTCCTCGAAGAGGAAGTGCTCCAGGCCGACGGTGAGGCCCGGCCGGCGCGGGACCGTTCGGCAGCCGAGCAGGATGCCCGGCATGAAGGAGCTGTGGTGCAGGGAGTCGTGCCGGATCGTCAGGGTCTCGCCGGTGCCGCCGAACAGCACCTCCTGGTGGGCGAGGAGCCCGCTGAGCCGGACCGAGTGCACGGGCACGCCGTCGACGTCCGCGCCGCGAGCGCCGTCCAGGGCGTGCGTGGTGGGGTCGGGGGCGGCCCGCACGCCGGCCTCGGCGCGGGCGGCGGCCAGCAGCTGCGCGGTGCGGGCGGCGGTACCGCTGGGGGCGTCGGCCTTGCGGTTGTGGTGCAGCTCGATGATCTCGGCGGTGGGGAAGAACCGGGCCGCCTCCTGCGCGAACCGCATGGTGAGCACCGCGCCGACGGAGAAGTTGGGGGCGATCAGCACGCCGGTCGAGGGCGAGTCGGCGAGCTGTCCGCGCAGCGTGGCCAGCCGCTCCTCGGTCCAGCCGGTGGTGCCGACCACCGCGTGGATGCCGTGCCCGACGCAGTAGGCGAGGTTGTCCATCACCGCGTCCGGATGGGTGAGTTCGACGGCCACCTGGGCGCCGGAGTCGCTGAGGGTCTCCAGCGCGTCCCCGCGGCCGAGCGCGGCCACCAGCTCCAGGTCCTCGGCGGCCTCGACGGCGCGGACGGCCTCGGAGCCGATCCGGCCCTTGGCGCCGATGACCGCCACGCGGAGGGGGGAGGTCGTGGTCACGGTCGATCACACAGCCTTTCGAAAGATCAGGGGACGGCCAGGTTCGGAACGCTCAGGAGACGGCGGCGGTCAGCGCGGAGGCGCGTTTGCCGGAGACCGGGCCGATGACGGCCAGCGACGGCCGGTGGGCGCCGACCACCTCGCGGGCGACCGAACGCACCTCGTCGACGGTGACCCTGCCGATCCGCTCCAGCAGCTCGTCCACCGAGAGGTGGCTGCCGTGGCAGAGCTCGGCCTTGCCGATGCGGCTCATCAGCGAGCCGGTGTCCTCCATGCCGAGCACGGTGGAGCCGGAGATCTGGCCGATCGCGCGGGTCAGCTCCTCCTCGGTGATGCCCTCCGCGACCACCCGCTCCAGCTCGTCGCGGCAGATCTTCAGCACCTCCTCGACCCGCTTGGGCTGGCAGCCGGCGTAGATGCCGAACAGCCCGGAGTCGGCGTAGGAGGAGGTGTAGGAGTACACCGAGTAGGCCAGGCCGCGCTTTTCGCGGACCTCCTGGAAGAGCCGGGAGGACATGCCGCCGCCGAGCGCCGCGTTGAGCACGCCCAGCGCCCAGCGCCGCTCGTCGCTGCGGGAGACCCCGGGGACGCCGAGGACCAGGTGGCTCTGCTCGGTCGGCCGGTCGAGGATCTCGGTGCGGCCGGAGGTGCGCAGTGCGCGGGCACCGGCGCGCGGCTCGGCCGGGCGGACGTCCTCCCGGCGCAGCGCCCCGGCCTCGGTGAAGGCCTTGCGGACCCGGCGGACCACGGCCGCGTGGTCGACGTTGCCGGCCGCGGCGACGACCAGCTGCTCGGGCCGGTAGCGGCGGCGGTAGAAGCCGGCGACCTGGTCGCGGGTGAGCGCGTTGATGGTGTCGACGGTGCCGAGGACCGGGCGGCCCAGCGGGGAGTCACCGTAGAGGGTGCGGGCGAAGAGGTCGTGGACGACGTCGCCGGGGTCGTCCTCGGTCATCGCGATCTCCTCCAGGATCACGCCTCGTTCGGCGTCGACGTCCTCAGGGCGGATCAGCGAGCCGGTGAGCATGTCCGAGACCACGTCGATGGCCAGCGGCAGGTCGGAGTCGAGCACCCGCGCGTAGTAGCAGGTGTACTCCTTGGCGGTGAAGGCGTTCATCTCGCCGCCGACGGCGTCCAGCGCCGAGGAGATGTCCAGGGCGGAGCGCTTCGCGGTGCCCTTGAAGAGCAGGTGCTCCAGGTAGTGGGTGGCGCCGTTGAGGACCGGCGTCTCGTCGCGGGAGCCGACGCCGACCCAGATGCCGAAAGCCGCGGAGCGGACGGTCGGCAGGGTCTCGGTGACGATGCGGAGCCCGCCGGGGAGGACGGTGCGCCGGACGGTGCCGGCGCCGTCGACCCCCTTCAGCAGGGTCCGGGTGCTGCCCGGCCGCTGCTGCGCTGCGGTGGGCTGGTGCGCGGCGCGGTCTGCCACGGTGGCGTCAACTCCAAAGCGGGCCGGCGGGGCCCGGAGGGCTCGTGCTGGACGTGTGGAACAGGGGGCGAACGGTGGGCGTGCAAGGGCCGCGGCCCGGCTCCCCAGGGTACGGAGAGCCGGGCCGCGGCAGGAGGACCGGGGTCACTCGGTGGCGCTGCTCACTCGGAGGCGGCGTCGGCCTTCTCGGCCTGCTCCTCCAGCACCGGGACCAGCGACAGCTTGCCGCGCTGGTCGATCTCGCCGATCTCGACCTGGACCTTGCTGCCGACGGGCAGGACGTCGTCGACGTTCTCCACCCGCTTGCCGCCGACCATCTTGCGGATCTGCGTGATGTGCAGCAGACCGTCCTTGCCCGGCATGAGCGAGACGAAGGCGCCGAAGGTCGTGGTCTTCACGACCGTGCCGAGGTAGCGCTCGCCGACCTCGGGCATGGTCGGGTTGGCGATCTGGTTGATCGTCGTCCGGGCGGCCTCGGCGGACGGGCCGTCGGCGGCACCGATGTAGATGGTGCCGTCGTCCTCGATGGTGATCTCGGCGCCGGTGTCCTCCTGGATCTGGTTGATCATCTTGCCCTTGGGGCCGATGACCTCACCGATCTTGTCCACCGGGATCTTGACGGTGATGATCCGCGGGGCGTTCGGGGACATCTCGTCCGGGACGTCGATGGCCTCGCTCATGACGTCCAGGATGTGCAGGCGGGCGTCGCGGGCCTGCTTGAGCGCGGCGGCCAGGACCGAGGCGGGGATGCCGTCGAGCTTGGTGTCGAGCTGCAGGGCCGTGACGAACTGCTTGGTGCCGGCGACCTTGAAGTCCATGTCGCCGAAGGCGTCCTCGGCACCGAGGATGTCGGTCAGCGTGACGTAGTGCGTCTCGCCGTCGATCTCCTGGGAGATCAGACCCATCGCGATGCCGGCGACCGGGGCCTTCAGCGGCACACCGGCGTTGAGCAGCGACATCGTCGAGGCGCAGACCGAGCCCATGGAGGTCGAGCCGTTGGACCCGATGGCCTCGGAGACCTGGCGGATCGCGTAGGGGAACTCCTCGCGCGTCGGCAGCACCGGCAGGAGCGCGCGCTCCGCCAGGGCGCCGTGGCCGATCTCGCGGCGCTTCGGCGAACCGACGCGGCCGGTCTCACCGGTGGAGTACGGCGGGAAGTTGTAGTTGTGCATGTAGCGCTTGCGCGTCTCGGGCGCGAGCGTGTCCAGCTGCTGCTCCATGCGGAGCATGTTCAGCGTGGTGACGCCCAGGATCTGGGTCTCGCCGCGCTCGAACAGCGCCGAGCCGTGCACCCGGGGGACGACCTCGACCTCGGCGGCCAGGGTGCGGATGTCGGTGACCCCGCGGCCGTCGATGCGGACCTTGTCCTTGATGACGCGCTCGCGGACCAGCTTCTTGGTCAGCGCGCGGTAGGCCGCGGAGATCTCCTTCTCGCGGCCCTCGAACTGCGGCAGCAGCTTCTCGGCGGCGAGGCCCTTGACGCGGTCCAGCTCCGCCTCGCGCTCCTGCTTGCCGGCGATGGTGAGCGCCTGGGCGAGCTCGCCGCGGACGGCGGTGGTGAGCGCCTCGAGGACGTCGTCCTCGAAGTCGAGGAAGATCGGGAACTCGGCGGTGGGCTTGGCTGCCGCGGCGGCGAGCTGCGACTGCGCCTTGCACAGCACCTTGATGAAGGGCTTGGCGGCCTCGAGGCCGGCCGCGACGACCTCCTCGGTCGGTGCCTCGGCGCCGCCCTTGACCAGCTCGATGGTCTTGGTGGTGGCCTCGGCCTCGACCATCATGATCGCGACGTCGCCGTCCTCCAGGACGCGGCCGGCGACGACCATGTCGAAGACGGCCTCCTCCAGCTCGGAGTGCGTCGGGAAGGCCACCCACTGGCCGCGGATGAGCGCGACCCGGACACCGCCGATGGGGCCGGAGAACGGCAGGCCCGCCAGCTGGGTCGAGGCGGAGGCGGCGTTGATCGCGACCACGTCGTAGAGGTGGTCGGGGTTGAGCGCCATGACCGTGGCGACCACCTGGATCTCGTTGCGCAGGCCCTTCTTGAAGGACGGGCGTAGCGGGCGGTCGATCAGGCGGCAGGTGAGGATGGCGTCCTCGGAGGGACGGCCCTCGCGGCGGAAGAACGAGCCGGGGATGCGCCCGGCGGCGTACATCCGCTCCTCGACGTCGACCGTCAGCGGGAAGAAGTCCAGCTGGTCCTTCGGGTTCTTCGAGGCCGTGGTCGCCGACAGGATCATCGTGTCGTCGTCGAGGTAGGCCACCGCCGAGCCGGCGGCCTGGCGGGCCAGGCGTCCGGTCTCGAAGCGGATCGTGCGGGTGCCGAAGGAGCCGTTGTCGATCACGGCCTCGGCGTAGTGGACGTTGTTCTCTTCCACCAGGAAGCTCTCCTTGGTTCGTCTTCTGGTGGAGCGTCCCCGACGCTGCCGCGGCGCGGCCCGTGCGGGCCGGTCATCGATCGAAGCCTCCGGGAGGTGGCGGGCCGTTGCGCCCGCGGTCTCCCGACGGCCACTACCGAGGACCGGCGCCAGGACGGCGATGGCGCCGGTTGGCGTGTGGACGCTCCTAGCGGTGTGTCCCTCTCACCTTACGCAGGGTGGGACCCGCGTGCGTGGGAGTGACGGATGTGCGAAGGGAGCGGCTCCCCCGGAGAGGGGAGCCGCTCCCCGAGCGGCAGCCTCAGCGCGCGGCGCCGGCGGCGCCGCGGCGGATGCCGAGGCGGTCGACGACGGTGCGGAAGCGCTCGATGTCCTTCTTGGCCAGGTACTGCAGCAGGCGGCGGCGCTGGCCGACCAGGAGCAGCAGGCCCCGGCGGGAGTGGTGGTCGTGCTTGTGCAGCTTGAGGTGCTCGGTCAGGTCCGAGATGCGACGGCTGAGCAGAGCGATCTGGACCTCGGGGGAGCCGGTGTCGCCCTCCTTGGTCCCGAACTCGTCGATGATCTGCTTCTTGACCGCGGGGTCCAGGGCCACAGCGACTCCTTGTTCTCGTGTCGCGCGATTTCTCGCGTCCGCGATGCCCGGGCGCCCCTGGTCTTCCTCACAGGCGGCTGACTCGACCCGGCATGCGACACCCCAGCGTACCAGCGCGACAGGGCCCGACCGGCCCACGCGGTCGCGAGCGGCGCACGCGCGGGCCTCGCGGGGCTACGGTGCGAAGCCGCGGACGGCGGCGTAGGCGCCGAGCACCGCCAGCGCGAGCGGGATCAGCGAGGCCAGCACCAGCCCGTCGACGATGTCCAGCATCCGGCCCCAGAACGGCGAGACGCCCTTCTTCGGGACCACCAGGGCGATCGCCACCAGGATGCCGGCCCCGGCGGCGACGGCGGCGGCCAGCCAGACGATCCGGATGTCGACGGCGGTGCCGTCCCGCATCGCGAGGTGCTCGATGACGAAGGCCGGCATGTCCACGGCCAGCCCGAGGACCAGCAGCGCGAGCGAGACCAGCCCGCCGATCAGCAGGCACAGCACCTGCGAGGTGTAGGAGAAGAGCCGGGCCCGCATCATCGCGGCCAGGCCGAGGGCCAGCGCGAGCAGCCGGGTCCAGGTGTCGTCGACGAAGCCGAGCACCGCGCAGGAGGCGGTGACGACCGTGGCGCAGCCGCCGACCAGGCCGAGCATCAGCTCGTGGCCGCGCATGGCGCGGGCTGCCACCTGCCCGTACTCGGCGAGGGCGGCGGCCCGGGCGTCCTCGGCGCCGGCGCGGGCACCGCGTCCGGAGCCGGCCTGCTGCGGGGACTGGAAGGCGACCGGGAGCCGGGCGAAGCGCACCGAGAGTCCCGGCAGGAAGCCGATCACGGCGATCGCGACCACCGCGCAGCAGGCCGCGACCTGGCGCGGCGAGGCGTCGGTGAGCACCATCCCGAAGGTGCCGAAGGTGCCGACGGCCCCGGCCGCGGCGGCGGCCACGAACACCGCGTCGCTCTCCGGCAGCAGCACCACCAGCAGCACGGCGGCCAGCAGCACGGCCACGCAGCCGGCCAGGAACTGCAGCCGCCCGGGCCCGGCCTGCCCGGAGTCGAAGGCGAGCACGCCGCTGCCGGCGACCATCGCGTGCGGGAGCGCGGCCAGGCCGAGCGCGACCGCGCCGCCGCGGTCCTGGTAGACCCGGGCGCGCACGCCGGAGAAGGCGAGCAGCAGCACGGCGGCGACGCCGGCGAGCAGGCCCGGCAGGGACTGCATGTCGTGCGCCGGGTCGGAGAACCACAGGGCGAGCGCGAGCAGCGCCAGCAGGACGCCGCCGCCGATCAGCCCGGTGACGCGCATCAGCGGGGCGGCCCACTGCCGCCGGTCGTCGGCGACCGCGGTGGCGACGGCGTCGGCGACGTCGTCGTAGACGGCGGGGGCGAGGGACTCGGCGAAGGGGCGCAGCGCGAGCACGTCGCCGTCCCGCACGCCCTGGGCGGCGAGCGGGAGCGAGCTGTCGAGCACGGTGCCGTCGCGGCGGACGAGGTGGTAGCCGACCGGGGCGCCCTCGTCCTGGACCTGCCCGGAGAGCCGCAGCACCTCCGGGTAGACGTCCGCGAGCGGGATGTCGTCCGGCAGGGCCGCGTCGATCCGGCTGTCGGGTGCGACGACCGTGACACGGCAGAAGCCGGTCGTGGCGCTGGTGCTCACCGGGAGCCCTCCCCCATCCGTCATGGCTTGTGGTGTGCGGGCGTTGACGCGTCTGACGTGAGCGCGTCCGTCGCTCGCGGCGCGCGCACACCCTACCGTCTGCGGCGGGCGCCGAGGCGACGGCTGCCGTGAAGAACGCGGAGAATCGCGAACTCCGTTGCAGCGCGGCCGGGGAGGGACTGGCAGAAGGCTGCGGCGGCCCTGTGGCCGGGTGGGGCCGGAGGCGTGCGTGCCACTAGGATCGGCGCCGCGCGACATGGGGGACGTGCTCCGCTGCCGGCGGTGCCCGGCCGGACCGGTTCCGTCCCCCGCACGGTGACGTCGGAACGGACGAGGGCTGGTACCGAGTTGAGCGTGGTGACCGTCAAGAGACCGCCGCGGGCCTACCCCCCTGCGGTCCCCGACGAGGACGTCCGGCTGGAGACGCCGCCGGAGCTGCCCCGCGGCAGCGGCGAGGGCTGGTGGATGGGCCTGATGCCGATGCTCGCCACCGGCGGCTCGGCGGCGTTCTTCTTCATGCCCGGCACCGCCATGATGATGAAGGTCATGGGCGGCCTGATGGCGGCCTCGACGGTCGCGATGGGCCTGGCCCAGCTCTCCCGCCAGCGCAAGGGCGGCGAGTTGGAGGACCAGCGCCGCGACTACCTCAAGTACCTGGCGCAGGTGCGCAAGCAGGTCCGGCGGGCGGCGGTGCGGCAGCGCGACGCGCAGCTCTACCTGCACCCGGAGCCGGACCAGCTGTGGGCGCTGGTCGCCGAGGGCCGCCGGCTGTGGGAGCGGCGGCACGGCGACGCCGACTTCGGCCAGGTGCGGATCGGGCGCGGCCCGCAGCAGCTGGCGTCCCGGCTGATCCCGCCGCAGACCGCCCCGGTGGAGGAGCTGGAGCCGCTGACCGCGGAGGCCATGCGGGCGTTCCTGGCGACCCACTCGACGCTGCCCGACCTGCCGCTGGCGGTCTCGCTGCGCTCCTTCTACCACGTGGTGCTCTCCGGCGACCCGGACACCGTGTACGGGACGGCGCGGGCCGCGCTGGCGCAGATCACCGCGCTGCACTCGCCGGACGACCTGGTGGTCGGCATAGCGTGCGCGCCGGGCTCGGCCGAGCAGTGGGAGTGGGCGAAGTGGCTCCCGCACGTCCAGCACCCCAAGGAGGCGGACGGCGCCGGGGCGAGGCGGATGATCTGCAGCGGCCTGGGCGAGCTGGAGGAGCTGCTGGCCGGCCAGCTTGCGGGCCGCCCGAGGTTCCACCAGAACGCGCAGCCGGCGCCGGACCAGCCGCATGTGGTGGTGATCCTCGACGGCGCCTCGGTGCCGCACGACGCGCTGCTGGCCTCGGCCGAGGGGCTGCAGGGCGTGACGGTGGTCGAGGTGGTCCCCGGGCCGCTGGACGAGCCGCGCGGGCAGCTGTCGGTGGTGGTCGAGCCGGAGCTGATGCGGCTGGAGTCGGCCGGCGGCGCGGTGTACACCGGGTCGCCGGACACCCTCTCGGCGTGGCAGGCGGAGGCGCTGGCCCGGCAGCTGGCGCCGCTGCGGCTGTCCGGCACGGACGACGACGAACCGCTGCTGGCCAACCTGGAGTTCACCGACCTGATGGGGGTCGGGGACGCGGCCGGGATCGATGTCTCGCGGACCTGGCGGCCGCGCCCGCCGCACGAGCGGCTGCGGGTACCGATCGGCATCGGCGAGAACGGCGAGCCGGTCATGCTCGACATCAAGGAGGCCGCGCTGGAGGGCATGGGCCCGCACGGCCTGTGCGTGGGCGCGACCGGCTCCGGCAAGTCGGAGCTGCTGCGCACGCTGGTGCTGGGCCTGGCGATGACGCACTCCTCGGAGACCCTCAACTTCATCCTGGCGGACTTCAAGGGCGGCGCGACCTTCGCCGGGATGGCGGAGATGCCGCACGTCTCGGCGGTGATCACCAACCTGGCCGAGGAGCTCACGCTGGTCGACCGGATGCGCGACGCGATCACCGGCGAGCTCAACCGCCGCCAGGAACTGCTGCGCGCGGCGGGCAACTTCGCCAACATCCACGACTACGAGAAGGCCCGGGCGGCCGGCGCGGCGCTGGAGCCGATGCCCTCGCTGGTGCTGATCCTCGACGAGTTCAGCGAACTGCTGACGGCGAAGCCCGACTTCATCGACATGTTCATCCAGATCGGCCGGATCGGCCGCTCGCTGGGCGTGCACCTGCTGCTGGCCTCGCAGCGGCTGGAGGAGGGCCGGCTGCGCGGCCTGGACACCTACCTCTCCTACCGGATCGGCCTGCGGACCTTCTCCGCGGCGGAGTCCCGGGCGGCGCTGGGCGTCCCCGACGCCTACTACCTGCCGCCGGTGCCGGGCTCCGGCTACCTCAAGTTCGGCACCGAGGACCTGCAGCGCTTCAAGGCCGCGTACGTCTCCGGCACCTACCGCTCCGGCGGCGCCCGGCAGGCGGACGGCCAGGTGGTCCGGCGCGCGGCGGCGGCGTTCACGGCCGGCCACGTCGAGCCGCCGGCGCAGCCGGTGGACCTCGCGCCACCGGTGGACGCTCCCCCGGCGGCCGAGACCGGCTCCGAGGGCATGCAGGACACCGTGCTGGACGTGATCGTGGGCCGGCTGGAGGGCCAGGGCCCGCCGGCGCACCAGGTGTGGCTGCCGCCGCTGGACGAGGCGCCGCCGCTGGACCAGCTGCTGCCGCAGCTCACGGCGACGCCGGAGCGCGGGCTGGCCGCCGCCGGCTACCCGGCGCAGAGCGGCCTCGCGGTGCCGGTCGGCATCGTGGACAAGCCCTTCGAGCAGCGCCGCGACCTGCTGTACCTGGACTTCTCCGGCGCGGCCGGGCACGGCCTGGTGGTCGGCGGCCCGCGGACCGGCAAGTCCACCCTGCTGCGCACGATGATCGGCTCGTTCGCGCTCACCCACACCCCGGCCGAAGTGCAGTTCTACTGCCTGGACTTCGGCGGCGGCGGCCTGGTCGGCGTGCAGGACCTGCCGCACGTGGGCGGGGTCGCGGCGCGGCTGGACCCGGACAAGGTGCGGCGCACGGTCTCCGAGGTGGCGGGCGTGCTGGCGCGGCGCGAGGAGCTGTTCCGGGCCCGCGCGATCGACTCGATCGGCACCTTCCGCTCGCGCCGCGCGCAGGGCGCGCTGCCGGACGAGCCGTACGGCGACGTCTTCCTGGTGATCGACGGCTGGCTGACGTTCCGTCAGGAGTTCGAGCTGCTGGAGCCGGTGGTCACGGACATCGCGCAACGCGGTCTGGCCTACGGCGTGCACGTGGTGGTCGCGGCCTCCCGCTACGGCGAGGTCCGGCCGCAGCTGAAGGACCTGCTGCAGAACCGGGTGGAGCTGCGGCTCGGCGACCCGATGGAGTCCGAGGTGGACCGGCGGGTGGCGCAGAACGTGCCGACCGGCGCGCCCGGCCGCGGCCTCACCCCGGACCGGCTGCACTTCCTGGCCGGCCTGCCGCGGATCGACGGCTCCAGCGCGGTCGGCGATCTGGCCGACGGGACGGCCGCGCTGGTCGACGCGGTGGCCGGGAGCTGGACGGGTCCGGTGGCGCCGCAGGTGCGGATGCTGCCCGGGATGCTGCCGGCCGAGCAGCTGCCCCGCGGCGGGGAGAGCCCCGAGGGGATCGCGATCGGCGTGGACGAGACCGCGCTCGCCCCGGTCTTCCTCGACTTCGACGCCGACCCGCACTTCATCGTCTTCGGCGACGGGGAGAGCGGGAAGACGGCGCTGCTGCGGCTGATCCTCCAGGGCGTGTGCGAGCGGTACACGCCGGAGCAGGCGCGGATCGTGGTCGGCGACTACCGACGCTCGCTGCTCGGCGTGGTGCCGCAGGCGCACCTGCTGGAGTACGCGGCGGCGCAGCCCGCGCTGCAGGCATTCCTCGGCGACGTGCGCGGCTCGATGGAGCGGCGCATCCCGGGGCCGGAGGTCACCCAGGAGCAGCTGCGCGACCGGTCCTGGTGGAAGGGCCCGGAGCTGTTCCTGGTGGTGGACGACTACGACCTGGTGGCGACCTCGTCGGGGAACCCGGTGGGCCAGCTGCTGGACGTGCTGCCGTTCGCGAAGGACATCGGACTGCACCTGATCATCGCGCGGCGCTCCGGCGGCGCGGGGCGGGCGCTGTACGAGCCGGTGCTGCAGCGGCTGAAGGAGCTCGGCACGCAGGGCATCGTGCTCTCCGGCGACCGGGACGAGGGCGTGCTGCTGGGCAATGTGAAGCCGGAGCCGATGCCGGCCGGCCGCGGCCGGCTGGTGACCCGCCGCCGGGGCACGTTCCTGGTCCAGACCGGCTGGCTGCCCGCGCAGTAGTCCCGCGCGGACGGCGTTCACGGACGCGGCCGCGGCGCGCCCCTGCGGCGCCCCGCGCCCCGCGCCCCGCGCCCCGCGCCCCGCGCCGAGAGCCAAGCACCGAGCGCCGGGCAAGGGCGCAGGGCGTCGGCGCGGGAGCCTGACCACGGCGGCTCCGAGAGGTCCCGCTCGGACGCGCGAGCAGCACACTGGCACGGCCGGCCGCGCTCAGCCACACACGGGCGTGTCGGGCCCGGAGGCGGGGCGCGGGCCGGGCGGCGGCCGTCAGGCGAAGAGCAGGTCCTCGACGAAGTCGTTGCGGAGGACGCCGCGGGGGTCGAGCTTCTCGGCGAGCGCGGTGAAGTCGGCCAGGCGCGGGTAGAGGGGGCGCAGCTCCGCCGCGGGGGTGGTGAACAGCTTGCCCCAGTGCGGGCGGGCGCCGAGCGGGGTCAGCCGCTCCTCCAGCAGGCCCAGCACCGGCGTGACCGCCTCGGTGTCCGCGATCCAGGTGAAGTGCAGGCCGACGGTGTCGCGGCCCTGCGCGGGGCTGAGCCACAGCTCGTCCCCGGTCATCGTGCGGACCTCGCAGATCTGCAGCACGGGCGCGACGGTCTCCCGCAGCTCCGCCACCTCGTGCAGCGCGGCGAGCGCCCGCTCGCGCGGCAGCAGGTACTCGGACTGGAGCTCCTCGCCGTTGCTGGGCGTGAAGTCGGGGCGGAAGTGCGGCAGCCGCTCGTGCCACGGACCGGGCACGCCGAGCTGCTCGGTGCAGTGCACCGGGGAGACGCCGGGCACCGGGTGCACCGGGCCGTCGGCCGGCGGCGCCCACGGGAAGTCAACGGGATCGTTCCGCTCCCCCTCGGCGATCCGGCGCTTGAGCCAGACCTGGCCGAAGCGCGGCCGCTTCCAGTCGGTGAACAGGCTGACGCTGTACGCGGCGCCCGTGATCGCGTCGAAGTGCTCGTCGAGCACGGAGAGTTCGACGCCGTCGCCGGTGCGGACCTGCTGCTCGACGGTGAAGGCCGGCTCCACGTCGAGTTCGAGGTGCGTCACAACGCCGAGCGCGCCGAGCGCGACCACCGCGCCGTCGAACTCCGGCTCGCCGCGGCGCAGCACCAGCTGCTCGCCGTCGGCCGTCATCAGCTCGACCGCGCGCACCGCGGTGGCCAGCGAGCCGTTGCCGTTCCCGGAGCCGTGCGTGCCGGTGGCCACCGAGCCCGCGACGGAGATGTGCGGCAGCGAGGCCATGTTGGCCAGCGCCAGGCCCTGCGCGTGCAGCCGGGCGGCGAGTTCGGCGTAGCGCACGCCGGCCGCGACCCGGACCGTGCCGGCGGAGGAGTCGGCCTCCACCACCGGCGGCAGGTCGCGCAGGGTGATCAGCACGCCCTCGGGGCCGCCGGGGTCGGCGATCCGGTTGAAGGAGTGCGCGGAGCCCAGGACGCGGACGCGCCGGGCACCGTCCAGCGCCCGGCGCAGCCCGTCGAGGTCGGTGGGCCGTTCCACCCGGCCGTAGCGGAAGTCGATGTTCCGCGCCCAGTTCCGCAGCGTCCCGCTCATGTCGTTCCCGTTCCCTTCCGTCGGCGCCCTGCGTCGCGCAGTACGACGGCACCGCCGGTGATCAGCAGTGTCAGCACCAACCCGGCCGAGAGTACATAGGTGGCCAGCCGCTGATCACGCTGGTCCGGGCTCTCGCCGGTGTAGAAGGGGCGGACGGGGACGGGCTGGGCGACCGCCCGGGCCGAGGGATCGGGCGTCGGGGCGTCGCCGGGGACGGAGCTGTCGGAGACCGCGGCGACCGGGTCGACCACGCCCCAGCCGATGTACGGGTCGCGGCCGCTGCCGGGGCGCTGCGCGGACTGCTCGATCCGGGTGATGACCTGCCGGGCGGTCCAGTCCGGGTGCAGCTGCCGGATCAGCGCGGCGACGCCGGCGACGTAGGGGGCGGCGAAGCTGGTGCCCTGGGTGCTGCACTGGCCGCCGCCGGGCCAGGTGGTGACCATGTCAACGCCCGGCGCCGCCACGCCCACGAAGTCGCCCTCCTCGGAGAAGGATGCCCGCTCGTCGTTGTAGTCCGAGGCGCCGACGGCGAGCACGCCGGGGAAGGCGGCCGGGTAGGTCTTCTCGTCCAGGCCCTCGTTGCCGGCCGCGGCGACCACGACGACGTCGTGGGCCACGGCGTCCGCGACGGCCCGGCCGAGCGGGCTGCTCGGCGACTGCGCGACCGGGGTGCCGTTCTCCTGGACGTCCTGGGAGATGTTGACGACCTGCGCGTGCGCCGCGACGGCGTCCTCGACGGCCTTGGCCAGCACCGAGGAGTTGCCGTCGCCGCTGGAGTCGCTGGCGCGGATGGAGAGGATCTTCGCCTCGGGCGCGATCCCGGTGAAGCCGGTGCCGGCGACGGGACGCGCCGCGATGATGCCGGCCACCTCGGTGCCGTGCCCGACCGGGTCGGTGGTGGTCGGGGCGCTGTCCCCGGAGATCTCGTCCTTGCCGGGCAGGACGGCGCCGGTCAGCTGCGCGTTCCCGGCCGCGACGCCGGTGTCGATCACGGCGACCGTGACGCCCTTGCCCTGGGCGAGCGCGTGCAGTTGGCCGAGCGGGAAGCGGTCGAGCGACCAGGGCGTGCCGGAGACCACGGGCAGCGCGGCGGGCGTGCCCGAGCCGCTGGTGTCCACGGCGTCGCAGGACTGCGCGGTGGTCGTCGAGGACGGCGTGGAACCCGCCGGATCGGCCACCGCGGCGGCGGCCGGCCCCAGCGTGCCGGCGGCCGTCAGCGCGAGCGCGGCGAGCGCGGCGAGCGCGGCGGGCGCGGCGGGCACCGGCACGGCGCGCCGCGCCCTCCGGCCGGCCGCCCGCGCCCCGGGCCAGCACGAACCCGACCAGGTCATGCGCGAACTCACCGCCGTGCTCTCCCGTTCCCCTCGGCCCGCACTCCGCGTCCGGCCGGCCCGGGCGGGCCGGCCGGACGGCGCGTCACTGCCAGATCGAGGCGTTCTTGTTCTCGGTGGACTGGTAGTTCTGAGCGGCGTTGTCCAGCGCGGAGGAGATCTGGGTCAGCACCGTGTGCAGATCGGCGGCGGAGGAGTCCCACTGCGCCTGGCGGGCCTGGTAGCCCTCCTGCGCGGCGCCCTCCCAGCTCTGCGCGATGCGCTGGACGCCGGCCTTGAGGTCGGCCAGCTGGCTCTCGATGCGGCCGGCGGTGGCCCGCACCTCCTGAGCGGCGTTCGAGATGGTGGAGAAGTTGACGAGAATGTGACCGGACATGGTTCGGTTCCCTTCGAGCCTGGCGAACAGAAGCGTGGATCAGCGGATCAGCGGGACCTGAAAGGCCGTCAGAAAGCCGTCGGGCAGCCGTCAGCCCAGGGCCGCGGTGATGTTGCTGATCGAGGAGTGCTGCTCCTGCTCGGTGCTCTGGTACTGCTTCGAGGTCTCCTCGATGGCCTGGCGGATCTCGTCGAGGACGCGGTTGAGCTTGGTGGCGTCCTCGTTCCAGCGCTCCTGCAGCTGGTGGTACGCGGTGGCCGCGTCGCCCTGCCAGCCGCCCACGATGGAGCCGACCAGGTTGTTCAGCCGACCGAGCTCCTGCTGGATCTGCGAGTTGACCTCACCGATACGGGCCGCGAAGGCCTGCATGTCGGCGGCGGTTGTCCTGAACTGGCTCGACATGTGCACCGTCCCCCATGAGACAGAATCGTCCGGGCCGATGGCCAGGCCGGCATTCGCCCCCCACTCGGCCGACACCCGCGTCGGATGCCCGAAAGCACTCTACTGCCATGAGCACCACAGCCGACACCTACCTGTGGACAACTCAGCGGCCTTCGTCCACAAGGCCGTTGTGCGTCGGTGCTCAGCCGGAGTGGGCCAGCCGGGCGTCCTGGAAGTCCAGCAGCGGCCCCGAGGGCACCAGGCCGACCAGCGCCTCCGGCACCGGGACAGGAGCGTAGCGCCCGTACCCGAGCCTCTGCTCGCTGCTCGCCGAAGCGGTCGAACCCGCGGTCGGGCTCGGCGAGGCGGCGGCCCCGCCCGCCGCTCCCCCGCCCGAGGAGGCGGCCGAGGTGCCCGCGTCACCGTTGACCTGCACCGGGTAGCGCAGGCCGCTGTCGGTCAGCAGGTAGTGCTTGCCGGACTCGCCGGTCCCCTCGCGCAGCAGCATCCCCGTCCCGGGCGTCACGTACGGCTGGCTGCTCTCCCCGCCGGCCGCCCCGGTGTCGGTCCCGGCGGGCGCCGCGTAGGGGGGCAGGGCGGTGCCGGCCCAGGCCTGACTGGCCGGCTGCTTCGGGCCCTGACCGTTCGTCGCCTGCGTCGTGTACGAGCCGCAGACCACGTTCTTTCCGGTGCGTGCCGAGTCGGCCTGCTGGGTGTTGCCCTGGCTCGGCCAGCCCGGGTGCCACTGCTCCGCCACGCTCAGGGTCCCGGCCATCTGCCGAGGCGCCGTCTGGCCCATCACCTGCAGCATGAACTGCTCGGCGAAGGGGTCCACCCCGATCGGGCCGTTCGGGCCGGCCACGAAGTAGTACTTCTTGCCCGCGTAGTCCTGTTCCAGCACGGTGCCCACGGTCATGGAGGTACCGCCCACCTTCGCCTGGGCGCTCCCCAGGCCCGGGAACTTCTTCTCCGCGGCGGCCTTGGAGATCTCCGGCCCCTGGTTCAGCGTGGCCAGCCAGGCGGCCGTCACCGGCTGGGCCGGGCTCGCGGTCGCGCCGAAGACCCCCGGGGCCAGCCCGCCGTCCGGGAACGGGTAGGCCGTGCCGCCGATCACCACGTAGTCCTTGCCGCCGGAGGAGACGAACAGGCCCTGCCCGGCCGGCAGCGTGTGCTTCTGCGTCCAGGACGTCTGCTGCGCCCCGCCGAGGATGTACACGTGCTGCTCGGTGCTGCCGCCGCCGGAGCCCGGCTGGTCGCAGACCACCCAGGTCTTGGCGGAGGCCGCGTCCTTGTCCGTCGGCAGCCAGTCCGGCGCGTAGGGGATGCCGATGGTCGGCCCGTGCGGCACCTTGTCCAGCGCGGAGTCCGGGACCTCCTCCACGGTCGGATTGTTGCCCAGCACCAGCCGCGCGGAGGCGACGTTGAGCACCGGGTAGAGCGTCTTGTCCTCCATCACGTACCGCGTGGTGGAGGACTTCCCGACGATGATCGCGTTGGCGGTCTTCCAACCGCTCGGCGCCGACGGCGAGATCAGGCCCCAGGCGCCGAAGGCCGCCAGCGCCACCGCGCCCAGGACCAGGCCCGGCACCACCGCGCGCATCGGCCGCGGCACCTCGTTGTCCGCGCCCCCGCCGGCGGGCCGGAGGAACGCGGCGACCGTGCGGCGCCGGGAGAACGTGTACGCGTTGAGCTCGTCGCGGCGTGTGGCCATCGTTTCTCTCCCCGAATCCGGCCGAACCCGTCGCCGGGCCCGGCTCCCGTCCCCGCGCGCCGCGGCCGCGCCGTAGGATGCCGCGAGCGATCGGAAGGTACCGTACGGGCACCATGCGGCGGTGGGCCAACCGAGCGGCACGGACCGGCTTTTGACCGGGCGGCCCGCGGATCTCCGGAGGAGGTCCCGCGAACGCCGCGCGGACGTCCGGCGGATGTCGCGCGGAGGCGTGCGGCCGCGACCACGGGCCGGTCCACGATGGAACCGGCCCGGCACCCCGCCGGGACCCGCCGCCGCCGCACGACCTGCCGCGGTCTGCGGCCCCTTCGGGCCGGCCAGACCTCACCTGACGGACCAGAAGGGCTACCGGGGGATGCGAAGCCAGACCGCCGCACCGCGCCGAGGCGCACCGCGACCGGGCGCAGCAGGCACGGCGGTACCGGGACCGCGCGGTCCCGCCGGGTCGCCCCCCTCGCCGTCGAAGGGCGAGGCGCCCGGTGGCCGGCGCGCCGGGGCCGTCGGCCCGGTCCAGCCGCACCCGGCACCGCGGCCCGGCCGCTTCGGGCCGCTGCGGGTGCAGCAGCTGGTGCTGGTGGAGGCGGCCGCCGCGGCGGTGCTCGCCGGGTGGGCGCTGCGCCACCACAGCCCGGCGGCGCCCGGCGCGGGCGGCGTGGTGGCCGTGCTGCTGCTGGCGGTGGCGGTGGCCCGGGTGCGCGGGCTGGCGCTCGGCGACTACCTGCGCGCCCGTTCGGCGTTCCGCGCCCGCCGGCGCCGCGCCGCGGAGGCCCGCCCGGACTCCGGCACCGACCCCGCGCTGATCCCCGCCCTGGAGTGCGAGCCCGCGCTGCGCATCGAGGCGCACGCCTTCGAGCGCCGCACCGCTGCGAGCGCGCGCGGCACCGCCCCGTCCCGGCAGACCCCGGCGGAGCACCGCGAGATCGGCATGGCCGGGGACGGCACCTTCCTCTCCGCCGTGCTCCAGGTCGAGCCGCGCGACCTGCCGCTGCGCCCGGAGCACGGCTCCCGGCCGCTGCCGCTGCCGCTGCTGCGGGCCGCGCTGCGGGTGGACGACATCGTGCTCGGCTCGGTGCAGGTCGTGCAGTACACCAGGCCCGCCCCCGCCCCGCACCTGCCGGCGCAGGCCCTGGCGGCCCGCGCCTACCAGCAGGTCCCGTCCGGCCCCGGCACCCCCGGTCTGCGGCAGACCTGGGTGGCGCTCCGGCTCGACCCCGAGCAGTCCCGCGCCGCCGTGGAGGCCCGCGGCGGCGGCGAGGAGGGCGCCCGCAAGGCCCTGCAGCGCGCCGCCGACCAGCTCGCGGCGCGGCTCGACGAGGCCGGCTTCCGGACCACCGTGCTGGACGCGGCCGGGGTGACCGCCGCGATCGCCACCGCGCTCTGCCCCAACCCGCTGGCCCTGTCCGGCGCACACGGCCGCGCCGGGGCGACCGCCAGCGGGGGCGTTCCGACGGTGGCCCGGCGCAGCCACGAGTCGCGCCGCGCGTGGCGCTGCGACGACCGCTGGCACACCACCTTCTGGGTGGCCCGCTGGCCGCAGCTGGCGCGCCCCGGCGGACCCGGCCGCACGACGGCCCCGGACCTGGTCGGGCTGCTGGCCGGCACGCCGGCGCTGGCCACCGTGTTCGGCCTGACCGTGCGCGAGGCCCCGGCCGGCGCGCCCGGCGCCGCCGCGGTCTCCGCCTACGTCCGGCTCGCGGCCCGCAGCGAGAGCGAACTGGCCGAGTTCAGCAAGCAGTTGGAGGGCCGGGCGCACAGCGTGGGCGCCGGCCTGGTCCGCCTCGACATGGAACAGGTGCCGGGCGTCCTGGCCACCCTGCCGCTGGGAGGAACCCGCTGATGTCGCTCTCCACCGATTCCGGCGCGCAGGGCCGGCCGGGACAGCCCGGGCAGCCGGGAGTCCCGTACGGCGGGTCCGCGGGCGTGGTCGGCGGGATGCCGAGCGGCGGGTCCTCCTACGGCGGCTCGTCCTACAGCGGCACTTCCTACGGCACCACCTCCGGCGGGCGCCGGGCGGCGCGCACCCCGGACGGCGGCAACCGCCGGCGGCTGCCCGGCTTCGGCCTGCTCGGCCCCCGCCGCGACAGCCACCTGCTCGGCGCGACCGAACTCGCCGCGCTCTCCCTGCCGTTGGGCGACGACGGGGTGGTGATCGGCGCCGACGCCACCACCGGCGAGCCCAGCGTGATCGGCCTGTTCCGGCCCACCCCCTACGAGGTCGTGCTGGTCGGCGGCGCCTGGGCGGCGCGGCTGCTGGCGCTGCGCGCCGCCGCGACCGGGGCCCGGGTCGCCGTGGAGACCGCCCGCGCGGACCTGTGGGCGCCGCTCGCCCAGGCCGCCGGCGGCGGCCAGCCGTGCGTGACCGTGCACCAGGTCGGCCGGATCGGCCCGCAGGGGCCGTCGGTGTCCGCGCCGGTACTGGTCGTCCGGGACTGCGGGGCGCGGCCGCCGCGCAGCCGGCTGGCCTCCTCGCCCTGGCAGACAACGCTGACCCTGCTGCCCTTCGTCGCGCCGAACGCCGACCGGCTGCTCTCCGCCGCCGACCTGGTCGGCGTGCAGCGGATCTCCCCCGACGAGGCCGCGGCCGTCGCCCGCGCGCTGGCGCTCCCCGCGGCGGACACCCAGGCGCTGCCCGCCCTGCCGGACAACGCGGCGCTCTGGTCCGCGCGCGGGAACCGCCGCTACGTCGTCGCCCAGCCGGTGGCCGCAGAGGAGCAACTCCTGGGCCCCGCACGCCGGGTGGACTGACCGCCGGGACCGGGGCCGACCGGCCTCGACCGGGCCCCGGGCGAACCGCGGGGAAACCCGGGACGAACCCACCCCCGGGAGGCCTGCCGGGCGGGCGGGGACTGTGACTAGGCTGATGACCACGTGTGCCCGGCGGTCCGGCCGCCGGCCGGCCCGGCCGCCGGCGCGTCCGGCCGTCGGTCCGGCGTCCGCGGACAAGGGAGAGGGAGTGCAGTGACGAGCGATCGCGACGACGTCTACGTCGGCGACAGCGCGCCGGACGACGACGAGGAGTGGTCCGACGCCCCCGACTACACTCCTCCGGCCTGGTACACCCAGAGCGAACCGGCCCCGGCGTCATCCCCGGCGGCGTCATCCCCCGCTACGGCGTCCCCGGCGGCTCAGCCGTTCGCGGCACCCGGCCGCCCGGGCGAGGCCCCTGCCGGTCCGGCGCCGACGCCTGCGCCGGACCCCGTGAGCGGGCCGGGCGCCCCGCCGTCCCCGCAGGTCCCGTTGCCCCACCAGGCCCCGGCGCCCCAGCAGTTCACTCCCCGGCCCGCCGCCCCCCAGCTCGGGACACCGCAGGCGGCCCCCGAGGCGCCGACCGCGCTGATGCCGGCCCTCACGCCGGACCCGCCCGCGGACGGATTCCACCTGCCGCAGGCCGAGGCGGCGCCGGGCACGCCCGGCGGGCCGGACACCGGCTCCGGCGGTGCGCACGTCGGCGAGCCGGAGGCGGGGCCCGCGGACGCCGACACGTCCGAACAGTCCGATGCGGCACCGGCGTTCCCGACGGCTTCCCCCGAGAACCGGGCAGGAGCCGGCGCCGAGGCCGAGGCCGAGGCCGAGGCCGGAGCCCCCGAGGCCCCGCCCACGCCGGCGGTGCCGTCCGCACCCCCGCAGCCGCAGGCCCCCGAATCCCCCGCGGTCCACGAGCAGGCGCAGGCGCAGCCCCCCTACCCGGCCGCGCCGCCGCGACCGGACGCGGGCGTGCCCGGGCCCGCGCCGTCGGTCCTGCCCGCGGACGGCCAGGACCGGCCGGTCCCACCCGCCGCTCCGGCCCCCGCCCCGCCGCAGGCACCCGCCCAGCACCCCGCGTCGCAGCCCGCCGCGCCGCAGCCCGCCGCGTCGCAGCCGACCACGCCGCCCCAGCCCCAGCCCCAGTACACCTGGCCGGGCGCCGGCCAGCCGCCGGCCGCCGGCGTGGACCCTCGCCAGGGCGGCTGGCCGCAGCCGTCGCCCTACGCCTACCAGCAGCCGCAGGGCTCCCCCGCCGGGCCGCCGCCGGCCACGCCCGGCTACGCCTATCCGCCGGTCCCTGCCGGGCAGCAGACGCCCGGTCAGCCCGCCGGTCCGCAGCAGCAGCCGCAGGCCTGGAACCCGCCGCCCGCCGCGGCCGGCGAGCAGGGCGGCCCGCAGCGGGTGGTGCACGGCGCGGCGCTGGGCTTCACCGCCGCCGTCGAGCTCTCCTCGGACCGCCTGCTGCGCAAGCAGCCGCAGGAGCGGCGGCAGGGCGGCGGCAGCAGGTTCCGCTTCGGCGGCAAGGCGGCCGAGCAGGCCCGCCAGCAGAAGCTGCAGGTCATCCGCACCCCGGTGATGAGCTGCTACCGCATCGCGGTGATCAGCCTCAAGGGCGGCGTCGGCAAGACCACGACGACCACCGCGCTGGGCGCCACGCTCGCCTCCGAGCGCCAGGACAAGGTCATCGCGATCGACGCCAACCCGGACGCCGGCACGCTCGGCCGCCGTGTCCGCCGCGAGACCGGCGCGACCATCCGCGACCTGGTGCAGGCGCTGCCGCAGTTGCACAGCTACATGGACGTGCGGCGGTTCACCTCGCAGGCCCCCAGCGGCCTGGAGATCATCGCCAACGACGTGGACCCTGCCGTCTCCACCACCTTCAACGACCAGGACTACCGCCAGGTCGTCGACTTCCTCGGCCGGCAGTACCCGATCATCCTCACCGACTCGGGCACCGGCCTGCTGTACAGCGCCATGCGCGGGGTGCTCGACCTCGCGGACCAGCTGATCATCGTCTCCACCCCGAGCGTGGACGGCGCCTCCAGCGCCTCCACCACGCTCGACTGGCTCTCCGCGCACGGCTACGCGGACCTGGTCGCGCGCAGCATCACGGTGGTGTCCGGGGTGCGCGAGACCTCGAAGCTGATCAAGATCGAGGACATCGTCGCGCACTTCGAGACCCGCTGCCGCGCGGTCGTGGTCGTGCCCTTCGACGAGCACCTGGCGGCCGGCGCCGAGGTGGACCTCGCCCAGATGCGCCCGCGCACCCGCGAGGCCTACTTCGACCTCGCGGCCCTGGTCGCCGAGGACTTCATGCGCGCGCAGCAGGTCGCCGGCGTCTGGCAGCAGGCACCGGGGGCGTTCGCCGTGCCGGGAGCGCCCGGTGCGCCCGGCGCTCCCGGGGCCCCGGGCGTCCCGCCGACGGCCGGCGGCGCGCCCGGCCCGGGCGCCCCCGCGGCCCCGCCCGTGGACCCCCGGCTCGCCGGCTGGGCGGATCCCCGGCTGCCGCAGGCCGGTCAGCCGTGGGGCCCCGGCCCGAACGCGCAGTACCAGGCGCCGGCCTACCAGCAGCCGCCGCAGCAGCCCCCGCAGCCCGGCCCGCAGCAGGCCCAGCCCCAGGCCCAGCAGCCGCCCCAACCGGCCTACGGTCAGCCGCCGTTCGGCCCCGGGCAGCCGCCGGCGCCGCCGCAGGGCTACGGCTACCCGCAGCCGCCCGCCCAGCCGCCGCAGGCCCCGCCGCCGCTCCCCCCGCAGGCCCCGCCCGCGGAGCCCGAGCAGCCCTAGCCGAGCGGGCCGGGAACGCCGACGCCGCGGGCCCGGCCGGAGGTGAGTGAACCTCCGGCCAGGCCCGCGGCGTCACTGCTCCCGGCCCGGGCCGGCCGGGCAATGCCTCAGCCGGCCTGCTCGGTGAGTTCGCGCGCGCGCTTCACGTCGTCGGCCATCCGGTCCAGCAGGGCCTCGATGGTCTCGAACTTCTCCATCCCGCGCAGATAGGCCAGGAAGTCCACGGCCACGTGCAGCCCGTACAGGTCGAGGCCGACCCGGTCGATCGCGTAGGCCTCGACGGTGCGCGCGGTGCCGTCGAAGGTCGGGTTGCTGCCCACCGAGATGGCGGCCGGCATGCGTTCCTGACCGGCCGTCAGCCACCCGGCGTACACGCCGTCGGCCGGCACGGCGGTGTGCGGCAGGGTCTCCACGTTCGCGGTCGGGTAACCGAGTTCGCGCCCGCGCTGCGCGCCGCGCACCACCACGCCCTCCACCCGGTGCGGGCGGCCCAGCACCTCGGCGGCCCCCGCCACGTCCCCGGCCGCCACCAGCTCGCGGGCGAAGGTGGAGGAGAACGGCCGCCCCCCGCCGACCTCGCCGCGCGCGAACAGGTCCACCACGTCCACGCCGAAGCCGTGCCGCTTCCCCAGCTCGGCGAGCACCTCGACGGTGCCCGCCGCCTTGTGCCCGAAGCGGAAGCTGGGGCCCTCCACCACCCAGGCCGCGTGCAGCGCCTCCACCAGCACCAGCCGCACGAACTCCTCCGGCGACTCCTGCGAGAACTCCCGGGTGAACGGCAGCACCAGCACCGCGTCCGCGCCCAGCTCGCCCATCAGCTCGGCCCGGCGGGGCTGCGGCGCGAGCAGCGCCGGGTGGCTGCCGGGCCGGATCACCTCGCTGGGGTGCGGGTCGAAGGTCACCACGACCGAGCGGACGCCGAGTTCGCGGGCGCGCTCGACCGCACGACCGATGATCAGCTGGTGCCCCCTGTGCACACCGTCGAAGGACCCGATGGTGACGACGCTCCGCCCCCAGTCCGCCGGGACGTCCTCCAGGCCACGCCAGCGCTGCACCCTGACCGCTCCTCGATCGCACTTGCCTCGGGCCGTAGGACCCCTGTGTCCCCTATAGCCTGCCATGCGCGCGGTCCGCCCCCGGCACCGGAGCGGCCTGCGGCGACGACCGCCCCGACCCGCGCCGGGGCTCCCGCCCGGCCCCGCGTCCCGGCTCGCCCGAGCCGCCCGATTCGCCCGAGCCGCCCGAGCTGCCGCCGCGGCGCCGCCGGCCCCGCTCAGCTCGCCGCGGTCATCTCCTCGGCGCCGGCCGCCGCCCGCTGCGCGGGGATGCCCGCCTCCAGCAGCTCGCGCATCCGCGCGGTGCGCGGTCCCGGCGGCAGGTCCGGTTCCTCGGCCAGCCACTCCGCCAGCAGCGCGGCGAACCGCGGCAGCCCCCGCGCACAGCGCACCAGCCGTAGGTCGAGCCGATCGTCGTCGAGCCGGGGCGCCACCGCCCGCACGATCTGCCGCACCCGCGCCGGAAGGTGCGCGTCCGCCGCTGCGACGCGGTCGAGGACCAGCTCCAGGGTGTCCTCGTCGTCCTCCGCCGCGAGCAGCTCGTCCAGCAGCTCCTGCCGCAGCGGTGGCTCCGGCCGGGCCAGCACCGGGACCAGCGCCCGGCGCACCGCCGCGCCGTGCTCCCGCACGATCCGGCGCACCAGGGGCACGAGGTCGGCGCGCGCGGCCGGGCCCAGCCGCAGCCGGGCGTCCAGCAGTTCGGCGACCCGCGCGGCGGCGGCCGGGTCGCGGGCAAGGTGATCGAGGACCAGCCGGTCGGCGACCACCCGTGCGTGCGGGGCGGTCGCGCCACCGAGGACCGCCAGCACCTCCTCCGCGGCCCGTCGCCCCTCCGCCCCCGGCGCCCGCATCCGCGCGCCGAAGGCGTCGGCGACCTGCGCGGGGTGCGCGTCCAGCGCGGGCAGCAGCGCGGCGGCGGGCAGCAGCGGATCGCCGTCCCGGTAGCGCCGCAGGGCCTCCGCGAGGTGCGCCTGCCGTCCCTCCGGGTCCGGGTCGTACATCAGCGCCGCCAGCACCGCGCCGTGCAGCTGCTCCTCGCCGGGCCGATCGAGGATCACCCCCGCGGCGAACCGCAGCAGCGCCCGGTCCGCGCCCAGCTGCGCCCGCTCGCCGCCGCGCGAGGCCACGGCCGCGAACCCGCCGGGCGAGAAGCCCGCGCCCTCAGGTGCCTGACCGGTGGGGCGGGCAGGCGATCCGGCGGCTACAGGCCCCTCGTCAGGGCCGAGCGCGCGGGCGGCGGGCGGGGCTGCCCCGGCGTCAGGAGCCGCCTCGCCGTCAGGAGCCGCCTCAGCGACCGGGGCCGAGGCGGGCGCCTGGTCCGGCGGGACGCCGAGAGCGGCGGCGCGGGCGGCGGGCGGGGCTCCGTCCTGGGCGGGGTCCGGACCACCGGCTGGGCCCTCAGCGGGAGGGGCCTGATCCGGGCCGAGCCCGGACGCGCGGGCGGCAGCTGGGGCGGCGGGTGATCCGGCCGGGCCGGAAGCGGCGAGCGGCTGGTCCGGCGGGGCGCCGGGCACGGAGGCGCGGGCGGCGGCCGAGGCGGCCGACGGGGCCGGGCCGCCGGCCGGCGGCTCCGACGGCGGGGCGCCGAGCGCTGCCGCGCGCTCCGCGAGGGCGCGGGCGGTGGGGAGGGCGTGGGCGGCTGCGGCGACGTGGCGTTCGGGGCGGGGGTCGTGGGCCCAGCGGTCGATCGCCCGGCACAGCGCAGAGGGCTCGGCTTCGGCGAGGCGGGCGAGCAGGGCGTCCGCGCGCGGGTGGGCCGCTGCGACCAGCGCCTCGACCACCTCGTCCACGGCGGTTCCGCGCCGTGCCCACAGCCGCTGCTCGGCGGTGGGCGCGAGGTCGGCATCGGCGAGCCAACGCGCCAGCGCGGCGAAGGCCGCGGCCGGCTGCTCCGCGATCAGGCCGTCGAGCGTCTCGGCGACGCCAACGCCGACGCCGACGCCGGCAGCGAAGCCGGCCCGGACCGCTGGCCGCAGCAGGTCGACCCGCGCCGCGACGGGCAGCCGCAGCCGCGCCCAGAACCCCGCGCCGAACCGTTCCTCCCCCTCCCCCGCGCCCCCGCCCTCCGGCGCCCGGACCAGCCGCTCGGCGAGGGCGGTCAGCAGCGGAAGGTGCGCGGAGGCGTCCGGCAGCCGCAGTAGCACGTCCGACAGCAGGCACGCCGCCCACCAGCGGGGCTCTCCGCACAGATCGAGCGCCTGCGCCAGGCGCGCCAGCCAGGGGTCCAGCGCCGCGGCCCCGTCGCGCTCGCCGAGCCGCAGCAGCGCCCATGCCACCACCCCGCACCGCCAGCGCGGCACACCGGTCGCAGCGTCCGGGGCCGCTCCCGGGGCCGCTCCCGGGGCTTCGCCGCCGCCCGGTTCCCCGTCCCCGAGCAGCACCGCGAAGGCGGCCGGGAGGTCCAGGTGGGCGCTCTGCAGCCACTCCGAGAGTTCCTCGTCGCCGATCCGGAAGCCGTCGCCCGCCGGGACGAACAAGCGCTCGGCGAGGACCGCCTGCGCCCAGCCGTCGGCCGCGGGGAAGATCTCCTCGAAGTCGGCCCGGCTCAGCGCGCCCTGCCCGGGGCCGACCATCCGCCGGGCGGCCTCATGCACTCGCCCGGCTGCGCGGATCGCGAGCCGCCGGGTCCGCTCGCCCCGGTTCCGGGGCGGCGCGGGCGGCGGGACCCCGCGCCGGCGCTCCGCCCTGCCCCACGGCGGGTCGCCGTAGACGGGACCGAGCGCGAGACGCTGGGCGATCCGCAGGCAGCGCAGGTCGGTCCAGGCCTCGAACACCTGGCCGCGGCCGGGCCGCGCGCCCTCGGGCAGGGCGTCCAACTCGGGCAGTTCGCCGCGCAGTTCATCCAGCAGCCGGTCCACCGGCGGGTGCGGATGCGCCCGGTCGCCGAGCCACACGCGGGGGGTGCCGGCGGGACCGCCCGCCGCACCGGGGTCCAGCACCCCGCCCGCCCGCTCCCAGAACTCCGGGGTGCAGCCGACCACCAGCCGGGCCCTGGCCCCGCGCAGCCAGTCCGCCGTGCCGCGCAGCCAGCGGTCCAGGACCGGGACGAGGCCGGGCGGCATCTCCTCCGGCGCGTCCAGGACGATCAGCAGCGGCCGGCCCGCGGAGGCCGAGAGCCGGGCGATCGCCCCCGCTCCCGGGATCACCGTGCCGATCCTCAGCAACCCGGCCGCGTGGCGCAGGACCCGCCCGACCGCGCTGCCCAGCGAGTCGTCCCGGGCCGTGAGGTCAGCGCCGCGCAGCCACAGCGTGGGCAGCCGGGGGCGGGCAGCCGAGCGGGCCGCGGCCAGCGCCGCCAGCTCGGTGGTGCGGCCCGTCCCCGGCGCGCCGATCACCGGCAGCACCGGCCCGTCGCCGGTCCACTCCGCGTAGACCTCCGGCAGCCCGCCGCTGCGCGGAGCCCGCAGCGCGGCGGCCTCCGCGACCGTGCCCGCTCCGGCCACCGCCGCGTGCAACTGGGCGTCCGTCAGCTCCAGGATCCCGGCCGGGTTGAGCGCCCGGCCGAACGCGGGCACGGTGGCGGCGTTGCGGGCGACGGCCTCCGCAAGCTCGGGGACGTCCCAGGCGCTGCCGAGCGGCACCGCCCGGGCCGCGCCGGCGGGCGGCCGGTAGGGGTAGCCGGCCACGCCGTGCGGGCCGCCGGACAGCACGGCCACCACGGCGCCGGTCTCGGCGTCCAGGACCGGGGTGCCGGTGCTCTCGGGCAGCAGACAGGGGACGGAGCGGCCGTCGGCGAGCCGGCCGAGCTCGATCCGCCAGACCCGGGCGAGTCCGCGCCCCGTGCCGGCATCGGAGGCCGAGACGCCTCCGGCGGTTGGCTTCCCGGTGGCGGCATCCCCTTCCGCGACCGGAAGGACGCCTCCCGGCAGGAGCAACTGCCCGCCGTCCGGGCACGATCCTCCATCGCCGCCTTCCCACGCGGCCCGGTCCTCCGCCGGAGCGCCGGAACCGCGCGCACCGCCCCGGTCTCCCAGGCCGCCTGTGCCTCCCGCGCCGCCGCCGAGGCCCCGGAACGGCTGTGCCCGGCCCGGCGCGTAGCCGACCGCGCGCCCCGGCGCGTAGCTGCCGGCGTGCCGCGTCCCCGCGCCGCCCGGCGGGAGGTCGACCGGGATCCCGACCAGCCGGGTCCGCCGCCCGGAGGCCAGCGGCAGCGGCGGCACACCCAGCGGCGCACCGCTCCCGTCCGGAAGGATCAGCGCCAGCCCGTGCGCGGGCAGCGGCAGCACCCGCTCCGCCGGCACCATCCGCGCCGCGCCGTCCGGCAGCCGCAGCAGCAGCCGCCCGTGCGCGGCCAGCACCACGGCGACGGCCTCGTGGCTGGTCAGGACGGTGCCCTCGTGGTCGGTCGGGCAGCCGGCGCCGCACGGCCGCCCGGCGGGATCGCAGATCCGAACCAACGTCGGCGCGCCGGGCGCGCCGAGCACGCCTGGGGTGCCTGGGACGATGTACGGCGTCGGCGACACCATGGGCAGCCTCCGATCGGTCCCGACGCGACCCCGCGCCGGCCGGCGGCGCAGCTCGTGAGCACCGCGTACGCCGCCGGAAGGCTGCCCACGGCCGGGGCGCGCGGCACCCCGAACGCCCCCGCACAACGCCCGGCGCCCCGCGCGCTCCCCCGTGGGGGTGAGTTCACGCGGGGCGCCGATTGCCGACACGCCGTGGCGGGAAGACCGCCGGGATCCGGCGGGATGCCCCGGGCCGGGAGCTCTCAGACGAAGACCGCGAGTGAGCGGGCCTTGCCCCGCCGTTCCTCGATCAGGGCGAGGAACCGGTCCTCCGGTCCGAAGACGGCGATCGGCCCGTCGGCCGCCAGTCCCGGCCCGTCCAGCCGGACGCCGTTCGTCAGCAGGCGCGCCTGTTCGGCGTCGACGTCCCAGCGTGGGAAGGCCGCGTCGGCCGCCGCGCCGATCGGCAGCACGGCCCGGGCGAAGTCGTCCGCCTCGGCCGCCGCCTGCAGCTCCTCCAGGGTGGAGGCCCGGTCCAGCCCGTAGGGGCCGACGCGGGTCCGGCGCAGGGCGGTGAGGTGGCCGCCGACGCCGAGGCCGCCGCCGAGGTCGCGGGCGAGCGCCCGGACGTAGGTTCCGGAGGAGCAGCTGACGGTGACGTCGAGGTCGATCAGCGCGCTGCCGTCCTCGGCCGCCGCCTCGCGCTGCTCGTGCACGGTGAACGCGGAGACCGTCACCGGCCGCGCGGCCAGCTCGACCTCCTCGCCCTGCCGCACCCGGGTGTAGGAACGCTTCCCGTCGATCTTGATCGCACTGACGCTGGACGGCACCTGGAGGATGTCGCCGGTCAGCGCGGCGATCCCGGCGTCGATCGCCTCCCGGGTCACCCCGGCGGCGGAGACCGTCGCCGTGACCTCGCCCTCGGCGTCGTCGGTGACGGTGGTCTGGCCCAGCCGGATGGTGGCCCGGTAGGTCTTCTCGGTCAGGGCCAGGTGCCCGAGCAGCCGGGTGGCCTTCTCGACGCCGATGACGAGGACGCCGGTGGCCATCGGGTCGAGCGTGCCGGCGTGGCCCACCCGGCGGGTGCCGGCGAGCTTGCGGATCCGGGCGACCACCCCGTGCGAGGTGATGTCGGCCGGCTTGTCCACGATGACCAGCCCGTCGGGGCCGGTTCCCTTGCGTTTCATCGGTGCTTTCCGTCGAGAAGGTCCGTCGTGAGCGGGGCGGTGGGCCCGGTGCTCAGTCCTCGTCCTCCGCGTCGGCGTCCACGTCCACGTCGTCCTCACGCTCCGAGGCCGGGGCGCGGTACGGGTCGGGCCCGGCGGCGTGGGTCTTGCCGACGGCGGTGCTGCGCACCTCGGCGTCCGCCATGCGGGCCTTGGCGAGCAGGTCGTCGATGTGCCGGGCGTTGTCCGGGACCGCGTCGGCGACGAAGGCCAGGGTCGGGGTGAAGCGCACCCCGGTCTGCCGGCCGACCTCGGAGCGCAGGATGCCCTTGGCGCTCTCCAGCGCGGCGGCCGAGGCGCTGCGCTCGGTCTCGTCGCCGTAGACGGTGTAGAAGACGGTCGCCTCGCGCAGGTCACCGGTGACCCGGGCGTCGGTGATGGTGACGAAGCCGAGGCGGGGGTCCTTGATCCGGCGCTCCAGCGTCTCCGCCACGACCACCCGGATCCGGTCGGCGAGCTTGCGCGCCCTCGCGGTGTCGGTCACGGTTCCTCCTTGTGCAGGGGGCCCCTTGGTGGGGGCCAGGTGGCGGCCCGGCGGCGAGCGGGCGGGCGCTGCCCAACGTACCCGCTCGCCGGCGGTCCCGGTGCCGCGTGCCGGGGACCGGCGACGCGCGCGGGATGGTGGTGTGGAGGTCAGTCGTCGTCATCACGCAGCCTGCGCCGCGCGGAGAGCAGTTGCACCTCGGGGCGCGCGGCGACCAGCCGCTCGCAGTGGTCGAGGACGTCGGTGCAGTACCGGACGTCCCCGCCGACGACGGCGAGACCGATCTCGGCCCGCCGGTGGAGCTGCTGCGCGCCAGTCTCGGCCGCGCAGACCGCGTACTTGCGCTGGAGCTCGGCCACGATGGGGCGGACGACCGAGCGCTTCTCCTTGAGCGAGTGGACGTCCCCGAGCAGCAGGTCGAAGACGAGCGTTCCCACGAACATGTGAACAGGCCTGGCCGGCCTGGGGGCCTCGTACGAATGAGGATGCCCGGAGCCCGGGGGCTCCGGGGTCTTTCAGGACAGGGTGGTTCCGTGCCGAGGCGGCCGGCACCCGCAAGGGGGCGCCGGCCGCCTCGGCCACTACCGCCGTGCGCGGGTCACGCGCGCGGCTTCTCGCGCATCTCGAAGGTCTCGATGACGTCGTCGACCTTGATGTCGTTGAACGACCCCAGGGTCAGACCGCACTCGAAGCCCTCGCGCACCTCGGTCGCGTCGTCCTTGAAGCGCCGCAGGCCGTCGATGGACAGGTTGTCCGCGACCACCTTGCCGTCCCGGATGAGCCGGGCCTTGGCGTTGCGCCGCATCAGGCCGCTGCGCACCAGACATCCCGCGATCGTGCCGAACTTGGAGGAGCGGAAGATCTCGCGCACCTCGGCGGTGCCGAGCTGCACCTCCTCGTACTCCGGCTTGAGCAGACCCTTGAGGGCCGCCTCGATCTCCTCGATCGCCTGGTAGATGACCGAGTAGTACCGGATGTCGACGCCCTCGCGCTCGGCCGCGGTCCGCGCACGCCCCTCGGCGCGCACGTTGAAGCCGATGATGATGGCGTCCGAGCCCATCGCCAGGTCCACGTCGGACTCGGTGATGGCACCCACACCGCGGTGCAGGATCCGGAGCTCGACCTCCTCGCCGACGTCCAGCTTGAGCAGCGCGTCCTCCAGGGCCTCCACGGAACCGGAGACGTCGCCCTTGATGATGAGGTTGAGCTGCT
>Ga0164242_10000915_pt1 | contig 35102 bp, 36 predicted proteins | sample OricomgcompostMG_FD_108783 | JGI IMG/M metagenome (GOLD analysis project Ga0164242, IMG submission 108783) | Miracle-Growth compost microbial communities from Emeryville, California, USA - Original compost - Miracle growth compost (MG) ... | reverse complement strand
TATCGTATCAAGCCAACCCTCGTCCATGTAGCCATCCACAACGCCGGCATCTTTGGGGCTGTCGATGCGTTCGAGCACCTGAAACTGCAGGCCGTGCAGATGAATGGCGTGCGCCATCATCCGGTTATTGGCGAATTCCCAGATCTCGGTCGTACCCAGCCGCACGACCTCGTCGGGGGCCACCGTATCCATTTCAAAACTGCGACCATTGAATCCCCATTGCATATGGCCCATCGTGACCCGGAAGGTTCTTGGATTGTGGAGGTTGATGGCATCCTCGGCACGCAGGCGCGGAAAGCTCGACAGCCGCTTGGGAAGCCGGAGCGCGTCGTCCACTTTGCGTGTGATGTGAACAGTGAGGATGGGGAACTGTGCGCCGTCAGGCGGCGCCGAGCCGTCCATCATCCCCATCATGCCGCTGCCGCCCATCATGTTCATCATGCTGCTGAAGGACTGGCTCATCAGGGTGAGCTTCGTGCCCACCATATCGTGACTGAAATCCGCCCACAGCTCGATACGCTGGCCTGGAGTGAGCATGACGTAGTCCTTGCGAACGGGCTCGCGCAGCAGCCCGCCGCCGGTGGCAATGACCGTAAGAGGCCGACCGTCTTGCCAGGCAAGCTTATAGGTGCGGGCGTTGGAGGCGTTGAGCACTCGCATCCGGTAGGCGTGCGTGGCCAGTTCCAATGAGGCGGCCGGGCGCCCGTTGACAAATAGGGCATCGCCGAAGAACCCCATCATGCGCGTCATCATGCCGCCCATATCGCCCGACATCATGCCGCCCATCATGCCTTGATCCCCCATCATCCCGTGGCGGTTGTGGGATTCATCGTCTGGCTGACGCCCGCGCAATGCGGCGGGGCCCGTTCCCGGCAGATAATGCAGCTGGTTGTCCCGCCCCCAGGCGCGGTCCTGGATGACGATGGGCAAGTCGTACTCGCCACGAGGCAGCGCAAGCGCCGCCTCCTCGTCGTCGCTGACCAGCAGCAGCCCCGCAAGCCCGAAGTAGACCTGCTCGGGTGTGCGGCCAGCTGCCATGGCGTGATACCAGTAGGTTCCCGCCCGGTCGGCCACCTGAAACTCATAGCGGTAGCGTTTGCCAGGCGCAACCTCATAGCGTGGTAGCCCCATCATGTTCGCGGGCACATGCAAGCCGTGCCAGTTGACGATGCTCGGTTGATCAAGCTGATTGATGAAATCGATACGCAACTTCTGACCCCGATGTACACGCAGGGTGGGCCCGAGGGTGCTGTCCGGGTGTGTCAATACACTTGCCGGATCACCTTTCAGCACCTTGGCTTGGTAGGACCACGCAGCGGTAGCCGATCCCGGGCGCAATGCCAGGCTTCGCGGGCGTGCCGTCAATTCAATTGCGAGGTCCGGTTCGAAAGTGTCGCTGTCTTGGGCGTGCGCTGATACCAATGGCGAGCCGGCTAGCAACGACATGACAGTCAGTCCGGCACCGCTCAGGAAATTCCGGCGGCTGACGTATTCGAGCTTGTTCATTGTGATCACTCCCGGACATTGACCACACACGTGGATATTTTGGTCATCACAGAGCCTTGGAGGCAATGGCTTGGTTGTCTGTGGCCGAAGGTTCTGGTAGATCGGCAGGTACGGCCGTCGACGTCGCCTGCGCCGATTCCGCGGGCTGCCGTGAGGCCTTGTTCTCGCTGGCGCAGCTTGAACTACTATGGCCCATCATCTTCATGCACACCCCCATCATGAGAGCGCAGGGAAGCACGGAAAGCAGCACGGCACCCACTCCGGTCGCAGCCAGCGAGCTCAAGCTTCCGGATGAGACCAGTGCAATGGCCGCGCCCAGCGCAATACCGATCCAGAACCGGTATCGCATAATTCGCCTCCCGAGACGGGAGGATTGCGCCCGGCGGGGCGCGCTATTCATCACAAATGTTTTCATCACGATTTCTCCGTATATCGACGGGCGTGCGGCCACAAGGCGAGTCGCGGCCTGCAAGGGCATTTACCCAGTCCGCCTGCTGTGTGGGGGTTGAATTCAGGTAGCGCTCAGCCCGTTGGTGTTATGGCCGAGCACAACTGAGAGGCTTGCCCAGCAAGTGGGGCAAGCTCGCGACTGCGAATCAAATTCGATAACAACAGTTGCGAATCGATATGGGGGGAGAAGCGGCCCGGAACAGGCCTAGAGAGGAGTAAGGGAGTTGTTGGGCCAACAGGCCGCCGTAGCCTGAAAAAGATATTGAAGACCACGGGTTCAGTGCGGCTACCGGTATCTTCAGGATTCCAATAGCGGGTGCGGTTTCAGCACTGGTACGCGCCTGCGCAGAGCATAGGGCCGGCTGTGCCATATCCGGGTACCGGCAGTTCGGCTGCGCGTTGGCACTACTGGATAGGCTTGATGCCATGCCCATGGTCGATGCCATCCCTGTGGTATTTGGGCATGCGTAAGCCGCGACAGCCCACTGCATGAACAGCAGGCTGAATGTTGCCACCACAGCAACCAGAATCCGTTGTTTTATGCTCGTTGGCCTCATTTTTACATTTCACATTGGCACATGCTCCGCCATTAGCATACACCCGCTCAGGCTTCAAGTTGGGTCTATACAGGCATGGCAGTACGGTAAAGCTTGACACGGGGGAAGGTCAACCAACCTTTACCGCCACTATATTAAAAATTTCGTGGCTTCCTCTTTTTATGATAGTGAATTTCAGCGCCACATATCTATCACTGGCTGATCATGCCGGTTGCCACCTGTCCCACGTCAGTGCCGGTGTTGATGGTGGATATCCGGATAATGTGGATGGCTATGAGTAATAGGTTCGTGCAGATGCTGGTGAGCATGGGGCTTTGTTCCATCCCAAGGAAAACTGTGGTGATGCCGATGGTGTTCGTCATGGATGTGAGAATGGCTGTGCAGCAATGGTTCATGCGTGTGCATATGTTCATGGCGTTCTGTGAGATGTAGCCAGACACCCGCCCCCATCAGCGCGGCAGCAAGCCAGAATACGGTGGAAGTAGAGTCGCCAAAACCCACTATGGCGATGGCGGCCCCGATAAAAGGGGCCGTGGAAAAATAGGCTCCTGTGCGCGCTGAGCCCAGCCCTCGCAGAGCCAGCACGAATAACACAAGGCTCGCACCGTAACCGGCTAAACCGATTCCCATGGATTCGGCGATCAGCGGCCACTTCGGCAAGGTGGCTCCCAGTGCCAGCGCAAGGCTCAAATTGGTGATGCCAGCAACCAATCCCTTAGTCCCCGCTATGAACACGGCATCCAATGCCGACACTTTGCGCGTCAGGTTATTGTCCAGTGCCCAGCATAAGCAGGCAGTTGCCACAGCCAGGTTGCCAAGGACGCTGCCAGCTGCCGCCTCGCCTTTTTGTGGCCATGCGAGCAAAAGGCCTCCGACCACGATAAAAAACATGCCGATAACAATCCGCCGGTCCGCGTTCTCATGAAACACCACCCAGGCGAGGACCGCGGTCAAGACCGCCTCTAGATTTAGGAGCAGGGATGCCTGCGATGCGGACGTATGGCTCAGCCCCACCATCAGAAGCACCGGGCCCAGCACGCCGCCGCTTGCAATGGCTCCAAGCAACCATATCCAGTCTTTGACAGGCAAACGCGGTACGGTGAGCCTACCGTCTCTCACGAGACGAAGCGCCCACAGACCGATCCCGCTACCCAGGTATAGCAAGCCAGCAAGCATGATGGGTGTGATGTCACCCGCAAGCTGTTTGGCAAACGGGGTACTTGCACCGAATAGAAGTGCCGCCAGCAGCGCTGCGATAATTGATGGTGTTGAGTTCATGCGCAACGATTACATTCCTTACCTGGCTGTAGCCTGCGTGATTGCGCCCTCGGCCATCTTGGCAGTGGCGCGGTTTGGCAGCAGACGCGCCGAGTTGAGGATAAAGACCAGTTCGGAGCTCACGTGAATGAAGGCGGCGAGCAGCGGGTTCAGGAAACCCAATGCCGCAAGCACGATGCCAAGGGTGTCGACGCCGATCGTGCCGGCGAAATTCCACCAGATGACAGAGCGCGTCCGCCGCGCGATGGCCAGCGTCTGGGCAAGGCATTCGAGATCATTTCCAAGCAGCACCACATCGGCACTCTCCTGCGCGACGTCCGTGCCCGATCCCATGGCGACGCCGACATTGGCCTGAGCGAGCGCAGGCGCGTCGTTGATGCCGTCGCCCACCATCGCGACAATGCGCTTCTGTGCCGCGAGGCGGTCGATGTGCCTTAGCTTGTCTTCCGGCAGCAGTCCGGCCTGGACTTGTTCAATACCGACAGCGGCGCCGACAGCCGTCGCGACCCGCTGGGCGTCGCCCGTCAGCAGCAAGGTTCGAATGCCCATGCGATGCAGCGACGCCACGGCCTCTTTTGCTTCCGGCCGCACCGTATCGGCGACAACGATACAGCCAAGAAGCACACCCTTGCGAGCCACGAAGATTTGCGTTCCGGCACTGCTGCTCTGGTCAGGCGCCGTTGTTACGTCAATGCCATTGTCCACCATCCACGCCTGGTTGCCGACTATGACGGTGTCGTCGGAAAGCGCTGCAATGATCCCACGTCCCGGTGTATAGCTGAAGGTTGACGGTTCGACGATCTTGCGTCCCCGCTGCCGGACATACTCGACAATCGCCTTGCCAAGCGGGTGCTCGGAACGTAGTTCAGCCGTTGCCGCCGCGTCCAGTAGTTGGTCCACAGGCGTTCCCGCGATCGGCACTGCCCGCTGTACCTCCGGGCGGCCGAAAGTCAGCGTGCCGGTCTTATCGAATACAACGGTATCCACTCTCCCGAGCGTTTCCAGATACACGCCACCCTTGATGATGGCATCGAGCCTGGCCGAGCGCCCGATACCGCCCAGAATAGCAAGGGGCGTACCGGCGGCGATGCCGCAGGCGCCCGCGACGATGATCACCGAGATCGTGGAATACATGTCGCGCGTGAGAAGGAATGTCAGTATCGCCGCCCCGAGTGCGAAGTACACGAGATACCCGGCCAGGCGATCAGCGAGCCGCTGTATCGGGGCTCGCGATTTCTCGGCGCTCTCGACCGCTTCGATAATCTTCCCGTAACTGGTATCCCGGCCAATCCGCTCGGTGGCGACCTCGAGCGCACCAGACTGGTTGATTGATCCCGCGAAAACGTACATGCCCCTCATCTTCTCGACAGGCAAGGATTCGCCCGTGATGCGCGATTCATCGACGAAGGAGCAGCCGGAGAGCACGGTGCCGTCGACCGGGATGCGCCCACCCGGAGCGACCAGAACAGAGTCACCGGTAGCTAATTCCCGCGCTGAGATCGACTGGATGGAATCCGCACGGCGCACTGAGACCTCGCGCGGCAGCAGTTCCATCAGGTCTCGAATCGCTCTGCGGCCGCGACCGACCGTCAACCCCTCCAGCACCTCGGCGACGAGCACAAAGAGTGTGATGACGAGCGCGGTGAAGAACTCGCCAATCGCCGCGGCCGCGATGATGGCTATCGCCATCGAGAGCTCCATGGTCATGCGCCGTTCGACGATGGCATCGAACGCCTCCTTCACGATCGGCCAACCGCCGATCAGCAGGCCAACAACACCCATCACGCTGACTGTTGAAAACGGCTCCCAGACATGAAACCAGACGGTCGCCGCCGCGATCGCGACCAAGCCGATGCGTGTTAACTCCAGCCACTCCAGCGGATGATCGTGATCGTCATATTTTTGATCACTGTCGTGGTGCGTGTCGAAGGGTGGGGGAGTCACGGACTCTTTTGATCCGACAGCGTGTGAGTGATGGCGGGCTGTGTCGTGAACGGTCATGGCGAAGACCCTTGTTCTACTTGATATAGGTACGCAGGACGTCGATCAGCTCGCTGGCACCTTCACTACGGTGCTTCTGGTCAAGGCTGGGATCGACGACATGAAGCTGGATGTGGTCCTCTATCACCTCGGTCATCAGCCCGCTGACAGCGCCGCGAACCGCCGCAATCTGATGCAGGACTTCGGCACAGCCTTTCTCGGCATCCAGTGCGCGCTCTAGTGCTTCAATTTGGCCCCGGATGCGGCGCACGCGCCCGAGGAGCCTGGATTTTTCCCGGATGGTATGGCTCATGTTCGATCACAGAATATAGGATAGGTAGGTATAGTATATAGCAGCAAAGAATATTAACCACATCACAACTTCTTCTCTCCCTCCATATGCGCCCGTGTGACTCTACTGCCCTAGAGTTGATCCCGCGTCTAGCAACGCCACTCCATAGGAAGGACGAAGACTATTGCCGCGCTCGCGTGCCCTAACTTCATTGGGACTTGTGATGTCGCCGGGTTCCCTGCGGCAGAGTATGGGAATACACGCAGGCGCCCAGAGCATGTCAGCACTGCCCAACGGCGTACTATTATTACCATGCAAATCGCACGAACTCAGTGGAGCTATTATGAATCCGAAAAAATATGCAGCCATCGCATCATTTGGTCTCGCGATGGTGTTAAGCGCCACGCCACTGTCCGCCATTGCCGCTGGCGCTACAACTGGCGGCATCACGGAAGTCTTCAATCACGCAATTACCAACAACCCAGGAAAATCCCTGATCGCGGTCGAGGTGAACTACAGGCCTGGTGAAAAGTCACCTCCCCACTGGCACTCGAAATCGGCATTTATCATGGCCTACGTGATATCGGGTTCAATCCGTAGCCAGGTTGAGGGCGAGCCGGTGCATGCCTATAAAGCGGGACAAACTTGGTACGAGAATCTGGGAGCCCACCACATCATCAGCGAGAATGCCAGCAAGACCCAACCCGCCAGGCTGCTGGCCGTTTTTGTGGTCAACACGAAACACGACGCTTTGACCACATTCGACAAATGAATGCAATGCCATTAACCAGGGGCTTTCAATTGTGGGCCTTCCGTGGGCAGTGTGTCGGTCCATGCCGTTACGCTGCGGCCACGACGTCCATATCCGACCGTTCATCCTTGCAATTAATGTAATGGACTCACTCTTCGAATAGCCGCCGGGGGCGCCACGGCTCTCCTGACGGAGACACAGGAAACAAGAGAGGGCAGCCAGGTGGCTGCCCTCTTGCACTAAGTGCAGCGGAACGGCTTAGCTTAGGCGCCGGTATAGAAACTTTGTAGGTACGCGATCTCTTGCGCGCTCATCGACTTCAGCTCCTGTTGAACTTCAGCGCGAGACTTTGCCTGTTCGGTGCTGAGCGCAAGGCGGGTTCCGGTTTCTTCTCCCTGGCGGGTGCTCCACGAAGGGTCTGCTTTTGCTTGAGCGAGCTCTTGCAATACCTGCGTACGGCTCTTCGGGTTAGATTGAGCGATGACTTCCGTGCCGCCTTGTTCACTATTGTTCGGGATCCAGTAAGCAAAACTGGTGGCGGGAATTGCAAATGCCGCGGTGAGCAGAGCGGCAAGGTATTTGGTACGAAGAGACATGGTTCATTCCTTTAAGAAAGAGAGTGGTTATCAGCGTAGAGGTTGATTTGCCAGCGCCGCGCCAGTCCTTCTGGCGATGGATCCACTGTAAGCTCTGGGCACCAACAGACCGATGACGTCGGCGTGACAATTACGTCATCCACATCGCTCTATTGTCATAAACAATGCAGGTTGTCTCGATGGAGCGTTATCCAGGATCTCCGTCTGCTTGTGCGTGGTGACTATCGTCGATCCATCGGAGAGAGGCGTGTCGTCAAATCGAACTACATTCCCGATTGCCGCCGGACCTCAGCCTTGTATTCCGGGCCATTGCGCAGTCGTACATATTCAGCGTATGCGGCCTTGTACTCGCGGCTGAACGTATTGGGGCGGCTCCTCCTTGACCAGAACTTATCCAACCCCGCTTTCTTCCACAACGCAAGATCTGCGAGCACTTCCGCACGGGTCTTGGATTTCCCAGAAGAATCGGCCGTGTTCAATGATGTCGCTGCGCTGGCGTTGACTGTTGGAGTCAGCGGCTGTGCACTGGCCGCCATCGTTGCCGCGCCCAGCAGCAATGTTGCGGAAAGACTGATTTTCAGATTTCTCATTTTGCACCTCGAGAATTTAAGGACTCATGCGAAGAATCGCATGAGTCCATTCTAGAAAAGCAGTCATGACAATTGACTAATGCGTGGATTACTTTTTTGTTATCTTCACCCTAAGCCCGCCTCAAGTTCCGTATCCGCCTTTCCAATCGTTGGGGATTATTAGGGTCCAGAAGGTTTCCCGTAATACGTCATGGCGTGAGCACTCAGCAATAAAAAACTGAATCGCCCAGCGCCGAAATTCTCACATTACAAATTTGTAATTTCCTCGTCATCGGACCCACCGAGTTCGACAGTTACAGTTGCAACTCATTGATTTTCAATGGGATGAACCCGAATCATTCCACTGCAAATTGATATGGGCCCCGGTCGGAGCTGGCTTGGCGACCTGAAGGCTCTTGAGGATGGCCAACTGTTCGGTGTCGATATTTGAGATGCCGGTGTTGGGCGCTTTGCCCGGCAGCACCACCCGGTGGGTCTGGATCCGGCGCAGAATCGACAAGGCTCGCTCGGGTGAGATGACATCGGCCACAGGTTGTGCACGCAAGCGGATTCGCATGACACGCTGCAGAACCAATGCGATAAAGCAGATCATGGCGTGTGCCCGGATACGGTTGGATAGGCGTGATAGGCCGGCCCAATCTCGATCTCGGATTTGAGCACCTTGAAGCCCCGTTCGATGTCAGCCAGGGATTTACAGCGTGCGACGACCTTCACGGGTACCAGGTCAGGGACATTGGTGACCAACAGGAGCTTTCCATCCATGGTGTGTGCCAGCGCCAGGGCAGGTTCGTCGATCTGGTAGGTGGACAACTCACTTTTGAGATCCCCCTGGATGATTCGCCGCAGGTGTGCCTCGCACACCGCATGATAGAACCGGGCGCGCGCACCACCGTCCGAGAGCTTGCGGCCTCGGTAGTGACCAATGCGCTACGGCTGCGCAAGACGAGATAAAGGGCCATGCTGGCCCAGCCGTTACTGCTGTGGTTGCTGCGTGATTTCCTTCTGGGCGTCCAGCGTCTGTTTGGGCCAGGAACTCTTGATATAAGCCAGCACGGCCTGGATGTCCTGGTCGGTCAACGACTTGCCATAGGCCGGCATATTGCTGACGTATCCAGGAGGAGCCGTTACGCCAGGCACTAGACCATTTTTAATGATGCCAATCAAAATAGCGTCCGGATGATGCCAGGTGTGTCCAGTCTCATCGTGCGGTGGCGCGGGCAAGCGTCCATTGGGCTGACGTATCCGCCAGTCCGGCTGGCCCTCCAGCTTCGCGCCATGGCAGGCGGCACAGTTGTTGGTATAGATTTTCTTTCCGAGAGCGACAAGGATTTGATCTGCGGGATCGATATACGCGCCACCCGAATCGGTGGGTGCCCCATACAGGAATGCGCCGATGCCGAACGCCAATATGCTGACCACGCTGACGACCGCTACTTTTATTTTCACGGCTATGACCATTCAAGCCACCCTTATGTACCTTATGTATTGAGTCGCGTGATAAAGGCAAGGTGCGGGCTACCCTTATCCGCACAGTACCCCTATAAGCTCACTCTTGGACGTAGGAGGCCAAGAGTCGTTTTGTCGGCATGGGGTCCACCGGCTGATCATTGATGCGCAGCTCATAATGCAAATGAGAACCTGTTGACGTCCCGGTAGAACCGACATACCCAATGATTTGGCCTTTTTCTACGTTGGCGCCTTGCTTCAGACCCTTCTTGAATCGGCTTTGATGCGCATAGACCGTGGAATAGGCATTGCCATGGTCTACGAAGATAACTTTCCCGTACCCGTTTTGAACGCCAATGAAAGCGATCTTCCCCGGTGCGGTCGCTCTGATGGGTGTCCCCTTGGGGGCCGCGTAATCAATGCCTTGGTGGCCTGTCCACTGGCCCGATACCGGATTCAGTCGGTAACCGAAAGCCGAGTTGATTTTTACGCGTTCGCTAAGCGGTGTTTTTAGAAACATCGTCTGCAAGCTCTCCAGCCGAGAGGGCGTTTTATGAGGGTAGTTGCCGAGCACGCGAACAGGACCCTCAATGATAGAGACTTGGCTCACCTCCGATGCCACGGCGGTACTTGCCACAAGACAAGCGATGATAAGAAGTGGTGTTTTTAATATCGTGTACATATCATGCAAGAAATATTCGGATGGTGTTGGAGCACGCCCTACTTTTCGTCGCCGAGATTGCCTCTGGTGAATGTGGGAGGGCGTGTATCAGCCGTGACAACCGCCCTAGCCGTAAATCTTGATAAGCGGCGCTGCCATCCTGAGAGGGTTCACTCTTGCGGCGGCTGGGCAAACCTCGCGAAATGGATTAACAGTTTCTTGGACAGCGCCGTTATGTGGCGTCACCCTATTATTTTTACCTCACCGACCATGCCCGCTTCCATGTGTCCTGGCATCAGGCAGGCGAAATTAACCATTCCCGTTTGGGGGAACTGCCAAACCATACCGCCTTTTTGGCCGGGATTGAGCGTGATCATATTGGATTCGGCATGCTTCATTCCAGGCATCTTACGCATCATCGCCGCATGTTCCTTCAGTTCGTCCGCCGAACCAATCATCATCTCATGAGGAATCTTGCCGGCATTTTTAACCAGAAACCGGACCGTCTCGCCCGGTTTGGCATTGATTTGGCTTGGGGAGAAACGCATGGTGTCGTCCATGACAAGCTCAATGGTACGAGTGACCTTGGCCGCATCGCCCGGCTGCCCAATGGACACATCGCCTTTCTTCATACTGGACATATCGTGGCCAGGCATGGATTTCATATCGTGACCTCCGGTATGGCCGCCTGCGGCCAAAGCCAGGACGGGCAAGGTGCTCAATAGCAGTATAGACAACGTTTTCTTCATAACAGTCCCTTCTTCGAGTGAATAGATCAGAAGGGTCGAGTACGACCCTTCTGGGTAAAACCTTTAAAACCGAAAGCTCACGCCCGCAACGAAGCGCGTTTCGGTGGGGCGTTCGCCTGAAGCGCGAGCAAAATCCGCTGTTTGTCCGAACTTGCCGGCCCACTCCACCCCGATATACGGCACAAATTGGCGCGTCACCTGATACTTCAAGCGTAATCCAGCCACTCCATCCGACAAGCCGCTGCCAATCTCTCGCGCTTCGTCGCGCTTGCCATAGAAATTAACTTCCACCCTCGGTTGCAGAACCAGTCGTTGCGTGAGCAGTAGGTCATATTCCGTGCTCAGGCGCAGGGCGGTTCGTCCATTGCTGCCGACATACGCCGTGGCATCGACATTGAACCAGTAAGGGGCCAGGCCCTGAACGCCGAAAGCCAGCCATCCCCGATTGGGCCCGATCCCGTGGTCGTAGCGCACACCCAACTGGCTATCCCAGAATGTCGAGATGGCATGTCCCCATAACAACTCCGTTCGGGAGTCCAGCAACTTGCCCCTCGCCACTTCGCCTTCGGCCTTCAATACCGCCCGATTGTAGGTGCCGCCAAACCAGGCTTGCCCCTCATAGGCCATCGACTCATTGCCACGTGCCCTGACATACTCCAGCCGATCCACCAGCACGGACGCAAAGTTGTGCTCGTCGGACATGCGTAGGCGCTGTGCGGGGCCCAGTGAGTACTTGCCTGAATCCAGGGTGTAGCCATCGGAATAAGCATTGGGGTCGCGCGCATCGGGGGGGGCCGAACCTCCTTGCATCTGCATGGCGCCATGGTTCATTTCACCGCCACCTTGGCTCATGGCTCCCATGTCGGACTTTTGGGTCGAGGGTTTTGCCTGGTTTTCCCCGTGATTCATGCCTGGCATGGGGCCGGATGTCTTACTCGGGCTCGTTGCGTTCATGGCGCCATGGTCCATGCCCGGCATATTCATTTTGCTGTGATCCATGCCAGGCATACTTGTCCCCGCCGTGGCTGGACTGGCTGTTGTGGCCGCATGGGCGCTATGTGCGTCATACGCTTGGGCGTGGGCAAAAATCGGAGTAAAACCCGTCGTAGCGATAGCGACCACAAGGAATTTTTTCTTTAAACGTCTATTCATGGCCAGGATTCTCTTATTGTCGTGGGTTGCGTTCATGCCACCACCACTTCACGGAACATGCCCATATCCATGTGGAGCATAAGGTGGCAATGCCAAGCCCAACGGCCCAATGCGTCGGCGGTCACGAGAAAGCTGATGCGTTGCGCGGGTTGCACCGGAATCGTGTGGCGGCGTGCCTGGAAGGCGCCATCGGGCGTTTCCAGTTCGCTCCACATGCCGTGCAAGTGCATAGGGTGCGTCATCATGGTGTCGTTACTCAAAATAACCCTCAACCGCTCGCCATAGCGAAAATGCACGGGTGTCGATTTCCCGAATTCAACGCCATCGAACGACCAGGTATAGCGTTCCATATTGCCGGTCAGGTGCAGTTCGATTTCGCGCTCGGCGCCGCGCGGATCCATGGGCCCGCCGACGGTGTGCAAGTCGGCCAGGGTGAGTACGCGCCGGCCGTTGTTGCGCAGCCCAATGCCGGGGTCATCCAGATTGGTGCGCGGCATATCGACGTGCATATCGGTGCTCGGGCCGTACTCGGTCTTCGCATGGCGGACCTTAGTGCTTGCTTTGCCTTTGCCCATGGCGCTATGGTCCATGCCGGCCATGTTGGCGTGATCCATCCCCGCCATCGATCCCATGCCCGCCATACTGCCCGCGCTCATGCCGGCCATTGCCCCATGATTCATTCCCGCCATGGCAGGCTGGTTCGAGCCGCCGTGATCCATGCCTGGCATCCCCGCCATGCTGCCGCCCATGGCGCCCATCATGTCAGTCATGGTGAGCCACTCGGGCTTATCAAGGTTAGGGACCGCCGCCACAAGCCCCGCCCGGGTGGCCAAGGTACCGCGGGCGTACCCGGTACGGTCCATGGACTGCGCGAAAATGGTGTGGGCGTCGTCTTTGGGCTCGACGATCACGTCATACGTTTCTCCTGGCCCGAAGCGAAATTCATCCACTGTCACAGGTTCGACGTTCTGACCGTCGGCTTGGACAACGGTCAATTTAAGGCCGGGAATACGTATGTCATAAAAGGTGTTCGCCGCTCCGTTAATGAAACGCAGGCGCACGCGCTCGCCGGGGCGATATAGTCCGGTCCAGTTGCCGGCGGGCGTCGTGCCATTCATTAAGTACGTGAGCACATTGGACGATAAATCGTTCAGATCGGTCGGACTCATGCGCATCTCGTTCCACATCTTGCGCTTATCGATCGCCGCTTTTAGGCCAATGCGTGATGCATCCTGGAAGAAATCCACCGCCGTTGGTTGGTTGTAGTTGTAGTAATCCCCCTGCATTTTCAGCTTGGCCAGCACGCGCATGGGGTCTTCATCGGTCCAGTCCGAGAGCTGGACCACATACTCACGATCAGCGCGAACCGGGTCGCTTTGGGCTGGCTCAATCACAATCGCGCCTATCATGCCCGTCGCTTCTTGCATGCCTGAATGCGAGTGGTACCAATACGTACCGTTCTGCTCGACCTTGAAACGGTAGGTGAACGTTTCCCCCGGGGCAATGCCCGGAAAACTGATGCCTGGTACACCGTCCATTTGAAAAGGCAAAATAATGCCGTGCCAGTGGATCGAGGTTGCTTCTTTTAGCCGGTTTGTGACGCGTATGGTGACTGTATCGCCTTCACGCCAGCGCAGCGTGGGCCCCGGAAGCGATCCGTTGATGGTGGTGGCCATTCGCGGGTTACCGGTAAAATTCACCGGCGACTCCCCAATTTCAAGATTGAACTCGGTTCCCGTGAGCACCACTGGCGCAGCCGTTCGGGTATTGCTCGGTTGAGCCCAAGCCGTACGGCCAAATGGCGACAGACCCAGCAGAACCCCTCCAGCCGCAAGTCCTTGAACGAATCGGCGACGGGGCAATAGAGGTAGGACTAGGGAAGACGGAAGCGGACGTTTCACGTGAGCGTATCCTGGAGTCAGAAGAGTCTAAAAAAACAACCACGTACAGTGGCCACAACATTAATTAGGTCAATGCCGGGTACTTTAACGAAGTGCTCATGTCGGTTCGATGATGCCGGAATTACAATTTTGTAATGTAGGCGGCTAGTGTCTGTCTGGACTACACTTAAAAATTCATACCTTTAGAACGGTATGGTCGAATCTAACGAGGTCAGGAATCGCTTGGGCGATTGGAAGCCAATGGACAACAACACACAAGCGAGGCGCGCCGAAGCACTACGCCAAATGCATGACCGCCGTCATATCCTGCTGCTGCCGAACGCCTGGGACGCTGGCAGCGCACGCCTGTTTGCCACGCACGGCTTTCACGCAATCGCAACGACTAGTGGTGGTATGGCCTGGGCACTTGGCTATGCCGACGGTGAACAGGCGCCGCTCGATGAGATACTGGGGGTAGTGCGGCGCATTATCCGCGTGGTCGATCTTCCGGTTACCGTGGATTTCGAGAGCGGTTATGGCACAACGCCCGCCGACGTGGCAACGTCTACCCGCGCTGTAATTAAAGCGGGTGCCGCCGGGATCAACCTTGAAGACGGGATGCCGGGTCACGGTCCCTTACGCAATGTGGAAGATGCGGCCGCACGTATTCATGCCGCACGCGAAGCGGCTACGTCAGCCGGTGTGCCATTAGTGATCAACGCACGAGTCGACAACTGGATGCATTCAGCGAACGATCCGAGCACACCACTCACCGACGCCATCACGCGGGCACGTGCTTACCTCGCCGCCGGTGCCGATTGCGTCTACCCGATCGGGCTGAGCGACCCAGAGACAATCCGAACCTTTGTCCAGACGATCAACGCACCGGTCAACATTATGGCGGGAGCCAACACACCGCCGTTGGCTGAACTTGCCAAACTGGGTATCGCACGTGTCAGTACGGCGACATGGTTTACGGCACTTGCTTTGGGGGCGGTCGATCACGCCTCGCGTACGATGCTCGAAACTGGCAGATTCGATTCTCTGGCGACCGATTTCAATTACATGGACGCACAACACCTGTTCACAGCCGATTGAGCCTGACAAGGAAATAAGCCGTGGTGCACGCGTAACACGCATCGGAACAGGATAGAAATTGTTCATAAGGCGTGAGTATCTCCAAAGAGGTTTATTCGGTTGAGGTGGGCCGGTTATTAGGCACAACAAATCAACTTCCCACCACAACAACCCCAATGCGATCCTCCATACTTTCCATTTAAAACTGGACGCGCTCTATCTCGTAGCACTCAAGGAAAATTTGTCCGGCATAGGTACATTACAATTTTGTAATCAGTGCGTCATGCTCGTGTCAGCGTGATGTAGGTAGAGTTCCACGGTGAGTGCTGATTGTGCTTGATTGACATGTACCCCCTCGCGGATACAAAACAAAAGGAATTCGCAGGAGGCGATCCCATGAAACTGCTCGTCGTCGAAGATGAGATAAAAACCGGCGAGTACGTGCGGCAGGGTCTGATGGAATCGGGCTTTTTGGTCGATCTGGCCCGCACAGGCCTGGATGGGCATCACCTCGCGCTGACAGAATCCTATGATTTGATCATCCTGGATGTCATGCTACCGGACGTTGACGGTTGGCGTATTGTGCAAGCGTTGCGCGAAGCGAAATCGTCCACGCCAGTCCTGTTTCTGACGGCACGGGATAGCGTGGAAGATCGTGTCAAGGGTCTGGAGCTCGGCGCCGATGATTACTTGATCAAACCCTTTGCCTTCTCGGAACTGCTTGCACGGGTGCGTACGCTCCTGCGTCGAGGAGCCACTTCGGTCTTAAATGATCAATTGCAGGTGGCTGACCTTGTTCTGGATATCCCGCGTCGACGGGCAAGACGACAAGAGGTACGGATTAACCTGACAAACAAAGAATTTGCGCTCTTGGAGCTTTTGGTGCGTCGCCAAGGTGAAGTGTTGCCACGTTCCCTGATTGCTTCTCAGGTGTGGGATATGAATTTTGATAGCGATACCAACGTCATTGACGTCGCGATTCGGCGCCTGCGCGTCAAAATCGATGACTCCTTTGAGCCCAAGCTTATTCATACGGTGCGTGGCATGGGTTATATGCTCGATGTCAGCAGCGTGAGCTGACCCGTGGCACGCCGCCCCGCATCGTTGGCCCTGCGCCTGACCGTCTCCATTGGCGTGGTCATAGTCGTTGTACTGCTTTCATTTGGATGGGTCGTTGAACGATCTATCAACACTCACTTTGCTCAGCAAGATGTCGATGAGCTGAATGCCGTGGTGCAGTCCGTGGAACAGTCGCTTTCTGGGCGGCCCAATGGCATAGATCTAGTCGCGTTGAAACTCCGATTGGCCAGTGCGGTATCGGGCCATCATGCGGCGCAGTTTCGGATCTCCGACGCCCAAGGGAACGTGCTTTATGCAACGCCCGGCTCGGACCTCGATGGTTTTTCGCGCTTGACTTCGCCTGTGGGTAAGGTCGATCTCGACTCCGTGAGAATCTGGCAGGATAAAGGCCAGACCTACAGAGGGGCTGTTGTACAGATAAGGCCAAATGGCTCCTCGGGCAACAAGCCCTTGAACTTAGCGATAGCCACCGGCATCAATTTCCATTTGCACTATCTTGAGAGCTTTCACCGCTACCTGAAGCTTATTACTTTTGTCGCTTGCCTCATTGCCATTCTGGCGACATGGCTTGCTGTGTATCAAGGCCATGCGCCCCTACGCCGCATCAGCCGGGAAATTCGTCGCATCAAATCGGACCAATTGCATATACGACTTGAGCCCCGGACCGTTCCTGTGGAATTGACTGAGCTGGCCGTGTCATTTAACGACATGCTCGATCGCATTGAGGAGGTATTTCGGCGGTTGACCAATTTTTCGGCCGATATCGCTCATGAGCTGCGCACGCCCATAACAAACCTGAAAACGCAGACCGAAGTAGTGCTCTCGCAGTCGCGCAATCTTGAGCAGTATCGAGAAATCCTGTATTCAAATCTGGAAGAATACGAGCGTATGGCCAAAATGGTCGGCGATATGCTGTTTTTGGCCCAGACCGATAACGATCAGCTCAAACCGGAATTGGTCATCGTGGATTTAGCGGTGGAGGTGCAGACGCTCTTTGACTACTTCGAGGCGTGGGCCGAAGAGCGAGCTGTTTTATTGATACGCAAAGGTCCAGCTCTGTCTATTCAGGGCGATAGGTTGATGATCCGCCGTGCGCTCAGCAACCTATTATCTAACGCGATTCGCTACACCCCTTCGGGGCAAGCGATAACGATTTCCCTTGAAGCATGTGCCCACGACAGAGTCATTATTCGCGTCGAGAATCCAGGATTGGCGGTCAACCCTGACCATCTGCCAAGGTTGTTTGATCGATTTTACCGCGCCGACCCCTCGCGCCAACGCAAAGGAGAAGGGGCGGGGTTGGGCCTGGCGATTGTGAAATCGATCATTGACGCACACGGCGGCACGATTACCGCAAAAAGTGAGAGTGGAAACATGATGTTCGAGATCATGCTTCCTAAATAAATAAGCGCGCGGGGAGCACAGGTTGACACGCACGTCTTGGGCGTGGTGCTCATGAGGTAGCCGCAATCTTAGCCGCCTCTGGTGTCGGAGCCGACCCCGCCTGACGGTCAGTGCTCGTTTTTTTGCGAACCGTACAAAATTGCTCAGCAGCTGAGAACCGAGGCATCGCCGTTCGTACTTGCCACTTGATTGGCAACCGGCTTTTGCGGCTCCACGCCGATCTTGCCCAGATCCACCACCAAGGTAGCCGGCACCAGCTCACCCGTGCTGATCGATCGGATGACGCCTTTTCTGTCGATGAACAGCGTTGTCGGTAGACCGACGCCACCGATACGCTCGAAAAGCGCTGTCGTGGGCGACGGCGACGACCCCGCATCCCGCCCTTGAGTATCCAGCCAGATCGGATAGGACACCGGCAATTGATCAAGAAACGCCCGAACGCGTGACACTGGCTCGGCCAGATCCACACCAATCAGCTTGAGCCCGCTCGCTTTCCCTTCCTGGTAGGTGCGGTCCAGCAGAGGCATTTCCTGCCGACAGGCGTAACACCATGTGGCCCATATATTGAGGACCAAGGGGCTACCGCATAGAGCCGCAAGGCTCGTCGGCTTTCCATTGAGATCGACGAGATTCAGCGCCGGTGCCTTCATGCCGGCGTGCAACTGATCGGATCGTACAAACTGGTTCAATGTCGATATGACGAACAGAAAGGCGAGTAGCGGCGGCAGCATCCCGCCCACAAATACGAGGCCATGACGTGTGCGTGCGTCACGGCGAGTGATCTTCCATGCGGCATAGATCGCGCCGCCCGCGATCCCAGCCCATAGTTCATATCCAGGTTGCCAGAAATAGAGAATGCTGATCGGATTGTCTTGATAAGCGGACGGATATTCGAGCACGAACGCGGCGCGCGCCGCGATGAGCCCGATGATCAGCGACCGCTCTGCCGTTCGGGTGAGCATAGCCTCATCTGCGGCGACACGCTGGGCCAGGAAGCCCATGAGCCAGACTGAGACTGAGAAGAATATCACAAGGGCCAGCGTGGGCGTGGCAATCAGGAGGCCGCCGATCTCCAGAACGGGAGGCATTGTCAACTCAGCCTGCTTGCAGATTGGGCATGCCAACCGCCCTCACGATCAAAACCTCGCGCTTCAAGAGCACTGATCGTAGGCTCAAAGTCGGTCGATCCATCGTTGACGACCGTGGGTTTACGGCCGTGGCTTTTCGAAGCGAAGGGTCATGTTGTCACCCTCCCCGATTGCCTGGTAACGAGCGGAATCCTTCGCACCTTGCGAGAGCATCGGCGGCAGATACCAGACCGGGACAGTTCCGGGATCCTTCGGGTTTGCGTTGATCTCGGATGTGCCGGTGAGGCGAAAGCCGACCCGCTCTGCAAGCGACACGACGTAATCCTGTGGCAGACGTCCGAGCTTGAAGCTCTTGGTGATCGACATATTCGGCGGCGCTCGATGCGCGACAACGCCCAGAATGCCGCCGGGCTTGAGCGCACGATAGGCGCTCCGGAAAAACCGAAGTGCAATCGCGTCGCTCACGTCGCCATGAACGTTCGCGTACATCAGGTCGTGGATGTTCCTGAACGTCACGATCATGTCGACGGATTCGGGAGCCCCGAGGCCCATGTATGAAGGCGGCTCGAACGCCTCCGTCGTCACGCGCCCGTAGACCGCCGGATCGGCGTCGAGCTTCGCCTTGTATTTGATCGCCATCTTCCGGGAAAACGGGTTAGGGCTCGAAATCGGTGGTGTCGCTTCGATCAGGTGGCCCTGATCACGCAGGAAGGGGGCAAGGATTTCGGTATACCAGCCGCCCCCTGGCAGCACTTCGACAACCGTCATGTCGGGCCGCATCCCGAAAAATTCGAGGGTCTGAAGCGGATGCCGATAGGGATCGCGCTTGACGTAAGAGGGAGTTCGCTGGGGCCCATTGATTGCCTTCTGCAGAGCGTTTCGGACGGCTTCTGGTGTGCTTGCAAAAGCCGCTTCGACAGGCAGCGCGGCGATACATAGGGACAGGACTAACAGAAAAACGCGTCTATTCACGTGAGGCCTCTAAAACTCGGGCTGGCAAGCCCGCAGCGACGGAAACGCGGTAAAGCTTATCATGTTTTCATGTGCACCACCTTCTTCAAAATCGATGGCGGTAGGCAAATTCCTGGATCGCTACAAGACTGTACCGTGACGATTATGGTTCAATTTTGTATTGACTGCGGTGTCTGCAATTTGCAGCCTTGAGACTGCGCGACGAGAATTGTGTTGTCGTCATAGATTCGGCGGATCGGACGCTTGTGATGCAGGGGAAAGCTATCTACGCGACTAACTGCGCAGCCTGCCACGGCGCATCACTGCAAGGGCAACCGAACTGGCGTCAACGCCTGCCCAATGGCAGGTTGCCGGCCCCGCCTCACGACAAGACGGGCCATACATGGCACCATCCCGATGTGATACTGATCGATATCGTGAAGAATGGACTCGTTCCGGGAAGGACCGCACCCTCCGACTATGTGAGCGACATGTCCGCATTCGGTGGTTCCTTATCCGATGAGGAGGTTGTTGCTGTATTCGCTTATATCAAGAGTGCTTGGCCTCCCAAAGTGCTGCGAGCACGGAAGAAGGTCACACTGCAACGGCAGAATTAAACGGCTCGTTGGTGATTTCTCTAGCGCTATTCCATATTCGGTAGTTTGGCCCTTACGATGCCTTACGCAAACGAAGTGCATTGAAAACGACGGATGCCAAACTCATTGCCAAAGCGGGTGCTGGTAACGATTCCATCGTGCCACGCGGATTCAGCGCAAGATGACGATTTTCTTACCGTGATATTACATTTATGTAATCGTCCGGTTTGAGGTGTAGTCGTTCTGATACCCTGCATACAGGTGGCAGAGAGGTGTTGCATTTGTTGTGAGTTTTTTCGCGCCCACCACCCCAATACTATCCCGTCAATATTTAGATGCTACTGCATTTCCTTTGCCCTTAATTTGTAGTGTTGTAAATCTGTGTTGAACGACGGCATATGTACGTCTTAGCAACGCTTGGCAAAAACTACTGCCAAGAGGTATGGAGAGGTCGTGGGTGTCTGATTCGATGTCGCTATAGCGCATTGAAGTTGCAAAGAGAGATCCCATGGAATTCCGCCACCTTCGCTGCTTCATAGCCGTTGCAGAAGAGCTTCACTTCGCCCGAGCTGCGGAACGGCTGCATATTGAGCAGTCTCCGCTATCCAGAGCTATCAAGGAGCTGGAAGAAGATCTGGGTGTGACGCTGTTCGCACGCACCACGCGCAGTACACGATTAACCCATGCCGGCAAGCTTTTTTTGGAGCACGTGCCCCGTGTTTTCACGGCCTTGCAGCAAGCCCGCGACAGCGTGATAGCCGCAGCCAACGGCTTTCATGGCCAACTGCGAATTGCCTTATCCGATGGCATTACGCCGTTGCGCTTGCCAGCCTTGTTGGCATTGTGTCGTCAGGAAGAGCCAGAGGTTGAGATTCGTCTCTCTGAGGTACCACTGTCTCAGCAGATCAAGGGGTTGCATGACGATTTATACGACATCGGCTTTGCGCAGTCTGATGAAGTTGGCGACGGCATTCGCGCCATATCTGTCTGGAGCGACCCACTCATGGTGGCGGTACCAGCACGGCATCCTATTCTGGCCCATAAGCGCATACCCCTGGAAGAAGTGCTGCGCTATCCGCTGGTGCTCTGCGACCCCGAAGCGTGCGAAGGTCACGCGAAGCAGGTTGAACGCGTGCTGCGCAAGGTGAACATGGAACCCCTGGTCACCGAGCGAGTAGCGTCATGTGACTTGATGATGGCACTGGTATCGGCGGGCTTCGCCTTGGGGCTGGCGGGTGCCGCACATATCGCAGCCAGCCACGAAGCCGGTATCGTGGCGCGGCCACTCGCGGGGCGAGCACCGGTGCTTACAACGTACCTGTTGTACCCGGATGACGAAATTTCCGCAACCTTATCCCGTTTCATCGAGCGCATACAGGCCACCGATTCCCCAGAGGCAAACAAGCCGGCTAATCCAGCGCAACCCGACACCGTGGAGGACATCGTCGACCCATGAAACCCATCCCGATATTGGCGCTCACAGTAGCGCTGACCGCTTGTGGCCAGTCCGAGGCGCCCAGACAAACAGACATCCCCACGGTTGAGGAATTAGCATCCAACCCTGAGCAGTTGAAGGGTCTGCGTCAGCGGTGCAAGACCGATCGCCCCAATCTGAGCGACGAACTATGCAACCGAGTGGCTGAGGCCACACGCAAGCGATTCTATGGCGATGGCAATGTGCCGTATACGCCGTCGGAGGAGCCGCCAAAGTTCTGATTGTGTGCCGTTGACCACGAATCTGCCGTTTTCTTGCTCGATACGCCGCAATGTGCTACTGCTTGCGGCGCCTTTTCTGCCTACGTCGCAACGCGCATTCTTGCTATTTACTCGACCTTTATTCCGATAACGGTCTTTGACCGGCACTGATCCGGCACCGATTCTCTCGAATGTGGCACGTCGTTGTGTCGCGCTCTATCAGTGCAAGAGAAGTCGGGGGGGACGGGCAATGCAAGGGACGAATGTTCTGTTCGGACAGATCGCCATCGTGTGCAGCATCGTGATAGCCGGTGTGTGGGGCGCCACGCAGTGGACGGCCGCCGCTCTGGGCTACCAGCTACGCTTGGGTTCGCCCTGGTTCGATGTTTTCGACACGCCGTTTTATCACCCTTGGCAGCTGTTCGAGTGGTGGTTTTTCTTCGGCGCTTACACGCCGCATGTCTTCGACATAGGCGGTGCCATTGCCGGTGGCAGTGGTCTGGTAGCGGTGTTGGTCGCCATTGGCATGTCCGTCTGGCGCTCGCGCCAATCCAAACTGGTCACGACCTATGGCTCGGCGCGCTGGGCTGACACGGCGGAGATCCGCAAGGCCGGCCTGGCCCGGCCTGTGGGCGTCTTCCTTGGTCTGCATGACGATCATTACTTGCGCCACGAAGGCCCAGAGCATGTCCTGACTTTTGCGCCCACACGCTCAGGCAAGGGGGTCGGCCTGGTGGTGCCAACGCTGCTGTCGTGGCCCGCTTCGGCCGTGATTCACGACATCAAGGGCGAGAACTGGGCCCTCACTGCCGGCTGGCGCTCGCGCTTCTCGCATTGCCTGTTGTTCAATCCCACCGATGCAAAGTCCGCCGCATACAACCCGTTGCTGGAGGTGCGACGCGGTGCGCATGAGGTGCGCGATGTACAGAATATCGCCGACATTCTGGTTGATCCCGAAGGGGCTCTTGAGCGGCGTAATCACTGGGAGAAGACCAGTCACGCGCTGCTGGTGGGCGCCATTCTACATGTGCTCTACGCCTGTGAGGACAAAACGCTGCGCGGCGTGGCCAACTTTCTGTCCGATCCGGCGTGCCCGTTCGAGCTGACACTACACCGGATGATGACAACAAAGCATCTGGGTGATACGCCTCATCCCGTGGTGGCCTCGGCCGCGCGAGAAGTGCTGAACAAGGCGGAAAACGAGCGTTCCGGCGTACTGTCCACCGCCATGTCGTTCCTCGGGCTCTATCGTGACCCCACGGTGGCCGAGGTCACGTCACGCTGCGACTGGCGCATTGCCGACCTGATTTCTGCTGAACACCCCGTATCGCTGTACCTGGTGGTGCCACCCTCGGACATCAGTCGCACCAAACCGCTGATCCGCTTGATCCTCAACCAGATCGGCCGGCGCCTGACCGAATCGCTGGACGGCTCCGATGGTATGGCCCGCCGCCACAAGCTACTGCTGATGCTCGATGAGTTTCCAGCGTTGGGACGGCTCGACTTCTTCGAGACGGCGCTGGCCTTCATGGCTGGTTACGGAATCCGCAGCTTCCTCATCGCGCAATCGCTCAATCAGATCGACAAAGCCTATGGCCAGAACCATTCGATTCTGGACAACTGCCATGTCCGGGTGACGTTCGCCACCAATGACGAGCGCACCGCCAAGCGCATTTCCGAAACATTGGGCACCGCGACCGAACTGCGCGCACAACGCAACTACGCGGGTCACCGACTGGCGCCATGGCTAGGCCACCTGATGGTGTCGCGCCAGGAAACGGCACGGCCATTGTTGACGCCAGGTGAAGTAATGCAACTGCCCACCGACGAGTCGGTGGTGATGGTCTCCGGCCACGCGCCGATCAAGGCCAAGAAATTACGCTATTACTTGGATGTCAACTTCAAGCGGCGAGTGCTGGCGCCGCCCACATTGACGATGGGCCGTTATACCGATGCGCCCGCCGCCCGATCCGATGACTGGAGCGGGTTGGACATTTCCACGTCGTCCATCGTACCGACCACATCTACCGATGGCCTTGGCTGTACTGATGACGGCGGGCCACGCCAACAGCCCGGATTGTCCGACGCTGTCGCTTATCGCCCCGAATCGGATCATCCAAGCAGTGACTTGTCGCTGCTCGATGATGACGACTTGTCCGTTGTCTTCCCCAATAGGCTTGATCCGGCCAAGCAGCGCACGGCCCGACTGGCGCCCCTCGACCCTGATGACGGAATCTTGCTATGAGCCAGTATCGGCTGAATGTTTTTATCCAACCTGAGCATGCACGGCGCCTGGATGAGTTAGCCGCCAAAAAGGGCGTGTCCAAATCGTCCATCGTCGCCGCTGCCTTGGCCTCTTGGCTTTCGCCCGATGCTGGCGATCAGCGTGAAGCCGCTATCGCCAAGCGGCTGGATCGGCTGTCGCGCCAATTCGAGAAGCTGGAGCGGGACCAGAACATCGAGATCGAAACGCTGGCGCTGTTCGTGCGCTATTTCCTGACCGTCACCACGCCCGTACCCGAGGCGCATCAAGATGCGGCCCGGGCCCACGGCAAGGCACGTTTCGAACAGTTCGTCGAGCAGCTTGGTCGTCACCTGTTGCGGGGGCGCAGCCTGGTGCGCGACGTGGTGGAAGAACTGCATTCCGATCCGATGCGGATGGATGACGCGGTGGCGTTGGCCGAAGCGCAGGAGCGCGTCTAATGAGCGCCGTATCTCAATCCGTTGCCGTTACCTCGCTGGATCGTCGTATTCAGATGCTGCGCACGGCCATGGGACCGGTCATCGCGGCCGCATTGGCAGATCCGGACGTAGTGGAGATCATGCTCAACCCCGATCACACACTCTGGGTCGACCGGCTTTCCAGTGGGCGTCAGCCGTTGGGCGTAGAGATGTCCGAGGCGGACGGCGAGCGCATCATTCGTCTGGTCGCGGCGCACGTCGGCGCAGAAGTCCATCGTGGCCGGCCGCTGCTGACCGCGGAGCTGCCGGAGACGGGCGAACGCTTCGAGGGCATTCTGCCGCCAGCCGCACCGGGGCCCGCCTTCGCCTTGCGCAAGCGCGCCGTCAGTGTGATTCCGCTGGAGCGCTATGTCACCGACGGGATGATGACAGCCGTACAGGCGGGCTTTCTGGTCCATGCCGTGCGCGAGCGTCGGAACATCCTGATCGCCGGTGGCACCAGCACAGGAAAGACAACGCTTGCCAACGCCTTGCTGGCAGAAATCGCTGCCACTGGCGACCGGGTGCTGGTGCTCGAAGACACCATCGAGCTTCAATGCACCGCGCGCGACCATGTGCCATTGCGCACGCGTGCTGGTGTGGTCTCGATGCAGGAACTGGTACGCACCACGATGCGCCTGCGTCCGGACCGTGTCGTCGTGGGTGAAGTGCGCGGCAGCGAGGCACTCGATCTTATCAAGGTCTGGGGTACCGGCCATCCCGGCGGTATCGCCACGGTTCATGCGGGTTCAGCGCAAGGGGCTTTGCTGCGCCTGGAGCAATTGATTCTCGAAGTCGCCTTGAATCCGCCTCGTGCGCTGATCGCCGAGGCCGTCAACGTCGTGGTCTACATCGCCGGTCGTGGTCGTAAACGTCGCATTGAAGCCATCGCCCGCGTGGTCGGTTTCGACAGCGACGGCTACCACCTGACGGACGCGATGGACGCGCCGCCTCTGGTGTCTGATCTTCCTTCCTCACTGTCAAGCCGCCCTGGAGAACCATCATGACGCATGCCCGTGCCTTCCGTTTTTTTGTAAATCCAATCGCACCACTCACCCGATTGCGTAACCTGGTCCGCCCTGCAGCACAAGGGCTGGCGCTGACTGCACTGCTGCTGTTGCTGGGTGGCACAGCCCAAGCAGCCGGTTCCTCGATGCCTTGGGAAGGGCCGCTGCAATCCATCCTCGAATCCATTCAAGGGCCGGTAGCGCGTATTGTGGCGGTCATCATCATTATCGCCACAGGTCTGGCGCTGGCGTTCGGCGATACCAGTGGCGGTTTTCGCAAGCTGATCCAGATCGTCTTCGGTCTGTCCATTGCGTTTGCGGCATCCTCGTTTTTCCTGTCGTTCTTCAGCTTCTCCGGCGGGGCTGTCGTATGAGCGCGGTTAATGACGATCTACCAAGCCTGGCACCAGGGTTCGAGATTCCGCTGCACCGTTCGCTCACCGAGCCGATCCTGCTGGGCGGCGCGCCACGGACCGTCGCCATCGCTAATGGCACGTTGGCCGCCGCCGTGGGGCTGGGATTACAGCTCTGGGTTCCGGGCATCGTGCTGTGGATCGTCGGCCATACGCTGGCGATCTGGGGGGCACGCGTCGATCCCCAGTTCATGCAGGTCTTTGCGCGGCATATCAAACAAAAATCTCTGCTGGATGTGTGAGGGGATGTCATGCTGAATTTGGCCGAATATCGCCAGCGGCCCGCGTTGCTGGCTGACTGGCTGCCTTGGGCCGGTCTGGTGGCGCCCGGTGTCGTCTTGAACAAGGATGGGTCCTTCCAGCGCTCGGCGCGTTTTCGTGGTCCCGACCTAGACAGTGCCACGCAGGGCGAGTTGATTGCCACGACCGCGCGCCTGAACAATGCGTTGCGTCGCTTGGGTTCGGGTTGGGCTCTGTTCATCGAAGCTGAGCGCCGGCCTGCCGCCAGCTACCCACATTCGGATTTCCCGGAACCGTTGTCCTGGCTGGTCGATGAAGAGCGCCGAGCCAACTTTGAGGAATCGGGCAATCACTTCGAGAGCAGCTATCACCTGACACTGGCGTACCTGCCGCCCGAGGAGTCCCGCGCCCGGGCAGCCAAGATGCTCTACGAGAACACGCCGACAACAGGCGTGGACTGGCGCGAGCGGCTGCAAGCCTTCGTCGCGGAAACGGACCGCGTCTATGACCTGCTTGATGGCGTAATGCCGGAGCTCGCTTGGCTCGACGACAGCCAGACGCTGACCTACCTGCACGCGACCGTCTCGACGCGACGCTATCGGCTGGCGGTGCCCGAGGTGCCGTTCCACATCGACGCGCTGCTGACCGATTCCGCACTGATCGGCGGCTTGGCGCCCATGCTGGGCGACCAACACATGCGGGTGGTATCGGTGCGAGGCTTTCCGACCTCGACTTGGCCAGGGATTCTGGATGACTTGAACCGCCTAGGCTTTGCGTACCGCTGGAGCACGCGCTTTCTCTGCCTTGACAAAGCCGAGGCGGAAAAAGAACTCGCCCGCCTGCGCCGCCAGTGGTTCGCCAAGCGCAAAAACGTCATCGCCTTGCTGCGTGAAACGATCTTCCAGCAGGAAAGCCCGCTGGTGGATACGGATGCCAACAACAAGGCGGCGGACGCGGACGCCGCCTTGCAGGAGCTGGGCAGCGATCAGGTTTCCTTCGGCTACCTGACGGCGACCGTCTCCGTCATGGACGCCGATGCTGCTGTGGTTGACGAAAAGCTGCGTATGGTGGAGCGCGTCATCCAGGGCCGCGGTTTTGTCACGATCCCAGAAACCTTGAACGCAGTCGATGCCTGGCTCTCGTCTATTCCCGGCAACGCCTACGCCAACGTGCGCCAGCCCATTGTCTCGACGTTGAATCTGGCGCACATGATGCCGGTGTCGGCCGTATGGGCTGGCCCAGAGAAGAACACGCACTTGGATGCGCCGCCACTCGTCGTTACGCGTACCGATGGTGCCACGCCGTTCCGGCTAGTGACGCATATCGGGGACGTAGGCCATACACTGGTCGCCGGCCCCACGGGCATGGGCAAGTCGGTTTTGCTCGCCACGTTGGCAATGCAGTTTCGCCGTTATCGTGGCTCACGCATCTTCGCCTTCGATATGGGGCGCTCGATGCGCGCCACCATTCTTGGCCTGGGCGGCGAGCATTACGACCTGGGCAGCGATGAAGAGATTGCTTTTCAGCCCTTGGCGCGTATTGACGATGAGGGCTACCGCACCTGGGCCGCCGAATGGGTCGAGGGTCGGTTACTGCATGAGGGCGTGACGCTTGGCCCGGACGAGAAAGCCGCCGTCTGGTCGGCGCTGGGCAGCCTCGTCGGTACGCCACAAGGACAGCGCACGCTGACGGGGCTTTCCGTGCTGTTGCAATCCAACGCGCTACGCCAAACGCTAGCGCCCTATGTGCTGGGCGGTGCGCATGGCAAGCTGCTGGACGCCGACCGTGACCGCCTGGGCGTGGCCGATGTGCAAGGCTTCGAGATGGAGGAACTGATGCACAGCAAGTCGGCGGTACTCGCTGTGCTGGGTTACTTATTCGCGCGTTTCGATGAACGCTTCGACGGCGCACCAACGCTTTTGATTCTTGACGAAGCGTGGCTGTTTCTCGACGACCCGGTGTTCGCCGCGCGCATCCGTCAGTGGCTCAAGACGCTGCGCAAGAAGAACGTCAGTGTCATCTTCGCCACTCAAAGTCTGGCCGATATCAAGGATTCCATCATCGCTCCCGCCATCATCGAGAGCTGCGCCAGCCGCATTTTTCTGCCGAACCCGCAGGCCACCGAGCCGCAGATTCGCACGATCTACGAAGGGTTTGGCCTGAACAGCCGGCAAATCGAAATCGTCGCCACGGCGCAGCCCAAACGCGACTACTACTACCAATCACGCTTGGGTAATCGCCTGTTCGACCTTGATTTGGGGCCAGCCATGCTGGCCTTTGCGGGGGCTTCTACTCCGCAAGACCAACGCGACATCGACCAAGTGCTGGCGCAGGCTGGTGTGTCCAACTTCGCGGACGCCTGGCTGCGCCAGCGCGGCCTTAACTGGGCAGCGGATTTGCTGCCTGATTTTCCGGGTTTCGGGACTTCTACCGCTTCCTTGTCCAACACCCAATCGCTGGAGGTGCCATTGTGAAATTCCGTGTCCTTTGTACAACGCTTGCTGCCGCGCTATCAGCGGCTCTGCTGGCCGCCACACCCGCCTGGGCCTGGAAAACCGTCTTCGATCCCTCCAACTATACGCAGAACACGTTGACCGCCGTTCGAGCATTGGAGCAGATCAACAATCAGGTCCACCAGCTTCAAAATGAAGCGCAGATGCTGACGAATCAGTCGCGCAATCTGACGAGTCTGCCTTTTGATGTCGTACAGCGTCTGCGCAGTAATTTGACCACGACACAACGGCTGATTACCCGAGCCGAAGGGTTGGCTTACGACGTCTCCAACATGGATACGGAGTTTGCGCGCTTGTATCCAGAACAATATGCCGCGACTGCCAGCGGTGATCAAATGCTCCAGGACGCGCGCCAGCGTTGGACGAACACCCTTGATGGGCTGCATACCGCCATGCGCGTGCAGGCGCAGGTCTCGCAGGCTCTGAGTGAAGACGAGGGTGTAATGGCCGATCTGGTCGGCAAGAGCCAGTCGGCGACCGGCGCATTGCAAGCCATGCAAGCGACCAACCAGCTTCTCGCCTTGCAGGCCAAGCAGTCGATTCAGGCGCAACAACTCCAGATTACACAGGGGCGCGCAGCAGCGCTGGAGTTGGCGCGAAAGGCAGCCACCGCAGAGCACGCCCGCGAAGTGCGGCGGCGCTTCCTGGGCACCGGCACATCGTACACGCCGCAGACCGTCCGCTTCTACGGCAACTGATGAGAATTGGCCATGCAACATGTTCTTACTCTTCTTTATCTGTCCGAGCCGGCCCGGGACACTGAGGGGGCGGCACCATGAATGACATATCGGTTATCGACCATTTTCTCGATGTTTTCTCGCGCTATATCGACTCCGGTTTCGGACTGCTGCAAGGCGAGGTGGCGTTTCTTACCGCCGCGCTGATTGTCATCGACATTACCATCGCCGGGCTGTTTTGGGCCATGGGTCATGCCACCGGACAAGGTGAGGATGTGATCGCCAAGTTGTTGCGCAAGGTGCTCTACGTCGGCGCTTTCGCCTATATCATTGGTAACTTCAACGCGTTGGCGGGCATCTTGTTCCGGTCGTTCGCCGGGTTGGGCCTGATGGCCGCTGGCTCGACCCTGAGCATGAGCAATTTCCTGCAACCGGGCCGACTGGCGAAGACGGGTGTCGACGCTGGGGCACCGATTCTGAAGCAGATAGGTGAAATGTCCGGTTTTCCCGAGGTGTTCGCAAACCTCGACCCCATTGTGGTGCTGTTCTTGGCCTGGATGGTGGTCACCCTCAGTTTCTTCGTCCTTTCGGTGCAACTTTTCATCACGCTGATCGAATTCAAGCTCACCACGCTGGCTGGTTTCGTGCTGGTGCCATTCGCGCTTTGGAACAAGACGTCATTTCTGGCCGAGAAGGTCCTGGGCAACGTGGTGTCCTCGGGGGTCAAGGTATTGGTACTGGCGGTGATCGTTGGCATTGGCACCACCTTGTTTGCCGAGTTCCAGGTGCATCCCAACGAACCCTCTATCGACTACGCGCTGGTCATCATGTTGGCCTCGCTTGCGCTATTGGCGCTGGGTATTTTCGGACCAGGTATCGCCACCGGCTTGATCTCGGGTGGCCCACAACTCGGTGCAGGTGCGATGGCCGGCGCCGCTGTCGGCGCGGCCGGTACAGCTGTCGCTATCGGCGCCGCAGCCTCGGGCGTGGGAGGTGCCGTAGCCGCCGGGGCGCGGATGGTGCCCGGTGCCGCTCGCCTTGCGGCCGCTGGCGCGCGTTCGATGGGCTTGGCCGCTGGCGGCGCCAAGTCCGCGTTTCAGGTCGGTGTCGCTGAAACGGGTGAAGGCGTCAAGGGGGCTGGCGCGGGCGGTAGCGCCGACGTCACCCATCCCAAGGCTCGTCCTGCCTGGGCCAAGCGCCTGCACCGCCGCCAACAGCTCACTCATGCTGCCACTACTGTGGCACACACTCTGCGCAACGGTGATGGTGGTGGTTCCGGGCAGGGCCCAAGCCTGCGTGATGCCGATTCATAAGGAGAGAAAACTATGCGATTCAAACGACCGAGGGTGCGTTATGCCGAGTCACCGCAGCCTGCTACGCCATACCAGGCTGCCGCCCAGGTTTGGGACGAGCGCATCGGCTTAGCCCGCGTACAGGCAAAGAACTGGCGCCTGATGGCCTTTGGCTGCCTGATACTGGCCTTGCTGATGGCCGGAGGGCTGGTCTGGCGCTCGGCGCAGTCCATCGTTACTCCTTATGTGGTGGAAGTGGACAAGGCTGGTCAGGTGCGCGCCGTTGGCGAAGCTGCCACACCGTATCAACCCACCGACGCCCAGGTGGCATACCATATCGCGCGCTTCATCTCGCTGGTGCGATCCCTGTCCATTGATCCGATCGTAGTTCGCCAGAACTGGTTGGACGCTTACGACTACACCACCGACAAGGGCGCAGCTGTCCTCAATGAGTATGCCCGTACCCATGACCCCTTCGCCCGCATTGGCAAGGAGTCGGTCACGATGCAGATCACCAGCGTCGTGCGGGCCAGTGACACGTCGTTCAACGTGCGCTGGACAGAGCGCCGGTTTTTGAGCGGCGCGGCCGCCGAACTGGAGCGCTGGACGGCCGTCGTATCGGTCGTGCATCAGCCGCCTCGCACCGAAGAACGGCTACGCAAGAACCCACTGGGCATCTATGTCAACGGTCTGTCGTGGAGTCGCGAACTGAATGCTTCTGAAGGAGCCAAATCGTGAAATCCTATTTGCTCAAGGGCGCTTTACCATTGATTTTGATTGCCATGGCTGGCTGTGCGACCCGAGGAAAGCCGTCGCCGATCATCTCGCTCGATGAACCGGTTCAGGCTCAACTGCTGCCCGAGCTACCCGTGCCGGTGGAGGCGGTGGCTGTGCCCGAGGTGCTGCCGATGCCCGCGCAGTTAAAGCCGTTGCCGGGCTCCGAGGATGTTAAACCGGTGCCGGAACCGGCAGATGAGGCGGTACGCGTCTCGCGGGCCAACGCCCAAGCCCGTGTCGCTCCAACGCGCGAGGGTTATGTCAACGCGATTCAGGTGTGGCCTTTCACCGATGGCGCGCTGTATCAGGTCTATGCCGCCGTGGGCCGCGTGACCGTGATTGCACTGCAGCCAGGCGAGGAGTTGGTGACGGTGGCTGCGGGCGATACCGTGCGCTGGATCGTGGGCGACACGTCCAGCGGTAGCGGGGCGGACCTGCGCGTGAACGTGATGATCAAGCCGATCCGTTCGGGCCTGAAGACGAATCTGGTCATCACCACCAGCCGCCGGACGTACTTGCTGGAGTTGACCTCGACGGAAAAGACGTGGATGGCTTCGGTTTCCTGGGTTTACCCGAAAGACCGGATGCTGGCCTTGCGGCGGCAGGGGCAGGCCGCCAGCGCTGCGACGCCGGTAGATACTGGGCTCTCACTGGAGCAGATCCGCTTCCGCTACGCGATCAGTGGCAGCAATCCGCCGTGGAAGCCGCTGCGGGCTTTCGACGACGGCGAGAAGGTCTATATCCAATTCCCGGCGGGCATCGCCCAGGGCGAGTTGCCGCCGCTGTTCGTCATCGGCGCGCAGGGTGATGGGCAACTGGTGAATTACCGCTTCCGTTCACCGTACTACATCGTTGATCGGCTGTTTGGCGCGGCCGAACTGCGCCTGGGCAGTGATAGGGGTGATGTGGTGCGGATCGAGCGCACCGATGGCGTGAGGAGGAAATGACCATGAGCCAGGATGACTCTCCCGACGTTGCCGCGCCGCAGACGGGCAAGGTCGCGCCCGAGGAGGTGGCGTTGCGTGCCCAGCCGCGCCCGGTCACGCGCCTGAACCGCCGCACCCTGGCTTTCCTCGTCGGCGGCCTGTCGGTCGCCGTGCTCGGGGCCACAATCTGGTCGTTGCAACCGCAGCGGCATGGTGCCAGCGATCAGACGGAGTTGTACAACGTTAGTCACGTATCAAGATCAGAGGAACTCGACCAGCTTCCGACCGACTATTCAAAGCTGCCACCCGCCTTGCCGCCAAAGGTGCCAGAACTGGGGCCGCCTCTGCCAGGCGACTTGGGACCGGCCATCGTCAACTCGCAACAACCAGCGGTGGCAAGGTACATGGCTCCGAGTCATGACCCCGCCGATACGCTGCGCAAGGAGGAGGCCGCGGCAGCCGCTTCTCCCGTGTTCTTCCAAACCGCCAATCAGAAACAGGCGGCTACCGTAGCGGCACATATGGCACCAGGCACGGCCGGAATGAGTAGCGCCTTGGCAGCCTTTGATCCGATGGCCGCCGGCCTGGCCTCGACGGCGGCCCAGCCTCTCGACCCGCCCGCTGTGCAGAACCGGCAAGACCAGAAAGAGGCGTTCCGGCAGAGCGGTTCTACGGAAACCCGTAATTCCGGCAAACTGAAAGCACCGGTTTCTCCGTATCAGGTGATGGCGGGAACGGTGATCGCCGGTGCACTGGTGACGGGCATCAAGTCGGATTTGCCTGGCGACGTGATCGCCACGGTGACGGAGCCGGTCTATGACACAGCCACGGGAAAATTCCTGCTGATCCCTCAGGGTTCACGCATTCTCGGACGCTACAACAGCCAGGTGAGCTACGGGCAGAGCCGGGTACAGGTGGTGTGGAACCGGATCATCCTGCCGGATACGTCATCGCTCACACTGGACAATTTGGTAGGCACGGATGCGGCCGGCTATGCTGGGCTGGAGGATGGCGTAGATTGGCATTGGGATCGCATTGTTGGAGGCGCTGTGCTGACGACGCTGCTAGGCGTGGGCGCCGAGCTGGCCGCACCGGAGAACCGACAGGGTGGTGACCGCGTCATCATTGCTGGGCGCGACAGCGCGCAGGACAGCATCAACCAGGTCGGCCAGGAAATGACCCGGCGCAACATGAATATCCAGCCGACATTGACCAGCCGGCCGGGCTTGCCGGTCCGCATCATCGTGAATCGCGATCTGGTGCTGCGGCCGTATTAGCCCTTGTTTTACCAGTACGGGGGTATCCAATGAGTACAATCAGGAGACTGCGGCTTGGGCCGCTGCCAAAGATTGAAAATGTCAAGCTGACTTTTGCCTGCCCGGCTAGCCTGAAAGCGGACCTCGACCGCTACGCCGCACTGCACGCGCAGGCCTACGGCGAGGCGGTCGATGCGATGACGTTGATTCCGCACATGCTGGAGGCGTTCATGGCGGGGGACAGGGGATTCAGGAAGAGCTTGGCGGCCCGGAACATGCCGTCAAAGCTGGCATGATCTTCGGCAAATGGCAGTTCATCATGCTCATCGACGTAGATGTGCCGAACACTACGCTGAGCTACGCCCTTGCAGGTTTGTGACTGAGACGGTTTGAGGCATCCTAAGGCCATATCTGTCCACTACGGAGATGGCCATGTCCGACAAGCAGGAAGCCGCTAGGCGATCGGCGCACGCTGCTTTCCCTGTAACGCCCGCGTTTTATCGCATCGCCGATGTAATACGCATCACGGCACTCAGCCGCGCTACGATCTATCGGCGTATCGCAGAGGGACGCTTTCCTCGACCCATCCATCTGGGTGGGCGTGCCTGCGGTTGGACACCGGCGGCGTTGCAAGCCTGGATAGAAAATCCTGAAGAATACAAAGAGATGGAGGCGTCGCCAGTATCGGTTGCAGCCAGACCAGAGATGCGTCGCCGCAACACTGGGCGTCTCAAATTGTCTCGCGTTCCGCGCCGGAAATTTCGGACACAAATCGGACACGAAGGCGTCAGAAGTGGAAAAGGGTTTAACGAGTGACCGCTAAACCCTTGATATGCTTGGTGGCGCATCCCTGATTCGAACAGGGGACCTGCGGATTATGATTCCGTCGCTCTAACCGGCTGAGCTAATGCGCCAAAGCACGAAACTATACCATAAATTCCTGTCGTTTCTAGGCGCCCAGACCGGCCCCGGAATGTCAAAGGCCCCGCCTTTTGGCGGGGCCTTACTGCCACAATGGCAGTTAACACTACAAGGGAGTAGTGTTTGCGATCTGCCACTTGAGGGCAGTCGGGTCGCCTCTCTCGAGACGACGATTCAACGATAGATCACAACCTCGGCACTGGCAACTCAGGGCAATTACCTAATCGTGCAACAAGCCGTAAAAACGCGGCGCGGCAGGTGTTTTTCTACTGATGGCTGATACCGATTTCAAGGGGGCGCCGGCGCCTCGCCCGGCCCGGAAAGCGCCTGCCTGATGCAGGTGACGAAGAGCTGTGCCACGGCGGGCATGGCATCGCCGCTCCAGAGGCAAAGTGTTTCCGATACCGCGCGAACTCCTTCGAGCGGTACGCAAGCCACGTGCTGGCCGCAGGCCAGTGCGATGGACCGGGGAACCAGGGCGATGCCCATGCTTTTTTCCACCATGCCGACCACGGTTTGCCACAGCCGGACCTCGTGCTTGATGCGGGGGCTGAACCCGGCCTCGACGCACAGGGCGATG